>Ga0214544_1000229_pt1 | contig 92282 bp, 82 predicted proteins | sample CNSS3metaG_FD_160074 | JGI IMG/M metagenome (GOLD analysis project Ga0214544, IMG submission 160074) | Root nodule microbial communities from cowpea collected in UCLA plant growth center, Los Angeles, California, USA - CNSS3 | ecosystem: Host-associated > Plants > Roots > Nodule | place: USA...
ATGTATTATAACTTTTATTAGTGTATAAAAAAGAGATTCATTAGAATTTAAAAAATTGAAGTAAACAAACATTTAAAATATATTTTAATTTGAATATTTGTTTTCCTTTTATATTTTTTTTGAAATAATTTTTAATTTTATCAACTAAGTTTCATCAATGTTGTAGTTTGCAAATTTAATAAATGTTTTGGTTCTCATGAAATTTTATTTGGTATTCTAATCTAAAATGTAGACAATTATAATTTATTTCAAAGTATTTGATATGAAAGAAACAATCATCCTCCTAATATTGAATATTTGATAATATTATGTTTTCTTTGCCGTAATTTTTTTCTTTTATAAAAATTAATATTGAAGTAGTTAGAACACGGGTACGGGTATGGGTACGAGATTATACCTGTTACCCGGTGGAGATGGGGATGGGACAAAAGTTTGATACCCGTTGGGTTTGGGTATGGGGATGAGGATGAATTTTTTCTGCGGGGATAGGTATGGGATAGCGAAACCCGTCCCCGCCCCGTTGCCATCCCTATCCACACTATTACATGAAATGAAAAATAATAATGTTATCTATTGAAACTAATGATGTCCCAAAAATGAAATGGGAAAAAAATTGAAAAGGAGATACATAAATATATAAAGAAAAAGAAATATGAAAAGTCATAATTTTTTTTTCTTTTTATGTAAAATTTAATAGCAGATTATAACTATCTTAAAATTTGGCATAAGTCCTTGTGGAATTGACACTGGTTGAGTTTATTACATAAACTAAATACACTTTCTAAAGGAAAATAATCACCTAACACTATAAAACATTTTGCTTCTTATTTTATTTTTATTTTATTTTTTAATTTTTTTTAATTTTGATTTTAATCATATTTTGTTTACTTTTTATTTTTTTTATTTTGTTTTATGCCTTTTTCAAAAAATATGTATATAAAAAATGTAAAAAAAAATGAAACAAAAAAACAACAAAAAGAAAAATATGTATATAAAAAATGTAACATGGTCATGATGGCTGAAGGAGCAGAAAGCAACATCTGCTCTCAACCTTATCCCAAATTTCGAGATTGGAAGATGCAGAGAAAAGTGAACAGAACAAAGGAGATAGTTACATAATAAAAAGGGGAGATTCATGTCCTGATGGGGTGGAATAGATGGCATTTCAGAGCGTAAAAACAACATAAGAGAGCCATTTGATCAGGGAACTTTTGTTTGACAATAGGGACTGCAAGAGGTAAGTTTTCCATCTGAATACTTGAACGTTTGAGATGAAACTGATGCTCCTGTTGTGATTGAGAATGAATAAAATGTAGTCATGTATATTGAATTTTGCGTGTGTCATTTATTCGGCTCATTGAATCTATATGCATTAATACATTATCATTCTTTGAATCCTCCATTATCACCCTCGCCTAAACCCTACCCTTCACCACCATTCATCACCACATAGCCACCCATAATCAACCACCAATCCTCACCCTTCTTTGCTCGTTCATTCTAACGCGATTGGCATCTTCAACACACCGAAAAACCCGTTCTCCATCCCAATCCCGCGGCTTCCCAATCCAACCCCGCAACATACCCATTCGTAGAGCCACCGTCTCAACATCACATCACCATTTCGACCTGCAAACAAAACACATAAGCAATAAACCAGAATCACATTCATTCATCATCATCACTGTCACACACTCGAAATCACCATAGCAACCCAATACAAATCAGAAGCAGAAAACCAAGAGGAGAGAAACCTCGCCGCCGGCGAGGCCGCCGGCGATTTGAAGCTCTGAATGGGAGTGTGGTCGCGTGTGGTCACGTGAACGGAGGAGTGATGGTCGCGTGATGACGAACCGCGGAGTCCTCGCGCACCAGCAGCGTCGACGTTTCCCTCGACGGTGACGGCAGGACCGACAACGACCTTGAGGCGGCTAAAACCGCTAACGACGGTATCCGGCGAGCGAGACCTCACGGTCGCGAAGTGGATCGGTGCAGCCCCTATCTTGAACGCGCTGGAGAAGCGAAGGAGGAGACGCATGTGCAGCAGCGTTTTGCGCGGAGTGAAGCGAAGGGTGATGGCGTCGCCGGTAAGAGCAAGCGGTGACGGTAGTGCGGCTGCCGTGTCTCGATCCAGGTTTTGCATGAAGAGAAGACGTTGTGAACGTTGGTGCAGGGATGACTCACGCGAGGTGAATGGAACGACAATGTCCTAGCCAGCGGGCCTTGTGACGGTGGTCGGCGTCGTCACCAGTGATTCAGGTTGAGCAAACTCGCGTCGCTGCCACTGGTGTCGTGATGGCTTGCGTCAACGAAGAAGATAAGGCTGAATAAACTTTAGTTAATTAGGGTTTTCAAAAATAAAGAAAAGAGCTTCAGGCCTTCAACCCTCCATTACCACATGCACCCCTATTTTTACCTCATCCACCTCCATATGGGTTTTCTTCTTTCTTTTCTTCGTGCACCCCCTCTCTTAATCCCATACCCCTGCTTGGTATTTCAGTTGGGCATGTTTCACTCTTCTTCATACACTCCCCATTTTACTAACCTTGCACCCCTGCCACACTTGTTTCATACTTTACTCTGCGCACCCCCTCTCTTAATCCCATACCCCTGCTTGGTATTTCAGTTGGGTCTGTTTCACTCTTCTTCATACACTCCCCATTTTACTAACCTCGCACCTCTGCCACCCTTGTTTCATGTTTTACTTCGTGCACCACCATAATTGATAACCTTGCACCCCTGTTCATGTTTATCTTGTTTTGGGCCTATGTTTTATGTTTACTTCATGCACCTCACACATTACTCATGCACCCTATTATTATTATTATTATTATTATTATTTTCTTTCACTTTTGTCCTTTTTGTTATTAAATTTTCTTTTATCCTTTTTTTATTTATCTATTTTTTTCTTCTAAAAAAAAGAGAAATAAAACATGTTTTAAATTATAAAAATTACAAAAAAAATAGAAAAATATTTAAAAAATGAAAATGTTCTCTTTTGCTTTATTGTGTCTGTTCGGTCGCCCGCACCATGTGACACTCATTTTCAAAAAAATCAAAAATAGTTTTCTTTCTCTTTTAGTGTTTGTCCGGTCGCCCGCACCGTGTGACACTTATTTTCTAAAAATATCAAAAATAATTTTCTTTCCCTTTTAATGTCTGTCTGACTGCTCGCGTCGTGTGACACATATTTTCAAGTAATTCAAAAAATACCAAAAAAAAATATACAAAATTTTTAAAATACAAAAATATCAACATTTTCAAGCAAAAAGTCTCTTTAAGAACTACGTGATCCTTGATTCTCCACTGTGAGATACGTAGAAGCAAGGCCAGTCCTTGTCAGGTTCATCTCCCAAAAAATCAAATCATTTTCTCAATTGTTTTTTCCAAATATCTTTTCAAGAACTATGTAACTCTGATTTCTCATCTTTAATGAGAATACGTAGGACCAAGGTCAATCCTTGTCGGGTCCAAAAAATTTAAAAATATTTTTTTGTTTCTTTTTAGCATTTTTGTCTTATTATTTTTGGAGAAAATTAATATTTTGAAAATTACATCAACTTTACATTTTTAATTAAAGGTACCACCTTCGGGCGGGCGGGCGCGGTAGGGTGTTAACACCTTCCCTACGCGTAACCGACTCCCGGATCCAAAATCTGGTTTTTCGCAGACTTGTTTTATTTTTATAGTTTTCCATAGTTTTCTAGAATAACTATGGTGGCGACTCCAAATTTCTTTTTAAACTCGTTTTCTTTTTCGGTTTGTCTTCCCGTCGCGATTCCGGTTGCGACACATGGATACGAGATGTGTTAAGTTTATTATGTCGACTCAATATACTTGCTGAAGAAAAATCACCGCCTAACATGTGCCCTTGGACTACTACATTGATTACAATGATGATTCCAAGGATTACTTTGAAGATGTTGACAGGATCCAGTCTCATCATCCTACGCTACACCCCCTCTTCCTTTTTTGTTTTTATTCAATGCGAGAATGTTGTGTACACTTTCAATCTTCGATTTTTTGATATCATTATATAGTTTTTACTTCCAAGCAATAAGCAAACATAAATTAATAACTTTCCAATTAATCTCTTCTTGTTATTGTAAAATGTTAAAGTTTTTCAAATTGTGAATTCGGAAATTAAAATGTTGAGTTTCATGGTTTTGTATATTATGATTTTTAATATTCATGTTTGTCATAGTTTTTGGATTAATTAGGGAAAGTGGAGTATGTTTAGGATGTGTAAGCTTTTAATGCATGAACAGTTGATTTGATTTTACAATATGATGCTTTCAAATTCTAAACAAATCACGTGCATCAATATTTTAGACAAATGAGAACTTGCAAGATTTGTTTTGATTTTGAATGTATGATGTTATACATATATACCAAAAAATCAATGCATGCATTGGTTCTGGTGCGTTGTTTATGATGATTCATAATTTCACACATTAATACAATTATATATGTATCAATAAATATAAATATGTATATATATATATATATATATATATATGTGTGTGTGTGTGTGTGTGTGTGTGTGTGTGATGCTTATACACTTTCACCCGAGAAAGTGTAGAGACTTAATTGTCTTGAGCTACATTTCCTGTAACCAGGTTTTAGTAAATAACACATACAATATTGGTGTTGATTTTAGGTTCTAATAAAGGGTTACACATTGTTACCTTGTGCATGTATTTTGTTTCATGAATGTCACTTAGAGACTTGCCCATGTCTCACAATGGGGGCCCCACCATCACATTCACTAAGTAAACTCTCAAAGGGTTGTTTGTAACTCACACCTCTACAATAATTAACATTGAGTTTATTAAGAGGCATTAAAAAAACCCATAGTATATACATCAATCTTATTATTGCAACAATTTATAATAACCTCGCCATAGGAATCATACATAACATTTAATCAAATCAATTGGTGTACGTTAGTCAACAACAAATTCGTTATTACTCATTGAACTCCATTCCATGGGATCGCCATTCATGTGGAGATGGGTGTTCATTGTTGCAACATAATTTATGGGTTTTAGTCTTATTCCCCTCGACGACTCAATTACTTGTTGATGCGTCAACCCTTTAGTAAGTGGATCCACAACATTTCTTTATGTCTTGACCAAGTCAAGAGAAATAATACCATGAGTAATTAAGTTTCTAATAGATTTGTGTCTCACTCTCATATGCCTTATGTTTTCATTAAATTTTTTGCTAGAAACTTTAGATATAGCAATTTGACTATCATAATGCATTGAAATAAAGCAGTATAAGCTTATTTAATAATGGTAAATCATATGAAAAGTTTTTAACAAATTTTGCCTCAACAATAGCAGTATCTAAAGCAATAATCTTTGCTTCCATGGTATATCGTAAAATAATAGATTATTTAGCATATTTCCATGATAATGCACCTCCACCCAAAGTAAAAACATAACCAATAGTTGATTTTGTATCATCAGAGTCAGAAATCTAATTTGCATCAATATAACCTTTAATAACAATAGGAAATTTAGTATAATGAATTTCGTAATTAATGTTTCCTTTCAAATATTTAAACACCCTCCTGATGCAGTTCAATGAGAATGATTAGAATTATGTGTTTATTTTACTAATATACCAACTGCATATGCAATATTAAGTCTAGAGAAATTTGTCAAATATTATGAGGAACCAATAATTTGAAAATATTTATGAGAATAAATGTCTTCATCTAAATTTTTCTTTAATTTAATAGATGGGTCATAAGGTGTTAAAACTGAATTCAAATTAAAATAATTGAATTTCTTCAACAATTTAATGAGATTGCGTTAAAATAATGTCATTGTATTTCTTCATAAGCTTAATACCCAGAATAACATCTACAAGATCAAGATCTTTCGTATCAAAATTACTAGTCAACAAATGTTTCACATCCTTTACAATATTTATATTGCTACCAAATATTAATATGTCATTTACATATAAGCATAAAATAGCATAAACATCATCATCATATTGTTTTACATACACACATTTATCATATTAATATGAAAACCATATAAAAGTATAATTTGATCAAAATTTTCATGCCAATTCTTTGGTGCTTGTTTTAAACTATATAAATACTTAACAAGTTTACATACTTTATTTTATTTCATTGGTCGAACAAAGCCCTTAGGTTGTTTCATACACATTTCATCTTTTAAATCACCATTTATAAAAATAATTTTAACATCCATTTGATGAATTTGTAAATTAAAAATGCAAGCAAGAGCAATCAAAACTCTAATGGTAGTGACTTTTGAAATAGGTGAATATGTATCAAAGAAATCTACAACTTCCTTATCTATCCCTTTATAGAAGTAGATAAGTCACATGGTCTTGTTCAATATAGTTTAATTATAAAATAATTTATTTCCTCGTACCTAGTATAGAAGATAAGTTTGATGAATTGAATGAAGCTACTTATTTTTCTAAAGTACTTGTATCCTCCTAGGATTCAATGTTGTTATTGTGTTTTATCCTTACTTTTATCATTGATTCCTATGTGGCATCACATTTTGTGATCAATCAAATTTTTATCTTCTTCGTTTTAAAGGAAATATTTATTTTGATTGGGAATTTCAATTCAAATTGTTTGTTAGAGGGAAATTTGTGAGGTCATATTGAAGAAAAAACACCTACAAGTTTAGAGAATTCGATAAGATGGAAAATCTAAAACTCCCCAATCATGACCTAAATACTTAGCTAATTTGAACATCACATTGTTGGTAAAACCATTAGCTTTATGTTAAGCAATAGGATATTTCAGAATTGCGAGTCAATATGAGCAAATCAAGTAATTTTTTAAAAACAATATTAAGAAACATTGTATACTCTAGAAGTAGGTCCAAAATAACAACTTAGATCAGAAATAATATATACTACCAATGTTTGGTATACAATAACAAAATGAACCTAGTTTAGAGAAAAAGAATGCTAAAATTCAACCATGCATACCTGCTTGACATATCAATGAAAGATAAGATAAAATAGAGGCAAGTCCTCGTGTATGTGCATCAAGATTCCATGGTGCACACTAATCACACATCATCGAAAGTAAAAACTAAATAAATAACCACTATCTCATAGCTACCACAAGAAAAATTATAATATTATGTCAAACGTTAATTACAATTACAATATTTTTTCATAAATGTCACTTTTCCTTCTTCCACTCAAGATATGTGAACACAAATTAATTCCTAGCCTCAATAGAAGGAACTTTTATTAGTGATTATAATATGTAAAGGTATAATACATGCCTTTTTTTCTACAACAACAATAATGATGTAAAGCGTGTATATGTTATTTTCAACCATGATACAATTAATGAATTATTTTGATGGCTCATTATAGAGAGGATAGGATGGCAATCTGAATAGTTATAAATTTATGCCGGTAAAGGTAGAAAGTCATGGAAGATGATGGTTGAGTTTAGGGTTTCTATTGGCCATTTGGGATTCAAAGTTTCTAGCGCTCAAAGTCAAAAATTTTGGGTTTTTGGACAACTTTTTGTGTTATATTAAATATGTTATATATAATTAATTAAAATTTTTATAAAAAATAATAGTTATGAAAATCAAAAAATATTTAAAAATATATAATATGATGAACTAATAATAATATTTCAATAAAAAAATATAAATCTATTTATAATATAATATAAAATAAATTATTATATTGTTTATAAATATTTTAATATTTTTTTCTAAAGTAAAGTCTTATGAGTTTAGGATCTAAATTTACCAAGCTCCCACGAGTTTATGTAAACCTTTGAGTTTAACAACCTTGTACCACAATCCTTTTTGGTGGAGAAATTGGAACATATACAAAACACCAAAAAATTCTTAAAGGAGAAATATTAGGGTTGTTGACAAAAAATCCAATTGTGATGACTTCTTGACCTGATGTGAATCAGTACTACAACATGCAAAATTGCATATCCCTAAGTAGGGGCGGAAAAACGGGCCAGTCTGACCCATTTTGGCCCGTCAAACAGAAATAAGCCAATAATCATAACTCGTCTCGTATAGGATGGGCTAACGGGTCGGGCTGGCTTGTCCAACTTTTTTTTCTTTTTTTTTTATTTTTTAAAAGTTTTTAATTTGTTTTCAAATTTTTTAAATTTTTAAATTTTTTAAATTTGTTTATATATACATATAAAATATTATTAAAGTCATATTTAATCAAATAAAATATTTTTAAAAATTTTAATTGATTAGTTAATGTTTTTAATTAGATAAGTTAAAATAATTATTAAATTTACATATTAAATTATTCAATTATAACTAATAATTCAAACTTAATTTGTAGGGGTTAATGATTTAAATTACAATACTATTATATTACATTTAAAATATATAATATAAATAATTAATATTTTTAATTACTTTTATTTTATTTTAATTTTTAAAACGGACCAACAGGCCAGGACGGGTTGGCCCGTACTTTGGCCCGTTAAGTTGATGGGCTGAACGGGACGGGCTAGATTAATGGACTTGCTAATTGGCCTAACCCGTTTTGTCACCCCTACCCCTAAGTAGCCATTGAAAGATTAGCTTTCATAAGTAATGATCTTGCTATCAATTTTAGACATTTGATTAATGTTTTTGCAAGTCCATTTTTAGTATGAACATGTGTTATTGGATGTTCAACTTCAATTCCAATTAACATACAACACTCATTAAAATCATGAGATGTAAATTTACCAGCATTATCAAGATGGATTTTCTTAATCAGATAATATGGGAAGTGAGTTCTTAACTTGATTAATTGTGCTAATAACTTTGCACATGCTCGATTGTGAGTTGATAATAAACAAATATTGGACCACAAATGCTATCCTGTATTTGTTCTAAAAAAGGGATTGACTCATTTCCATTTTTTTTCTAGTGATAGTCTTATTATCAACTTTCCTTGTGAACATGCAATACATGAGAAATCATTGGACTAAAGAAGTTTTTGACTCTTAAGTGGATGTCCACATGAGGTGTCAACTACTTTTCGTATCATGATAAATCAAGGATGACCAACCGATCCTGCCAAACAAGAAATTCATTTTGATCCGCAAACTTCTGCTTTATAATGACACGCGTTTCAATTATACTAATATATGTATAGTACAAGCCATAAGAAAAGGCTGAAATTTTCTCCAATACACATCTTTTTTATTCAACCCAAGTCTAGTGATATAAAGATATTTCATATCTCCTTCATTGTTCATCTCAATATGATATCTATTTAGGCAAATATCCTTGGAACTTAACAACTTTCTATTAAACTTCTCAGTAGAAGTATAGTAGCTCTTCCAAAGCCTTCACTTATATTTGTAGTACTAGAAAAATGTGAATATTGACTTCTCGCATAAACAAACAAGAGAAAATTTAATTACTCTTAAGAATTGTATTTGTTGTTGCACTATTAGCAAAACACAATATATTTATTACTCTATACAATATTACTGCATACCAAATAATCATATATGTAATTAAATTTTCATGAACTTAATAACCTCAAGTCGTTGCAAAGTGCCACCCAAAATTAATCAACTCCATAAATCATATATGATCATATAATCTCAAATAAAACTAAGTATAAAACATCATCTCCAAAAATCTTTGAACCTTTATATATGTATAATATAACAAAATCGGAACCATAAATTCATATCAAAACCCTTATTTCACATTCTTACACAAAATATGTATATATCATTAACTTAAAAGATATTCATTTGTAATATATGTATAACGTATAATAGTTAATATTGGTATTCAAATATCTCCATTCACACTTTTACATCAATTACTATATAAGATGTATATAATAATAAATGTTCATCAGACACTCAGTTCACATATACATTGAATAATACAAAAGAAAGTTGATGCTTATACCTATATATAATACAAACATTAGACATGCATATTTTAAACCAATATATATAATAAAAATACCATAGAAAGTTCACCTTAAATTAAATTATAATAAAAATAAATAAAAATTTCATCATGTAGAGACTTCTTTTGTCATTTTTATACATAAAAAAGAAAATTATTTCTTAACACTCTCATCACCAAGGTGATCAACATACTTCCATTTGGGTTAGCAAAGAAAACAACAATATCAAGATGTGTGACATACATATAGCCATAATCAAAATCATCATCTTTATAAGCAAAGTGTGTTTCTATGTTCTTCTCCTTATTTTAAGATATTTTGGTATACGACAAGCATGACTCCAATACGATAGCATATATTTTTCTCTTATTTGCCATTATTTCTACTTTTTTTTTCTTTTTTCACATTATTGTTCCACTCCTCATGATAAAATGTTTCATTAAAATTTCCTTTATGACCATGTCCACGACCATGATCACTAGCACGTGTAACATCCCTAAGAAATATTACTTAATTAAGTAAATAAATATAGAAAATGAAATTCAAACGTCGCAATTTTATTATTCCCAAACGCGGGAAAATTTAAAATGTTAAACAACGCATCAGAATTTATAAAATAGTAGCAATAAAAGCATTACAATTTCCAAAATCCAATACAATAATAAAAGAAAACATGGTAAAATCCCTAGCTCTAGTCCCAAGCTAGCCCTCACTCCGTCGCCTGTGCATCCACAACATCACCTGTATCATCATTTGCTCCCGTGTAAATAATTACATGATCATCGCCAAGCACAAACAGAAAGGGTGAGCTTATAAAAAGAAAAACAACACATAAAGTAGCAGAATAAAAGCAATACCCCTATCTCATTAATACTAGTTAGTTCTTGGCCAAGACCTTATCCCCAAGGCTTTTCAACCTTCACAACTCACAGATAGTTAGCCTCAGATTCAGGGTTTATGATGCTCACAGAAACCTGCCCGCTCGTGGTCCTGCCTCTACGAACCTCCTTGCTTGTAGTCCTGCTCTACGAACCTCCCCGTTCGTAGTCCTGCTCTACAGACCTACCCGCTCGTAGTCTAACACACGTGATCCACCAGTTACGTACCTCCCCGCACGCAGCATCTCTCAAGTGTGAGCACAGAACATATGAACCTACCTCGCTCGTATCCCCATACGAGAGTAATAGGATATGAACCTCTCCGCTCATATCATCACGTGTTCACCACCATCCATGAACCTACCCGCTCATGGCACAACATTCCTTGATCCAAGTCTCACATCACAACATGATAACAAAAATAAGAAAAACACACTACATTACACAAAGTACATACTCAAGCTGGTTTTAGGGATTCCAATGCTTCCACGAATCTGCCCACTCGTGGTCCAACTCTACGAACCTCCCCACTCGCAGCATCTCTCAAGTGACCATGGAACATACGAACCTCCCCGCTCGTATCCCCACACGAGAGTATCAGGATATGAACCTCCCCGCTCATATCATCACGTGTTTATCACCAATCAAGAACCTACCTGCTCATGACAACATCAAGCATATCCCAAACCAAGACCAACACAACAAGTCATACAAAATATATCACAACGCACCCTGCCACTACACCATCGTCTAGCGCAGCCTAAGCATCGCTAGGCGAAATGGCAATACAGACCGCCTGGCAATTCCACATCATCGTTGGGCGCCACAACTCACAAGACATCCTTGTTTCTTACTATAGCCTGGCGGTTCACTCTACATCGTCAGGCGCTACACCAGTAATGTGACACTACTGGTTTTAGGTACTCTAATTCATTTCCTAGAATTCAACCATTCAATTCTCAAACATCCAGAAATCAACATACACATTCATATATTCCAAATTACAACATCATAACACATATGCATCTTTCAAGTATAAGCATACATTCCTCTCTTTTATAATCCATATATACTAACCTCTTAAATCAATTCCAACACACACTTTATTTTTCTCCTTCTCATTTTCCCAACCCTTTGCATGCTTATAATTCACATACCCCACATAAGACACAATCAAAGCTATATACTTATTTCGCATGCCTTCGCAATTCCATTACATTTAAAGTATGATTATCATGTTCCCATACTTTCCTGAAACCCGTAATGATCATGCAACACTCGGTCATAGTGATATCATCAATAGTGGCCTTATTCACAAACTTATAACATCATACATTCGAGCTAACATATATAGGTTCATATATACAACATGTCTCAGCAAGCACTATCAAAAACATACTCATCAATCACACACACACACACACACACACACACACACACATATATATATATATATATATATATACACATTCACCAATCAAGGTCATACCAGCACTCTAGCACACTTAATCATCCATTAGTAATCATACTATTAGGGAATTCAAACAACCAATCATGAGTGACGTATATCTCCCTCTGTAGGCATCCAATTCAAATCTCCGTCGTTCAAAGTGAAGAACAACATGTTGTCTAAAATTTCACCTAAATCGGACGGTTAACGAATCGAGAAACGCAGTTTTATGAAAACTACGCAAACCAGAAAAATATGTGGCGCCTAGCGCCTAGAAATCAAGAGCTTGGCGCCTAGCGGTATAAAACTTGCGCCCAGCAGTTCCTGCTGCGTGAAAAGTATGAAAAATAGCATTTTTGCACAATATTCGCGTCGCCTGGCAGGGTCACCTTTGCTGCTAGGCGGTTCATCACAAAAAACCCAGAATTGGGTTAACTCTCATGCGTCGCCTAGCGGTATATTCGAAGCCGCCAGGCGATTTCCAGAAACGCGAAAATAACATGCTTTTGATCATGCAGAGCATGTTATTCAAACATTACAACAAGATAATAATAACAGATAATTCATACACATAAAGGAACTCCCCTAACCTGTTAATCCTTGCTCAATATGGAGGAATTAAGACTTCTCTTGTGCCACCACTAGTCCAACCTTGGCCTTCTCCCAATACACTTGATGCTCTTATCAATTTCCACAAAAAACTCACCTTTAGACTCTCTTTTCCACTGTCAAATTCGTTTTTCTCTACCCCTTCACGTTTTCCTCTATTTTTTCACCAAAAACTCTCTAATTAGACCCTTAATGCTTGTTAATGATAGGGGAAACGAAAATGGCTTTGAATTAGGTGTTAATGACCATTCAAAGACCATTATTGATTATCTCCCAGCCCACTAAGTTGTCTCCCAGGCTAGGGTTTTATGCCTTTTCATCTCCATGCCAAAGGAAATTTTGGTAAAAAGAAAGTTAAATTCATTCTTAGTAATACAAAGTCAATGCCCAACTAATTCAACCAATTCATGTTTCATGATAACTTTTATAATTTTAAGGTTACATTATCAAATATAACATTAAAATAATACACTTATTAAAATAGCATACATAGGACTCGAACCCAATTCCTTTTAATATAAGGAAGTACTCTTAACCACTTAAGCTAGTACTTTTCCACATCATAACAAACCACATTAAATTCCATAAAGGCTCCCACGACCCGCATTTATTATATAATGATTTATTTAATTATTTAAATTTCTCGGGTCTTACAGCACGACCATGACCATGACCACAACCAGGAAACTAAGATCAAATATTGCTGCATTCACTTGTTGGAATGGAGCAGAACCAATGGGGCAAACCTCATAATTTGTTATCAAACTCTCATTATTTTGTTTAGCCACGAGAAGACATAAAATTAATTCAGAATATTTGTGAAATCTTTTTCACGATATTGTTGTTGTAGGAGAAAATTAGTTGCTCATATGCTTTATTTCTTTCTTTAATGGCATCACTAAGACTCATTGCATCTAAATGTATTTCAGCATCTAATATCCAATATAAGTAATTCTTCCCTATAATATCATCGACTATAAATTCAAATTTTGTAAGGTTTGACACTCATAAAAAAATATTAATAATAATCATTTTTCATAGAAAAAACTATAAAAATAATAAAACAATATAAATTTACAGTAAACAATGTAATCATAAAAAGTGAACAAAAAATTCTATAATTCTATGAATATATAAAGATTTTAACATAACACGTAACGTTCGTTGGCTTATGAAGAATAGAAAAGATAGAAAATTATAATTTGTTGATAAAGTAAGAATATGGTTTATAGTGTATATAATATATTTATATTAACAAACTTATAATAAATGAATAATGAAAACTGAGTGTAGCAAATACGAAAGAAAAAATAATTAATAGTTTATAGATAAGCACGTACTACTCTAAAATAAATTATCACCTAACTCAGTTGGTTAGAATCCTCGTGTTGATAACATGTTATCTATAACAATATATAAAGAAGATACTTTTTTTTGCGTCCACATTTCGTTATTCTAGTTTTACCCTTAATTATTATTTTAAAACTTAATTATTTTATAAATAGTTTACTTTTAACCGTTATTCTAAAAACATATTTTAACAGTTATTTTAAAAACTTCTTTTGTGTATATATTTTATTTTTATAATTTTACATTTAAAAACTATTTTAAAAATTAATTATATATTTCTTATTGATCTTAACTTAAATTTCTATGAAAATTAAAAAAATGTGAAGACACAAGCGCGACAATGCTCGTGTTTTCGTTAGTAAAATATAAAGTTGATCAAAGAAAGTAGAAGAGGAAAGAGAAAGAACAAAAGAGAATAAAGACTAATTTTTGGTATCTTATTACTAAGAGGAAAATTCATATCTATACATACAAAAAGGCAACCCAAAGTATATAAATCAAGAGTTACAAGTAGTTAAATCATTAATTCATTAATTGCATATTAAAGGACCTATGCTACCTCAAGAAATATATAAACAAAAATAATTTATGTAAAAGATTATTATTTTTATTTATTATTTATGTTTAAGACTACATTAATTACTTTCAGTTATTCATATATTATCTTGGACACACACATATATGAATATGACACAAATGCGAACACATAGACATTTGTGTGTGTGTGTGTGGGCGGGTGTGGGTGTGTGGGGGTGGATGTGGGTGTGGGTGGGTGTGTGTGTGTGTGTGTGTGTGTGTTTGTGTGTGGGGTATGTATGGGGGTGTGTGTGTGTGTGGGTGTGGGTGTGTGTGTGTGGGTGTGTGTGTGTGTGTGTGGTGGGTGGGTGTGTCTTTTTTTTTTCAGCATTTAATATCCAAGATAAGTAATTATTGTCCATAATATCATTGGCGACAAATTCAAATTTTGGAAGTTTGACATGTTTAGAATTAGCTCATAGAAAATATTGTGTGTGTGTGTGTTTTTTTTTTCTTTAATGACATCACCATAATTCATTGCATATAAGTGTATTTCAACATCTAATATGCAAGATAAGTAATTATTCCCCATAATATCATTGGTCACAAATTCAAATTTTGCAAGTTTGACATGTTTAGAATTAGCTCATAAAAAAATATTAATAATAATAATTATTATAATCATTTTTCATGTATGAAACTATAAAAATTGTTCTTATAGGACCAAAGTGTACTCCTCAAGTTTACCTAGTTGTCCTGGTACTCGGCTTCTGATGGATCCTTCCTTGCTCTAGTGGTCATCTCGAACCAGCGCAGGGGTGCTTCCAAAAGATACTCCGATGCCTAAGTCAGCACTAGTTCTGTCAAGGATTCAGAGAATATTTAATGCGTAATCAATGCATAGAATAATGTGTTATTTATACCCTTTTTTACTTGTGGGTCCTACCTGACATGGTCTTCTAGGCCTAAATTCCCTTTTCAGTTACCTCTGGGTCCAGTGCTAAGGAGTAAATTACCAAGAGGTCCTTTGGAAGTTACTGGTAATCGCCAATAGGTCGTGGTGTGTGTTCGGTATTCGGTATGCGGCCATGTGGATCTAAGTGGTCGGGTCCTTCTTGTCTGCCTAACTATCGAGTGATCGTCACTGGGTGCGGCCTACTTCACTAGGGCTCTAAGGAGTAAGCGACTTAAGAGAGGCGCTAGAGGCCACACTCTTCAAGGGGGTATAGTGCCAGCACGTGGTTCGGAGGGTTGTTACTAGTCACAAGTCGTATCGATGGCTCCCATCTTGGAGTGGGCGGCTCTGGGGAATGCTGATGACTGTCTGCTGTTTATGGTAATCTCGTTCTGGAGTAGGCAGCTCTGAGGGGTGTTGAGGGTCGTGTGCCATAAAGGGTAACCCTTAGTCTGGAGTGGTCGGCCTTGAAGGTTGTTGAGGATCGTATATTCGTGGTGTGGTTGGGACAAAAACGATAAAAAAAATAAATTTGTCATAAACAATGTAACCATAAAAAGTGAACAAAAAAAAATCTATAATTCTATAAATATATAAAGATTTTAACATAATGCATAACATTTGTTGACTTATGAAGAATACAAAAGATAGAAATGTTAGAATTAATTGACGAATTAATTTTATTAGTGACTCATTTGAAATATTATGATGGCCCAATTGTGATTTAATAAAATTTAAAGACTTATTGGTTATTATGATGAATGTTGGTTTATAAAAGGGATTGGAGTTCTGTCTCTGACCATAAGGTTCTTTTCACAGTAACCAATCAAGAACGTGTAAGAAGAGAAAAGAGAGGCAAAGAGATAGACTGAAAAACGGTGTAAAGAATACAAATTGAAGAACGCATATTCACAGGATCTCTTATGGATCAAGGTTAGTGCTCTATTATGTTTTATCGTGTGAGAATCTTGAATTCTAAAGACCCTTAATTATTTTACAAGAAAATTATAACTTGTTGATATAGTTAGAATATAGTTTATAATGTATAAAATAAATTTATATTAACAAACTTATATTAAATGAATAATGAGAAATGAGTGCAACAAATATGAAAGGAAAAATAATTAATATTATATATATAAACATGTATTACTCTATAAAAAAAATTGTTATCTAACTCAATTGGTTAGAATCCTCGTGTTGATAACATGTCAGAAAATATAAAACTTATAATAAAGAGAGGTAGAAGAGAGAACGGAGAACAAAAGAGAATGAAAACTAATCAATCATAATTATACATACACAAATGCAACCTAAAGTATATAAATTAAGAATTACACATAATTAATACAAATATTTAATTTTAGAATAGTCAATCATATGAATCAGAATAACTCCATATCAACGATCATTAATTCATTGCCATTTATATTTATATTGTATTTAAACTTGTAATTAATTGTTTATAATATAATTGATAGTAAAGTTTACATATATTATGTATTTATTAATATTTATAACATTTATATTGTATTTAAACTCGTAATTAATTGTTCTATTAGCTTTTATTAATATTTATATACCCTAATATAATAAAAAAATAAAAAATAAAATATGAATAATAAATAAATATTTTATCTTTATGTTTTATATTTATATATTTCAATTCGTACAATTTCATTTTTTATTTAATTTGTTCTGTTTTCATTCTCTCACTTTCAATTTTCTATGTACGTAACTTAGAGATTTTTTATATTTTAAATCAAATTTAGTTTGATACCTCAGTAATTTTTAATTGTGAAATCAATTCTTTAACCTTTCGAAAATATGACATTCTTTTAATATGTAATTTTATCATTATCAAAATTAGTTAAGAAAAATTCAATATAACAACAAAAATTCAATGAAGGTGGTCCTAATCAATAAAGTTATAGATAAAATTAGTTGTCAAAATTAATATTTCGAACCAATACTTGAACAGAAAATACAATAATTAAAAGCATATTTTAAAACAATATAAGATTCATTCAATATTAATCGTTATCCGAAGAAAATCAACCTAAAGTCAAAACATAATTTTAATGATATTGAAGAATTAGTAATTAATATTTTGATACATAGATTTTGGCGTCGAGCATTACCATAAAATAGGTAGAACAAATCAGACGGTGCCACGTGATCCAAAACCCACATGACCATATACGTCACCCAACACCTACACATTGGCGTAATATACTATAACCACCGAACGAGGGCAATCTCGGGAAAACCCTAAATCTCCACGGCAAAATCTTCGATCACTCTCCATTTTCTCTCATCTCTTTCCCCCTTTTTTCTCTCCTTCATTTTCTCGCCCTCACCGACTTTCTCCCTGACCCGCCCTGACTCACCGCCGACTCGGTCCCCGGCCGTTTCGGTCCAAACCGTCATGGAGATCGCTCACGAACCACCTCCTTCCCTCGACGGAGGCCCCATCCCCGTCGAGACACTCGCCAATTCCCCGTCGTCGTCTTCCCCTTCATCCTCCTCTTCCTCCTCCTCCGCTTCGTCGCCGCGCGGTTCCAAGGGAAAGGAGATCGAGTCTACCTCTTCGGTGACGGGAACGGCAGCTGTGCCAGCCAAGTACGATGATGAGGAGGAGGAGGAAGAGGACGTGTGCCGGATTTGCCGGAACCCTGGCGACGCCGAGAATCCACTTCGGTATCCGTGCGCTTGCAGCGGGAGCATCAAATTTGTGCATCAGGATTGTCTCCTTCAGTGGCTTAATCACAGCAACGCGCGTCAATGCGAGGTTTTACCCTATCCGATCTTCAACGTGAATTAACATGTTTTTGTTGGATTTCTGATCCGAATATTTTTGTGTTTGGGACTTGTTCTTGTGTAAACGACGTGGTAATAGTTATTTTTATCGTAGAGTAGCGTGTATTTTGTACTGCTTCTGTTTTATGAATGAAGCTAGGTCTTATGGGAACTTGTGCTGGAATAAGTTGTCCAGTAATGAAGTTAAAGATTCAGAAATTTCTTAATTTGTCATTTTGTTGCTAAGGATGATTGAAAGTGGAAACCAAAAGGGCTGTCATATGTTAGATTACTCTTCATGTTAAAATATTGAACGGCTAATGCTGGAAATGTATTATACCCGTTTATGCCTAATGTTTATAGTTGAAAGCTAAAGTCGGTTTCTGAGGCACAACAATTTTAAATTTTGAACTTGATAGCATAAACAAAAAGCGATTAAAAAGTAATCATCTTCTTATAAGAGTTAATTAAGCATGCTATAGATTTGTTTTTGTAAATTATGCAAATGCTATGCTAAATAGTAGGTTTTCTACCCGTTTATGCCTAATGTTTATAGTTGAAAGCTAAAGTCGGTTTCTGAGGCACCTCAGTTTGCAATTTTGAACTTAATAGCATAAACAAAAAGAGAATAAAAAAAAATCACTCTTGGTCTTACAGGAGTTAATTAAGCACGCTATAGATTTGTTTTTGTAAATTATGCAAATGCTATGTTAAATGGTAGGTTTTCTATTCCAAAATCTGTCAAAAGTAAATTAATCCCTCCTTGCACCATTTTTATGTACCTGTTTCTTCCTTATTGGAAATTTTTTTCTTCTAAATGTGCTTCATATGTGCTGCAGGTCTGCAAGCATGCATTTTCATTCTCTCCTGTTTATGCTGAGAATGCCCCAGCTAGGTTACCTTTTCAAGAGTTTGTGGTTGGAATGGCAATGAAAGCATGCCATGTTCTTCAGTTCTTTTTGCGCCTGAGTTTTGTGCTATCTGTGTGGCTCTTAATTATACCTTTCATAACATTCTGGATATGGCGGTTAGCTTTTGTGAGGAGTTTAGGTGAAGCCCAGAGGTTATTCTTAAGCCATTTATCGACAGCGGTTATCTTGACCGATTGCCTCCATGGTTTTCTACTTTCTGCAAGCATTGTCTTCATTTTTCTTGGGGCCACTTCTTTGAGAGATTACTTTAGGCATTTGCGAGAAATTGGGGGTCAGGATGCTGATAGAGAAGATGAAGTGGACAGAAATGGTGCTCGAATGGCTAGAAGACCTCCTGTACAAGCTAATCGAAATGCAAATGGTGACGGGAATGGTGAAGAAGCTGGTGGAGCGCAAGGAATTGCAGGTGCAGGCCAAGTCATTAGAAGAAATGCTGAAAATGTTGCTGCACGGTGGGAGATGCAAGCTGCACGACTTGAGGCACATGTTGAACAGATGTTTGATGGTCTGGATGATGCTGATGGAGCAGAAGATGTTCCCTTTGATGAACTTGTTGGCATGCAGGGTCCAGTTTTTCATTTGGTTGAAAATGCATTTACTGTAAGTCTATCAACATGATTTTATTGAAACTGACCTTGATGAGGGAAGCCTTTTGAAAAGATAAAACTGCATAGGTTCAACTCATTTTTAAATAACTTCTGATTTAATGAATTTTAATAAATTACTAAATTCTATTACTTAGTCTTTATCAAAATGTATAAGATTATTGAGGTAGACAAGCTCTACTGTCTACCCAGCCATTATTTATATTATGTATGCAGACATGATCTTCTTGGTCTGCTTCTCTGGGGTAATGGATGAGATGCACCCTTGATAATTAACTTTTGTAATTCCATGTGGATGAAAGGATTTCATATGATATAAGCTCGTTAAAATTTGTTGTCTCTTTAATATTAATTATAAGTATTAAGTACTTTGGAACTTGTAATTGCATGATTTTCAATGGTTTTGTTGGAGATCTTACATTAACTCGAGATATGACAAAACCTCAATATATAAGTGGGTGCAAACCTCATCTTATAAGCTAGTTTTGTGGGGTGGAGTTAGGTTTAGATTTTACATTCTTAAGATGACAAGTTGGAAATCTTATGTTGGAGAGGTGTGTTGGAAATCTTACATTAACTAGAAATATAACCAAGTTATAGCATATATACGGGTCAAATCTAACCTTATAAGTTGGTTCGGCTTTATAAGATTGAGTTGGATTTGAATTCTACTTTTTGATAAGTTTGTTCACTCAAAATCAATTGTGGCATGAAGTTTTTATCATTAAAGAAAGCATTTGTAGTTCACTTTATTTTCCTTATGTTGATTGATCATTCTGTTGATGCTATTATGTGTAGTCTAAATTGTACTATATTTAACTGAAAATAAATATTTCTCTAATCATTTACCTATGCTTAGGGTTCATTGTTTATTACTGACCAAAGAAATTCTTATGCTTTTTAAATTGTTGCATTTTCTGATTAATTTTGTATGAAATCGTCTTGTTTTGTTCTCTGGAAAAATGAATTTGCAACTCACATTTCTTACTTCAAACTGAATTTATTTCCTCTAAGCAGGTGCTGGCGAGCAATATGATTTTCCTTGGTGTTGTAATCTTTGTGCCATTCTCTTTGGGTCGTATCATACTCCATTACCTATCCTGGTTCTTCTCAACTGCTAGTGGTCCTGTGTTGTCAGCTGTGGCCCCACTTGCAGACACGTCTCTTTCTCTGGCAAATATTACATTAAAGAATGCATTAACAGCTGTTAAGAACTTGTCATCTGAAACTCAAGAAAGTGGGCCAATTGGTCAGGTTGCAGAAATGGTGAAAGCGAATGCTAGTGAATTGAGTGAAATGTCAAACAACATAACATCTGCCTCAGCTGTTATCTTGAAAGGAGGGTCGATTGGAGCTTCGAGGCTTTCTGATGTTACTACTCTAGCTATTGGATATGTTTTTATACTTACTCTAATTTTCTGCTACTTTGGGATTGTTGCTTTAATTCGTTACACAAAGGGTGAACCTTTGACCATGGGAAGGTTTTATGGCATTGCTTCTATTGCAGAGACCATACCATCCCTCTTCAGGCAGTTTTTGGCAGCAATGAAGCATTTGATGACCATGGTTAAGGTTGCTTTCCTCTTAATCATTGAGCTCGGAGTATTTCCCTTGATGTGTGGTTGGTGGCTTGATGTTTGTACCATTCAGATGTTTGGGAAGACAATGGTTCACAGAGTTCAGTTCTTCTCTGCATCCCCTTTAGCAAGCTCACTGGTCCATTGGGTTGTTGGGATTGTGTACATGCTACAGATTAGCATATTTGTCAGTCTTCTTAGAGGGGTAACTTCTTGTCACATGATATGGTTTTTAAAGCCCTGCTTATATTGTTATTCACCGTTTCACATGATTTGTTTGTTTACAATGGCAGGTTTTACGTAATGGAGTTTTGTACTTCCTCCGGGACCCTGCGGATCCAAACTATAATCCATTTCGTGATCTTATAGATGATCCTGTGCACAAACATGCTCGCAGGGTTCTATTATCTGTTGCAGTTTATGGGAGTCTGATTGTGATGCTGGTATTCTTGCCTGTCAAACTTGCCATGCGGATGGCACCTTCGATTTTCCCACTTGACATATCGTAAGCTAGCCCCTTAATCAATTTTGGTAGTTTCCATGGATTTTGTATCACATTTTTAAATTGTGAATATGAATGTTTTTGCAGGGTATCTGATCCATTCACTGAAATTCCAGCTGACATGCTTCTCTTTCAGATTTGTATCCCATTTGCTATTGAGCATTTTAAGTTGAGGACAACTATAAAATCCCTACTGCGCTATTGGTTTACTGCTGTTGGTTGGGCTCTTGGTTTGACTGATTTCTTACTGCCTAGGCCTGATGACAGTGTAAATCAAGATAATGGAAATGGAGAGCCAGGTAGGCAAGAAAGGCTACAAGTAGTACATGCTGGAGTGCATGATATGGGCTTGATGCCATTTGCAGGCGAAAACAGGGCCATTAGTACAGTGGGAGAACTGAATTCTGGAGAGGACTATGAGAATGATGAGCAATCGGACTCTGAGTGAGTTCCCTTCTAATTGAAATCTAGCAGAGTCATCAGTTTCTTTGCATATGCTTGTTTTAGCTGTTGTTAGTTACCCTGTCACCATCTAATTAAATATTTTGCTATTGCAGTTATGCCTTTGTGCTTCGCATTGTTCTTTTGCTGGTGATTGCGTGGATGACACTCCTGGTCTTCAACTCTGCTCTGATAGTTGTACCAATTTCACTTGGCCGGGCACTTTTCAATTTTATTCCTCGCCTTCCCATAACTCATGGGATTAAATGCAATGGTATGTAAATGATTGAACTAGCTTTTCAGTCACTGGGCTTTATAACTTTTCATGTGTTTATGACCTTATTTGTTTTCACAGATCTGTATGCATTTATCATTGGAAGCTATGTAATCTGGACTGCTGTTGCTGGAGTTAGATACTCAATTGAACAGATAAGAAAAAGGAGAGCTTCTGTTTTGTTTGGCCAAGTATGGAAATGGTGTGGTATTCTGGTGAAGAGTTCTGCACTTCTGTCTATATGGGTAAGGATGATCCTGTTGCTAATCACTGTGTTACTGAAGCTGGTCATTTGATTTTGCATATATCTGTATTTGCTTGTAAGTATACTAATTCCTATTTTTTGTCAGATATTCATTATCCCAGTGCTAATTGGTCTTCTCTTTGAGCTTTTGGTGATTGTGCCAATGAGAGTTCCTGTGGATGAAAGTCCAGTATTCCTCCTTTATCAAGACTGGGCATTAGGCCTTATATTCCTGAAGATATGGACTAGATTGGTGAGTTTGTTTCCTTTTATTATCATCTTTTTTCCTGGCTTTAATTTTTCTGGTACAAAACTTTTATAAGTTTATTAAATACTGAATGGTATGTACAAAATATATTGAGTGATATGATCTATATAACCTCCTTTTTGCGTATAAAAAAAGAGAAAAATCTTTCTGCTGCTGTACACTATTTTGGGTAAATTTATCCTGCTGCATCAGTATTTATGCTATCAATTCTCTGGAATATTTTTCTCGTATATGTTTATTTTCACCCCAATGGCATTATGTGATTCATGTAGCCCCAACCACTCTTAGTGCAAGACTTCTTGTTACGTTTTTTCTTGTTTGTTTCCTCATCCATTATTGCCATGAAAGACTAACCAAGTTTTATGCTAGTTGCTGACAACCTAACTTAAATCTCATTGTAATCTGGGCTGGGGAATTTGGGACTGGTTTGTAAGTGTTGGCTTCAAATCACAAAGAAGGTAGTATATAATGCCAATGACATGTTTTATTGATGTTGCTAACACCATTGTGGGGGTAAAGGTTGGTCATTTCTTCATATTTCTGGTATAATTTTTTTTGGGTGCATGGTATGTTTCTTCATTTTCTGGTAGACAAAAAAAAAATTAAAGCATAATAGGGTATTGTGAACTTAAGGGGGTGGGGTCAAATTCGCAAGGGTTGATAAATACTGAATTTTGAATGATTTATAGTAGGTTGGTAAGAATGAATTTAGAGGGAAAGTCTGAGTGAGTTTTCTTGGTTTCTTGGAATTGTAATCAGAGGAAAGCGTTTTACTTGGATATTTAGTTGATGAACTACAACTTAGTTTGTTTACCATGAGCGAATTTCAGATGATCAATTTCCATTCAGCTGACGAATATGGGAAATCTTTTCTTAACAAACTAACAATTTGAGTTGTCACCTTTTGCTGTTCCCTTATGTGTTAAATTTATTTGTGACGTCCCGTTTGTAAATGATTGTGTATCTCCCAAACGTTTGTGACATGATTGAGTTGAATGTGTCTATTTGCTATTTTTACGTTGTTGACTTGGTTCTTTCATTAGGTTATGTTGGACCACATGATGCCTTTGGTGGATGAAAGTTGGCGAGTCAAATTTGAGAGGGTGAGAGAGGATGGGTTCTCCAGGTTGCAAGGTCTTTGGGTTCTTCGGGAGATTGTACTTCCGATCATAATGAAGTTGCTGACGGCATTATGTGTACCTTATGTTTTGGCCAAAGGTGTATTTCCAGTGCTTGGGTATCCGTTGGTTATCAATTCTGCTGTGTATCGGTTTGCATGGTTGGGATGCCTCTGTTTCAGTTTCTTGTGCTTCTGTGCTAAGAGATTCCATGTCTGGTTCACAAATCTCCATAACTCAATACGTGATGACCGGTATCTCATTGGCCGAAGGTTGCATAACTACGGAGAACATGTTGAGAAAGCAAATGAAGCAGGAACTTCTACAGAATTGCAGGACACTATTTTACTTGGTACGGGCTTAAATCAACAAGATCATGATGCAGATGTTGGACTACGGTTGAGGCGTGTAAATCATCAACAGGTAGGCTGAAATGTATTTTCAGGTAGGAAGGCCACTGTAGGTTGGTGAAGCCTCTCGGGCAGACGAGGTTCGTGAATCTCATGTATACTCCACCTGTTTTGGGTACTTATAACACCTCGTCATGACACACCTGTGCTGTAGTTAACACTTAATTTCTGTGCGTGCTTTCTTGTTTAAATTTAGCTAAAAGGGGGAAAATAAAATTGTTGATAGCGCATTTTTTTTTTCTAAATAATTCTTTGTGAAATAGGGAAGCTGAAGGCATGCTATGAGATATATACTTAATAACATAGTTATTGTAGTTAAATGTTATGGTAGTTTGATTGATACTTCTAACTGGTTAAACGTTGCTGAAATCTATGTACCCTTGCATGAAAGATTTCCCTGTATATCGCAACGCAAATTGATACATCCTTTCAGCAGAAAGGCGAAAGCTCAGTCGAAATTAAAATGTAATAACCACTTCAAAATTTAAATCCTACTCTGAATTCTAGACATATTAAATATATAGATGATATTTCAAATTGTGGAGTCTACCCATGTTGAATTCTATTTGATGTAGGGGTGCTTATCGGGTGACTGAGTATCAATTATATCAGTACAGCACTATCCAAAACCGTATTATTTACTTAAGCTGGTGACGCCAGATGGTAACAACGTTAGAAGTAATTTCTTGAAATATAGGTGATGTTCCAAGATTCAATACAGAGGCTTTGGCTTTGGCTTGTTAAATTATATTGTAATAGTTAAAGAAAAGAAATAAGTTTTTTGACCCACCTTATGTGGTAGTTGAGGTGTACTTTTTTTTTTTCATTTGCAATTATTTGGAATGGCTTATGGTGGAAAGTAGAATGCACACCGGACGAGGGAAATGAAAGGACGCGGGGTGATGAGCATTTGAAAGAGAAAACTAAGTTTCACTTTCACTCTCTCTCGTTTGTCGACAGGAAATCGCTTTTCCCTTGAGATCAGAAATAGAAATTCTAATAATCATTGTCATATCCTATTTCATGTTTATCTAAATCAAAGAAAAATTAACCCTTGAGATGATGATTACTTAACCTAGAATTCATATTCAATCATTCCACACCAAATTGTATTCAATCTCAAAACAATATGAACTCTAAGAAAATAGATTAAAATGAGAAACTTTATTAATTAAATGTTATAATATTACATTTAAAAATCATAATTCAAATTCATCTACGCAAGATCAATAACAATTAATCCATTCCCCATTTCTCCACCTCACACAACCCAAATCTATGTATGTATAATCAATTCGGAAAACATTGAATTCATGCACAATAGAGGTTTCAATTTCATTCTCATTATTGTGAATCATAAGATTTTATTAAATCATAAACTGATTCCAAACACAATAAAGAATCAATTAATCTAATCATACTTATGTTGAATCTCTTCCTTTCTCCCCATTTGCACATTTAGTTGACTCAACTTTTATGTTGTCTAGGCGAAAAACCTAAAGAACCTAGTTTGATCCTTAGCAAAATCCTTTACTTAAACAAAATTGATATCACACAAAATATAATAAAGTAGCCTTGGAGTTACGATATAACAAGTAACAAAATGGTTCATTTCATAGTAATTATGAATAACTTACATACAAGTATTTCATATTACCACTAATTGGAATACAAGAGTGTATCGCCAAATCTTTCCACATTTAGCATATGTGAAGACCATAACAAAATAAACAGGCAAATACGAGGATTTCGTAAACTTACTAGTTTATTTCACATATGAACACCAGAATACAAGGACCAACTCTTTCGCCCTTGTAGTGTCCGCTAGAACCATCAACTCTAACATTGAAGCCACGAACCCACTACATCTTCAAGGCTGAACACTCCAACCACTTTAGCTTCGAAATAGGGTATTTGGAGCTCAACCAGTTGGGAAAAGTTTCAAAACTTTTTCAATTGAAGAAGAAGAAAATGTAAATTAATATAGCACTTCACACCTTTTATGCAATAATTTAATTTATATTGATACACATGCATTCACCAATAAACCAATTCTCAACATATGATTAACCCAAAGGAACATTCAAATTCATATAGATTTACAACATAACCCAATCATGCTTCCAACTCATGCCACATTAGTAGTTACTTGAAATTATCAAGAATTTATTCATGCATTTTAAAGACTTTCAAACCAGCAATCATGAGTAACATATATCTCTAGCTATTAATCTTCAAATAAAATCTCCACCGTTCAAAGTGAAGAACTACATGTTATGGACCACCTGTCAAAATTTTACTTAAATCGACAGTTAACGAATCGAGAAATGCAATTTTACAAAAACTGTGCAGACCAGAAAAACGATGGCGCCTAGCGCCTAAAAGTCAGGAACCTGACGCCTAGCAGTATAAAACCAGCGTCCGACAGTTCTTGTTGCGCAAAAAGTACGAAAAACAACACTTTTTCATCAAAAGAACACCAACACGCATTGCCTGGCAGCAACTCTTCACCGCCAGGCGATTCTTACCAGAAACCCAGAAGTTGGAATGTTTTAATATGAGTCGCTTGGCGACTTTGGAGGCCCGCTAGACGATTTCTGGAAATTTTCCAGAAATGCGAACACAAGGAGAATTTGATCATAAAGGCATTATGTTCACGCATTATACAATGAAAAACATCACTAAATTAATATATCTTCAAAGTAAGAGCATGATAATTCAATTTCTATTAACCCGCATACCAAATCAAGAGATTATCAAGCACCCAAAGTATCCCACACATCACAGGACTCAAAAAGGGCAACAATAGTTCCGCCAGGTGGTTCATACCCCTAACCCAAAAATTGGGTTCACATTTCATGCGTTGCTTGACAAGTCTTCAATGCCGTTAGGTGGTTTCTGAAAAAATTTAGAAACGTGAAGAAATCCAGAATGAATGAATAGAAGAGCAATCATACATCATACTATTCATGAAATTACGATAAATACAATCAAGTATTGGTTCAGCTCCCCTAACCTGGTTTCCTCGCTTCCAATTTGCAAAACTTATGATCCTTGATGATAGCAAAATCTCACTCCTTGACACCTTCTAATTTTTCCACATTCAGTGGCTTCCAAATACCCTCTTAGCTCTCTCTTTTTAGTGTAGATTGATTAGAAGTATCAAAAGGACTCTACCTCACTCTTAACTTCCTATTATTCTCACCTCCCACTCTAATTTTTAGCAAAAAGGAACCTTATTTCACATAAGCCAAGCTTTAAACACATAACCACACCATTATCAAGTCAATGCATAACCATTCAACCAATTCATGATAATTCCTATACATCTAAGAATTTATAATCACTCATCATGATTAAGTATATCATTAAAATTAATAAACTATTAAAATAACATACAAAGGCATATACTAGACTCAAACCCAAGTTCGTTCATTCATAATAACTAAGTACTTTTAACCATTTGAGCTAGTACTTTTCCACGTCATAAACCCCAACATTAAATGACATAAAGGTTCCCACTATCCGTATTTATTAAATAATTATTTACTTAATCACTTAAATTTCTCGGGTCTTACACTAGACATATTCAAAAATATTATTTTAAGTGGAAAACAGACAACAAAGGCAAGAAGGACAAGAAGAAATAGAATGGTCATGATAATGATCATGTCACTACTACAACTACAAGTGGTGATCTTGCTCTTCTTCGTGACTATGAGGTAATTAATCTTGTATGTTATGAAAGCATGTGGAGTATTGATAGTTGTGCTACACTGCATGCTACACCGAGGAGAGAGTTCTTCACTTCTTACACTTCTGGTGATTGGTGTTGTCTAAGGTGATTGGTGTTGGTGATGTTTTCCTGCAAACCAACATGAGAATGCAGTTATTGATTAGAGGAGTCAAACATGCTCTTAATGCCCGTTTTAACTTAATCTTTGTGCATATGCTTAATGGTGGTGGTATGATAATAACTTTGGTTCTGGAAAGTGAAAATTCACCACAGGTAACTTGGTTGTGGCTAGAGGAGAAAAATAAGATAAATTGTGTAACACCCCAATTTTTGGATGTCATGGAAAGTTATAAAAGGAACACTTTTAGCAGAAATGATTATCGATAAAATGAACTTAAGTAAAAATTCATAATTGAATCTATTAAAAAAAATGTAGTTCAAATATCCATTGTCTAAAATTTTTAAATAACAACGACCTTGAAAATAAATTATATCGTCTTTAATACGTAATTTAACAACTTAATAAAAAAAATGAACATAAATCCCGAGTCCATCCCTTTCTCTCGTCAATCTACTCCATGTCAGAATCATCTGCAATTTTATCTGCTCCCATATAACACACGCGTCATATGATTATCCCACACACAACAAACACACAACATAAACAAATAGGGGTAAGCTAATCATAAACATTGATATATAACCGATATTTAGCGAAATAAGACATTTCACATAATACTCAACATCACATCCACTAAAATACTTAAACATAGTAAACATGCTTAAACATTGGGTCTTTAGGTATGATGGAAACCTTACTAAAACTTAACTCCACAAAGAGTCTTCAAATAAGGAAAACACTTCCAACATGCAACACATGTGAGCTAAAGATTGTTGACAAAACTACTGCCACATCTAAACACCCTTCGAGCCAACCTGCTCGTCAAAGACAAAAAAACCAAATAAAATGGTAAGTATGCACTATACAAAATCACTCATCACAAGAACAAGTTTTATGTTACACTCAAAAGTGACAACAACATTCAAAATTGTGAATACCCCACTACAGTCCCTACAAGATGGATTGGATTTCATGACCTTTTATAATTTATATATATAAAATAAATATACTTTAATGATTTATAATACCAAAACCAATATATATATATAATAAAACCAAGTTATCCCTACCACCCAATTAACGTGTATATATATATATATATAATTTCATAACTATAAACATTATTATAACCAATCATGTCAACAATGCTAATATTTCTTCACCACTTGCGAACCAATGGAAGAAAGCATAACACCCAAATCATAAAGAAGAAAATTAATGTTATAAGTGGCCCTCACTCTAAAAGAAAAGTCAATCTAGAACATAAATGCTTCCCAACATTGGATTAAAAATAATATACTAAGAAAAGAAAGGTATTGCACCTACAATTCACGCAAGTTAAGAAATATAGCTATAGAAAAACCCATGTATGTGACTATACTAGTGATTATAGTGAAGTTTAAAGCATCCACTCTTCCAACAACTCCTTTAAGGTGAAACCCAACCCAAGACCCTACTACTTGTAACAACCCCACTAACTGAGAGTGATTCAGTTTTGCTTAAAACAAAACCAACGCTTGCACCACTCAACATTGCAAGTCACTTAAATGACACCCAACCACGACCCCATATGCAACTTACCCTAAACGTGACATCTTTCTTTATGCATGCTAGGGTCTCTAAAGAGACCAACCAACATCTGCGGAAATGCACCACACCAAAGAACCAAAACCGCACCACATCTACCCCTTACTCACGGTTCCAATAGATACCCCTTGGTAGCACCCTCCACATACCACTATCACACGTTGATAATAATAGCAAAAGCACCAATTAAAGTGAGGTCGAACGTGAACCCAAAGAAACCCAATAAAGTATGACTACAAGAGAAACACATGACGACACACAAAACAATGGAACCCAACATTAACCTAAATGCTTTGGCAACAACTAACGAGAACCATGCATGTACACACAAAATGAACCACATAGTAGGCAAGCTTAAAGGTGAGAATGTGAATCAGAAACAAAAACGACATAACCCCACGTGTAGCATGCTAGTATAAACATACACATATCTCCAAACCAACAAAAATCAAAAGCAATAAGAAAAATAAGGTTTAACGTCCCCCAGGATATTCTACACTTATTCAGAAATAAAACACAACATGAATCACACTCATTACCACTCCATAAGCTCATGCCCACCTTCAAGCACATACGTAAAACAACCATCACAAGCAAAGAGAGATCAAAGTTCAACTTCCCCTACCTGATTTCGCAAGTTCTCTAAAGCGTCTCCCAACCTATACCTCCATTCTCTGCATTTTCTCTCGGTTCCTTGTTGCCTCGTCATTTTCTCTCCTTTCTCACACTTAGAACACTAGAGTATTTTCTCTCCTCTCCTAAAACCCTAACTTTTGACCTATAATCCTTTCATTCCTAATCTTTTTCTGTTAATATTCTAAAATTAAATCTAAGATATTGGCCGCTTTTATTATTCAAAAAGGAAAATAATATATGATAGCAAAAGACGTTTCCATTCTTTAAAGGAAAAAGTGGCAACAACGATTTCAAAATAAACAAGATAAAAATGGCTCTTGTTTTGTGTGTGGGTGGTACCAAGTGTTTCTGAACAAAAGCTAAAACTAAATGTTGTGTTAAAACAATATATGTATATTGCATATTGCAACCACGAAAAAGAAATTGAAAAATAAAGGAAGAATCTAACAAAAGGAGGAGATAGATAAATATAGCAAAGATATTTAAAAAAATCCCATTCCTAAGTCAAGAGGAATCAAAACCTACACCCTTTTAATGCCAAGCAAAAATCCACCACTACACCAAATGCATTTTGAGAATGAAAAGCGCACCACAAATATATAAACATATGTATTTCCCATTCAATAATTTAAATAAGTAATCTAAATAAATAAAAAACTCTATTAAATCACTCTAATAATTATTCCACATTCTATAATTCACTAAAATAATTAATTTAAATAAATCAATAATCTTTACCAAGCCATCACTTTTCCTCGTGGGTTTCTCTTTATTCTAATACTTTCCCAGGTCTTACAAATTGTATTAGACAAAAGCTTTGGTTGAAAAAGACACTATGAATGCCATGAATATGGAAGCATATTTGTGGCACCGAAGGCTCATACATATTAGTGAAAAAAGGTTGAAATTTTTAGTTAAAAACTATGTTCTTAAGTGTTAAAAAGTGCAGAATTTGAGAGATATTCTCATTGCATGGTTGGCAAGCAAACTATAGTATCTTTCAAGAAGCATCTAACCTTAAGGAAGTCAGAGTTGTTACAATTTGTGCATTTTGATAGTTGTGGCCCGTTGAAGGTAAAGTCATTCAATGGTGCACTTTACTTTGTTACTTTTGTTGATGACTATTCCAAGAAGCTATGGGTATATGCACTTCAACGAAAGGATGAAGTACTTGAAAAGTTCAAGCAATTTCATGCCTTGGTTGAGAGGCAATCAGGCAAGAAGCTGAAATGTATCCGTATTGACATTGGTGGTCAATATTGTAGACCTTTCGATGCTTATTGCAAACAACATGATATTGCACGTTAGAAGACTTCTCCTAAAACTCCTAAGTTGAATGGTTTATTTGAAAGGATGAACAAGACATTACTTGAGAAGGTGAGATGTATGCTATCAAATGTTACATTACCCAAGCAATTTTAGGGTGAGACACTATACACGACGGTGCACGTTATCAATATCACTCCTACTACTATTTTGGACAATGAAGTGTTAGATAAAATTTGGCTTGGTAAGAATGTAAGCTATGATCATTTACATGTCTTCAATTGCAATGCATTTGTTCATATTACAAAGGATGAAAGATCCAAGTTGGATGTGAAGACAAGGTAGTAGTGCATCCTTATCAGTGAGGATGAATTTTGCTACAATTTTATGATCTTATTGAGAATAAGCTTGTCAGAAGCCTTGATGTACAATTCATGGAAGAACAAACCATTGAGAACATTGATAAGGTGGAGAAGGTCACACTAAAAAAACATTGAAATCTGATTGATGTTGATCCTATGTTGTTGCTTATTCACAATTTGGATAATTATGAAAGTAATGTTCAACCTGGTGAACAACATGATGATGTTGATGATCAACAACTTGGAGGTGGATTATATGTTCCTATTGATGATGACCAGTAGGAGCATTCTATGTCACATGATGAAAATATTGATGATGTACCTAAACTACCTCAAGTCCAACTTAGGAGGTCTAACAGAGATAACCTTCTATAAGGTATTCTTCTGATGAGTATATAACCTTGAATGATGATGGAGAACCTAGATGTTTTAAAGAGGCTTTAAAGAGTGAAGAAAAACAACAATAAATGAGATGAAATTTCTACATGATAATCACACTTATGACATTGTGAATTTGCCTAAGGGTAAAAACATGATTATCAAACTTGAGAGTTAACTCATTAACTAGGATGAGTTTACGTTTCTACTCATGGTTTCTGAGTCAACTTGAAAGTAAACTCATTTTTCAAATGAACTAAGTAGAATCAGATGTAAACTTGGTTCATTCGGCCAAACTCGCGAGTTTGGAATGATTTAGCGAGTTCAATGAGAAAAACACTTTTAAACGAAAACGGTCAATTGGAGCGCATTTGTGGAGAAAACTATTTGGGATTAGGGTTTGAGTGTTTTCTAATTCACCCCCTTATTCATTCTTTCTTCTGAAGCACTCTTCATTGTGGGTGCTTGCGTTCATGGGTGCTCACATTTGCGATGGTGCTCGTGATCTGCGACCTTCCTATGCTGTCTTCTTGCTACATTCGCAAGGTTGTTGCTCATAAGGTTATCGTGCTCATAAGATTGTTACGCAAGTAACTTAGGGAATCATGGAAGATTAAATTTGTATGGTGGGGTTTCTATTGGCTTTTAGGCTTAAAGTCTTCACATATCAAAGTTCAGGCATTTTTTGTATTATATTAAATATTAAATATTAAATACGATATGTATAATTAATTAAATTTATTATAAAAACTAGTTAACAAAATATAAAAAATATTTAATAATATAATATGATCAACTAATAATAATATTACGATAAAAAATATTTTTTTTATAATATCATATAACAAGATTATTTTATATTATTTATAAATATTTTAATACTTTTTATATCTAAAGTAAACTCTAACAAGTTTACTATCCGAGTTACCAGACTCACCCAAGTTTATGGAAACTGTCGAGTTTAACAACCTTAGGTAAAAAGGTTTTGGAAATTAGGTGAATTTTCAAGGTGAGATAAGATGCTAGCTCTACATTTACACAGTACAAGGCTAGATTAGTGGTAAAAGGTTTCAAACAGAAAAAGTAAGTGTTGATTTTAATGAGATTTATCACTTGTGGTGAAATTGTCATTCATCATAATTGTGCTAAATTTAGCTTCTACTTTTGATTTGGAGGTTGAGCAGGTGGATATGAAGATAATTTTCCTTCATGGTGATTTGGAGGAAGAGATTTATATGAAACACCTTGAGGCTTTCAAATTAAAGGAAAGGAAGACTATGTGTGTAGGTTGAGAAAAAGTTTATACATTTTAAAGTAGGCTCCGAGGTAGCGGTATAAGAACTTTGAGTCTTTTATATGTGAGTAAGGCTACAAGAAGACTACTTCTGATTATTGTATCTTTGTTAAAGAAATTTTTGATACTAACTTTATTATTCTCCTATTATTGGGAAAGAAGTTTCTAGAATTAATAGGTTGAATAAGTAATTGGATGAGTCATTTGCCATGAAAGACATGGGAGTTGCTAAACAAATTCTTGGTATAAGAATCATTCGAGATAGAAAAGAAAAGAAGCTTTGGCTATCATAAGAACACTATATTAAAAGGGTGCTACAAAGATTCCATATAGAAAATACTAAGGTCATGAGCACTCTTCTTGCTACTCATTTTAAATACTCAATTAAACAGAGTCCTTCAAATGAAATTCAAAAGACATATATGAGTATAATTCCTTATGCATTTGTGATGAGCAGTTTGATGTAAGCAATGATGTGCATTAGACCAAATATTGCATATGTTATTGGTATTATCAGTCAGTTTTTGTTAGACCTCGGTAAAAAGCATCAAAATGCTATGAAATGGATTTTGACACATCTTCATGGTATTGTTGATATAAAGCTTTATTTTGGAGGTGATAAGCCTAATTTGACTCAGATTTAGATATGGCTGAAGACATTGATTCCAAGAATTCCACCTCAGGTTATTTGATTAAGTTTGTAGGGGGAGTTATGACTTAACAATCAATACTGCATAGGTGTGTAGCATTGTCTACTACAAAGGCGAAGTTCATTACCGTTATTGAAGCATGCAAAAAGATGATATGGCTAAAGAAATTCTTGTAGGAGGTTGGCTTTGTGCAGGATAACTATCCATTGTTTGTTGATAGCCAGAGTATTATCCATCTTGGTAAGAATCCAACTTTTCATTCTAGGTCCAAATTTATTGATGTAAGGTATACTGTATACATGATAGTTTGGATGCAAAGCTGTTGGAGTTGACTAAAATTCATATTGATGATAATAGTGCTTATATGATGACTAAAGCATTGCCAAGAAAGAAGTTTGGAGTTTGTTGTGAGATCGCCTGTTTGACAGTTTTCTCCACATAGTTATGAGGGAAAGATTTGTTGGGTATTAGGCTTTTTTCGTATATGGAGAAAATGCCCAAAAGTTGAGAATGTCACTTGATGTCTCATTTAACCTAATGGAGAGGGGCTGAAAAGTAAAAGAGACAAACAAAAAAGAAGAACAGAAGAGTCATAATTCACTTAGAACACCAACACATTGAGGGAGAGGAAGAGGGAAAACTATTCACATTTTTCAAAGAGCTGCAACTATAAAATTGATACTATAGACTTGTCCACTGTTGGATCGTGTTGGAAATTTGATAGCAAATTTGAGACATCCTATTCTTCATTCTAACCATTTGGATCATTGATACGAGGTATGAATTGGGAGATATTAAATTTGCACTGTAGTTGTATATTTATGTTTTCTTTATCTTCCTTGTTCTCTATTTGCAAGCTTTGTTGCTTTGTTGTTTGACAGGATGTTAGCACTATTTTGTGCAGTTGATTAAAACTCTTTTGTATTTTTTGTTGATCATAGCAGAACTATTTCTTTAGTGTGGATGACTCTGGATTTTACCTTTACCTTAAGAGGTTTTGAACATTAAAAATGTTGGTGTCTCTATTTATGATTTTGGTGATTTATTGTTATTATTGGTAGTTGTTTTTCATATATTCTTGCAAGTTATGAAAAATTATATTCGTTGCATTCTTTGCTATTTTGGTTGTGTTGTTTTGTTTTTCATCAAAACCTCATCTTACTTATTGATTTTATAAAATTAAATTAAGTTTAAAACTAGTTCTTAATAATATGGTTGAGGAGATAGCCATTGCGTCTACAAATGACCTTGTTATTGTGATTCAAGATAAATGGCCATCCACATATACCGATCAATTAATTTTGGATAAGGTTAATCAAAAAGATCATGGAAAGTAGGTTTCTTTGTGGGAAGAGTTAAACTTAGAGCAAAATCCATTTTACAACCACTTTGATAAAAAGTGTTGGGGTGAAAAGGAAGATGCTAGGAAGTTGCACCTTATATCTTGCAGCAAATACAAGTGTGAGGAGTGGTCAAACGAAATTTTTATGGGAATTCTCAAAAAGGATTAGTACTTGCTTTGTCCTTGCTGCTGAGTTATGTAGAATCTATTATGACCTTAAAATTGCTTGGGAGAGATGATTGTAGATAATTAATTAGAACTATTCTGATTCTAAGAATACTATTCAATTACTAAAAATAGGTTTTGACAGTGTAACCATTTGGTGGTAAAATATTCAGTAGATTTATAACCATGAAGGAGTCATTTCATGGGTTCATATATATTTGACGTGACTGATATGTGATGTTGTTTCCAACATTTATTGTGAATGTTTGGTAGCAGATTCCACTTGTATTAGGTTTTTTATCCTCTTGTTTTAAATAAAAAAATAATGGAATAATTATAATAAGAAGTATTTATTATATTAAAAACCCAAAATTATTTAATACTCTTTGTTCTCATATTACTAAAACATCTCATTAATTACATTACGTTCTCTCTAATGACATCTATTATTCACATATTAAACGGAAATTTATTAAACACATAGAACAAGTTTAATAAAAATATTAATTGCTATATTAAAATAAAAAATAATTAATGTAGTTTTTAAATAATTAAAAAATTTCAGGCGAAGGATGTTGGTTTTTTTGGTATTGTTAAAGAGCCTTCTCGTAAAACAACCAGAGATGAAAAAAAAATGTTTTAAAACATTTATTACATTAATAACATAAAAGATATTAAATATGTTTTTAGAATTAAAGCCAATAAAACACATTAAATATCCTTCAACGAGTATTTTGAAAGTGTTATTACTTATTCAAAGAAAAAAAATTATCAAAACATATTAATTATATTTTAAATAAACTAGCCAACATTACCCAAAAATAAAATTCTCAGTAAATATTTTTTAAACGAAAATTATTTAATACAAAGTATTTTTTCTTCTTTTGAAAGCTTAGTTGAGTAGAGTTAAAATCGGCTATTTTTTTTAACAAACTTATTTTAAATTTGGATGAAAGAATTTTCCGGTCAAGGAAGTAACATAAATTTAGGACCCCTAACAAGCTAAAAGTAACCGCGTATGAATTAATTGAGTATTCATTCTTAGTGTGTAAGTAAATAAAATATTTAATTAATTAAAAAAATATTAGGATGCATTTTATTTGAAGAGAAAAATGGAATTAAATAGAGGTAGTGTGAACTAAACAGCTTGAGCTGGCCCGTCACTGTTGTGTAACTGTTTTGAGTTGTGCGGTAAATCATCACTCTTCACACTCTCTCTCTTTCTACCGGTTACCTAAGATTCTTCATCTTTCGTCTCTCCTTTCTGCTCTCGCAATCCTTATCTACCTTCGCATCCCTGCCTCGGGCCCACATCCTCACTCATCCAACGGTTCAGATCTCTCTGCTGGATTGTGCTAGGGTTTACCCACATCGCTTTTACCTATAACCTCTCTCTCGCTCTTCCTTTCTCACTCCTTTTTCCAGCGCAGTATCTGCTGCTCTCTCGCTTTCTCTCTCTTTACCTCACTATTTCAATTCTCCCCTTACCCTCACGCGCCGCCGTGATTTCCGCCGGCGGCAACTCCTTATCCGCCGCGCATCCACCCCCGTTTCTCTTTTCCCTTCCCTCTCCTCGCCTTTCTCGCACCCAAAACAAAAAAAATTAAGAGTTTCTCTCAAGTCTGTGTTATTGTTCGTGCATCTACCCGAGTCTAGCTAGCTTTTCTGTTCTTCCTAGGGTTTTATTGTTCCCAATAACAAGAGGAGGGGGAAGAGAAAAAAAAAGAAAAAAGGAAAAAAAAGGAAATTAGGGATTTCTTTTCGGGAAGAGAAAAATTCAGTTTTTGTTTGTTTGTGTAGTTGTTGTTTTTGCTTGGGATGGCTCAGGTTCAGGTTCAGCCTCAGAATGCGATGCCCGGTCCCAACGGTGCTGCTGCTGCTGCTGCTGGAGGAAACCAGTTCGTGACGACGTCGCTTTACGTCGGAGATCTCGACCCCAACGTCACGGACTCACAGCTGTATGACCTGTTCAATCAATTGGGCCAAGTCGTGTCTGTTAGGGTTTGCAGGGACTTGACCAGCCGAAGATCGCTCGGTTACGGCTATGTCAACTATAGCAACCCTCAAGATGTTTAGTTTTTTTTTTTTTGGGTGTATAGTTCCTGTTACTGGTCTGTGTGCATTGGATTGTGGTTTTTTCTTTCCTATTTTATTTTTATCATTTCCTATTGATTTGATGATGAAATTTGATTGCTTAATCTTATTTCTGAATGAATGGATTGGTTTTAAATAGAAGTCCTATGCCTGATTTCAAATTCAAAGTGCCGCAATTGTGGTTACATTAGCAGGATACGTTCACAATTTCCGGCACTATCACAGGAGCATTGAAAACCTTGTTTTGGATCCTAATTTTGGATTTAAATTGTGGCTTGACTCGTCATTGTGTCAGTGTTAGTTCTCTCGTGGAGGATTCATTAAAGCTATTAGATTTTTTTTGTAAACTGCTCTTTATCCTTGTTTTAGACCCTAATAATTTCTTTTGAATTTTGGTTTGACTTGTAACTGTGTTAGTGTTAGTTATCTGGGGGAAGTCGATCCCTGCTAATAGTTATGTATACTGCTTTGTTATGGTGTAACTTATTAAGTGGGGACGACACTGAATACCGTGAAAGCAGCTGGAGAATTTATTACCCTATTTACTTTATGAAGAATTGTTATTGTTTAATTAATTAACGTGGCATGCCTTTAATTTCTTTTTTTGCAAGAGCTTCTTGTGAAGTAGGTCTGTTGTTTTGATGTTTGTAACTTTGGTGGTGAGATTTATCACTCTATTAAAGTTGATCATGTATGTTGCAAACAGGTATGGTATGCACGCCGATAGTTCCTCTGCTTATGGAATCTTGTTTTATAAATTAAGACAAACTTCCGTGGGGAAAAGGAACTTTGCATGCTATATCACAAGCAAATCTTTGTGTATCAAATTGTTTGGGGGAAAGGGTGCATTCTTTTATATATAAATGAAAATATCAGTCAAAACGCATTTGCCCTGCTTGGATGAATTTAATATACCCCGACATATTTTCTTTTCATAAATGGATACTTTTCGGAAAACATGAGCTAATATAATAATTACAGTATGAATCCTGCGGTTGCTAAAACTCTATGAATTGTCTTAATGTTTTTGGAATCTCTCCAAGTCCTTGTGTTAGCTACTGTTTTGCTAATTTAAAGTATCCAAAGCCAGTTTCCTAAATACTTTCTGATAAGTTTTGAAATTTGAGAGATGGAATATTTGTGTATCTCACCTTGGTAGGATATTGCAGAGAACTTGAATATAGTTGTAAATTGATGGATCTCCAAAAGGTAGGTGTAGACCCTTAATACCCTAACACTTGAAAAGATGGATTTGAATTTCTCTTCTGTTCGTCATCTGATATTTATATTTTTATTTTCTATCGTATTCGTAGTTAATCTCTGTCTTTTGATTCATATCTTGGATTCATGGTCATCTTGATTGGGTTATATAGTCACACCATATCATACATTTCTTAGAAGTTGGTCTTTTGATAACTGCTCGTTCAAAATAAGATATATTTATCATTATTTTAATCGCCGGATGCATGATTTAAATATTCTGGGGTAGTTCTGTTCTTACTATACTCCCTTGTGTTATTGGCTGAATGGCCAGGACCATTCTACATCAGGAGATTTGTTTTCTTGATTTATCATTATCATAAATAATCGTGATTTGATTCTTCAGTTGTCTTTTTGGCTCTCTAGTCCCATAAACTTTGTGTTGTTGAACTGCTCCCGTAATTTCCTATGCTTGAATTATACTTTCTCTTGTTCTATTCATGTTGTGATAACCATAAGTTCACCCCCCATGTTTGTTATATATATGATCTGATATTTCTGACATTTTTCCTGCCTGTCAGCTGCCAGAGCATTAGATGTTCTGAATTTCACTCCTCTCAACAACAAGCCCATCCGTATTATGTATTCGCATCGTGATCCCAGTATCCGGAAAAGTGGGGCAGGAAATATTTTTATCAAGGTATAACTGTCTTGGTTCTTCCTTATTGTTTGGTAACGGAGGGATTTCTGCGAAGCTTCTATATTGCATGCCCTAGTTGGTACTGTCTTTTTCACTTCTTTTTTTTCAATGTGTGGATTGTTACAGAATTTGGATAGGGCAATTGACCACAAGGCATTACATGATACCTTCTCTACATTTGGGAATATCCTTTCATGCAAGGTAGCAACGGATTCATCTGGGCAATCAAAAGGATATGGCTTTGTTCAGTTTGATAATGAGGAATCTGCCCAAAAAGCCATAGAGAAGCTGAATGGTATGCTGTTGAATGATAAGCAAGTGTATGTGGGACCCTTCCTTCGCAAGCAAGAGAGAGAGAGTGCTATTGACAAGGCAAAATTCAATAATGTTTTTGTAAAGAATCTAGCAGATTCGACTAGTGATGATGAATTGAAGACAATTTTTGGTGAATTTGGAACTATTACTAGTGCTGTAGTGATGAGGGATGGAGATGGGAAATCAAAGTGCTTTGGGTTTGTGAATTTTGAGAATGCTGATGATGCTGCTAGGGCTGTTGAGGCTCTCAATGGCAAAAAATTTGAGGATAAGGAATGGTACGTTGGAAAAGCTCAGAAGAAATCTGAAAGGGAGAATGAGTTGAAACAACGATTTGAGCAGAGCATGAAAGAAGCTGCTGATAAATATCAAGGGGCAAACTTGTATGTCAAAAATTTGGATGATAGCATTAGTGATGATAAACTTAAGGAGCTGTTCTCCCCTTTTGGTACCATCACCTCTTGCAAGGTACATAGTATAATTGGCTTGGCACTAAATCTTTGTTTATTATATAGTGTGTATTAAGTGTTCTACATTTGAAAGGTTATGAGGGACCCAAATGGCGTTAGTCGTGGATCAGGATTTGTTGCGTTCTCAACTCCTGAGGAGGCATCTAGAGCAGTAAGTCGTAGGTTATATTCATCGTGAAAGCAATACTTGGTTTTATTAGTTTGAAAATGATTTTTGGTTTGCTTTATATTTTGGTAGCTCGCTGAGATGAATGGCAAAATGGTGGTTAGTAAACCTCTCTATGTGACTCTAGCCCAAAGGAAAGAAGATAGAAGAGCTAGACTGCAGGTATGGCTTATTTTTAATTGCTGATCTTATCTCAACTTGTCTCTGTTGCTGGAATTATGTATTAACGATGCTGTATTAAATCTTTGCAGTCCTCTGTCTTCTCTATTTCATTCACGAACACACAATGTTTTTGCCATTTCTTCCAACTAATCTTACAATAATGATAGTTGTTCTTGGAGCTTATTGTGGGTTGTTTGAATAATTGTTTTCTTTTGTGTCAACTATATTTCCTATGCCGAATTCAGGTTATCTGAGATCAATGACACAGACTATGTTGCTGTGCTTTGCAAATGGTTATAAATTCAATTATGACTAGCTTTACACTGTATTTCATTATTGAATTATTGAATATGTGGCTGTAAATATGTTTCCATGTTGGAATAATTTCTTTATGCAGGCTCAGTTTGCTCAAATGCGACCTGTTGGAATGCCACCATCTGTTGGTCCTCGTGTGCCAATGTATCCTCCAGGTGCTCCAGGTATTGGTCAACAAATATTTTACGGCCAAGGCCCTCCTGCTATCATTCCTTCTCAGGTAATCTCTTCTAATCTGTCTATCTACATAGACATAAATTGGTGCAATGTTGAATGATGCTTGTTATTTTACACTTGTTTTACTCCATGGAGTAATTTCATGATCATTTTTTCCTATCTGACCAAGAAAATTTTTCTCAGCCCGGATTTGGTTATCAACAACAACTTGTGCCTGGTATGAGGCCAGGTGCAGCTCCTGTGCCAAATTTCTTTGTACCAATGGTTCAGCAGGGACAACAGGGTCAGCGCCCTGGTGGAAGGCGTGCAGTCCAACAGTCCCAGCAGCCAGTTCCAATGATGCCACAGCAGGTTGGGGCAATTCTTTGTTCATAATTTTGTGGATCATCTATCTTGTTTAGAGCATTTACCTGATAATTTTGAGATTGGCAGATGCTTCCTAGGGGACGTGTCTATCGATATCCTCCTGGCAGGGGCATTCCTGATGTTCCTATGCCTGGGGTTGCTGGGGGTATGTTTTCTGTTCCATATGATGTGGGTGGGATGCCAATTCGTGATGCATCACTCTCACAGCAAATTCCTATTGGGGCTTTGGCATCGGCTCTGGCTAATGCTTCTCCAGAGCAGCAGAGGACGGTAAGCTTTTCACTCCCTCTAATGTTTATGTAGTTAAAACTTGAATCAGTGTAATAATTTTAATGTGCCCAAACATCATCTATTGCCTTGTAACTAACTATATTGTTGATTATATATTTGTAGATGCTGGGTGAGAATCTTTACCCCCTTGTGGAGCAGTTAGAGCCTGATAATGCTGCAAAAGTCACAGGCATGCTTCTTGAGATGGACCAGACTGAAGTTCTGCATTTGCTGGAGTCACCAGAAGCGCTGAAAGCAAAGGTGGCTGAGGCGATGGATGTCCTAAGGAATGTTGCCCAGCAGCAGCAGGCTGGCGGTGCTGCTGATCAGCTGGCTTCTTTATCACTTAATGACAACCTTGTTTCTTAAGGTTATTTTGGAGTTTACTTAGCAATGATGGATTGTTATTTTCGGCACTGGCTTTCATACAGTTTTCAGGTTGAGTTTGTTTCTTTAGATTAGACACTTTTGGTTTGTGGTGCACCACCTTCTTTTGGTTGAAGGATACTTCAACACTGATTTTAATTATGTCTTGCATTTGGTACATGGAATCATTTGTTGGTTTATCTTTGATTTTTGGATAAATGATTGGTTACCGGTGATCAGTGGTCCTGTGTTTTGCGAGGACGTGAATCCTCGTTTCATGTCTGACTCATGATATATTAATAAGTTTTTGCTCTATATATTGGAGAAGTGCAGGTTAGAGACAAATATTGTTTTTCCTACCACATTTGATTAAAAAACAAAAAACCACGAAGATTACTTGCAATCCTTTTATGAAGAGATTGCATTATTTTCTAAAATGCACGTAGTGGCAAACATGTGCAAGTTTGTCATCGTTTAGAGTACAGGACCACTGATAGTAAAAGCTATGGATTTATTACGTTTTCATGGCACTAACTATGAGGATCATATTGGATGAGGTGCCCTGTGGGTTATACCTTCTCTCCTTTCGTGTTCCAATTATGTAACAGCTTGATTTAGAAAATAGGTCAAGCATTATATATGCTAAATAGTTTCACGTACCATTGCCAAGCTCAGTTGCATCTGTGAAAAGGGTATCGACAAGTCTCGGCTTACGCTAATAAGGTGAGAAATTTGAGTCTTTATATCTTCTGAAAATGCTATGAAATGTGTTTTTGGTTAAAGTTTTTCTCCCTAATTGAACTTTTTGTGATCGTTAATTTGAACTTAGTTTGATTTAGACACTATGTATAGATAATTTTGATCAAATAATACATTGTTTCATACCTTTCAATTGAAATTATGTATTTATTAGAGAAATTTTTGTTCACGTAGGTAGGATTTGAAAAAAAAAAATACACACACACACACATATATATATATATATATATATATATATATATATTTATTTATATTACAATAAAAATTGCTTTATCTTATTTTTGCTGTTTACTTTTTTTTTTTTAAATTTAGCGTAAGTAATCTGTTTGATATGAAATTATAATTTAACATTTGAATCTATAATTTTATTTTTTGTATAAAATTATTGATAATGTAACATTCAATTAAAAACTGCTGTTATTGGTGTAATATTTACTAAATGTTATATCACTCATTGATGATATATTTTAAAAGAAAGTTCTTTGTGTGTGTTAAATCATTTCTTAATATTTTTAGATTGAAATTAGTACAATATATCTTTTCTAGAATACTTTTTATTAAAACATTTTATTTTTATTTGATTTTAACGAAATTTAATATGAATAATTATAGTTAAGTTGTTTTTTCATATAAATTGTTGGTGATACAATTTTCGATAAAATTTCTCTCTTAATGTAACTTTTGACAATTATATATTTATGAGTTATACATTGAAAACTGAGATTAGTGTATCTTTAAAATTTGAGTCTATTTTAGTTTTAGCATTTAAAATGCTAAATGAATTTAATAAAATTTAGTAAAATGATTAAATGTATGCAATAATGATAAATTAAATCAGTCTAAAATTTTAATTTTAATTTTCACATAAAAAACATATTGAATTTTATTTTAATATTTTTTAAGTGAATGATGTTTTTTTTTTTAAATTGATTATTAGTTGGAAATTTCGTACTACAATACCAATTCTCAAAAGAACACGTTTCGCTGTACAATTTTATTCTAATTCTCATTTTAGATAACTATTTTTTATTTTAATATTAATATAATCAATTCTAATTATTCTTTTCGGTATTAAATATTTTATTCTACAATTTTGTCCTTACTATTTTTTGGTAACTATATTTACATTATGATAAATGTTTCTCTATTATTTTAGAAAAATATATAGATATGCTCGAGCGTTTGAGTTTGTGTTTTCTCTGAATAAAGACAGTTGGTTTGAAGAAAAGTTTTGCAAAGGTCATTAAATGATAGGTTAAATTATGTCTTTGGTATCTATTTTTGTGTCAAAACATTGATTTGGTCATTTTATTATTTTTTATTTCAATTTGGTTCTTATTTTGAAAAATTTGATTTGATGTAATTAATTCGTTAGTATGAAGTAAATCGATTAAGGAGTGTCATATGTCAGTTCTTAGAATTATCATTGTGTCATGTGTCAGTGTCACATGTCAGTTTGTAGTTGTGTTATTTTTTTTTTTCAATTTAGACTCTACATTCGTCATTTTTGTTCAGTTTAGTTTTACCTTTGGTTAAAGTAGAACAATTTTATTCCTTTTAAATTGAGACTATATTTTGTTTTATAAATATGATATTAATATTTTTATTAAAATTAACATTTTTATTAATTATTTTTTAAAATTTAATTATAAATTATTATATTTAATTATAAATAGAATATAATTCTTAGATTCAGTTATTAAATAGAATATAATTATTTAAAATATTACTAGAATATAGTTATTAAATGATTTAGAAAAATATAATAACATTTCTAAAATTGACATTTAAATATAAAAAATTAATTTTTTTTGTTTGTTTTACATATTAAAATCTAAAATATTTTATATTTTAATGTTAATTTTAAAAATATTAAAATATAATTATTAGAAGAAAACAATAATTATATTATAATAATATTTTAAATATGTGTGTTCTATTTAATAATTGAATCTAAAAATTATATTCAATTTATAATTAAATTTAATAATTTATATTAAATTTAAAATAATTAATAAAAATGTCAATTTAGAAAAAAAAAATATTAGTTATCTATAAAAAAATTGAAATTTGTTTCAATTTGAAAGAGATAGAATTACTTCAATTTAACCAAAATTGAGACTAAATTAAAAAAAATAAGAAATACAAGGATGAATTGAACAAAAATAGCGAATATATGGATTAAATTGAAAAAAAAAATAACACAACATGACACATGATACTAACATTGACACATGACATAATAGTAACTTGAGATGTGTCAAGTTTTTAATTTTTTTTAAATATTAAAAGAATAAAAAACATAAAAAAAATTTAGGAGAAATGTTCACTAAAATTAACTATTTAAATATCGTTAAAAAATGACCAAATTATCCAAAAATTGATGAAAATCAGGACTTACCTGAAAATTCTGAAATGAGAATCAAATTGAACATTAAAATAAGTATTTAAATAGGTATTTAAGCTCTCACTTGTAATGAATTGAGCTAAAAATATGAGGTTTTATTGTTTTCGTGGAAAGGTGAGAAGAATCAAATTGAGAGAGGAGAAAAATAAAAGAGTTTGAAAAGAAAAAGAGAGAAGGAGGATTGAGGTAGAAGGAAGGGATATAAATAGCAATAGATATGAATGGTTAAAGTGTGAAGGGTAAAGAAACCCTAAAAGAGGGAGAAGTGAGAAAAAGATGGTGGAGAAGAGAAAGAGAAGGAGATTTAATGATGGTGAATGAAGGTGGAGGGAGAAGGAAAAAAGAAAACTGATATGTAATTATCTTCAAAGAGTATATTGAGTTTTTAAATAAAATAGAATTGAATTAAGTTATGACATTTGAATCAATCCAACAAATATCGAAATTAAAATATTAATTAAGTAAAAAATAGAATTTATTAAATTTGAATTTTATTATCTAAACAAACATTTAAAAAATAAAACAATTTGAAATTAAATCAATTCAAATTCAATGTGTTTAAATATCTTACGTCAAATTCTCATTCTAAAGTAAATGTTGAAATATATTTTTTTATAATTATGTTGTTGAAAATGAACTAGGTACCATCTTTTAAACTTGAATAATATTTTCTTAAATGTTGTTTATTCGATCTTCTTCCCAAATTGGGAATATTTAATATCATATTTCTAAAATTTTAAAAAGGAATTAATGGAGTATTTGTACAGAAAATTTTAATAAGTATCATCTTTTCAAAGAATTTTAAATATTTTATAAAAAAATATGTTGTTTGGATAAAAAATAAAAAAATCTAGAATTCCATTAAAGTAATTGGATTGATTAAAATTAATAAATTTCAAATCTTACTTAAAAAGTAAAAATTTAAAATTTTTCATATTTTCAAATTTTGTTGATATTTTCTTCTTAATTTTAGTTTTGGACGTTATCAATTTGACTAAAGTCAAAATATTACACGAATGACTATTTTTCCAGTAATGTTAACGTTTTTTTATTGATCTTAATAAGAGTTATTTTATGATTTAAGCTATTATAACATTTTATTAGACCTATTGAAACCCTAAAACCCCTTAGGGTTTCTCGTTTTCCCTTTCTATAGCTGATTACTGATTTAATCAGTAATCTAGGGTTTCCTTTGTAAAAAACTCCCTTTTCTCCTTTTTATAAAAATCCGCTTGGGTTTTTTCCCTTTAATGTAACGATAAACAAAAACAGTAATAGAAAGTTTTGCTTACCTTCTCTTGCTCCTCTCACGAGCACTGTATCTGCCTCTCGCTGCAGATCCACTCTCTCTTTCGTCACCCACCATCTTCTCTTCCATTCCTTCTCCTCTCGCGCTCTCAGCCATGGCCACTATCTTCTCTCTCATGGATATAATAAAAGGAGTGGTTGTGGTACTTCAATATGGTATCAGAGCAGGTTTCTAACCTGCTGTGCTTCCGCTTTTCACTTTCTTTCTGCCAAGAACGTGATTCTTGGCATCCTTTTGAAGAATCATGGATGGGAAATCTGAAACCAAGCCAGAATACACCAGCCAGAAGGCCAACAACTTTGATCTTGATCAATCCCTCATACCCACTAGTCCCTACTACTTGCACCCTGGAGAAAATCCAGGTTTGGTCCTAGTTTCTAATGTTTTAAATGATAATAACTACGTTTCTTGGAGCAGGAACATGCAACGTGCCTTGCTCTCCAAGAATAAGCTGAAGTTTGTTAATGGCAGCATTAAAACACCTCTGCACACTGATCCAAACTATGAATCCTGGGAAAGATGTAACGTGATGATTCTTTCATGGATTATGAGGACTCTTGCACCAGACATTGCAGAGAGTGTAATGTACATAGATTCTGCTAAAGAACTATGGGAAGAATTAAGGGAAAGATTCTCTCAAGGGGACTACTTTCAAATCTCTGATTTGTTACAAGAAGTTCACTCTATCAGACAGGGAGACAGAAGCATAAGCCAATTTTTTACAAAATTAAAGAAATTATGGGAAGAATTGGAGTTCTTGAGACCCATACCCAACTGCACCTGTGGAAAGCCCTGTGAATGTGATCTGTCCAGAGTTTTCTTGAAACAGAGGGAGACTGAACATGCCATCTGTTTTCTAAAGGGATTAAATGACAGCTACAACAGTGTCAGAACTTAGATATTGCTCATGGAGCCTCTACCTAGCATAAACAAAGTTTTTTCTCTTGTCATGCAGCAAGAAAGAAAGGGCAATGGTTCTAGAAATCTGGCTAATGAAAACAAAGTTCTCATGAATGCAGCTGACAAAGGGTATAGGAACCAAGAACAAGCTTCTTGGAGAGGACAAGGAACAGGCAATGGGTCTCGAACACAAGGAAGAGGCAGAGGCAGAAATCCTAACCAAGGAAAGCAGTGCACCTACTGCCACAAAATGAACCACACTACAGAGGAGTATTATTCAAAACATGGATATCCTCCATGGTACAAACAAAGGACAGAACAAGATAAAGGGACCTATGGCAATAAGAACTCTAATGCTCAACAGATGTGCAACCTCAATGTCAATCCTGAAACTCAAAAGCCCTCTGATCACACTCCAGAGGAAGGTGCTGCTAATGCAGCCTTGAGCATTGAACAAATTCAGAGATTGCTAAAGCTTTTAGATGACAAAGATGAGCCAAAGCACTCGGTCAGCCACATCCAGAGCTTCAGCAACAATGTCTCAACCCACAAGAATCAGCAAGGTAAAACCTGGATCCTTGATACAGGGGCCATAAATCATGTGACCCATGACATAAGTCAATTTTCTAGTTTTTACAAAATTAAACCTATTACTGTAAAACTGCTTAACAATTCTACTGTTATTGCTGAATTTGCTGGAACTAAAAAATTTTCAGAATCTTTCATCATCTTTAATGTGCTATACATTCCTGAATTTTCTTTCAATATAATATCTGTTCAAACTCTCATAAAGGACTCAAATTGTAAACTAATTTTCTCTTGTGAGCAATGTCAGATACATGACAATCATTCATACAAGATGATTGGGCATGCTAGCATGATAAGGGGGCTGTACTACCTTGATGAAAACACCTCTACTTCACGAGATCATGTTTTTGTTAATACTACTATGAATTACTCTAAGAAAGACATAAATGTATGGCATTACAGACTTGGACACCCATGTAATAATGTTCTAAGACAAATTTGTAGAGCTTTTCCTTATGTTCATGATTCTTGTAAAAACATATGTGACATATGCCATTATTCAAAGCAACATAGATTGCTTTTTCCTCACAGTACTACTACTTCTGATAATTGTTTTGACTTGATTCATGTTGATATATGGGGTCCTATCTCTATTCCTTCCATACATGGGCATAAATATTTTCTTATTGTTGTAGATGACTTATCTAGACATACTTGGGTTTTTCTCATGCATTGTAAGGGAGAAACCAGAAACCTTCTGTTAAATTTTGTCATCTACATTAAAAATCAGTTTAAGAAGGATATTAAGACTATCAGATCTGACAATGGTCCTGAATTTGAGTATGATGATCTTTATAATAAATATGGTATTATTCACCAAAGGAGTTGTGTTCATACTCCTCAGCAGAACTCTGTTGTTGAAAGAAAATATCAACATATTTTAAATGTTACTAGAAGCTTGCTTTTCCAGTCTAATATACCTAAATGTTATTGGTCTTATGCTGTTAATCATGTTGTTCATATAATAAATAGAATACCATCTACTGTTTTGAAAAATAAATCCCCCTATGAAATGCTTTATTCAAAATCTCCTACTTATCTTGATTTGAAAACCTTTGGATGTTTAAGTTTTGCCTCTACCCCTGATATAAATAGAAATAAACTTGATCCTAGGGCAAGAAAATGTGTTTTTATTGGGTTTAAAAATGGAATAAAGGGATACATCCTGCTTGACTTAAAATCTAGAGAGATTTTTATAAGTAGAAATGTTTTGTTCTATGAAACCATTTTTCCCTGCAGCTCTACGGAAACCACCATTGTTGAGAAAAATAATCACATGAATCAGGATTTTAGTTTCTTGAATGACTCCCATATCAATATCAGGGAGGACCATATTGCTCTTGATAATTCTGCAGGAGAAATTCAAGAAAATGACAGTACTACTGATGATGAAGAAGACAGGACAGCTGACAGCTCCAATCTACAGCAGACTGAACCTGAACAGATTATGAACCAACCTGCCCAAGCTCAGGACAACCAAGACAATGCGGCATATGAACAGAGTGACATAGAAGACAACATTCAGGATTTGAGAAGATCCAGAAGAGACAGAAAGCTTCCTCACTATCTAAAGGACTACCAGGTTAATGGTTCCTTAACTATCAATAACTCCTGTCAGCTTAAGCCTACTAATCAAATTAAGGCCAACTACAAAACTACTTATCCTATTGATTCTGTTGTCTCTTATGATGGTTTATCAAAGGAGCATCTTCACTACACTCTCACCATCACTGCCAACCATGAACCACAATCATATACTGAAGCTAGCAAAACTAAGGAATGAAGGGATGCTATGAACAGGGAAATACAAGCTCTAGAAAACAACAAAACCTGGTATCTCACCAATCTCCCAAATGGAAAGAAGCCCATAGGTTGCAAATGGGTTTTCAAAACCAAGTATAATTCTGATGGGAGTATTGAGAGGCATAAACCTAGATTGGTTGCGAAGGGATATTCCCAACAAGAGGGAATAGACTACTTTGATACTTTCTCTCCTGTGGCTAAACTCACAACTGTAAGGATTATTCTAGCCTTAGCAGCTGCTAAGGACTGGTGCATATATCAACTTGATGTTGATAACGCCTTTTTACATGGAGATTTGAATGAAGAAGTCTACATGACACCTCCACGAGGGCTGAACTTCCCAAACAAGGACAAGTTTGTCGACTAACTAAGTCCCTATATGGCCTCAAACAGGCCAGCCGTCAGTGGTTTGCTAAACTCTCCTCTTTCCTCTTAAACCTTGGTTTTGCTCAATCTAATTCTAACTACTCTCTTTTTATACATAAAACTTCTAGCACTTTCACTGCTTTGCTTGTGTATGTAGATGACATTATTCTATCAGGGAATTCTATGGAGATTATCAATAAGACCAAAGGTACCCTGCATCAAACCTTCAGAATCAAGGACTTGGGGAAACTAAAATATTTTTTGGGTTTTGAAATTTCAAGGACCAAGAAAGGGATCCATATGTGCCAAAGAAAGTATGCCCTGGACATACTAAATGAAACTGGAATGACTAACAGCAAACCCTGCCAAACCCCCCTCATGAGTGACACTAAACCTCTTTTTACCACCAACAATACATCCTACAATGTTGATTCCTACAGGCGATTGATAGGGAAACTACTCTATCTCACCAACTCTAGACCCGACATCAACTACTTTGTCCATCTTCTCAGTCAATTTGTGCAAGCACCCACTGCTTACCACCACCAAGCTGCCCAACATATCCTAAGATACATCAAGGCCGATCCTGGTCGAGGACTGTTTTTCCCTAGAGACACTAGTCTACAAATTAAAGGCTTCAGTGATTCTGATTGGGCCACATGCCCTGAAACGAGACGCAATATCACTGGTTACTGTGTATTCCTTGGAGAGTCCCTCATCTCATGGAAATCCAAGAAACAAAGCATTGTTTCTCGATCATCTTCTGAAGCCGAGTACAGGGCTCTCGCAACTACCTCTTGTGAGATTCAGTGGATTAGCTATATTCTTCATGACCTCTGCATTCAGCTTGATCCGCCTCTAGTGCTCTACTGTGATAATCAGGCCGCCAGACATATTGCTCAGAATCCCTCATTCCACGAACGAACGAAACACATTGACATTGATTGTCATGTGATTCGCGAGCGCCTTTAGAACAACCTATTCCGCCTTCTTCCTATCAGCTCCAATGACCAGCTCGCCGACATTTTTACGAAAGCACTTCACCGTACCAACTTCAAACTCAATGTTCATAAGCTTGGGATGTTGAGCATCCACCATCCAACTTGAGGGGAGGATATTGAAACCCTAAAACCCCTTAGGGTTTCTCGTTTTCCCTTTCTATAGCTGATTACTGATTTAATCAATAATCTAGGGTTTCCTTTGTAAAAAACCCCCTTTTCCCCTTTTCTATAAAAACCCGCTTGGGTTTTTTCCCTTTAATGTAACGATAAACAAAAACAGTAATAGAAAGTTTTGCTTACCTTCTCTTGCTCCTCTCACAAGCACTAGATCTGCCTCTCGCTGCAGATCCACTCTCTCTTTCATCACCCACCATCTTCTCTTCCATTCCTTCTCCTCTCGCGCTCTCAGCCATGGCCACTATCTTCTCTCTCACGGATATAATAAAAGGAGTGGTTGTGGTACTTCAATAAGACCATTATCATTTCCTACAAAATATTAGTTACATTTTTCTTGGCTAACGTTAGAAAACTATTTTCTTGTGAATGTGACCAAAATTTTATTTTAATTTATGTTTGTCGTGATTAAATTTTGTCATTATGATATTTTTATTATTAACAAATGTTGGTTTTTGTCAATAGTTTGCTATTTTTCTTAAACAACATTAATTATGATTTTTTTTACTAATATTAATTACATAAAATTTTCAGTCTACATGGATAAAAAAGTTGACAAAAGACCTTCGACCAATAACATCATTAAAATATTTTAAATAATAATGTTTGACATCAACTGAAAATAATATCGATCAATTGGAAAACAAGTTTTACAATTTTGAGAGAAAAATTAGATCAACTAAGATCGAGTTTAAAAAATAACAACTTTCAAAATTTTATCAAATATTTAATATTGAAATAATATTTTGCATTTGATAATATTAAAATATTGTATTTAACATAAAAAATTAAAATTCATTAAATTTCAATTCCATTGTACAAATTATTCAAATTTATCGTATTTAAATGTGTTAAAAACGTTAAAAGTTTTTATCTAAACCCAACATGATAAAGCTCTTTCATCAATTTAATTATATATTCTTTTAATATGTTTATTATAAGACATGTTTAAGAGAATGTTAATATTTATTTTATAAGATATTTAGTAATTGTAACGTCCCATTTAATAAATAAACTTATTTAAATGACACGTCACACAATATAATATTACGAGCAAGGTTCGGAATATAGAATCACTCCTTAAAAATGTCCAAACTTTATAAAAGGACAATTATGAGACACACCACGATGTCAATACAAGACAGGGTACAAAATTCAACAGTATTTAGAATTAAAGCCCAAAGACAATAAATACGTGGGCCATAGCCCTAAAGAAAAGCTCAGCCAACAGAATCCAGCTCAGACAAGCTATGCAGCAGAACCTCCATCACCCTGATGACCACGGGTGTTTTTCACATCTGCTCACATCAACAAGTTAAAAACCACACCAGACAAACATACAACAAACTAAAGGGTAAGCTAGAGTAGAAAATCATTCATCTCACAGTTGCAGACAATTTAATAGTTCAAGATGCATATATCAACCAATCATGTTATGACTCCTCAAACAATACACTAAGAATCAGACACGACTCATCCGGATACATATAATTAGTCGGATTTAGCGGATACTTGCACTTGTGGTGGATTTCCCTGCTCTACCGAGCTGCTCACCCCTGAGCTAAGTGTTACAACATGAGACTAACTCTCACCACAAGAGTCGGCTCTATGTGAGACTAACTGACTCCTTAGAGTGTTAGGATGCAATCTTACCTTGAATCCTTACTAAATTATATAGATGGGGTACCATCATGAACTCCCACTAACAGGGTTCATGAAATTACATCCCGACCAACTGAGGCACCACCATGAAGTCTCACCTAGAGACTCATAGAATTACGTCCTAACCAATGAGGCACCACCATGAAACTATCGTGGAATTACGTCCTAATCAAACCAACGTCATATTTCCATCCATCCATATAGAATCATTTCTCATGCCAAAACCATGCCACTTTTATAACCAACCATCCCATACATGTCACATGCCAATGTCATGTTAAACTTATCAATCACAGACCATAAACCATTCTACTCATACCCATTCGCCCAATTCATGTTTTTAAAAGTAATTGAATCAATCCACAAGTTCAAGTTAAAGTAAGGAATTAAAATTCTGCAGCAATTATCACTTAAGTTAGACTGATCTCGCTTAAGCTAGACTGATCTCGCTTAAGCTAAACTGACAGATTTAGTGGTTTCAACATGTAAGAACACGAAATCCCAAACAACAAAAACTAAAGAAAACACAAACACGTTGCATAAAACGTTGGCATCATATTTTCATGCTTTAAAAGGGTAAACAAATCAATCATGGGAGCATACAAGTATTTAAACAATTCTGTTGTCAATCTTGCTTAAGCTAAGGAGCTCTCGCTCACGCGACAAGGGTCTCTCGCTCAAGCGAAAAGCTTTCGCTTAAGCGAGATTGAGAACAAAGAGCCCTTTGAGTTCTCGCTCAAGCTAGCCTATCTCGCTCAAACGAAAGGCTTTCGCTCAAGCGAGCACTCAAAACCAAAGGGGGCGAGTTACTGCCATTCTCGCTTAGGCGAGAGCTTCTCGTTTGGGCGAAAAATAACTCGCTTAGGCGAGCATACAAATCTCACATGCTCTCATGCATGCAAAGCCAAAAATCCATCCAGAAACAGTACACAAATTATTTTCACACCATCAAAAACACATAAAATCATCAAGAGCACTCAACAGAACTAAAACAGGCACATTATTTATAAAAGCATATAAAAAAAATCCTAGCTTCCATTACTTGGACAGATGCTAGCGAAAAGCATAGGCACATACGTCAACGAACCCAACAACTCTAGAGCATACTCAAGAAGTGGAGCAGAGAATGAGGTTGAGCTGACTTGAATTTGAATGAGCTCCAAACCCAAGCAAATCACTGTTTGAGGGGAAAAGAGAAGAGAAGTAAGGTGGCTGATTTTGTAAAGTGGGCAGAACATGAGAGGGTTAGGCTGGTTTAGGGATTTTGGAATGCCTTATGGACCAGCGTTAGATCCAACTGACTAAGAGAGACCCTTAAATTTTAGGAAAGAATTATAGTGGGTCTTACAGTATTTTTTATAACTTTATATTTAATTATTTTTATTAAATGTTATGAGTAGTTGTGTTTTGTTTTATTAAATAAAAGAAATAATTTTAAAATTATTAAAATTAAAGATTGATTCAATAAATTAATAATAAATTATTCAAATAAATTCTTTTTATTAATATGTGTGATTAGAATTATTTTCATGAAGGATCAGCTAAAATATTAATTTTCTTAATCTTTATTAAGAACTGAGGGAGTAGGTGTAGTATCTTTATCAAGTAAGTGTTGAATATCACTAATTTCAACAAGAATAATTAATTGAGCTTTAGACTACTTTAATACGAAAATATTGGTTTTGTGATTAACAGTAGTTTAAACCATGGCAAGCCAATGATTTAGAGCTTTGTTTTCTTCTAGAAGTTTTGTGTAAGGTCTGAACACGTTTTAACGTTAATACTGTTTGATTTGGAAACGGAACAGTTGCTTCAAAAGAAACGGAACAGGGTATGGGCAAAGGTTCCCACGTGCTTCTTCAACGGGCAGGGAACACAGGACGAATTCATCAACCTACAACCACGTAAAAACAAAACCAAAAGACTGAAAATATTGGAAATGTCAATATGTTCTCACACCAAACGACGCCGTTGTGAAAAGTCCGACGCTGACCGTTATGAACTAGTGTCAACGTTCTTTGCATTCCACCGCCTTCAACGGAAAAGTAATGCACGCTCACGTCTCTTTTTCTTCCATCAACCAATCTCCTATTTATTTATTATTATTATTATTGTTATTTATATTATTATAATACTTGTTCACTTTCTATAATTTCTTTTCAATTATTTATCTTCCCCTAGATACAGCTACTCACACCGCCATTGTCGCCATTACTTTACCATTTCATCAGTTGATCTGCTTTGATTCTTCGTCTTCAAGCTTCAATCTCAGCAGAAAAAATCATCCAAAAACCCAAATAAAAAAAGTAAATTGTTTTCATAATTTCATTACATAGTAAATTAAAAGAAAAAGAAAAAAATGAATTCGATTCATTTGATAAACACTCTTGCTGCTCCGCTTCGTTCTTTTTCTCCTCCCTCCCTTTTTCCGCAATGCCATTATACTATCCGTTCCTCTGCTGTACCGAAACGGCGTCGTTCGTCTCATTCGTCTGGGTTCCGCCTTGCCTCGGGTCCAGCCGTGAATTCGGTTCCCGTAAGTCTTCTTCTCTCGGATCAAGCGCCATTCTTACGCTACCGTGTTCCTTACCTTTTTTCTTTTCTTTTGCGGGTTGCGTTTTTACCTTCTCAGCGTGAGAATGGAACCTATACCGTTGCTGATTTCATGACAAAGAAGCAAGATTTGCATGTTGTGAAAACCACCACCACCGTTGATGAAGGTACCACGATGTTGTGTAAAGTTTTTTTTTTTTTTTATGTGATTTACTGTATTTATTTATATATCGTTATTTTTCCTTGGATTATAGCTCTGGAGGCTCTGGTAAACAACAGAATCAGTGGTCTTCCGGTAATTGATGATAACTGGAATTTGGTAATTGTCTTTTTCCCCTCACTATTTTTTTGTTCTGTTGAGTAATTTAGTGCTAAAAAACTTTAACGCACTTGGGTTTCTATTTTGGCTGGATTCAATTCCTCCTTGAACCTTTTCTACTTCTTTTGACGCTGCAGGTTGGAGTTGTTTCAGATTATGATTTATTAGCTATTGATTCGATATCAGGTACTACGGATATCAAAGATGCAGAATTGGAAAATGTTATGTTGTACTACCTTTGATTTACGTTTAAGTGGCGAAATTTCTGTGAACTACAAAGTCAAATCAATGTTCATAGGGGTTGAATGGTTGATGGAAGTGATTATACTTCATATTTTTTTTAAAGTTTGTGTGTTGTAACTGACCTATGGGTGTGAGATTGAAGATACTGTATGCTTATACATGCTATAGTCAGAGAGTTAGTCATTTCTGTTTTGGTTGGTGAGTAACGAGGCTAATGGTACTCCCTCTATTTCAAATTATCTGGAGATTTGGGACTTTGTATTTCTAAATGTCTAACTTCATAAAACCAAGAGAGTATTAATTTTTTCTCAAACTCCTCGCTGACTTGTTGGCAACTTATCTAACTATTTAATGTATTTAACTAAGAGTGTTATTAGTAGTAAGTTAGTAACTCACTTTCTAATACACTTCTAACCTATTCCCTAGTATTGGTTAAGATTTATGCTACAAAATAAGAAGTGGGGGCTACAAAAATTTGTAATTGCCACAGAATTTCAGCTAATAGTAAATTCTGTTGCTATTATTTCTCTTTACTTAGTTCACAACTATGCTCTGACATTTTCGGAGGGGAATTTTAGTCAAAGAAGACTTTTTATCATGGTAATTGGTGCAATGATGAACAACTCTTATGATGTGTGCATTAGCATAAATGACAAATAATTTGAAATGAAGAGAGTATTTAACTTTTTTTCCAAGTCTGAAACACAGCAATACTTTGTGCTTAATCTTGTGAATAAGTTCTCTGCATGCTGCTGCTAAGATTTTTCTAATCGTTATGCTTGGCTTTTATAGGAGGTCCTCAGAGTGATGCAAACCTGTTCCCCAACGTCGATAGTTCTTGGAAAGTAAGTGGAACCTTTTTCTGTTCTATTTCTTAAGTGTGATTTTCTGTTAGCATATACCATGCTACCTTATGAATTCTGATTATATGGAATAGATTTTATCATTTACCGATGATTGCATATAAACTCTGAAACTCATGCCAAATAGTGCTATTAGATGCTAATGTGGTAATGATGACTGATGATATTCAAAAACTAATGTTTGGACATAGTTTTTAATGCAATAATTAATAATTCACCTGCTCTAGCACACAATCAGTTACAAACATAAGCTGAGCCCACTTTTCATTTGACAGCATTTTGGTTGGATAAATATAAAGAAGAAGACATTTGGATTATTGAATACTAGATACCAAACCTCTGTTTACAATTCCTTTTTTACAGAGCAAGTTATATCTGATTCATATATTTTGTTCATAGTCTGGGTGTGTTTTGCGAGTTTGAATTTTCATGTCCCATCAATATTCATTGGTAGAATGAGTCTTCATATCCTTTACCAAGCCAAAGTTGTATTGCCCGTTTCTTGATGTACAACTAGATCATATTTCTCAAAACATGTAAGATTTAAAAGGGAATCAAATAGTATTGGTGTTCCATGGTAATTAATACTTTTAACTAACGCACTTCCTTGTGCCTTAGTTTTATAGGATAGAAGAAAAATTATGTGTGAGGCATAATGTGTTTTTACATCCCTGTGTGTCCACATTTCGTATGCCAGAGTCAACCTTGAAGCAGCTATGATCCACTTATATGATGCCGTGGTGTATAGAGCTTTAAACACATTGTGAAAGTCAACTACTTGAAAAGTTCCAATGTTGTATTCTAGAAAAATTTTGCCTATATTCCAATTCTTGAAATTATGCATTAATGCCTTTCGATATACTTGTGTTGCCTATATTTCTTTGAAGGGTTCTGTTTTTTTCCCTGGGGATCGGAGAGGAGGATTGAGGTAGTTGAGAAATAACTGTATGATAGACCGATTATAACAAAGTTAATAGAACCTAGAAGGGGAACATGAGGAGAGAAAATAAGCAAAGGGATTGATTTGCTGTATCAGTCCAATCTGAAGAAAATAATTGACCAGAAAGAGTGAGCGTACAATTACTTGTAAGAAGGAAAGGTGTGGCAACAACAACTGAAAAATGAGAGATAAGCTGCTAAATGGTTGCATAACAAGTGATCTTGAAATTGGGAGAGTAGGGAGACAAAGGGGTCCTTTCCTTGTAGTGGAGTGGTTAGGGGAGGAGGCCAGTTAGTGGTTGACTGGCTTTTGCCTTGGTGTAGGTTTGCTTCTTCATATTAGGTATCTATGTTCACGTTAGCCTGTACCGACTTTTCTTGCATTTTATAGTAAAATCTATAATATAGTTTATCTTCTTCATCCCTATGTTGATACCCTCGGTTTCTGTCTTACTAGCACTCCTTTTGTTCCACTTGAAAAGGACAGCTCCCTTTATAGTTTCTTCTTAAATTGGTTGGCAAGATGGTTGTATAATTTTTTTAATGAATCCGTGCACATGAAACTCAAACTATTCGTGATGTTGGGTGTCACTGTAATAATATTCTTCCATACGATAAAGGATTATGTGTAGGTTGAGCCATGATTCTTAATAGTACTTTTGCTTTCTTTTCTTCACTTGCACTCAAAGAGAAGGGGTATTGTAATTGTTTAGCGAGAGCTCATTCTATTGAATGGCTACCCTTCTGTAGCTCTAATTATTGTTTTGCATGACAGACATTCAATGAGTTACAAAAGCTGCTTAGTAAGACTAATGGCCAAGTTGTTGGTGACTTGATGACACCAACTCCACTTGTTGTCCATGAATCGACAAGTCTGGAGGAAGCTGCTAGGTACTGACTTTTCATACATATCAATAATGTTGAATTTCCTGATTCTTTTGCATGTAACACCGTAATTCAGAACAATGTACGAGGACAATAAAATCACTGACGATTTATTGCTATTAGTGCCACCATTTATGTTAAATATTTCTATGATAATTAAATTATTAAATTCTGATTTACACGATTCCTAAATCTCAACCATCATGATTAATCTATCTAACATGCAACCATTGGCCAACTGATAAACCGACACCATTACTTGTACAGGCTGTTGCTTGAAACAAAATATCGCAGACTACCTGTGGTCGATGATGATGGAAAGCTGGTAAGGATATCTATTCTCTCCTGCAAGATTAATTTTTGTGCTTCTTCCACCGGTGACTCTAGCTAATTTGATTTTTCTGCGTTCGTTCTAGGCTGGACTTATTACAAGAGGAAATATTGTTAAGGCGGCTCTGCTATCAAAACGCGCGGGAGAGTGGTAATAGTGTTTGAAAAAAAGTCATTGAAAAAGCTTTGCTTGGTGCTTGTGCCGGTGAGAGTCAGCGTAACTTCGAGATTGTTAGCTACGTATAATGTTAAGTATAGTGTAATGTATAGTGAGTGTTATGAATATATGACGGGCAAAAAGAGGAGCTGAAACTTCGAGATTGTTAGCTACGTATAATGTTTAGTATAATGTATAGTGAGTGTTATGAATATATGACGGGCAAAAAGAGGAGCTGAAATAAACTTTTGACGTGACATCTTAGTAGTGAGTAACAATCAAGATAGAGTGAAGTGATTCATCGATCACCTTTATTAGGTTATCGACATTGTTTCGTGCATTTGATTATTACGAGCATGGAGACACTACATCCTCTTTATAGGTCTCTGTTAACTCTGACGTTTGAGGCTGGAACTAATAATTTAGAGCCCTGTATTATAAATTTATATTGTAAATTGCTGAGGATTTTAATTTATATGTTATTTTGCCCCGGTCGCTTTCCTATATTGGATTATTCACGAAGTTCTCGAGTCTCTCCCTATCTACCTGTTTATTGTCGTATTAAATATCTCTAGACAGTGTCAACATCTGATCACATGCATTCTTTTATGGAGTGAAATACATTCCCGTTGTTAAAAGATATGAACTAAATTCCCTAAAAAAAATATATGAACGTTTTATGAATGATTTTAGAAAGAATTTTAGTGGTATGTAACTTCCTGCAATCTTCTTTTGGTAGTAAATTTGTCAAAACATCTGTTTCTCTTTCTTATACGTGGTTATATATTTTGCCCTCTAACTTAAAAGGATGTCAGAAAATAAAATGAGTGAAAATTTCCGTCCTTGAAAAATGTATGCATTAGTGTAAGTTATTATAGTGAGGGTTAGCAAGTGAATCTTTATGGTTTGACAATGTTGTTAATGATAATAATGTTCAGTTGAGACTGAAGTTGCCACATCTGCATTAACTTGCCCAACATTTAAGAATAAGATCTTAATTTTGGTCCATCAACTAAACTAATAATGGGCAAATATGTTTTTTCTTTTTTAAAAAAATATACATGAAACTTAACTATTTTGGTTTCAAAGAATGTAAATTAATTTTTTATTTGATCTTAAGTTCAGTTATGATTGTTCTTTCAAACTTTATTTTAGTTGTAATATAAACTATGATGTCATATTTTAGTCCACTTCCATTTTTACTCTTTACTTTCAACTTATGCTTTGCCTAGACATGTTAAAGTGAGCTAACTCGGTTCACATGGATTGGCTTACCACGAGTCGGATTTAAAATGAGTGAACCTAACCCGACTCACTTTCTGGTGAGTCAGAAATTTTGTAATTCGGCTCAACCGACCACGAGTTGGTGGGTTAAGTGGGTTGGCTCACCAACCCACCTAAAAAAATTATTATTTTTCTTTAGTATTCAAATATTTAAATATTTTTTTAAGTAACCCATGAGATGACAATCATAATAAAATCAAGAACCAATGTTTTGATCATGCTCATCGCCAATATATGAAGAATTATTTTCAAGAAAGTATCCATTAGTCTAAGAAAGTATGGCTAATATTACAAATTTTCTGTCATACTATTCAACAAAATATAAATAAAAAAACTATACATTTTATTCATGCTAATTTAAAAAAAAAAAATATTTATAAGACGGTTACTTAGTAATTTACTATAAAGATTATAGTTAAAGATTAAAGTATCAATATATATATATATATAACTTGACAATCAAATTAATTAAACATTCAAACTATTCAAATATAATTAAGCAGCATTCTAGTATTTAAAAATATGAAATTGTGAACAAATATAATAGGAGTAGTAAATAATTATTAAAAAAATTTAAAAAAATTAAAAGAAAATTTAAAAAAAAATAAAAATAAAAATTGTAAAAAAATGTTGGTGGGTTAAGTGGGTCAACCCACCTTCAATCCGGCTCGAACTCGTTTAACCCGTAGGTTAAGTGAGCCAGGTTGAGTTCAACCCACTTTTGAAAAAGTTGAATTTTTCTCAACCCAATCCAGCTCGAACCCGTAGTGAGTCGGGTTGACTCACGGGTTGAAACCCATTTTGACATCTCTATTTGCTATAAAGTTCACACTATAATCTAAGAAATCAAATATAAATAAATTACTTAATTAAAATTATATTTATATGACTTGTCATAAAAGAAAGAAATTACAAACAACACTCGGATATTATGTATATATTTATATATTATGATTAGAGCAATTCAACTACTTGAAAACTTCTTCAATTATTAAGTGTTGATATCTATGTTTTTTTTAATAATGAAAAATATAATTGATCTCATTTATTTTTTTTTTAATATTTTCAACTTAGATAACAATACATGTAAAATAATAGAGAAAAGATCTTGAGATTTACTTGAGAAGGTAAGCATGGCTTAATAGGGTTATTAATCAAAGCCTGGTCTACTAGAAACAAATTTTCGATATTTAAATGTTACCAAAATTCTTTCGTTCACATTTTTCAAGACAATTAATACTTTATTATTTTATATGTTTATATTTACTGTAAAACATTATGTTGAATCACATGGACGTAAAATATTATTTTCATACCCATTTTGCAGTTTTTGAGAATGGAGAAATATACTTGAGCTGTTCGGTGCTTTGAAACAAAAACGAGAATGAGATGCAAAAATTAAACAACACATAAACAAGACACAAATTAAAGATAGATGACGAGAAAACTTATGGAACAAAGCGAGTTGTGAATAAAGAGTATAAATTAAAGATAGATTACGAGAAAAGTTATTGAACAAAACGAGTTGTGCATAAAGAGTAGGTTCGAATGCTCGAGTCGAATGAACAAATGAGATGAATGCATGAAGCCACACCACTCACCACTTGTAGATAATCTCAAGATCAGTGATTAAGAGTGGTCACTTGAGCTGACCACTCAATATAAGATCTAGGAGAGACTTGACATACTCAAAGATGTTGGCAAAACAAAAAGAATTGAGTTGCAAAGGTTTTGATGATGACAATTGCAAGGAGTCGCCACAAAGTAAATATTAGAAGATTATTGGATGACTATTTAATTATTGTTTAAAGCCTCCTGTAATAAGTTCTGATTGTATTTAGTAGTTTAAGTAAGCTTAGAAACTTCATAAAACTACCACTAACACTTAATTTTTTTGGGAATGTTTTTATTTATCCAAAATGCATTGTGATAATTGATTATTACTTATGATAATGATAATCGATTATCACTTATGATGATCATTATCATTTATGATAATAAATTATCGTATGTTTTCTTCAGTTTTTAGAAAAGTCATTGGAGTAATCGATTATCTCAGTGGATAATTGATTATTACCGAAAAGTATTGATTTTAGAAACTGCTATGGAATAATTGATTATCATAAGTGATAATTGATTATCTCTGGCAGTTGGAACTTGTCTTTTCAGTTTCTTGACCTCATTTTCTAAACTCTATTTATAAAGCTCTTAACCACTTTCGAAAATACCTTTTTGAGAATCAGAAGTTCAAGTGTTGTGATCCAAACCAGTATAAATCCTTGTGTTCATAATCTTTCTTACTCTCTTTATTAAACTGCACTTACTTTAAAAGAGTTGAATCTTTCATTTAAAAGGTAAATTTTGGGGAAACTTTAAAGTATTAACTTTTATTAATTAAACCAATTCACCCTCCTCTGGTATTTGTTGAAAAATTGTGAAAGAGGCTTAGGGCTTAGGGCTTGGAGCTTAAGAAAGAGGAACTACTGCAAGAATCCATTCTCAATCATAAAATTTGTGAAAGAGGCTTAAGACTTAGGGCTAAGGGCTAAGGTTTTAGGAAAGAGGAACTACTGTAAGGATCATTCTCAATCATAGATCATCTAGGGCTCTTGATACCATGTTGAATATAGAGAAAATATGATTCAAGATTAATCTCCCTTCTGTATCAACCATACATAGGGTAATCTATTTATAATAGAGAGGTACAACTAAAAAGAGTAACTAAAAATAAATAGAGTATCTAAAAGAAAGATAAAAATCAAGTCATGATTCGAAATTAACAAGGAAATTAAAATTTGACTAGTTAGAACCTAAAACTAGCACTAGTTTTAAAACTATGCCTATATGACTAGAAATTAATAACTAAGCTACCTAAGCAACAAACTCTCCTTCTAAACAAATTCTAGATGATAAAAGAGTGCTAATAAGTATGCTAACTACTATCAATAACAAGAGCTGTGAAAACTCACCTAATAGAATCTTACAAAGTATCCTAAACTAGCAAAAACTACAAACTTATTTTTTAGGCTTAAATATACCTTTGGTCTCCATTTTTGTTGTTTTTATGCAATTTGATTCTTATTTTGTTTTGTGTTCAATTAGGTCTTCATTTTCTTCAAATTTTGGTCAATTTAGTCTTTTTTACTAACGGTGTTTAAATAATTAACGTTTTTGAACAGTACATGCCACGTGTCAACTCCTGATTTTTTTTTAATTTGTTTAATTTTTGAATTTTTTTAATTTCAAAAAAATTATTCAAGTGTCAAGTCACAATGTGCCACGTGTCAATGTCAGTGCCACGTGTCAGTTTGTGGTTGTATTTGTCAGTGCCAAGTGTCAATGAAGGTGAGATGCCAAAATGAATTTGGTGATTGTGATAGGGGAAAGTTTAATTTGGAAATGGAATGACTTGGTTGCGGACTTGTTACCATTGATTGAAGTCAGTAAAGGAGGCTAGATGTTATGAGTGTCGTTATGCATAAAAGTGGTCAAGAGTGTTGATGGTGAGGCAGTAGGCCAAAACTCAATCGTGATCAAGTCAGTGGAGTGATGCATAAAGGAGTGTCCAAGGCCCCTAAGGCAGCCAAACCCCCCTCACTTATGTCATTCTTGTAGAAACAATACTCTCACACTCTCCTTTTCCCCACAGAGGCTCTGCTAGGGTTTAACCTCAATCTTGGTCAAGCTAGCTCTAAGCACAGCTCGTCTCCACGTAAGATAAACCCCAACCTCTACTAGTTCCTTTCAAAGTTCTTTTTGGTATTTTTCCACTAGAGGTCCACTTTAGTAATCTCGTTTCTGTTCTGTGCTACTGGTTCCAGTTCTTAGATTTGCTCTTGGAGCTGCCGGTCCCATTGGTTTAAGAGTCGAAGCTCGATATTAGCTCCTTTCTAGGTAAGGGAAGCTAGAGTTATGGGTTTTAGTCTATTTTTGGTCTGTTTGGAAGTTACTTGATGTTTGTATAATCTATACTTTGTTGTGAATGTTTGGATTGCCATGTGTGGTTGTATTGGTTATGAAAATGCGACTGTTGTAGGGAAACAATGGCGAGATCTGTTGTTCTCGCCCAAGCAAGACCGACTCACCCAGGCGAGATTGACAGGGACATACCAGGGTGACACTCACGAACTCTCGCTCAGGCGAAGTGCTCTTTTTCTGAGCGAGGCACTGTCTCGCTCAAGCGAGAGACGCTCGCCTAAGCGAGAAGGAGTGAAAGCCTTGGGGTGTCGCTGCAATTTAGCCCAGGCGAGGAACCTCACCTTTGGGCGAGGGGTTATCTCACTCAGGCGAGGGAGGGCTCGCCTAAGCGAGTGTGCGAGAATCTCCCAGGGTCTCTGTCACGGTCTCGCCTAAGCGAGAGCCTGTAGTTTGAGCGAGGGAACCCCTCTCGCCTGAGCGAGGGCTTCTGACTTAAGCGAGGTCTGCTGTAGGCCACACTATTTTCTTCGCCTAGTTGTTGCGAGTTGCTCAATTTATGATATATTCCATTTATTGCACGAGGCATGTGAAATGTATGACAATTGGTGACTATGAACTGGATTGATGTGATTGTGTGATCTTGGCATAGGAAATGAAAGTGATGGTTGGTAATCAAAGTGGCATGGTATTGGCATGAGATAAAATTATGTATTCATGAGTTGGGAAGAATGAGATAGTATGGACTCAACATGGAATGTGAATGAGGATGGACCATAGAGGTTGGTATGGGATTTTAAACGCATGAATAATGTTGTTTGGTTGCTTGAATATGTTTGGTATGAGGTCAGTACGTAATTCCTTGAATATTCCTAGGTGGGGTTTCAGGGTCGTGCTTCAGTGATCAGGACGTAATTCCATGGCCCCTGTTAGTGGGTATCCATGGTGGTGCCCCATCTATATAATTTGGTAAGGATTCAAGGTAAGGTTGCATCCTGACACTCTAAGGAGTTAGTTAGTCTCACTTAGAGCGGACTGACTCTTGTGGTGAGAGTAGTAGGAGGCTTGAAACTCACTAAGGGTTAACCTTGTGTGTGTGAGAGATTGATTCATTATAACACTTGTAACACATAGTTCGGGGGTGGGCAACTCGGGGGTGAGCAGAGGTATCCACCACAAGTGCAAGCATCCGCTGAATCCGACCAGATTATATGTATTCGGATGAGTCGAGTCGAGTCTTAGTATACTGATTGGAAGGTCATAACATGCTTGGATGATGTATGTATATTGGACTGTGAATTATATCTGATTGCATGATAAAACTAATTTTGGTTCTAGCTTACCCTTCTGTTGTTTGTTGTATGTTCTGTGGTGTGGTCTTTTGTTTTGCAATGATCATCAACTTATTGATGTGAGCAGCGGTGAGAACTCCCCGTAATCATCAGGGTGATGGAGGTTTCGCTGCATAGTCTGCTTGGACTAGATCTAAGTTTACTTGGACTTTCCTTTAGGGCTATGGCTCGTGTACCGCTGGTCTTTAGGCTTAAAGTTCTAAATGTTGTTGATTTATATTTTATACTTTGTTATGCATCGTAGTGTGCCCTTTTCTTATTTGGGTTTTTCTTGGCTAATCGTGAGGAGTAGTGTCTACACTCCAGGACTTTGTTTCTAATACTATTTTGCGTGACATTCCTTTAATTAGTGTTATTAATTAAATGGGGTTTTACATTTATAATATTTTAAATAATTGTATTTTATTTAACAATTAAATATAGGAACTTTATTCAATTTATAATTAAATTTAATAATTTATAATTGAATTTCAAAACACAATTAATAAAAATGTCAAGTTTAAAAAAAATATTAGTATAATTTTTATAAAAGATATTAAATTTGGTATTAATTTGAAAGAGATAAAATTGATTTATTTTAACCATAATTGGAATGAAAATAAACAAAAATAACGAATACATAGACTAAATTGAATAAAAAATAACAAATATAGAAACTAAATTAAACAAAATTATAACACAACCACACAAACTGACACGCGATATAATTATGAATTGACACATAGACAATTTTTTGAAATTAAAAAAAAAAAATTAAAAGATTTTTAAAAAATTAAAATATAAAAAATATTAACCATTTAAAGAACATTAGTGAAAAAAATCAAATTAATCAAAATTTAACAAAAATAAAAATCTAATTAAACACAAAATAAAAATAAAAAATAAAATAATAAAAATAATAAAAATATAAACCAAATATATGTTTAAGCCTATTTTTTATTACCTGTCACACTCGAACCTTCAGAGTATTTTTATAATTTATCTCACTCACTACTTCATAGATATACCCAACAAAGAAAACGGTGGAGCTGCATATCGGTGAAACTAGAATATTCCATATTGTAACTGAGCTTCTAGAAAAAGGTGTTTATTCAAGTATGACGAAAGTTATAATGGCAGTCTATACATGACTTTACTTCCACACGTGTTTGACAATTCTATCCAATAACAGCGATTGGAAACTTCGGACGAACACCACCAGTCAAATAATCTTGTTATATTATTTATAAATATGTCACTCATGACGTTTTGCTCCAAGCTTTTCTGTCCGCAAAAAAACACCCATTTCCATTCATTCCCTAACCTACACTTACAAAATACTATTTTTACTTGAAATATAAAATAATTTAAAATGAATTACCTAAAAAAGTAAAAAATATTTTTTTTTTCTTAAATATTAAATAAGGATAGAAAAATTAAGAAATATTCATGAAACTTTTTCCATGTAAATAAATAGTAGAAGCTGAGATTTAATCACTCACACCTCCCTCACCTTATTTGCTCCTCCATCTAACACACCAAGCTAAGCAAACATTTCCATTTCAACATGAAAACCTTAACCCCTTCGGTGGAAATGTTTTTTTTTCCCTACGTAGGGGGAGGCCATCAAATCCCAATGATAGACGCAGCAAGAGTGTTTGCATCTCACGGAGCCTCATCAACCATTCTAGCCACACCCTCCACCACCCCGCTCTTTCAAAAATCCATCACGCGCGACCAGAAATCCGGTCTTCCCATCTCCATTCACACTCTCTCCGCTGACGTACCAGAGTCAGACATCTCTGTCGGTCCCTTCCTGGACACCTCTGCCCTCCTCGAGCCACTGCGCCAGCTCCTCCTCCAACGCCGCCCGCATTGCATCGTCGTCGACATGTTCCATCGCTGGGCCGGCGACGTCGTTTACGAGCTCGGAATCCCCAGAATCCTCTTCAACGGCATCGGGTGCTTCGCTCTCTGCGTCCAGAAGAACTTAAGCCATGTCGCTTTTGAGAGTGTGAGTTCAGACTCCGAGCCTTTCCTCGTTCCTAACATTCCCGACAGAATCGAAATGACGATGTCTCAGCTTCCTCCTTTTCTGAGAAACCCGTCCGAGATTCCTGAAAGGGTGAAGGGCATGAAGCAATTAGAGGAGAAGAGTTTCGGCACTCTTATCAACAGTTTCTACGAATTGGAACCAGCTTATGCTGATCTGATAAAAAGCAAGTGGGGAAATAAAGCATGGATTGTAGGACCAGTGTCCTTTTGCAACAGGACCAAAGAGGATAAAACCGAAAGAGGGAAGCCACCCACTATCGATGAACAAAATTGCCTGAATTGGTTAAACTCTAAGAAACCCAGTTCTGTTCTTTATGCCAGCTTTGGAAGCCTGGCTCGGTTGCCCCCTGAGCAGTTGAAGGAGATTGCTTACGGCCTTGAAGCTTCTGATCAATCGTTCATTTGGGTTGTGGGGAACATTCTCCACCACCCATCAGAAAACAAAGAAAACGGCAGTGGGAACTGGCTTCCGGAAGGGTTCGAGCAGAGGATGAAGGAAACGGGTAAAGGGTTGGTGCTTAGAGGGTGGGCTCCGCAGTTGTTGATTCTGGAGCACGCTGCGATCAGAGGCTTTATGACTCATTGCGGATGGAACTCGACTCTGGAAGGTGTGAGTGCGGGAGTGCCCATGATCACGTGGCCTCTGACGGCGGAGCAATTTTCGAATGAGAAGTTGATAACGGAGGTTCTGAAGACTGGAGTCCAAGTGGGGAACAAGGAGTGGTGGCCGTGGAATGCAGAATGGAAAGGTTTGGTGGGAAGAGAGAAGGTGGAGGTGGCAGTGAGGAAGCTGATGATGGAGAGCGTTGAGGCAGAGGAAATGAGAAGGCGAGCGAAAAACATTGCAGGAAAAGCTGCAAGAGCTGTGGAAGAAGGTGGAACTTCTTACGCCGATGTTGAGGCCTTAATTCAGGAACTTCAAGCTCGCACATTCGCAAACCAGGGCTAAAATTTGGAAAAAGAGAAGAAAGCTTTCAGTTCATCAAAGCAACTTTAGGTCCCTTTTTCATAGTTTACATTTTCGTGTACGCATAAGAATACGAGAAAAAGAGCTTGTTACTTTCTTGCATTAATTACTAGAAATCGAATGCTATATGCATTCCCTAAGGCCACATTAAATGTGTTGTTTTCATCTATTTGGTCTTGTTTTCAACTCCCAATGTCCATTTGGTGGATATTTATATAGTGATCGCTTGTTTTTATGATACTGTCAAAAAGAACTATCCATGCACCTAAATACAAGACTTTGCTTGCATTCCATGTATTATAGAAAGTGAAAGTGACAAAAATGAAAGTAATATAATTTTATTTATTTTTTAATTATTTATTAGTATAATAATAATAAATACCCCACCCCAATCAGTTATTGGTGACACAACGGATTATATGCATTATATTACATCTTGAACTCTTTTCAGGTGTTACTCATCCTGAGCTAAACAAAAATGATGATTTGCGTTGTTGGATGGGACCTACTGAACTTTCTCACAAAATGAGTGCAAATTACTTGATCCAAAACTAACAAACCGTTACTCAAAAGAGACAGGGGACTGGGTTTACTTATTATTACAAAGCTTTTAAAGCTTTATTGAAATCAGTTACTTTTTCAAATATAATAATCTAATTATTTTATAGGTTGAAATTCATAAGATTAATTTTGTGAATTATATTATGTATAACTTAACGACCTTACAGAAAAAGTGATGTTAACCTAATTAATTTTACTTAAAGACTAGCAGCACATTTTGACAAACTGAACAATCAGCAAGGGGTTTCTGAGCAAATCCACAAAAGTATTTTCTGCTAGATTTCAGATAGCGATACATATTGATTCCGCTATACGTGTCTGTCCTATCCAGATCTCTGGTCGGAATCCAATCAGGTCTTGAGGAATTATATTTAGTCAGCTCGTCGGTATCTCACCTTGTCAGATTAGCATTTTAACTTTGGTCGAAATCATAGATGTTCCTGAAGAGAACAAACAAGATAAGTTAAGTACAAACATCACCTTACTCATGTAGTCCACTATCTCTTCAGTTGACCTCTTTCCGGTTGATACATGTCGGTTTGGACCCAGGAGGGGTTACCTGCAGAAGGGACTCTGAAGCTCAAGTGAGTCAAAACTCTCAAAAAGGTCAAATCTGTGATTAATGAATGCGTACCTTTAATTATTGGGGTCCACGTGTATTTATAGAGCATTAATTATGTCTGGTTATCCCATGGGCCGGGCCTTGGCTTGGGTTCTAGCTTGGGCTGTAAGTGGGCCTAGGCCCCAACCCAGGCCCTTAGGACCTATTGAACACGGGGGGTTTCCATTTTACTAAGTATACTGAGGTTCTCGGCCTAAACTAACTACTTTCCTTGGCGGTCTATGTTGCTCATGTGCTGTCTTAGGCAGGTCGTTCCTCTAGACGCCTAGGTTACCGGTTTTGGCCGGTTAGGCCAACCTAGACCAGTTACTCGAATTCTTTGGTATGGTGATCGTTTTATCATTATTTTGTTAAGTTGGCTTGGTGTGGTACAATAGAGTTATAGTTTTTACACATGTTAAAATAAGTTATCATTGATCCCATAAAATTGGCCAATTTAAATAGTGAGGCTTGCTTGTAGAATGAGAGTAAGCGAGGCTCAGCAAAGCCCAAGACTAGGATATTCAGCACGAAAATAGCCAAATATCCAATAACCTTTTTGTACTCTCTCCGACTATGGGTCGGACCGAGTAGTTGTATCATGTCCCGATCTGATCTTCCGAGCAGAGGTTCTTGGTACATTTCATAACAGGCCGAGGATAATTAAGTGGCCTAGATTAATTTAAGGAAAATAGCCCAGTATAAAGGCACATATGAATATGGGAAACCGCTTTACTAATATCTCTTGATTTTAGGGAAACTGTGTATCTATGAGATTTAAGGAAGAAATAATGGAACTGGTGGTAGGTCAGTTACCTAAAAATATGGCAACAAATAAACAGCTAGGGGAAGAAAAACCCTATATATACGTGTGTGATGCAAAGTAGAGGCGGAACTTCTTTGAGTGAGCGAAACCGAGAGATACTAAGAGAGTAAGAGAGAATACATTTTTGTTCTGGTTCGAGTTTTCGCATTTCCTGGACCGGAACATTGGCGTCCACCGTGGGGCAGGTAAAACTTGCATCCCTGTCCACATTTAAATGGCTGTAACTACGTCAGGAAATAATGGAGGAGATTCCCTCACCTTGGAGAAAGTCATGCAACATATAGAGAATTTACAACAAGAGAATGAGGCAATGCGAAAGCAGGCGAATGACGAACATGCACGACGACAAGCACACGAAACAAGACAACAGGCCGAAGTAGATGAAGAGAGAGAGCGCCTGCGCAAGGAAGCATCAGAATCACGTAACGTTTGGAGGAATCATTGCGCCAACAAGAGCAATTGCGCAAGTGTAATAAGGGGTTACATACGTGGATGAGAGATCGTGGCCATTTTCATGATCGCCAATACGCCGACAGGAACCTAGATCAAGAAGAGGGCCACCCTTTCGCCAAGGGGATAATGGAAGAATTAATTCCACCTCATTTTATTATTCCAAAAGTACAACCCTTCTTCGGTGAGGGTGACCCTGAAGCCCACCTGAAGACCTTCCAAGCACAGATGTTGATATCTGGAGGGAACGATGCCATCCGCTGCAAAATATTTGTCGGAACACTCACTGGCACAACTCTTAAATGGTTCAGTAAGCTTCCCAGTGCATCCATCACGTCTTTTACTACATTTTCTCAAGTCTTTTTAGAACGATTCGCGGTGAATCGACCAAAACAATTACAGATAGCCGACATGTTCGATGTAAGGCAACGTCCGGAGGAATCACTAAAACAGTTCCTCAACCGTTTTTGTGACGTCAGCATGGGATTAATCAATCCTAGTGAGGAGATGTTGGTGGGAGCTTTTGTCAAAGGTCTACGAGCAAACCCTTTTAGCGAATCCCTAATTAGACTACCTGCAGCGACGCTGGTCGAAGTAAGAAGTCGAGCTGCAATACACATTGAAACGGAGGAGACCATGCAAAGGAAGAGAGCAGAGGAGAAGCGTCCAAATCCCGAATGCAAAAACAAGGATGCCAGACGACAAGTGATGGAAACTTTCTCACCTCATAAACGATCAAGCCACAAATTCACGCCTTACTCTACACAACGAACGCCTCCGAGGAAGATGGTGAAACCAACTTCTCCAACCTTGACAAAGTTAAAGGCACAACTAATAAAGGATGATGGTCGCGTGGACATCTAAGGATATGTTGGGGATAGATCCTAACGTCATTTGTCACCGACTCAATGATGAAAAAGCAGCAGCCGCCGTAGAAGAAATATTAAAGTTGAAAGAAGCAGGGCATATAAGAGAAATACAATATCCTGAATGGTTGGCCAACGTGGTAATGGTCAAAAAGGCGAGTGGGAAGTGGAGAATGTGCGAGGACTTCACATACTTAAACACAGCATGTCCCAAGGATTCCTATCCGTTACCAGACATTGACACCCTGGTAGATAGAGTTTCTGGATGTGGGTTGTTAAGTTTTATGGACGCTTACTCCGAATACAATCAGATCCGAATGCATCCGGAGGATGAGGACAAGACTGCCTTCATGGGAACGAAGGCTAATTTTTGTTATCGAGTAATGCCTTTTGGTCTCAAGAACGCGGGAGCGACACATCAACGGATGATAGACATGATTCTACAACCTATGCTCAGACGGAACGTAGAAGCATATGTTGATGATATGGTGGTTACATCCGTTAGTGGAGGAAAACATGTCGACGACTTGCAAGAGTTGTTCGACACAATCAATAAATATCAACTCAGGTTAAACCCCAAGAAATGTGTCTTTGGTGTTAAAGCTGGAAAGTTCTTGGGGTTTACGTTGACGGAAAGGGGAATAGAGGCCAATCCCGACAAATGCATGGCAATTATCAATATGAAAAGTCCTAACTGCATACGCGAAGTGCAACAACTAACAGGTCAGATGGCTGCATTAGCCAGGTTTTTGGTGAAAAGTGGGGATAAAGGCCGCCCATACTTCCAATGTCTGCAGAAGAATAAAACGTTTCAATGGACTCCCGAATGTGAACAAGCCTTCTTGGAGCTTAAGAAATACTTAAGTCAACCTCCAGTTCTTAGCCGACCAGAGGTCGACCTTCCTTTGCAAATGTATATCATAGTAACGGAACAAGCGATTAGTTCAGTTTTGGTACAAGAGAAAGAAGGAGTGCAACGACCTATCTACTTCGTCAGTCGTTTGTTGCGAGGACCAAAAAAAAGATATCCAATTTTAGAAAAAGCTGCCCTGGCCATTGTGATCACAGCTCGGAAACTCCGACCTTAGTTCCAACACTTTCAAGTAATATTGAAAACCGATCTTCCCGTCAAGTAGGTCCTCAAGAAGCTGGACATGACAGGTCGCCTAGTAAAATGGGCCCTAGAGCTCGGAGAATATGAAATCTCATATGAGCCAAGAGGTCCCATCAAGGCGCAGGTATTGACAGATTTCATAGCCGAGTTGACACAACCCTTAATCAAGGGTGACGACGAGCTCGGCCCGAAGAGCTCAGCGGCTGCAAAATGGCTTCTATCTGTTGATGGTTCTTCGAATCAACGAGGAAGCGAAGCTGGTGTCGTACTAGAAGGGCCAGGTGGCGTCCTCGTCGAGCAATCTTTGAAATTCTCGTTTAAAACGAGCAATAATCAAGTTGAGTATGAAGCTTTTGCTGCAGGTATGTTATTGGCTAAAGAAATGGGTGTCGCACATCTCACGACCCGTAGTGATTCCTTATTGGTGACTGGACAAGTTAATGGCGATTTCGCCGCCAGGGATCCTCAATTAGCACGCTACTTAGAGTACATACAGACTCTGTCAAAAACTTTTCTCTCTTTTGAGTTAATTCATGTTCCCTGCGAAGAAAATAATCGAGCGGACCTCCTATCCAAATTAGCTAGCTGCACAAAACCAAGGCAACAAAGGTCAGTTATCAAAGAAATATTAAACGCTCCGCGAATAGGTGTCTCAGGTAAAATGACTATTATGACGACTCATGGAAGTAGCGACAACGGATCAGAAAATTGGATGACACCCTTTAAAACCTACCTAACGGATGGAATACTCCCTAAAGATCCAATGGAATACTCCCTAAAGCGCTTCCAGATACACTATGTTGGATGGTCACCTTTTCTGTCTCAAATTTTCCCGTCCTATCTTGACTTGCATAGATCATGAAGAATCTAAGAGGATTATGTCTGAGTTACATGAAGGAATTTGCGACAGCCATATTGGGGGACGAACTCTCATGCTGAGAATACTTCGGGCAGGATACTTCTGGCCCACCATGAAAAAAGACTGCATTGAACACGTACAAAAATGTGACCAATGTCAACGACACTCGGACCTGTATCGAGCTCCTCCTGAGATCCTGCACTCCATCAATGCCCCTTGGCCCTTTCACACATGAGGTATAGACATCTTGGGTCCATTCCCATTAGCAGTTCGACAAATGAAATTCTTGGTGGTTGCGGTAGAATATATGACGAAATGGATTGAAGCCGAGTCTGTGGCTTCAATCACGACTACCAAAATCGTGAGGTTTATTTGGAAGAATATAATTTGTAGGTTTGACAGACCTCATCGTTTGATTTCAGATAATGGAACTCAGTTCTCAAGCTCCCAAGTAAAAAAGTTATGTGACGAAGTAGGTATCAAACAGACATTCTCATCAGAAGAACATCCTCAGACAAACGGACAAGCAGAGGTAGCTAATAAAGTCATCTTAAGGGCACTCAAACGCAGAATAACAATGGCAAAAACATCTTGACCGGAGGAAATACCACGCATTTTATGGGCGTATCATACCACCCCGAGTCTACTACACATGAAACACCTTTTAACTTGGTATATGGCACTGACGCACTCCTCCCTATTGAGCTCAGAAATTGTTCATATGGTAAAATCGCTATTCCTATAAATGATGAACAGGGTGTTCGTGGCAACTTAGATGTGCTAGAGGAGGGTCGTCAATTGGCTCGAGTAACAAGTGAAGCCACAAAAAGACGGGTAGAAAAAAGGTATAAATCAAAGGTGAAGCCTCGTGACTTTCAAGAAAACGACTTAGTATTACGAAGGGCTCACGCAGTTGAGATAGAAGATAAGCTGTCACCTAAATGGATAGGGCCATTCCGAATACAAAAAGTCCTTCTGGGAGGAGCATACAAGTTAAAGACACTTGATGAAGCTATTATTCCCAGGTCGTGGAATGCTGCAAACCTACGGTTCTATTTCAGTTAAACATTTTTTGTTTTGTACAAATTTTCGCTTTCTTTTATTCTGTTATTGTTTTCTGCAACATTCTTGTGACATACTCATTTTATTTAATAAATCCCACACTCTGTTTCCTGGTTTTCCAAGGAGGTGGGTCCCACACTCATTTTCCCTTCCGTAAATGGGAGGGTTTTTTAATGAGGTGGGTTTTCAGAATTTACTGCATGGAATTTAATATAGATGTAAACCTTTTATACGTTAAAAACAATCTCGGTCCGACTTCGCTACGCGCTTGGTAAAAGCCTCAGTACGCTAAGGGCTATCTCGGTCCGACCTGGCTATGCGCTTGGTAAAAGCCTCAGTACGTTGAGGACTGTCTCGGTCCGACCTAGCTACGCGCTTGGTAAAAGCCTTAGTACGCTGAGGGCTGTCTCGGTCCGACCTAGCTACGCGCTTGGTAAAAGCCTCAATACGCTGAAGGCTGTCTCGGTCCGACCTAGCTACGCGCTTGGTAAAAGCCTCAATACGCTGAGGGCTATTTCGGTTTGAGCTGGCTATGCACTTGTAAAAGCCTCAGTACGCTGAGGGCAATCTCGGTCCGACCTGGCTACGCGCTTGGTAAAAGCCTCAATACGCTGAGGGCTGTCTCGGTCCGACCTAGCTACGCGCTTGGTAAAGACCTCAGTACGCTGAGGGCCATCATGGACCGACCTTATTTATCCGATTGAATCTAACTTATCCATTCTTCATGTGTTAGGAGATCGGTCCGATTTCATTTGTACTAGTTACATATGTAGGGATTTCGGTCCAAACTCATTCGTAAAGCAAGCTCAGTCCGACTTCATTCATAAAGCGAGCTTTGTCCGACTTCATTCGTAAAGCGTTATGTGTGTTTGGAACACGGTCCAACCTCATTTGTAAGTAGTATTCTTAAGTACTTCATATGCTGACTTCCCATCCGACTTCATTTATCTTCTCATTTGTTTATTAAACATCGTATGCTACATATTGAGGTACTGAGATGAAAGCTCGGTCCGACTTAACTTTATACATATCACTTTTATTTAATATGTTGAATTCATTTGTCTCTTTGTCTGTTAAAAGAAAAAAACTTAAAGTGTTAGGCACTCGGTCCGGTCTAGCTTGAAAGGTAAACATACATATTCAAAATCCGACATAGTCATAGTCAAATCGTAGTCAAATCATAATTAAAGCAACATATTGTTCAAAACAGCAACAGATCTTAAAACAAACATTCTAAAAATCTAACATAGTCAAAATCACCAAATTTACCCTATTCATCTATTTCTAACCAAATTTACCTTATTCATCTATTTCTACGAGTTCTCCATTCACCACCTCTTTAGTAATAGCAGCTTGTGAAATATCAGCATCAGGACATAGCGCCTTTACTTGATCTAAGGCTAGCTGAAATCCTTGGTTTAGAGTAGCACATAGTTGATCAACCATTTCCTCTTTGTCATTCTCTAAAGTCTGACATTTAGTTGTTAGCTATTGCACTCGGGTCTCATAACTTTCGACCTTCGGAGATAATTCATCAATTTTGGTCGTGAGCAAAGGCAACTCGATATCTTTATCCTTTAACTCACCCATTTTCTCCTTTGAAGATTGACGAATTTCGGCAAGCTCGGACGCTTCAGATCGTAACTGCACCATTTCCTTTTGGGCAGATTCTAGGTCAACTACCAACTTTGATTCTTTCAATTCTAAAGCCTCCATACGCCCAACCAAGAAGAGCGAAGACGCTTCAGCTTGGTGCAAACATCGCAGTAACCTTTCTCGGGCCGACTCAGGAGTGCGCTTTGAAAGTACCGTGTCATCTACGACAGAGAAATTGTAGGCTCGTCCGTGAGCCAAATGTTCAAAATCCTCATCCCAAAAGCTTTTTCTTGAACCTGTAGATGTTAATTTGCTCGTTCTAAGGAGATCAGAAATAGGCAAGTGATCAGTAGAATCAGAGACCTCAGACACGATAACAGGAATCCCTTCGCTACCTGTTTTCCGTTCCTTCTTCAGCTTTGAGTCACTCTGTGTAATCTCAGATTCACTTTTCAGACCGAGTTTTGACAGTGAATCCTGGGCACACGATCTCGGTCCGACCTTGATGTTTCCTTTTTACTTAATATGACGAAGAATGTCTTTTTGGGAGAGCGCCATTTGTCTTTCTGATAAACATAAAACAAAAAACAAAAATTCAGCACATATAGAATATAGGAGAATATAAACACAAGTTAAGTCAGATGTATACCAATGAATAGTTTTAAATCTACTTCTCGGTACTCAAGGTCTAAGATTTTTTGGATGTCGAATATAACTTCTAGAACCTCCAGTTCTTCACAGCCTTTCCGATCAGCTGGGTCTAATTCCCCCAATCGGCGAACAACTTTCGGAGAAGGATGTTTTGTCCAGTACAAAGGGAAACCTTCTAGAAGGCTCAGGTTATGAGCAGGTGCTAGGATCTTTATGAAAGCTCCTATAAATCCTTTATAAGAAGATTGGTACAAAGTGAATAAACCTCGGCCACCTATCCCGCTCAAAGAGGCCCAAAGAAGACGAGACGAGTTGTTCTTCAACTCAAAAAAATACAAAAACATAGCTGGTGTAGGTTGGATTCCCAGGCCCCCGCATAAAATATGAAAAGCTCGTATAAAAGCCCAACTGTTAGGGTGTAATTGGGCAGGGACAACGTTCAATACCGTCAGCAGGCTTTTTTCAAAATCATTAAAAGGGAGCCGGAAGCCAAGTCTTTCAAAGAGGGTAACATACACAAAAGTAAATGTTTGCAAGAGCGACAAGGGCCATCCCTGCACATGGGCTCGTCTAGCTCACATAGTCTGACTATCACATCCTTTTCGTCGTGCTTACATAAAGCCTGATTTGTCCTAAGGGTTTGGATCCTCTTTTCGGTTCAAAAACCAGTACATTCCCTTTTGAGGTTTAACGGAGCCCATGGGTACTGTGAGTCATAGGAGGTCATCCTGGTTCTATCAAACCCAAAAGAAATTAATTTCCTAACTAAGACTCTGAGCATTCAGCAAACGAGTGATCTGAAACAAGAAAAAGGATAAATCCCCAAAACGAAGCGATCCTTTTTTTTCATTCAAATATGGAAACCTCAATAGAGGAAAATCACAGTTATAAATGTCACAGGCGTCAACATTAAAGATTAAAACACTAAGCATTCACCTTAGACAAGGATTTATGGTCCATAAATTTAGGTCTACTTTCTACTCAATTATAAGTAATTCCAAGAAAATCAAAGGTTTAAACATAACAGTGTATCGAGACGGAGGGGCAAGAAGATGGGCAAGAAGAAATCCCGGAAGAATTAGTCAGAAGCAAGAATATATAGCATACAAAAAGAGAGATGCGTACCTGAGATTCGTAAGGAAGAAAAAGATGGAGAAACCAGTAAAGTCTTAAGTGTAGCCAACAAAAGTAGGGTTTCTTCGCGTCGTTGGATTGTATAGTATCAAATGCGCGATAACTGACATGTGTTGAAGTAGTTGGGCGTAACTATTAGGGGACAGAGTTAATACGTACGTCACTCATGTCAAATCATGAAGATAGGTGTTGCAACTCTCCATAGCACTAGCACTATGCAGAGTTGGAGGGCTGTGTACTCTCCTCGACTATAGGTCGGACCGAGCTGTTATATCATGTCTCGATCTAATCTTCCGAGCAGAGGTTCTTGGTACATTTCATAACAAGCCGAGGATAATTAAGTGGCCCATTCATTTGACCCAGATTAATTTAAGGAAAATAGCCCAGTATAAAGGCACGTATGAATGAGGGAAACCGCTTTACAAATATCTCTTGATTTTAGGTAAACTGTGTATCTGCGAGATTTAAGGAAGAAATAATGGAACTGGTGGTAGGTCAGTTACCTGAAAATATGGCAACAAATAAACAGCTAGGGGAAGAAAAACCCTATATATACGTGTGTGATGCAAAATAGAGGCGACACTTCTTTGAGTGAGCGAAACCGAGAGATACTAAGAAAGTAAGAGAGAATACATTTTTGTTCTGGTTCTGGTTTTCGCATTTCCTGGACCGAAACACTTTTAGATATCAAGAAGAATCCCAATATATAAGGAGAGTGAGGAACAATCGGTTTTAATCTGGATAAAGAGGAATTTGTTAAGAAAGAGTGACCTATATATAGGTGAACAGAAGACTGACAGAAGGCATCTTAGATTTTAGGTTTTAAGTTCTAGTTTTTTTCTTTACGGCACTTTCAAATCCCTTTGAGATTCTAAGAGAAGAGAATTTTTTGTTTCTGGTCAAAGTCAATCAAGTACCCAGATCATAACATTAGCGCCTACCGTGGGGCCCGATAAAACTAGACACCTACCCCACTAACATCAGATCTACGTTATGGCTACAACAGGAGGCACACTTACCATGGAACAGATCATGCAACATATCGAAAGTTTAAGACAGGAAAACGAAGCAATTTGAAAGCAAGCAGAAAATGACAGGATTCAATGGCACGAAGAGGAGCAGCGACGCAAAGCTGAGATGGAAGTCGAGGGGGAGAAGTTGCGGAAAGAATCCACAGAATCCCGTCAGAGGTTGGAAGAATCACTACATCAACAAGAGCAACTAAGGAAGAGCAACGAGGAACTACACACTTGGGTGAGGGATCGTGGTAGTTTCGATGAATGCCACACGATTGCGGGAAGCCTAGATCAAGAGGAAGGACACCCCCTAGTGAGAGGAATCATGGAAGAGATCATACCACCACATTTCATAATTCCGAAGGTCTCACCATTCACGGGGGAGGGTGACTCAGAGGCCCACCTCAAGGCCTTCTGAGCATAGATGCTAATCTCTAGAGGAAACGACGTCATCCGATGCGAAATGTTTATAGGTACACTCGCTGGCACCACCCTATAGTGGTTCAGTAAGCTCTCTAGCTCGTTTATTACGTCGTTCACCGTCTTCTCCCAGATTTTCCTAGAGTGGTTCGCAACCAATCGACCGAAGCAGCTGCAAATCGCAGCCATGTTCGATATTAAACAGCGTCCGAATGAAACTTTGAAACATTTCCTATATCGATTCTGTGACATAAGTATAGGGCTTACCAATTCTAGTGAGGAAATGCTAGTTGGAGCCTTCGTTAAAGGACTACAACAAACTTGTTCAGTGAATCCCTGATCAGAACCCTCGCTGCCACGTTAGCAGAGGTACATAGCCGAGCTTCGATACACATCGACACTGAGAAGGCCATGCAATGGAAGAGGTCAGAAGAGAGGCGACCGACCTCCGATAAAAAAATCAGAGATAACCGATGCCAGATAATGGAGACGTCATCACCCCACAAACGTGTAAGCCATAAATTCACTCCATATGCCATCCGAAGGACATCAAATAGAAAGGTAATGAAGCCTACCTGTTTGTCTCTTACTGAGCCCAAAGTCCGCTTAATAAAAAAATGAAGAAGTAATAAATACATGCATTTTCCCTTGGAGATCGGTAGACCACTCGAAAAAGATGTTTGTCTATTGCGAGTTCCATAAGACTCATGGACACGACACAGAGAATTGCTTTCCTTTGAACGGACAACTTGCAAGTCTAGCTCGAAGAGGTTTGCTTCGAAGGTACGTCAGGTCGAAAGGTCAGGAAAATAAAGATCAGCAACTTGAGAAAAATCATATAATTGAAGACACACACGAGACACCGATCCTCAGAGACTTTAACACCATAGTTGGAGTGTTTGCAGGTAGATGCATAACTAGTTCGGTTAGAAAACTACGTCAAGAACATTATGACATCAACGACCACCAAGATAACTAGCGTCACGCCAATCTTAATCTTCTCAACGGAGGACATCAGGGTGTATGCCTACATAAGGATGACCCGGTAGTTCTATCAATCATTATGATGGGAATAAACGTACATCGTGTCCTAGTGGATCAGGGGAGCTCGATAGATGTCATGTTTTGGGACGCATTTGTAGGCATGCAAGTTCTTAGAGATCAGCTACAACCATTCAATGGTGTTCTTGTAGGTTTTTCAGGGGAGCAAGTCGAAGTCCAAGGGTATGTAGACCTTCAGACAACCTTCATCGATGACCAGGCATACGAAATGGTAGTAATTCAGTACATCGTGGTGAATGCCCCATCTTCATATAACTTATTATTGGGAAGACCATCACTCAACAAGCTAGGGGCAATTGTTTCCATTGCTCACATGAAGATAAAATTCCTGGTAAAGGGGAGAGTAGTAACCAAGAAGGTCGATCAAGAAGTCGCCCGCAAATGTTATGAGAATAGCCTACGCACAAGGAAAAGAGCCTACAACTTATCGCAGATCCACCTTCTATCTATGGAAACACAAGGGAACGAGCTGATTCAATGGGAGACCTAAAGGAGATAGAGATCTCCACGGGGAGAAAGGTAAAGATCGGGGCCGACCTCTATAGAGTTCTTTAGTCCAATCTCATATCCTTTGCCTAGACCGCTAAAGACATGTCAGGAATAAATCCCGACCTAATATCCCATCATTTGAATGTGAACCCTAAGTTCAAAGCAAAAATTCAAAGACGTAGGAGGCTCAATGATGAGAAGGCAGAAGCAGCTGCTACCGAGGTACGAAAACTACAGGAAGCAAGCCATATCAGGGAAATACAATATCCCGAATGGCTTGCCAATGTGGTGATGGTAAAAAAGGCCAGCGAAAAGTGGAGGATGTGCGTGGACTTCACAGATTTAAATGCAGTGTGTCCTAAAGATTCATACTTATTACCAAACATTGACTCCCTAGTTGACAAAGTTTTTGGGTGTGGTTTGTTGAGTTTTATGGATGCCTATTCAGGATATAACCAGATTAGGATGCATCCCGAGGATGAGGATAAAACTGCCTTCATGGGAGTAAAACACAATTATTGTTATTGAGTAATGCCTTTTGGCCTAAAAAACGCTAGGGTAACGTACCAAAGGATGATGGACACAATCCTGCAACTAATGCTAGGGCGAAATGTGGAAACTTATGTTGACGACATGGTGGTCACCTCGGCTAGTGAAAGAGAGCACTCAGGAGATCTAAACGAATTATTCGACACTATCAACAAATACCATTTGCGTTTAAATCCCGAAAAATGCATTTTTGGTGTTGAAGCTGGAAAATTCCTAGGCTTCATGCTGACAGAGAGAGGAATAAAGGCAAACCCAAAAAAATGTGCAGTCATAATAAACATGAAAAGCCCTAACTGTGTACGCGAGGTGCAATAGTTGACAGGTCGAATGGCGGCTTTAGCTAGGTTCCTAGCAAAACGTGGCGATAGAAGACGTCCTTATTTCCAATGCCTGTGGAAAAATGAAAAATTCCAATGGACACCTGAGTGCGAACAGGCCTTACTCGAGCTAAAAGAATACCTAAGTCGGCCATCAATGCTCAGCCGACTAGAAATAGGTATCCCATTGCAATTGCACAAAGCGGTCACAAAATACGCCATAAGCTTGGTCCTAGTATAAGAAAGGGAGGGAGTACAACAACCAATATATTTTATCAGCCGGTTGCTGCATGACGCAGAAAGTAGATACCCTACGTTAGAAAAAGCAGCCCTAACCATAATGGTTACAGTTAGGAAACTCAGACCTTATTTTTAGCGCTTCAGCATCATAGTAAAAATGGACCTTCCCGTAAAGCAGGTCCTCAAGAAGTTAGATACGTCAAGTCGCCTTGTCAAGTGGACCATGGAGCTCGCAGAATATGAGATCTTATATGAACCTCAAGGTCCGATCAAAGCGCAAGCCTTGGCCGACTTCGTAGCCGAGCTAACGATCCCACAATCGATTGACGATATTCATAAAACTAATAAAGGGTCCAAAGAGAGATGGCTTATATCAGTAGATGGTACTCAAATCAAAGGGGAAGCGGTGCTGGAGTCATCTTAGAGGGTCCTAGTAGGGTCCTAATCGAGCTGTAACTAAAATTTTCCTTCAAGGCTAGCAACAACCAGGCCGAGTATGAGGCATTGATTGCAGGTATACTGTTAGCTAAGGTAATGAGGGTCACACATCTTAGACGGCAAGTCAATGATGAATTTTCTGCAAAGGACCCACAGTTAGCTCGCTATCTGGACTATGTAAGAACTTTGTATGATACTTTCCTTACCTTTGAGTTGATTCACATACCTCGGCAAGATAAAAATCGAGCATACCTATTATCCAAACTCGCCAGCTGCACTAAGCCAGGTCAACAAAGGTCAGTCATAAAGGAAACCTTATTTGCTCCACGAATAAGTTCATCGGGCTGAGCTGAAGTCATGGCCCTGGATGATGCCAATAAAAACTCAACATCACGAATTAAAAGGCTTATCTAACCGGCAGGATACTACTTGAAGATCTAGTCGAAGCTTCACGAATTAAAAAGAATTCCTCTCGCTACACACGATTGGACGACCATTTGTTCCGCTTCGGTTTTTCACGACCCATACTGACTTGTATCGATCTCAACAAAGCTAGAATAGTCATGTCCGAGCTCCATGAAGGTATATGCGGTAGTCACATCGAAGGAAGAGCCCTGATGTTAAGGACAGTCTGAGCAGGTTATTTCTGACTGACCATGAAAAAGGATTACTATAAGCACGTCCAAAAGACATGCCAACTTACACCTAGCTCCCCCCGAGGTCTTGCACTCCATTAATGCTCCCTGGCCATTTCACACATGGGGTATAGACATCCTCAGACCTTTCTCTTTGGCAACTCGACAATTGAAGTTTCTCATAGTTGTAGTCGAATATATGATGAAGTGGATAGAGGTGGAGCCAGTGGCCTCAATCACGACGTCAAAGGTCACGAAATTCGTATGGAAAAGCATAATCTACAGGTTCGACGTCCCTGAACGCTTGATATCGGACAACAACACCCAGTTCTCAAGTTTCCAACTCAAAATATTTTGTGATGAGCTGGGAATTAAACAAAGATTCTCGTCAATAGAACATCCCTAGACAAACGGACAAGCAGAAGTTGCAAACAAAGTTATTCTTAATGCACTCAGGCGTAGAATATCGAAAGCTAAAACATCTTGGCCAGAGGAGTTACCCCGAATTATCTGGGCATACCACACTACCGCCCAGTCAACAACTCATGAAACACCCTTCAGCTTAGTATACAGAACATATGCCCTACTTCCAATAGAAATTGGTCACTCCAAAGACAAATTGGGAAATTCCACACAAAGGGATGATGAACCTGACATCAGAGCTAACCTCATCATCCTAAAAGCTCCTTTTCTGACCAGAAGCAGCAACCCATCTACTTTGACAAGCTCAACAGGTTGGTCGTTGGAATCCGACACCTCAAGGGCATCCTAACGATCAGCTTGACTCCCAATCTTCCTTTTCTTTCGTTTGGGATCACTTTGTGTAGTCTTGTTTTCACTTTTCGGGTTGATCTTCGAGGGAGAGCTGTTAACTCTAGAGCTCGCCCCGACCTTCGTGTTGCCTTGCTGCTTAATCTGTTGGAGGAAGTCTTTCTAGGACAAAGCCATCTGGTTGTCTGCCATATATGTACAAATAAAGGTCAGTATGTTATGGGAAAGTAAAGCTGAAAAATGAATAAAGTTTAGGTAAATACCAATGAATAATTTTAACTCTACTTCTCGATACTCAAGCTCTAAAATCTTACGGATGTCGAAGATGACCTCTAGACCCTCCAGGGTCTAACTCTTCCAGTTGCCAAGCTCCCTGTGGGTTAGGGTGTTTTGTCCAATATAAAGGAAATCCCTCTAATAAGGTCGGGTTATATGTAGGTGCGATGATCTTCACAAAGGTCCCTCTAAATCCTTTGTAGGAAGATTGGAATAGGGTGAAAAGACCTCAACCACTAGCACTATTTAAAGAAGCCCACAACTGCTTAGACGAGTTGCTTTTTAACTCAAAAAAGTAGAGGAACATTGCTTTTTAACTCAAACACTGGCTCACCCACGAGGATGGCAGACATAATTAATAACCCTATAAATACACATGGACCTTAGCAATTAAGAGGTACACTTTCATTAATACCCTAATCCAAGATTTGACTTTTTGAGAGCCCTTTGCTAACTTGATCATCGGAGCCCTTTCCGTAGGTAACTCGTTAAGCGGCCAAGCCGTGTACGCTAGAAGATGACATGTGCAAACCAGAAAGGAACTAGCTCGAGAAGTCAAGGACTGAGGTAAGGTGTTAATTGTGTCTCTAATATCCCTTATTTGTTTCCACAGGAACAATATTAAAAGTAAACATGATCAAATATATGTGTCCTAAAAACGATTTAATACAAATGAAATTGCATAAAGAAAAATAATAATAATTAAAAGTATAATAAGATAAGACAAACGTTAAAGATTTGAGAAAGCATTGTAGACATAAAATGACTTGAAACAAATTAATATTTACTTGATTTTCTTCAAATGAAACAAAATTTAACTATAAAAAGAAAAAAAATCATTTAATTCATTAAAATTATTGATATATCATTTAAAAATAATTATTAAAAATAATAATTTGGTCTGGAGGATTGTGATGAGAATGATTAGTCGAAATTTCTATTATTTGTCGATGGAATTTTTGGATCAATAGAATGTACTTACAAAAGTATGTTATCTTTTCTTTTATCTCTTATTTTCTCGAAATTGAAACAAAATATTGTATTACATCATGGTGTCCTGTCATTTTGGACTTATACATGTTTGAAAGAGTTGAATATTGATATTTTTTATAAGAAAAAAAGTTATTTTGACATAATTATTTTTAAATAACTTGACACCAACATTTTTAATAAAATATTATTATTTAAATAAAATATTAATTTATATGAATATCAAATGAAAATATTAATCAAACTATGACCGCCTTTTTATAATATAAGTGGAATCGAAGGTGCGACATTCAGTACAAAGTGTTAGAACTACAATCGAATCCGTCAACTTATTTGTTAAATCATCATGCTGAAACCAATTAATTGTTACTAGCGAACACATAGGCGCTGTCGCGTATGTGTGTGTGTGTTCACATTTTTTAATTTTCAAGAAATTTAAGTTAAGATCAATAATAAATATATAATTTTTAAAATAGTTATTAAATATAAAATTAAAAAAAAAGATATGTAAAAAGAAAATTTAAATAATAATTTAAGACAAAAGAGATTTCTAGAAAAATGATTAAAAATAAATTATTTATAAAATAATTAATTTTTGAAATAACTAAAGGTAAAACGGGTATTATATTTCATTTAATTTTACTATTGTAATTAATTGTTTCACTAAAATAGCAAAGTAAACTTACACGCATTGTATTTTGAATAATAATAATAATATTTTGTCAATGGTTATTTGAAAATATAACGCTCACTTTAAATATGTAGTTTATTGAAGCTTGAAATATATTCTTATTTTTCGTAATATATATAGAGAGATAGATAGATAATGTGTACATAATAATTTTTTTATTTTTTCTGAACAGAGAAATTAAAAATTTAAAATTTTATCAGTAAAATATATTATAAAAATTAAAACAAAATAAAGAGGACAAAAATATTTTTGAAGAATCAATTAAATATAAAGTAACAAGGAACAAAACCTATACTAATATAGACACTGTTATTTTAACACCACATTTTTTACTATCATTTAACACTCTTCTTTATTACTATTCAATTTCTCTTCCTTCAAAAAATATAAAAAAATAATTTTTGTTAAGATTATTTTACTTTTAAGAGTTGTCAAATTGTTTCAAAGCACTTTTTTTTTCTACCAATATATATTCAGAGCAAAGAAATATAATTAAAACCTAAAAAAAGTAGGTTACAAATATTATGGTTTATAACTTCTGCAAATTTATCAATTTGTTTAAAGGTAAATAGGACTTATATTTCGTTTAACTACCATTTCAACTGGTATTCAATAATTAGGAGAGATTTCAGTACAATTATTTAATTATTACATTGTCTGTAACTTTTTGCAATATCTTGCAAGAACATCTTTTTTCTTCAACTAGTTCAATACATTTTTTATGTTGGCAACTAACATTTTTAATTCTACTGGTATATATTATTACCGAACACAAATTTATAACGATTACGAATAATGAGATTATAAAATCAATCAACAATTTACTTCATTTTTTAAGTGCCATAGTCGATTCCAGGGGAGTACGAAATAATATGAAAAGTGGACTAATTTATCGTTAATGAAAATTTAATTAAAGAATTCCATCAGGATTGTGTATTTAATCAATACTTCTACAAATCATCTTATAATATATATATATATATAAGTACCAATAAGCTGTGATGTCTTTATAGCAAGTTATCCAAATCTACAAAGTGACAAGCAATTATTCCAAATGTTCACTCCCATTTTTTAAAATAAAACACATTACTCTTCCATCTTATTATATACACTCGAGGATCGCGAGGGTAAGAGCTCCACCGGGCACGCGCAACAAAAATCACATTCTAATGCAAGACGTGAATTAAAAATCATTGTTTAATATTAACCCGTGCAAAACGCAGTTTCCTCCAGTCAAGTATGTGGCTGTTACTTTATAACCGGACCCAAGCTATCACCCAAAGTAAGGCCATTTTAGTTTGAGTGTAGCAGCAAAACAATTTTTCCTCACACGTCCACCATGGGTATTCACGATCGCCAGCTTCATGTCTTCTTCTTCCCCTTCTTCGCAAATGGTCACATCATACCCACTATTGAGCTGGCTAGAGTCTTTGCCTCAAGAGGACTCAAAACCACCGTAGTCACCACTCCCCTCAACGAGCCACTCATTTCAAGAACAGTAGGAAAAGCCAACATCACCATCAGAACCATCAAGTTCCCGTCGCCGGAGCAAACAGGCTTGCCCGAAGGTTGTGAGAATTCCGACCACCTCTCCGGAATGCAGATCATCCCGTTCTTGAAGTCCACCGTGCTTCTGAGGGACCCACTGGAGCAGCTGCTGCAGCAAGAACGCCCTGACCTCATAATCGCCGACATGTTCTTCCCATGGGCTACGGACTCTGCTGCCAAGTTCGGGATTCCTAGGATCGTGTTCCACGGATTGGGATTCTTCCCATTGTGCGTGTCCGCGTGCGTGAGACAATACAAGCCGCAGGACAAGGTTTCCTCGTACACCGAGCCCTTCGTGGTTCCGAATCTGCCCGGGGAAATAACGATCACCAAGATGCAGCTTCCGCAGACCCCGAAGCACGATGGGGAATTCACCAAGCTTCTGGATGAAGCTAACGCGTCGGAGTTGAATAGCTACGGCGTGATCGCCAACAGCTTCTACGAACTCGAACCGGTTTACGCAGATCATTATAGGAACGAGCTTGGAAGAAAAGCGTGGCACTTGGGTCCAGTTTGTTTGTCCAATAGGGACACTGCTGAAAAAGCACAGAGAGGAAATGAAGCAATGATCGACGAGCACGAGTGTTTAAAGTGGCTTGATTCGAAGGAACCTGATTCGGTTGTTTATGTTTGCTTTGGCAGCATGACAACCTTCCCCGATGCGCAACTGAAGGAGATTGCGCTGGGTTTGGAGGCTTCGGGGCAGCCTTTCATCTGGGTTGTGAAGAAAGGGTCGAGTGAGAATCTGGAATGGCTTCCAGAAGGGTTTGAAGAGAGAACGGTGGATCAGGGAAAGGGTTTGATCATAAGGGGTTGGGCACCGCAAGTGATGATTTTGGATCATAAAGCGGTTGGAGGGTTTGTGAGTCATTGTGGATGGAACTCAGCTATGGAAGGAGTGTGTGCGGGGTTACCAATGGTGACATGGCCCATGTACGCGGAGCAATTTTACAATGCTAAGTTTTTGACGGACATAGTTAAGACTGGGGTGAGTGTTGGGGTTCAAACGTGGATTGGGATGATGGGAGGGGGGCCTGTGAAGAAGGAGGTCATAGAGAAAGCTGTGAAGAGGATAATGGTTGGGGATGAAGCAGAGCAAATTAGAAACAGAGCCAAGGAGATTGCTCAAATGGCGAAACGAGCTGTGGAGGAAGGAGGATCATCTTACTCCGATTTTGACTCTCTAATTGAGGATTTGAGATCACGAACACTTTGATGTGTACATGTTTAAAAACTTTTGTGCAATAATATGATGATCGATTATGTCCATCATATATACCACGCTTTTTTTTATCACACATGCCTGCTTAGGACCATCTTTGACATGAATTTGTCTCACTTCTATTTAATTTTAAATAATAAATGCATAATATACCATAGTAAAGAGAGATATGCCGCTTGAACAGAACTACTTCACTTGAGTTATATGCCTTCATTACATAGGGAAGGACTCATTGCATAAGCTGTGAAGTAATCACTTAATATTGCTTAACTGATACCATATATAAGGAAGATAGAATTAGTACAACAATTTTCTCGTTCAAGCGATCAAAATCCTAAAGAGATAATTGCTTTGACATCTTCTTCACTTGATTGTCCAAGACAACATTTGGTCTCTTATATTGGAAAGAGAATCAACATTGACTCTCTTGTCACAAAAATGTGACATCATCATTCAAGCTACATGACTTGTTGTAACAAGTCACTTACTCTATCTTACTCTTCATTGCTTAAGCAACCACTCGGTGATTGGATGATGAGACTCCCAAAGTAGAAAGAATTATTTTAGCATCTATCACTTAAACTTCAAAGCTATGACTTAATTGATGAGCTTTGTCTCTTTAGCAATAGTGCTTTATGGATTCAATAGATGTCACTACTTGAGCACCAACTCAACGCTCAAATAAGATATATGTAGAAAAAAAAAATAACACTAACCAAACCAATAATGATATTAGTTTTTTTCTTAATTTTATGAAATTTACATGTCCCATTCCCTCAATAATAAGGGTATGTGCCCAAGAAGAAGGCAGAGAAGTTGGACATTGATTTATTAAAGACTTATCAAAAACATTGAAGTGGACATACCTCTCGTAGAAGCCATCAAGAAAATTCCTAAATCTACTAAATTTTGAAAGACTTGTGCACACACAAAAGGCCTCTAAAAGAGATTAGGAAATTTACAAGGAGGAATGTTTAATCTTTAATTGTGTCCCATGTAGGAAAACTCCAACCTTTAATTGTGTCCCCATGTAGGAAAACTCCATAAAAATGCAAGGATCTACAGATTTTTACAATTTCATCTATTATTTACCATAACTAGCTTGAACTTGTAACGTAGAATTAGGAGCATAAATGAATTTTATGTCTTGAGTTCATCACTTTATCTTGTGAACCTAGTTGACCTCATTGAAGACGTCTTGGTTAAAGTCAATGATTTGATATTACTTATTCTTACATACTAGACTCATTTGACACATTTTGCTTCATCTAATACTAATGCACTTTGTCTAAAGTGCTTCATTTCTCACAAATGCGCTTTGTTGATGCTCTTTGCTTTCATCTAACCTTGATGCCTTCATAAAGAGATAAAGCGAAATGCATCTGATGAGGAGTATAGACAATATGGAGGAATAAAGCTTGCATAAAACACATTTTAGAAGGTTTATATGAGTAAAACATGTACTAGACGAAGTTCGTCTACTTTTTGTTATCATCAAAACTTTATTGAAAAGACTTTTGGGATTAGACCATCAATGTTATCAACATGACTATTAAAGATTACACATAACTTTGGACATGGACACATGTTCATTTCTATATAGCATTTTTTTTTGCAAAATGAACAAGCAGTCACAATGGTAGTGTCTATTGGGGAGCGGCGAGTGTTTAGACAACTGCTCGTTCCTTTGCTGGATTGTCTATTTAGTCTTTTTGATCTTCTGGTATTGTAGACATCCTGTGTATATCATGACTATCAAAACCAAGAGAATCATCTTGCTCAGATAATTCTTTATAAAGCTTATGATCATTGAATCTGACATAAATGATTTCTTTGACTGATGATTTTTTTATCTCACTAATGTTTTGTACAAACCCAATTTTTCTTTCAATCAAATTTCTATATGTAAACTCACATCTACTCTTCATGTTGAACTAGTTTTTACTTCAAATTATTGCTTTATACTAGAAGAAAAAAAATGAAAGAGAAGATCGGTTTAGTTAACATGATTTTTGAACTATACATTCTTGATATACCTATTACACATTACTGTTAGTTTTGAAATGGTTTAAAAGCCAAGAAGAGG
>Ga0214544_1000230_pt1 | contig 92261 bp, 58 predicted proteins | sample CNSS3metaG_FD_160074 | JGI IMG/M metagenome (GOLD analysis project Ga0214544, IMG submission 160074) | Root nodule microbial communities from cowpea collected in UCLA plant growth center, Los Angeles, California, USA - CNSS3 | ecosystem: Host-associated > Plants > Roots > Nodule | place: USA...
AATATTAAAAAATCCTTCGATAATTATATTTGAATATTTAATTTGTTAATGTTTATTTTATTTGTGGTTTAGTTAGTCTACTAACTATCAAGTATCATTTAATAAAATACTAAATTTGTAAAATCGAACGAAGAAGTAGAGAACGTTTTGACCAAATCAGAAGAAACTGGCGAAAAAATCACCATTGAGGATGTCACTTTATTTCTCTACTGTAAACAAATATTTTAAAAAAAAAAACTAAATAATATATAATTATATATAAATATATAAATATATATATATATATATATATATATATATATATATGTATATATATATTTATAGAAACCGGCTTCTCAGACCACGGTTTCAGTTTTTGAAAAAAAAAAAAAGAAACCGGCACAGTGGAGGACGACTTCACCTTTAATGTCGTCCTCCACCACGACGACTTGACCCTATTTTACAAAAAAAAATTCAACGAACCCATTTTTACAAATTCTTGATCAAAGTGACCCCTTTTTACAAAAAAGCCTAATAACGTTCTTCCAATCTCAGAATGTTCGTCTCGTTTTTCCATTTTAACTGCTGCTATGAGATGAGATGTTCGAAAGTAAGTTCATAGAATTTACGAACCCATCCAACCTAACATGAGTCACATTCCAGTTTCTCTAACCACGCACAATTAATTTAGCTAGCATGGGGATGGTGATGGCCATAAATGTGTACACATTTGACCTCGCCCCCACAAAGATGTGAAAAGATAAGGATATTACTATTTTAAAGCGAGGTTTTCTATCAAGTACAGGAGTAAGAGCATATACCCCCATATTTAATCTATAGTTCAATGTAGTTTTAAAGTCGTTCAAATTTAATGGTTGGTACACCCTTAAAGGAACTTTTTTGTTAAAGGTAAAAACTGTTTACCAAAAGAAAGGGAAAGCTCAGAAGATTAGTTTCCAGGTTAATACATTAGCTTAGACTACATGAAACTGAAAATGGGCAAACAAATATATTAATGCAACATTTGCGTGTTAGAGGCTAGACAACACGATTCAACAAGTTATCGCTAAAGAGAAAAGGAGGAATACAGATGGAACTATTAAAATTAAGAATTTAAGGAAACAAAGCTTAACTCATATTGACTGCTTTGGGAATCTTCCTCTACGAATATTGTTGGAGAAGATAAAGAAGTAAAAAACGTTATCTGATAAAGCAAAAGAAAACCATAAAGACTGCCTGAGAATTGAGCAAGAAAGCGAAAGAAGGTGGTAACATCACTTGGGCTTTGGAAGCACCAAAACTCGTGGTTGGTTGTTCCATAATCATGTTCAGACACACAAAGAGACACGCGCGCGCCTTTCATCAGAAACGTAACCAAATTAACTTTATTTATTCCCTACTCACTGTCTTCTGCACCCTATACTTAAAAAATTGTTATATTTTCCCTTTGGGTCACCATTTTCTTCCCTATGCTCGATTCATTTGACCAAGACCGTCGGAAAATGAGCGAAGCTTCCACACATGCAGTAACATGCGGAATGACAAGTTTTTAACTACGCCTTGCACTGACACTGACTAATTTCATATGCTTACAACTCAGTAATTCGGGAGTCATAAGATGCACATTTACTAAGTTTTAAAAAATGAGTAAACAATCGACATTACAACTTCGCCTGTCTCACCTTTATAAATATAATTTTATACGAACATTTAATTAATCAGTATACGATTGATGATGTGATTCAACAAGAGACACACTGGACTGGTGCGCACACAAATAAGATTGAATCCCAGAATTGCAATTAGTATACTACTAACTCCATAACAATTGTTCTTGACGATTCTAGTCAGTTGTACCATTCCGTTTTTCTTTTATATATATATATATATTTGAGAAAATACTCAAGACCATACTCTCTAATGAGAAATTAAAGTAAATTATGGTTACTATTTACAAGCACACAGCAGCTACGTAAAAAAATAATGTAAAGCATTCATTATCTGACAATTTCATTATCAGGAGCACTGACAAAATAACATCATAAAACAACCGGAAATATAAAAGGGCTGTTTGGTACATCAATATAGACTGAGCATTGTTCCTGTAACCCTACTCCATTATCTCGGCAAAACACCCACGTTGCCTTTTCAAGCACATAACTTCCACACCATGTAGAAGTTGTCAGCGCCAAACTGGCTGAGGTCGATGGTGGACTCTTTAATATTACCACCATCGACGCTTAGATATGTTGCTAAGTAACAAAAGTTTAATGGGTCCACTATACCAGAGTTTCGCCACCTTACCTCGTTTATGGAAGGTAAACTAAAATTAACCTCCAATTGCTCTATTCCGAAGTGGAAAAACGAGCTCCAACTCCATAGTTGGATTCTGCATTGAGTATAAACATTCACTCAGGTGTGCATAATACCAGTGAATTTTTATGCTCTATTTACAGAACTATTAAGAGGCATGAACAAACTTCCACAAAAAGAACCAACTGAACCCCCTACTCTAACATCTAAACGTTAGTAGTCAAAAACTAGTGACTGCTATTAACAATTGCCTTGAATTGATCCTACCCCCAACGTTAGATTTCCATCTTCCAGATCATGTTATCAATACTGCAATTATGTGATTTCTCCAGTGCAACGACTTTGGCTCGGTGTACTGCTGATGAGTTTTTTCCTCTTTCGTCCTGAGGAAGTTCACAAGCTTCGCTTACAGAACCCGTTCGCAAATCAGCTGGGGGAATGAAGCAATCAACTGAAAGACCTGGTACATTGAATGCAACCTCTTCAATCGTCCAGGCCTCTTCCATTTTTGTTTTAGTATGGCTCATGGCCATCTCCCCAAACCTGAAAAGGGTTACCACGGAATGCCCAGAGTGAGCAATCATTATACCTTCCACAGGCTTGTAATCACCGAGGAATGAATTGATTGTGGTCTCCCAATAAACTGCATCACCCCCATTAGATTGGATGCGCGTCAGATGAGAGTCCTCAATGTGAACAAGAAGACCAGTCTTCTGGCTAAAGTAGCCAAACAATACATGCCTTATAATCTCGGCAGGACCCTCACTCCGAGCCTTCAATGTTTCAGGGTCAGTACAAAGCTTCAGGATGAAGCAATCCTCACCATTGATGTTTTTCTCTCCTATGCATCTGGCATCAGCAAACATACTTGCAGTGGTTCTAGGATCAATACCCTGATCAAACAAATATACACACTTAGAAATTAAAGAGAAAAAAGGAACAACCAGAGAAAATCACAAGTTGCAAGTTTTAAAACAAAATCAACCTGAAGAGCACGCCGCAAAGGCCTCACGGGTCCCTTGGCCGTATGAGCACCGAGCCAAGGGGTGTGCCTCCAGACAAGCTTGCCATTGCAGCCAGCATGAACCTTGCTGCCCCCAACTACAAGCTCTACATACCACATGTCCGGATTCATCTGCCAGAGCACGAATCCGCCAGACTCCGCACACCTAGACGCATTTCGGTTCTTCACTACCTTAGTCGCAGTTTCAAACTCAGAAGCCACCATTTTAACCTTTCCCATCGCATAAGCATTTCGTATAGAGTTCTGCAACTTTAGCCCCCCAGACGCTGCTAGGTACTGCTGCAATATGTACTGGGCAGAAGAAGTTTCCTGCAAGGTTTCCCATGAACAAAATAAAACCCAAAAAAGAGTTAAGAATATTAACCTATCACCATTGAACTTCACTATTAACAATAAACACACATTTTATACTTTAATTTCTAAAAAGAAGAAGGTTCCTTTCTCCCCCTATACTGCAAAATAGTTAAATGCATCAATTTAAGAAAATTATGTGAGTTATTACTGAGTAAAACTATCTCATAAAACAAAACCGGGTTGAAAGGCTCTTGTTTCGTCCATATCCTAACTATTTTCATCCTAAATTTCTGTTCTCAGCAGGAACTCTTAGTGAAATTACAGAGACGAAGCACGTGACTGAGTGTGTCACTGGTTAACGATTTGAGCCAGACACTTGGAAAAGAGATAAAACTAGAAATCCCAAAGTGAATCTTACACGGGATCAAAAGACGACAAGGAGCATAAAACGTTACATAAGTTACCAGAAAAGCCATATTATGAGTAGCTGAAGAGAAAACGACCAAAAATCCAAAGCACAAGCATCCAAACAAAAGAGAGAGATAGAGAGAGAGAAGGAACGAATTCATTCACTGTAAAGTACCGAAGAAACAGCAAAACACCAAAGCATGTTCGAGAAAAAAGAGAAATAGGAGAAACGTTATGACTGAGAGGACTCACAATGGGAGTGTCTTTAATGCTGAGGTGAGGCAAGGGGTCGGTGGCGCACACGTGAACGGGAGCGAGTGGGGCGCCCATGACACCGAGAAGGAGTCTCAGATCAGACCTCTTGTAAGACACGGAGGGGGCACGTGAGAGCTGGCCCTTCATCCAGTTTCCGAGACCCGACCCGATTCGCTTGGGATCCCCGTTCTCGGTGGCGTCCGGGTCGGGCCCCTCGATAAGAGGCGTGAGCGTCTCACCCAGCGGGCGGAGACTGGCGGATCTCGCGACGGAGGAGTCCGGGTTGTGCTTCTTGCGGCGGAGGAGACCCGAAATGGGGGAGGCGGTCCGGGCGGGGCTCTTGGAGCGAGAACGCGACGGGGAGAGGCCGCGTACAACCTCGTCTTTGAGAGCGGAGAAGAAAGACTGCTTATTTTCCATTGGAGAGAGTAGAAAAGAAAAAGAAAGAGAGAAAGAAACCACTCCTAGAAGGGTGAGGAAGAAGTGGTGAGTAGTGAAGAGAAGGGAAAGAGAGAAAGAGAGAGTTTCATAGATATAGAAAAAAGAGAGAGAGAGAGAGAGAGAGAGAGAATGAGAAAACGGTTTTGGAAGAGTGGGAGGAAGTGTGTTTTGTTTGGAGCAGTGTGTGTGGGTGGGTTTGTGGGCGTACGGTTCCGCTGAGAGAGAGAGAGTGAGAAAAAGCGAAACAGAGAGAGAGAGAGAGAGAGAGAGAGAGAATGGTATTTTATTTGCTGCTTTATGGGAAGGCTGAAAGGTTGTGATAATATTATATAGCTCTTTTTGGTCAGTTGCACTAGCAGTTGCAACCGCGGAATATTTACCTTTTTTTTTATTTTCTTGTTATTTCGTACACACATGAATTTCATTTTCATTATATCATTTAAACGCTCTTTCCTAATGTAATAATACGTATCTCTTCCTAACACACCTTTCCTCTTTTCTCTATCTTTTTTTTTTGTTCGGATTTAAGGGGAAGAATTAAGAATAAAAAAATTAGTATTGAGAAACGTAAATAGAAAAATATATTAATATTAACAGTTGCAATTCAATAGCTTTCAGAATCAATTAAGAAATAATTAATATAAAAATATACAATAATTTAATATGTTTTTAAATGACGCTTTTTTTAGTTAAATTTCGTTTGCGTGTGTATCTCTCTATTATGTATATAATGTCGTAATTTAGAATATTTCTTTTTTATCATATGAAATATTTAAACTAATTAGTTTTTTTTTTTGGTACAGAATTAACTACTACTTGATAGTTCCAGTTTTTAAACATATTTTTAACTTTATTAGATATAGTATAAATTAAATTAGGATTAAATTTGAATTTAGGAGAGATTCAAGGGTTGCAAAAGCCTAATCCATCTAAAGTAATTTCCATCCCGAAATACGGGAACATAATTCATGACATCCAAGGCAACAACAGTTGTTCTGGTAATGTTAATTGCATTTTTTATAGTAAAAATTTACTATTAAAGAAATTCATTATTTTTTATTATTTTAGGAGAATTGCTAAATTCTCTTATAATCAGTAAAATATATTCTGAATTTCATGAAATGAATGCATATTGTGCAGTTTGGGTGCTGATGATAGATTAATGACTTAACATACTATAATTCATGATTCTAAAATTAATGCATAATGATTTCGAGTATTTCTTTAGTAAGAGTAATGAGTTAATTTTAAGTAGGATTTAGAAACTTTTATTATACTACATACAGTTGTGAGGATTAGTAATATTTCTAAAAAAAAAGTAAAAAAAATGGTGAAAATGATATATAATTTCTCAATTTTATATACAGTTTTTTTATTTCGAAACTTGTGTATTTATAAATTCATTAAATATTGGTGAAAATATTTTATGGGTTTAAATTGATGGATTTTTGACAGCATGAACAGTGAAAATAATTTCATTTTTTGTTATAATAGGGACACAAAATTTAAGAAGTGAAATCACATCAAATACCACGAGGCCAACTTTAAATATAGTGGCCCATGTATACACTCCCGATTATTAATATTAATGATTTACCACATATTAAAAAAATTACAAATTTCAAAAAATATTCTGACTAACATGTATTGTCTTCATAAGTTCAAAAGAAAAATACTGCGTACAAATTTTCTGGTAAATATTTACAGATATTTTATTGTATTAATGTCAATTGAAAAAGTATTGAGAATCCTTCCCATATCTTCTCAATTCAGGAATCTGAAATATATTAAAAATATTTTGGATACTAAAATATATATCAAGGTAGAAAAATCTCAAGCTAAATAATTACATCATAATGTGGCCAAAAAAATTAGTACCTAGTAACGTGATCTCTTTTTCCTGTGTTAGTATATTTAGAATTTAATTCACGTGTTGCTGAGAGACTAAAAAACAAACGAATAAAATCTCTACCAATATTGAGAACCAAATAAAAAATCGTCAGACCAAACACCTCCACAAAGTTTGTTGCGAAAGATTTCTTAAAATATCAGGTTTCTTATTCCCGGTCTGGATCCAATCAAATAATTTTTTTTAATTAAATATAATATAGTCATGTCGTGAATAAAGAATACTTAAAATGATCATATATTTAGTCATTTTCATAGCTAATTCATGTTTAACATGTATTTGCCGGTTAATTAATAATCATTTTATAGCCAAACTCATTGATTAAATCTGTTACTTTAGAAGTGATGGGCTTCAGGTAAACAATAATTACACAATAATTAGTCTTGTCGCTGAAATTCTGCGTTAATAAATTTAATAAATTTTCATACGATGAAAAATTATTATGAAGTTTAGGATATTAATTTAGTTGATTGTGATATTAAAGTTTATAATAATGTTTAAAGTAATCTTATTTGAAAATTTTAGATTAACATGTTGATTTACATATAAAAAAATGACAAATATTAGATTAATATTAGCATTTTTTCAAATTCGTAAACAATAAAATAAATCTTTTAAGTTAAAGTATTAAACATCACAATGTTCGAGTTTTTAACTTTCTATAAAATTAGATATTTTATTTTAAATAAAATAAATAAATAGGAGAGACAAAATCGATTATTCAAGTCTATTTTAATCCGTCAAACAAAAATAAGTCATTAGTGATAACATATCCTGTACAAGACAAGTTGATGGGTCTATTTTACCCATCACCTTTTTACTTTTTTATTTGTTTTCAATTTTTTAAATTTGTTTGTATATAGTATAAATATTAAAAACATATTTTATTGTATAAAATATTTTCTAAACATTCAATTGATTAATTAATATTTTTAATTAAATTAATTAATATAATTATTATATTTATATGTTAAATTATTTTATTATGATTAATAATTAAAATTTTATTTTTAAATATTAATGATTTAAATTAATATTACTAGCATAAATTTGTTGAATATGTTGAATATGTGTCTGCATTTCATAAGTCTTAAGCGAAAAATAGTATAAGTCATGAATATTAACATAAAAACTACAAATATGATGAAGAACAAGAGAAAAGAGAATGAAACTCATGGTAATTTTTCTTTTATTTTTTTTAAGTTTAATATAAGTGTTACTATTAAAAAGTCGCTTAATAATATTATAAAAAGTAAAATTGGAAATTTAAAGTTTATAAAAGAATTACCTGAAATGTAGCACATAATTAACAAGTTAACACATTTAAAGTATTACTAACGAAAATTACCTAATTGTAATGAATTTTTTAAAATAGGAATTCAATTGAGTCATATAAAGATGAAAGGACCTAGTTGAGATTTCGTTACAAAAATGAAGATATCTAAAATTATTTAACTAATTATAAATTATGCATACAAAAGGGAATATATATGAAATAGAGATAAAAATATTAGTAAAAGAAATTACGAGTACATGATAAAATAACTAATTCGGATTTGAGAAATTCATTCCTCGTGTAAACTATTTAAAAATTTATATTTCTATCTCATTATTTCATTATCGGATTAAATTATTTAAGCAAATGAATATAAATTAATTTATTATAATTTTAGTTTTTGATAAATTATAATCAATCGATTAATATTATATAATAATTTTGTAAAGATGTCTAGTTAAAATTAATTTATACATATAATAAAATATAGTTATTTGTGATTATCAACATTGCGTTAAATGTTTAAAACAAGTCTTAAATATCAATTTCTTATAATTAAATATGAACTAAACAATTATAATATGATTATCTAAGAAAACAATTTAAATAGTAAACAATTTTAAAAATAAAAAATAATTAATTACTATAATAACTAATTTAGATATTAATTTATAAATTTATTAATATTTAAAATAATATCTATTACAAATTAAAAGTTATAATAATTTTATGAATTAAGTCACCAACATTGGTTACAGAAAATTTTGACCATATAAATTTTCATGACATTAAAAATCAATTATCAATTGTCTATACAAGTTTAAGTTTTATCATTTAATTTCATCAAGGAAAGAAATTAATCATTTAAAAGATACACGAAACCAACATATTACAGCTGAAATTTTAGTTAGACAGAGTCATCTGTTTTAAAAGATTGCAGACAATCAAAATTGAATAAAAGCAGTCCATATTTTTATTGTTTTTAAAACCTAATAAAAAAAGATAGATATTTTTTTAATCCAGTACGTGTAGTGAAACCTTGTGATTTTTGTTGTTGTTTGAATTTTAAAATATTACTTTATATCTAAGAGTCTGTTAGTTGTAACTAACTGGATATACCTATAGAGTTGTTGAATAACAGAAAGGAATCTTGTTGGACATTTTGTTTAGAGTTTAAAAAATATATATATAAAAAACGAAATGAGTGAGATGATTGTAAGGTTGTGAAGATTCGTTGTTGTTACTGAAGAAGTGAAATTTTTGAAGGAGGAGGAAAGGTGGGTGGCGAGACGATGATGGTGGGGGCGAACGTTCAAAGGAGAGAGGAGAGGGAAAAGGAACTACACAGATCAATCATGCACAGATTCCTGTCTAATTCTTGATCAAGACCAAACATCATCAACCAGACCAAGGTGGGTCCTATCAACTCATACACCACCACCGTGTAACATGAGCTCAAATATAATTATAAAATTTAAGTTTAATATAATCTTTCAACACATCCTTTTACACTAAAATATATTCATATCATGCGTGAGACTATAAACGGTTCGAAATAGCGGATGGAAGAGAATGTACCAAGATAGATTCATCTCGTACGTAAGACAAGAAATTAGTGGATGGTCCGTCAGCAACCTGATATCGGGTGAAATAGAATATCTAAGAAAGCTCGCTAGAATAGGTTCTAACTTGGTTCTGATATCATGTTAGAAGTGGGTTTTAAACCTAACTCAATCCCATAAAATCAGCTTGTAAGGTGAGGTTTCATATATTCTAAAATTGTCCTATCTCTAGTATATATGGGACTTCCAACAAATTTTACTCCATCCAAACATTTCTTTAAATAACTCTTACGAAGTATTGTCTATTTTGGAACATAAAACTCACTCTTAAATGATATGAAACCATTGTCAGATCATCAAATTGGGTTTAGTTAGATTTTTCTCCCAATTTATTAAACTAATATGATAGATGTGGTTCTAAAATAATATCAAGTTATATCATGCGTATTTCACTACTCATAAAACACAAAAATAGATAAACAAAACATCTCATCCAAACTTAAATACTTATCTTATATTTCAGTCTCACACGATGTAACATGCAAGCGAGCTAGTACTCATGCATGCATAGCTTTTAAAAATGGACTACAAAAAATAATAAAAGTGAATACTTTTAGAAAAATAATGATTTCTTTAAATAAAACTTAAATAATAACTTTTCTATTTTAAAATATACCATTTTAATAATAAAATATTCAAAATTCACCTACAAAACTTCTGTTATTCTTATTAGTTACTTTTTAGGTTCTTACATTTATAAAAAAATTGTCTTTACATTAACTAAAACAGTAATCAATTGACAATAAAGATATATTTTGTCATAATATATAACTTATAGGTAAACTAAAACAAAATTTAAATAATGAGAATGTTTATATATGTAATATATTAGTGAGACTGTTTATATACTACCATTACAAACCAAAAAATGAAAAAAAAATTGTAAATATTTAAACTGATAAAAACCATAAAATCATTAAAATTTAAGAGTTAGATATACAAATTGAAAAACACACATTAGTAATAAGTTTTTTACCATCTCATAATAAATTCAAAGATTCTCAAATTAAATTGATATTAACACTTTTACCATTTTAGCTTAGAAAAATGCAACCTGGCAATGTAAAGAAATATCTAAAAAATAATTGTTCTCGACCAACATTACATTGGAAAAGTCAAAATAAATCATGGCGCAATTTGCAAAATTCACTCCTTTAAGTGACCTACATAACATAAGGTAGTAAAGTAGAGTATGACTATTTAGATGAAGCACATACAACATATTCTTAAGTCATTCCATAACCAACTATATTTAGCAAAAAAAAAAAATACATAACCAATACACAAAGATATTAATAAAAAAATAGAACAACATATTATATATAAAAATTTATTAAAAAATGTGTTCCTTATATTATTAATTATTTTTTCATGTCAAAATTGCTTAGTTTAAAGAGTAAAGTTTTGTTGTGACTTCTTATAAGTGAAAAAAATAAGTGAAAAAATAGTATATTTTGAAAATTGAAAAGATTTAAATTCATTTATTATTTAATATTTTTAGTTTGATTAATTATTTTACTATAGTTAAAATATAAATATTAATAAAATATTATTTATACTAAAGAATATATTATGTTATAATATATATAATTGTTAATAAAATATTTATAAGATCATCAATTATATATTATCATAATCATGTCGGGAATATTATTTATCGTATAAACTATTTGATAATATTTCAAACTTAATCAATAATATCATAACATTTTTATTGATATATTTAGAACATGATATTATGTTTTAAAATTTTTATGTAATAAATTTTACGCGTAAATTTCCTTAGTAAGTTTGATAGTTTATTTTTTTTTTTTTTTTTTATGGTATCTCTTTTATTTTTTGGCATATTATTAATTATTAATAAAACGTGATAATTATATGTAATATTTAATGTCATTAATTCATGCCAAATTTATTTTTGAACTTTTTTTAGATGCATTAGATTCTCTATCACAATAGGTCGGGTGGGATATGGATCATGTCTATTCGTTACCTAATAAAAAATAATTACTTGCTATCTATCTGTTTACCCGTTAGATACTCATTTAAAAAATATTAGTAATTTTTTTACAATTCGTGGGTACCCGTGGATATTCACATATCATTTAATATTTAAAAAAATTATATATTTTATAAAGTTTATAAATTAATTTTTAAAAGCATAAAATATAATATAAGTTAAATTAAATTTTAATATCAATTAAATTTAACCTAATAAAATATAATTTTAATTTTAATTTTAATTATATTTAAATTAATAAAATATAAATTTTATGTTTTAATTTTAATTTTTTGAGAGTAATGAATATTGGGAGGTAGGTAGTATGATCTCGCAGCCGATCCGTTTATAAACGAAAATATCCGTTACCTATTATTAGAGTTGTCAAAACGGATAATCCGGCCTGACCCAACCTGACCCATCACGGGTTGGTTATTTAATGACAATTTTTATTATTTTTTAAATTATAAAAAAATAAATTAAAAAAAAATCACGTATTGACGTGTGACACATCATTAACTCGGTTAGTGTATTACTAACAGAAAATATCTAATTACAATTAATTTTTTAAAATAAGAACTTAATTAAGACAAGAGACAAAAAAAGACCTACTTAAAATTTTCTTACGAAAATATAACTAATAAAATAATTTAACCTACTATAAATATTAAAACAAACTATATTTTGAAGGAAAAGATAAAGTAAAATCAAATAGGCTTGTTTTCCTTGTTTGTTTAATAATTTTAAATGCATAAACATATTCGAAAATATTATAGTGTTTTATCTTGTTGAAGCTGTCTCTCGATTTTTATTTATCCTATTATAGCCCACCAACTATTTAAACAATCATATCCAATTGCATTTTTCAAAATTAGAAAGTGCTTTTGAATTTAAGAACGAAAGACAGCACGTATTGATAGAGTTTGAAATGTATAATTTTATTTATGGCATGGAAAACATCAAACACAAGAATAATCAAAAATTAAGCATAGTTTTCTAAGGCGTTGGGGCCCAATAAACGCGTTTTAACTTCATCCTTTTTCGGTGCATCCAACTAATCTTCTCACTGCTATAAACTAAAACCAAAAATATGCATACACACACAAAATTCGCTTATTTTTTATTTTCAAAAAGACACTGTTTGACTCTGCTTAACATTTTCCATTTTTTATATTTATTTTTTCCCTCCTTTCAACCAACAAAGTTTACAAAAGTAGCTTTTGTTTTGATAACGGTAACAATTTCGCCGGCATGGCTATGATGCGAATTTGATTTGAAGTCTCTTCAACTTTTCTTAAATTCTACAATTATAATCTTGAATATGATTTTGGGACAACAATTTTGTTGAAGATTGTACAATTGTTTAATGATAAAGATTAGGTGAACCAAATCATAATTTATGAGGTAGATTTATAGTAGAATAATGACTAAGGAAAAGATTGTTGTAGTTGACATCAATTGTCTCATGACAGAAATAAAGTGGATTAGGTCACAATCGAATAATGACGTTTGAGTTGTTATACTCTTAAGTAAAAAGAGTTGCGTCCTGACTATCAAGTATAACTTTTAATCTAATACTAAGCACTCGATCCTAAGAATTGATATTAAAGACAATATCACGAGTTGTTTAATTCCTGATGAACAATTTTTCAAAGAGAAAAAAATTGAAGGGAGAAGTTGTAATTAATGACGATAGTTCTTGAATTATTACTCCAATATGTACATTGACACAATTTTAAACATACAAAACTCAGGATTATGGTGTTAGTGTATGTTCAATTAGCACATGCTGTGTTGTTTATCAGTTGAGATGGGACCATTAGTTTAATTAAACACATCACTTTTGATTCCCATCGTCCAAAAACAGAAAGCATCGGAACCCCTACTTTGCTAACGAACCCAATTAAGAAAGTTCATCTATGAATGAACTAGAATTTTCTATGCTAATCATATCATTTAATAACTGTATGAGTTCTCAATTCTAATCTTTTGCTTAAAGAAATATTAAAATAGTTTCTCTCTCTCTCTCTACATATTTTGAATCCAAGCTAATAATGCGTTATATTTACTAGCAATTAAGAAATGCATGACATGTATAAGAACAGATTAAAAATGCATTAATATAGAGACAAAAATATTAAACAAAATCCTTTTATATACACGGACTAACTTAATCATATCTATTTCCAAAAAAACACAATATGTAAGAGAGTATCAATGTTAATGTTGTGCTCAAATTAATCTTTAAACCGAAAAAAAAAAAGAAATTTACATATTTCACTAATAAGTGCTTTATGATTTGGGATTATTAATATACTTAAGTGTTAAGACGATGAAAATAACATGTTTTTTAAAAGTCTCAAATCGTTTAGGACAACTAAAGAAGTGAGTGTTAGTGATTATATAATGGATTCTAAGTCCATAAGTTCTTTTTCCCGAATGAAAGACCCTTTAAGTTTGTGTATTTGACTCTTCTTATTTTTTATACTCTTGTAATAAGAATGGTTAAAGTGATTTTCAGAACCGACGGTTAAAACTGGTTCAGACGAGTGCCCTTGAGGGAGAGATTGCATTGACTAGAAATGAGAAAATGGAACATTACATAAAGACCCATAAATTCATCGTCTTAAAGTTTTGGGTTGAAAGTGGTGTCAATGTGGTTAGACTTAACTCTGATTGTGAAAACCCCTCTATAAATCTTACAAAAAGGATTATGGCTCTATTAAATATAAAATGTGTGTAATTAATTTATTTTGTGTGTAAACAAAATTTATATGTTTAAAATGTCAGAAATACTAATCGACTATAACGTTGGCATAATGTTGAAAATTGGTGTATTATAAAGGCGATGTGGGACATGCAACTAAATGAAATGATTGCGGATTAGTGGGCCAATCTCATTCTTATCTATGCAGTGGACAAAATTGTTGTTCCTTATCGACAAAGGCATTCTCTTCCCAACAACCTTTTCCTTCTTCATCTTCCATATATTTTTGTTTATAACTTTGAAAAAGTAGGATTTTTCTTTTTCCAGTACCCCTTCACTTAGATTTGATGTTGCACCCTTTTATTTCTCAACCTGCATTAACACTCATAAACTTTTTTTAATTAAAACTCTCTCACATTGTCACCATCAGTTAGAACCATAAGTGATCCAAGTGAGGCCAGCTTAGGCATATGATTATTAATTATAATTTGACGCCTGCACATAATTAACTTCACTAACTTTAACTCCTCTTCAAATTTTCACTTATATGTGACAATAATAATTAATTCAAAGCTATATGTGACAATAACATCGTATAGATATTTGTTTTCATTTGTGCATTCTTTTGCAAACAACGAATAAAAAAGTGTTACATTACACTCAACTGTGACGTTTTTAATGGTTTAATTAAGCTACACTATACTATGATGTTAGACATGAAACAATGATTGTGTTGTGAATCGTGCGAAGAAATGCACGTGAGTTATGTTCATTTCTTTATAACAGGATCTAAGGTGGTTAATTAATGGGGGGTTTTTTCTGAAGGTAGGTTTCTGAGTGGTAGTAGTACTATGATTTTTTATTACACTGTGATTTTTTATTTTTATTTTTTTTCCTTTTCCTTTTGGAAATGCATGTTATGTTAGTGAGTTCTGTGTAAGTGGCATGTTGAAATATTCTTTCCCATCTTGTTGCAACTATGTTTGTTGGTTTTGACTAGAATAGGAAAAGGAATCCATGTTGTGGTTCTTGTATTGTGCAGTGTGGTATGTATGAGAGTAGCATAATAATTTAAGAATCAGCTGGAACATTAAAGCAGAGAGAGTCTTCCATTTGGGTCCCAAAACCATATGCTATCATTTCTTTCATCTTCCCACCAACCTTCCTCTTTACGCGCCACACCACGTGCCACGCAGGTTTTCGGTCTTAAAACAAAAATATAATCGCAAAAATCTTCATCAAGCATAACCACTTTGAGATCACTTGTATTCTCGATTAAAATCGTTAAAAATTCAATTTTAAATTTAACGTCATAAATTGACCTTATCTCTAGTCGATGTAGAACTTCCAGCATATCCATTCATGCCAAAATATATTCATCTCATGCGTAAAATTAGAATTAATGGGTGGCCCGGTCCAATATCGGGTAGAACAAAATGTCTAAGAAAACTCTCTAGGATAGGCTCTAACATAACTTTGATACCATGTTAGAAATGGACTTTAAAACTAACTCAACCCCTCAAAATCGACTTGTAAGATGAGGATTGCACCTACTTATTGTAAATTGGTTTTATTTCTAGTCGATATAAAACTATCAACAAATGGATGATTCAATAGTGAGTAACATAATAAACTCGACAAATAATAAATTTTACTTTAATATATATGATAAAGATATCATTTTTTTTGTTTTAATTCTATTAATATAGAGATATCATATATTTTATTTCTCTTTATTATTATTAAATATTTTGTATTATGATGATATATTAGGTTTTATATTTTTTCTTATATAATAGGATATTGTATTTTATATAATGATCAAATTTGAATAGATCAATATAAAAGTTCTTATTGAGTTGTTTTTTTTTCGACTTATAAATATTTTTTTTTCTCATATTTTATATATATATATATATATATATATATATATATATAAATTCTAATTCACAATTTTGATATCAAGAATAAATTTTTAAGTAATTTAATTTTACAAAATTATTTATAAAAATGGATTTAGCAAAGAAGTAAAAATGTAATTAAAGCGGGTGATGTTGTTGTTGATGTGGTGGGGTCGGCTTTACAACTAATCTTGAAAGAGGAAAGGGAGAGGATGTGGCCAACTTTTTCTTCTTTCTTTTTCTTATTTTATTTTTTCTTAATTTTTTCAAGTTGTGTAGCTGTCAAGTCTGATGCATGAGCAAAGGGAGGGACCAACGTGGTTGGGTTTTTTAGTTACACACATTTTTTTATTTGGATTTCAAAGTTTTAATCTCACATTCAATGATGACGAGCGAGATAAAAGCATGGTCGCTTGATATTTCTGCACCTTATTACTTTGCTTTTTAGTTAATGTTTTTTGTAGAGATATTTATGTAACAATTGTTAAGAGCTATCTCTAAATGGTATCTTACTCAGATAAGTGCTGTACGGCTGATACATTAAATTAATCCATTGTAACACTTTTTATCTGAAGATGGCAAATTATAATAATATATATTTATAGAATTGGTGCTTAAACACAGGATATACTTTATTTTTTTATTGAATTTGTGCTTAGTTGCACCGAATGATCTACCGACATCTTAGCCAACCATTAATCATGTTGTTCAAGAATACAAGCGGACAATCTCTGAAGTTGTTGATGTTACAATCTCTCCGAGGTGATTTAAGGGAGATCGCGACCAAATAGCCTTCGTCGTTCATTTCAATTGAACTTTGTCTCCATACTTATGGGGACCTCCACCAGACCGCACGATCTATTGGATCATGATTAAGAAAATCTTAATTACGAGCCTATGTCAAAAACTATAAGTAGGAGTTCAAGGTAAGTTGGGGAAGACTTTTACTTCGCATTTATTATAACATTAATTGCATTTACCCGAACGAGCTTGAACTAACTTTAAGTATCGAAACCTTATAAACAGATACCCCGATCATATGGGCAATCCAGCGAGTGACAACTAGAAGAAATCGAATGGGAGAAAGAAGGAGAGATTGAACGGTGAAAAGTTATACAGAGAATTTAAGGACAAATTGAGTGTTGAAGATAGATGTTTGGTTATACCGGTAAATATGTTTTTATATTTTTATTATAAGTTGTCTTTAATTCTTTTGTCCTAGTTTTTATACACATTCTCTTGTGGAATTTAAGTTGATCACGGTCTCTCGCGTGGACTCAAAATTTACGAATTGTCTGCGTTTCAAATATCAAGTCTCCACCTTAATTTGACAAAAACCCACACCTTCAGAACTATTTCTTCTCATAATAACCAGTCTAAATTAAACTGTTGAAAAATATAATTAGGTATGTTAATTAAGAGTCCAATTTTACTTTGTTGAAAAAAGTATCAATGAAGATGGTAGAATTTGAAAATTAAAACCATATAAAAAGTATATAAAATATTGAAGTAAAAGTTGTTTAATGATTATACAAAAACTTCAAAAAGTCAAACAACCTTTCCCTATTTAATAATTGAGTTTACTGTGTCCTTTTCTTACAAACAAAAATATTGTAATCTTATGTGCCATTTATAAGATTCACTAATCTGAGGATAGTTTTTTTTTTCATCCTCTCGCAACAAAACTCTTTTCCTTTGATATATATAGAATATATTTTCACATTCTGATTTAATATACAAAATAAATTATTATGGTGAATATAATAGGATTAAAACTATACATTTTCTAAAATAAAATTTTGCTCTTAAAGTTTTTATTTTTATAACTCTCTGTTTATTATTTTGTCTTCATTTCAAATTGGGCCTAATTTCTTGTTGATACATTATACAATAGTGGGCCTACGAGGACTCCCCGGTGATTATCTTCCAATATTTCTTTCTGCCCCTCCATAACTTTTCTTATACTACCATATTTTTTAAAATTCTCATTTTTTCTGTTATTTATAAATCGTGTGATCCAAAATGAAAATTACATTTCAAATTATATAATCTAAAATAAAATTATAAAAAATTACATAAAACTCATAATCAACATGAGTTATCCATTAAACACCCCCGAACGTGTAAAAATGAATAAGAATATTGTGTCATTGAATTAAAAAATACAGAGAATCCAAAATATAAAACGAAGAGATAAATTAATTTGGAGTTTTTTATGGCAAAAGTGTATGAAGAGAAGAGATAATTTTCACATTTCTCACACTCGTGGAATTTGAAGAAGAAACTAACAGGGTGCATAAAGAAAACATATGTTGGGCTTGGACATATTCCAAAACGTGACCCATTGACAGGCTAAAGAAAAAAAAAGACAACTGAAAGAAGAATAATCAATAGCCATGGTGACCGCAAGAGAAACTTGAAAAAAGAAAAAAAAAGAAAGAAAAGAAGAAAAAGTAAGAAAGATGGAAAAGAGATAAGTGTTTGAATCAGAGCGTGGTTTGCATTGTGAAATACATACTGTAATCTATTTTTGTTTGTAAATTTTCGTTTTTCGCTTTGGATTCCGTAAGTTTTGATCGGAGATATTCTCCAATCACTCTGTGCTGTGCGATCACCAATGACCATCGACATCCAGACCTTGGAAGACAGGTACACTTCATCAACTCAACAAAATGCGTTCTTAATTTTTCGTTTGTCTTCGTCAATCTTTTGTTATTTTCGGATTTCCGTTGGCTGTGTAAAATGTGGCTGGTGGTTAGTTTCAGTACTTCGCTCTTAATTTCCATTGAATTGGCCGTTGCTTGTTGAAATGAGGAACTTAATGTTCTCAAACGAATTCGCTTTTTTCGGTTGTATTGTTTAATACACTGAATAATCATTCCTGCTCCCTTTGCATTGTCTTGTTGAATCAAAATATCTGGACTGTAAAGAGAAAATATGAGCAATGGCAAACTTGCTAGTAATTTGTGTCACTCCTTATGCTTAAATTCATTGATAGTTTTCGTAATTGGCAGTGAAGTCACTGTTTACTCTTTTTTCTTTTTTGGCTTCGGTGTTACTGATTCCATTCTAATTAGCTAATATTGATTTTGGTTCCAGGTATATTGATTCTTGCAGGAGACAGGGTGTTTTGCCTAATTCTTCTATTTTGTCAAGTCTTTTCAAGGTCAGTTGTCATTTTCAATCACAAAATCTACTGCTAGATCACTGGAAAACATTTCACCAATTTTACATCAAATATATGCTGCTTTGCTCGTCCTGGTTAGTGCGTCAACTACGAGCTACGCACACACACACACACACTTATAAATGTATAATGAGTGACTCTAGTAAGAACATTTGGTTATTCTAACAAACGAGAACAGTTAATATAGACCATATTAGATCTTATTTAAACAGCTTAGATTAAATGACTATCAATTAACTTATAGTGTTGATCATCCATGTAAGATTATTAGTATGTTTAGATTTCCCTCAAACCTCTGTTCAACGTGAAAATCACACATTCCAAGTTACAAAAGTAAAATCATCAAGGCTGGTACTTTTAAAGTAAAGTTGTCTATGCTTAACCCAATTCAATTCAAAACATGCCATCTGTGGTCCAAATTTGTAGTTCTATATTCTTACAATTACTGAGCTTTTCACATGAGTCGGCCCTGTGTATAAAGCAGTGTATATGTTTATTACTCCATTTCTTACTGTGTTTAATCTCCCTGAGTAGGGAGCAGCGAATGTATTCAATTTTATATTTATTATGGAGACAAGAATCTAAGAATGATCATGATCAAACAGGCTGAGGTAAAAAAGTCCAATCATGAACTGTGCAAGCTGGAGATTTTAATTGATGACCTAAAGGATGTTGATATTGCTCCACTTCTTGACTTGTGCATGAACTTCGATGCTTCTGAAATAGAAGCTGTTGATGTACGTAATGAATCATCATGTGTATTAAATGGAGAACATGCATTGTCATTGATGCGTGCTGTTAATAAAAAGCTTCGAGTAGTCCATCTACAGGATCTGTCATATGGGAAAGACTTCTTACGGTATATTATGGTATTTATGATGATTTATCTTTGTATAAATGACATAGTTTATGATTTCTTGTTTGTTTTCATCTCCTTAACAAATTTCAAATGGTAACACGGAATTCCTAGCCTTTGAAATTTTCTGGCAATTCCAAACAATTAACAATCTTCTTGTTATTGAATATGGGAGTTAGGTTTTTGAGTGACTAGAAAAATATCTTGCCAGGTGTTTTTATATCAATATGTCTGACATTATTGTCCTGCTACTTGCTCTTTTTTTTCTCTAAGGATTACCTTTGTCATTGGTAGCCAATTAACATAAATTACATGTGGTGCTATGTTCCTATTAATGACATATACCAAACTGGCTTATGTTTGCCAAAAAGTCTAAAACGTGAATGGATAATTCATCATTGGGAGAACTGGCTTTTCATGGTTCTATTTTCTGATTTGATAGGTTTTGTTGTATATTTTCTTTTTCATGACTATGTTGGATCTTATCATTAGGAATATTTCGCAAAGAGGTTTGGCATGCCAAGTTTTGACATTGAGATGCTCACGTTTCCGGAAGCTGAACTTAATGGGGGAGTTCATGCATATGCATACCCTAAATCTGGATTTCAGTTCTTCCCTTACCAGTTTCCAGGAGGAATGTTTCAATTGTATGCCTAATCTAATGCGCCTGTCAATGTGTGATACAAGGATTACAAATCTTTGGACAACTGTTGCAGCTCTCTCTAAGCTTCCTTCTTTAATTGAATTAAGGTTTCAATATTGGCAGTATTGCAATGATGCTGGGATATCTTTTACCTCATGTAGTGGGAAGTCTGATGACACTGCTGATTTTAGCCTGCTTGATAGAATTCCTTTTATTGTTGAACCCTTCACCAATACAACTGAACTGGCAGATCCCAACATTAGTGCTGAAGACCCACTAAGGAATTTTTATTCCTTGGATGAAGAAGTTGTAAATCATGATGTTCAAAGCATGGCTGAGGATTCGTCAGATGACAGTGAAGTTGACTTTACTAGTCATCATCATAGATACTGGTTGTCAGATGTTTTTCCTGGGTGGAGTTCTGAAGTGCCTCTTCTTTATGAGGTAGTCAACTAAGCCATTTTCCCCTGCTAGTAGATTTTCTTTACACTCTGTTTCTTTTGGATGAATTAGAGTTGAAAGAATTAGAAGGATGAGATAGTCAATTCTCTAGTTTGGATTGTTATACTCTCTCATTGTGGAGGGATTTGTGTGGGAGACAGGTTTATTTATTTATTTTTTTAATTTGGCATTATCTTGTAAAAGATTTGGAATCATCATTGTTTGGTCAAATAAAAAAATTATACAAAAGGTTATTTTATGTCATATATTAATTTTTTTTTTCACTCTCTTTACCACTAGTCCTCATAAGTAGAGGTAGAATTCTCTGTTATTCTTTTTCATTTCTATTCATCCAAACAACATATATTTTCAACTCCATCTCTATCTTATTTCTTCCATTATCCAAACAAAGTATTATAGTGGTTTCAATAATATAATAACAGTGACAAATCTCTCTTTGTAGCTAATATGTTTTTCATTATTGTAAGTGATAGTAAATTGCATGCCACTAGTTAGTGAAAAAAAGATAATAGTTTGGGTTCTACAATAGCGGTGTCATTAGAAGTTCAGGCTTGTGAGGTTATGGTGTCACCCGGTATTTAATATTCCTTTAGCTATTGTTTAGAATGCCATTTGGTTGTGGTAATGAATATGGCTTGGATACTGAAATAGTAATATTAATTTGAAGTAGGCTTTCTGTTTAGCCTATATCCACATTGATTATGTGGAATACTGTATTTTGAAAGTTTAGTAAATGGCACTATTTGTTGAATTTGGACTATAATTATAATATGTTTGGTTTAAGGAAAACATGAATGAAAGGCTTGATATTGAATTGGTTAGAAATGATTTCATGTTACTGTAAGTTTCTTCTGATCACATTATCCAAGTTGTGGTTTCTTGGTCCTTCTTGATCTTTAATTTTAGTGGTTCACGTTACAGAATGAAGAGGAAGAAGATTCATCTCAAGGCACTTTTGTGGAGCCTATTACTGATGTTTCTATGAAGTATATGTCTCGTCATGCATCACCAATATGCTATGAGAAGCATTACAGAGAGTTCATGATTGCTTCATTGCCAAATCTGAAAAGTTTAGATAATATGCGTATCAGAAAGATTGACAAGGAAAGGGCTACTGGAATATTTTCTCAATACTTTGAATATCTTCCATATAAATGGAAGCACAAAGAGAGTGTTGTAAGTATCTTACAGAAAAGAGAAATAAAATCAGGTCAGAGTAAGGTGCACTCTTCCAAGAATAGGACATCATATCCTTCTAGACAATCGCAATATTTTTATGCTAGGTCTCTCTCTGCTGCTAAATTGGGATCCTCAACTTGGCCTTTCTTGCATCCCCTTTCTCTATTAGGATGTGAATTGGACAAGGGCTTTCATCCAAGGCAGTTTGAGTACCATCCATCTGACTCCAGTTTGATGGTCTTTGGAACTTTAGATGGTGAAGTAGTTGTCATCAACCATGAGAATGAACATATTGTTAGTTATATTCCATCACTTGGAGCAATGAATAGTGTTTTGGGTCTCTGTTGGCTCAAAAAATATCCCTCTAAGGTATGTGCTTATTGCATAAAAATTGATCTTGTAGATTATGCTTAGTATGGGTATTAACTTCTCTAGTGGATGCTGGCAGCAACATGTATTGGCAGTTCATCAGATTTTACATAATGTGTTGTTTGTTATACATAGCCTTCTAGAGTGGCAGTAACAACCTTGCCAGCTGTAAGGATAATTGGGTATTTCGTTACGGAAATAAAAATGGGTGTAAAGATTATTTATCAAAGGCAAAATCTATTCTATTCTGCATTGTTAGTTTTATACAATTTAATCCAGCATTTCTTTATTTGGTTGTCAGTTTTTTATTCTTTTATTTTCTTGTTATTGCATGTCAGCTTATAGCAGGATCAGACAATGGTTCCTTGAAATTGTATGACATCCACCACATACCAAGAAAAGTTACTGGCATACATGGGAATTTTGGCTGTGTTACGTTTGATGAATTTGACCAGTTGACATCTGTTCATGTTAACTCTACGGATGAACTGTTTCTTGCGAGTGGTTACTCAAGAAATGTTGCTTTATATGACATCAACAGTGGGAAACGCTTACAAGTGTTCACAGATATGCATCGTGGACATATTAATGTAGTCAAGTTTGCTAATCATTCCCCATCAATTTTTGCAACTTCATCGTTTGATCACGATGTGAAGATGTGGGACTTGAGACAGAAACCAATACACCCCTGCTTTACAGTTTCAAGCTCCAGAGGAAATGTGATGGTTTGCTTTTCTCCAGATGATCAATATATTCTTGCTTCAGCTGTTGATAATGAGGTAATTTTCATTCAGTTGTGTGATTGATTTCTGGTGACCGCATTTGAAGTGTCAGTGGTAATACAGTAATGTGATTAGTTGGTGGTTACCGCTTGATGGCTCAGTAGAGTAGGATTTGAAACAATGAAAAATCTGATTCAGCTTTAAAACTAGTAACTGGTTCCAATGGATTTCTGTTGTCTATGTAGTAAAGGAACTTAAATTGATTTAGTACTTGTCTGTCTTTCAGTTTAAAAAAATTTCCAGAGCACATTTTTTGTGTCCAGACTGACATGAGTTTATTCAGGTTAGACAATATCTGGCTGTTGATGGTAGGCTTCACTTGGTTTTCGATATAGCTCCCACTGAAAGTTCTCAAAATTACACCCGTTCTTATTACATGAATGGGAGGGACTACATCATAAGTGGGAGTTGTGATGAGCACGTTCGTATTTGCTGTGCTCAAACAGGGAGGCGCCTGAGAGATATATCCCTTGAGGTAAATCAATCTTCCATTTTTTTTTTCCTTTATACATCAACAAAAGGTTACATTTACAGGAGGCAGGGATAGACATCTAAAGCATTTTTTAGAAAATTATTTCTCTTTTGAAAAGATCCCTAGAAAGCTTCCAAAAAAATAAAATAAATCTGAAATCAACCACTACAAATATGCACTTACATGATAGAGCTGGACCATTTTTTTAAAGCTAGACTTCCCTCACTTACCTGTATGTTTAATTTCCCTTCCATATTTTCTTTTTCTATGAAACAAGCCGTGCCTTAGAATTTAGAGAAATAAGATTGATTTGGTGGGGTTTAGAAAGAAGGGTGGGAGATGTTGGAGATTCAACTCTCCCTCTAACAAAAACTAACAACTAATAATTGTCGATAAAAAAAAAAATTGTCTCAGAAGCCTTCAAAAAAAAGGAACACAGACTAACTTTGGCTACCGTGTTTTCATTCTATTGAATTATTGTTTCATTGTGGTAAGATTAGTGGTTTATTTGTATGCAGGGAAGAAACTTAGGAAGTTCCGTGTTTGTTCAGTCTTTGAGGGGTGATCCTTTCCGGGTAAGTTATTTTTGAAAGCTTTTCCTAGCCTTCTCTTAAGGAAAAAGAAACTTCTCTTAAGGAAAAAGAAAAGGCTTAAACTGGTTATTACGAGCAATGTGTGGTTTTTTATAGTTAAATGTATTCTACTATATAGTTTTTGGATATTTTATGACTTTTCTCTTTCGTTTTTTTACTAGGTTTTCTCCATAATTTCCGCCTATGTTTAATTGTTTCCGGGGTGAAACTTTGAAACTTTCAAAATCTCAAGTAGCTTGAATATAAAGTTTCTTACAGTATTCTTGCGGATTTTTGTTTTTCTAATTAAAGATGACTTCCAGTTGCTTATTATTATTATTATTATTATTATGGCATGATAGCTATTCTGAAATTCCTTATATTATGACAGCCACCTATATGTATGACCGTTCGGCATCTGTGTTTTGCCTATAACCATTTTCGAAAGATCTAATCACGGCATGAAAATTGAAATTGCTGTTTTTTTTTAGTAGTTTATACTTGCAAATTCCTCACTGTTTGTTGTGCCTTGTTATTGTGAGCTTCAACATGATTAAAGGTGATTGTCTAGTTGGGAAATGCTCTTCAGAAAGGAAGGAAACAATTATTTTATATTTTCATTTACGGTGCATCATGTACTTTTATCCTTTTCCGCCGCTGATCCGAAAAATATTCCCAGCTTGTTGTTTCTGTAATTTGAGTTTTCCTTGTTTCATTTAAATGGGTTGTGTACAGGATTTCAATTTGAGCGTGTTAGCAGCTTACATGCGGCCAGGCTCCAAGTCTAAAATTGTCAAGGTTGTACCATATTTTATTGTTTCTTATATGCATTGTTCTATATAGCACGACAGTCTCAATGATATGTTCGCTGTTTTCTCAGTTTTCTCTTACCTGTCTAGAGTGTGAATAATATAAAAGAAGAAAAAATAAATCGAGGTTGATGGATCCATTGAGTTCGAGCATCTGAATGTGGGAAGATAATGACTACTATAGTGATAGTAGAATGCTACATTTCTATTTTAAATTGACCAAGTTTCATTTTCAAGAACTAAATATTTTACATACATTAAAATATTTCTAAAAAAATATTCTTTTATAGTTTGAAGGATTCTATAAGTAGTGTTTTTGTAGTCATTTTTACCTTTGATATTAATTGTTCTTCTGTTATATTTGAAAATTAAATGCATTTTATATCTAAATGTAACAAAGCTACATTTATTAATACAACAGTTAAGTTTTTCTCCTTCATTCTTTCGTCACAGGAATAGTATTCTTTTCCATGTTCATTTTTTCAATTTACACAGGACTGGACTCGAAGATTCTATTTGAACTTTACTAAGCTGGAGATAAGTGTTCTCAAATTTGATTTTTTGTTTATTTTTGTAGATCAACTTACTAGCATCTAGTGGCCATACCAACAAGGATGATTCTGATAATCCGCACCCTTGCCCATTTCACAGCATGGGAGCTTGATGTAAGGTACTGTACTTGTTGTATAGAGGTTAGTTACAGTCTGTTTCATAGAGTTATATTTTGGAGCTAGCATACCCATAGTTTTGCTTGCTTGTAATGAAAATTTAACTAGTCTAAATAAAAAGCATGTGTAATGACTCAATAGTTGCATTCAGTGTTTGTAAAAACTTTTGTTGTATAATGATGTTATATGATGAAACCTAACATCTCATGTGGTTGTTGAAATTCTTTTTAAATCAATGCCAGCTGGGAATAAACTTTTTAAACATGGTGAAATAAGATGGAGATAAATTGACCAACCATTGTACTTTAACTCAGAGCTTCAAAATTTTAATTGAACAATCTGAAATAATTGATTTTGGTTGTTATAATTTTTACTTACAAAATTCAAAATTAAAATTTTGTCTTTATAAAATTTGTTAATTTTGGTTTAGTGTCTGGTAATAGTTTTTCACTTTTAAAATTTTAATTAACTGATTTTAGTCTCGTGTATATGTTTTAAGATAAATAAATAACATTTATTTTGTGGGTTTTAAGCGTATTTTCTTTTTCATGATATTTGTTGACATGGATTTGAATCTTCTTCAGCTATTTCTTTCTCTAACTCTTTCCAGTCACTTTTTTGGTCCAATGTTTCAATCATGTAATGATCTAAAATAATTATATTAGTACTGGTAAAAATGGGACAACACACTAAATGAAAATGAAATTATCAGTCTCACATGCTTCTTTTTCCTTGTTACAAGAGCTTCTTTAATTTCCAGCTTTGCATTTAGAATTGGAACAAACATGTTCAAAATGTTGTAACAGTAATATTTTATACAAATTATAAATAGGAAAATTTGTCGAACAATCAAGGTCACTTTTGCAACAAACCCAACTGCTCCAGTTATTTCAATTTTCTTTTTACTGCAACCTGAGTCAAGTGCTTCAACACGTTCCATCTCTCTTGGCACCATTTTCATGCCACTGTTGCATAATTTTGCATCATTTTAAAGTTAATTCAAAATAAAAAATTATATTATGACTTTCATTTTTGGACTCTTATTCTTTATTATCTAACATGACTGAATGTAGATAATTGGTTCTTTTTTAAAAAAAATATAGTAATATATTAACTAATAATTCATACTAAGTTACATAAGAAAATAAGAAAATAAAGAATGAAAATAAAAAAAATAGTCATAACATCATTTCTTTCAAACTAACATATCTTTGTAAGTGATTTTTTTTTCTGTCATTTTTGCATGTACATGATATTTAATTTTACTCTACGTATATGATTATTTTTTCACATTATAACGGTAATGAATGCAGGATTTTTAAAAGGTAAATCCAATTAAGAAAAAGAAAAAAAAGTATGTCGCTGATCATTTTATTATTGTGTTGTCTAGTTTTATTTAGAACTAAAATTTAATTATATTATAAATTATTTAAATTCAATAGCTGAAAATGATAAGTGGACATTATATTATAACAGTAATAAGAATTATAGTTTAACTTTTTGTATTACATAAGTAATTATTTAGTGTACTGTAATACTAAAAATCAAAAGTGATATTTTCCAAATTTATAAAAACAAAAAAATACAGAAATAATTTTATAAAGACAAAAAATCAAAACTTTCCTATTTTAATAGTACTACAAAATTATACAGAAATTATTTTAGTTTGAATTAAAGTAATTGGAGTGGGATAGAGAGTTATTAAGTTATAAAAAGTATAAATGAGTTGTAATTGTGAAATCCATTTAACCAGCTTACAAGAAGTAGAATAAAATGTTGATATGGAAATGCTCTAATATAATCTGAATAAGGATAGACATGGAAAAACAAAAAATAAATAAATAATTGATAAAATAAATGAAATAATATAATAAAAAAATATGAAATAAGTGAAAGAGCATTGAATAGAATAGTTGTGAAGTTGTTGTTGTGGGATACAGCTTACATGTAACAGAAAGAGAGAGAAGAGGACAACACACACAAAGTGACAAACAAGTGTAAAGCTTCATAAGCAGGTTGTCAGAAAACGCGTTTTTTCCTGCTTCTATACTCTATATTATGTCTACAATTTTTATTTCTTTCATATCAAAGACGAATAAATTTTAATATAAATAAAATAAAAAGTTAAATATATTCTGTTTCTATTATTTTTATCCTAACCAATATAATATATAATTTGAACGTTAATATAATTTAACAAAATTAAATTTATAAAGATTATATTTATTTATTTTAAAATTTTAAAATAAAATTATATTAAAATTTTGAAATTATAATTTTATTATTAAAGTTTAAAAATTAAAAATGTTTAATTCTAAAATAATTAATTCAGTGATAACGATTAATAACGTTTTTTTAGAATTTTTACCTTTTTGTGAGGTATGACTGTTATAAATTTTGGTCAATTTAATTTTATTTAACTTAGAATTCTTTGCAATTTTATGGTCATAGAGTTTCCTTTTAGCATTTATATCTAACATGTTTTTTGTTTGTTTAACTTTTAAACTCCGTCAGAGAAATTAAATAATATATTTGAAAACTGAGATATTAAAAACAACATATGGAGGAATTGAAAAGAGATATAGAAAAATAATTTTTTTTAATAAATATAAAAATTAAACAAATAACTTAATTTATTTTTGAAAAATAAACATAAATTCAACCTTTTCAGTTTGAAGATCAAATTCGTTTGATGAATAATTCAAATAAAAAAAGAATTGTTCTGAAATGATACCATAAACTTATATTTTTAGTTTATAAACTATAAGTGAATTCAATTTATTCTCAAAACATCTTAAAAACACAAAAAAAAAAGAAATTAAACATTGTTTTAGGTTTTGTTTACTAGAGGGAAAAGAAATAGCATAAGAGAACGTAAGAGGAATAGATGAAAAATAAAATAAAAATATTTAATTAAAAATGATAATAATTAAAATAAAAATTAATTATTATTTTTTGAATAATGTCTATATATAATTATTCTACACAATCAATGATTTACTAATTTTTTATATATTAATAACAGTTTACTTCTTTAAACTTTATCGTCCAAAAGATCAACGATTTTCACTATCATTTTTTTTATATACTCGTCTATTCTCTTTTCTCGAGTTTCAAACATACCATTAATTTTTTAAATATTGCATTTAAAGACTTAAAATATTTCTTTCAGATTGTTGTTAGTTTCCAACAGTAAATAAAGAAAAGATATTATTTTTAAACTGAAGAAACTAAAAAAAAAATGAATTTAGAGAATAGAAATAATTAAAATTCATTTGGAATTTCAGAAACAAAAATCATAATCAACTAAAATAATATCTACTCTTGTCGATTATTCTATAAAATAGAACTCGACTTGGTTGTAAAAAGGCTACTAACTAGTATCCCCCATTTTTATATCACTTTATATTGCTACCAACTTCATAAAGAAGTCACTGTCTAGTAGCTTCCATTCAAGCTTCATCACTATAAGTATACACACTCTCTTGCAAGTGCCATCACAAAACCTCTTCAGAAACAAAGCAAAATGAAGCTTCTCTTCGCTACTCTACTGCTTTGTTCTCTTCTTCTAAGCTCCTCTTTCTCGGAGACAGCCATGGCTTATGAAGAATCATGTAAGATTTTCAGTTACTGCTATACGTAAAATAAGAACTATTTTCTGAAACTAAGTGTGATGTGTGTGTTGATGGTAGCTTATTGCAGCAGCAAGTGTTCGGATAGGTGCTCTGTGGCAGGGGTTAGAGATAGATGTCTGAAGTACTGTGGAATATGCTGTTCGGAGTGCAAATGCGTTCCTTCTGGAACCTATGGGAACAAGCACGAGTGTCCTTGCTACAGAGACAAGCTCAACAAGAAGGGCAAACCCAAATGCCCTTGATTCCTTCAACTCATGTGTGTTGTGTTGTGTACGTTAGTTCTTAGGTTAAGTTTTGGTGTTGAGTTTTATGTTATCTGTGTCAGCTATTTCTAAGCATGTGTTGGATTTTGCATAATCCTAAACATCAGGTTTCCAATGTCTGTTGGATGTTAGATCTGAATCCGAATAAATTAGACATTCCGCGCAAACTGTCTTCTGGATGAATGTAATTAGTTAAAACTATGATTTAGATTTTATGACAATTAATCTATGTGGTTGATGGAGATTTAAAATTCATACCGAGAAAATGAACTCCATTAATATTTTTTAAGATATAAGTGATGATGCATGTACACAACTACAACTACTGACATGTCAAAGAAATATTTTTCTTAAGGTAAAATACCTCGGATTCTCCCACATGTGATTCCTAGATGGAAGTTCAAAATTTAAAGCACCGTCATGATGTCATGATGTCACTGCGCACTTGCACGCATGTGACATGTCTGTAACATTATAGTAAAAACTACCCAAACAAGGTGCCAGTACCGCTCATACTTGCCATGCATCTTGCTAAAAGGACATTTTTAGTTTAAAATGCAATTCATGAAATTTTTTTTTTCAGTTAATTCACCTGAAATTTCAATTTATCTCCAAATTTGGTTAATTTGAATTAGGATTTGGACTGTTTAGTAAAAATGGTATTGAGTTTAGTGTTAATAAACAGAGAACAAGTACAGAAGGTGTTGGGCTGGTATTGGTGTGTGTTGTGGTGGGATGATGTGAGTGTTGCAGCAGTGGAGGTAGCAATGATGCGTGTTAGGTGGTTTTGGTAATGGGAATTGTGTTTTTGAAAACTTTTTTTTCTTGCTTATGCTATTTGTTGAGAAGTTTAAGTGTTTTTGTCCAAAGCAAAGCAAGATCTTAGAAGTAAGAACGTCATTCATCAGGAAGACAAGACAACAGTGAAGGTTAAATAAATAATAAAACACAGCGTAAAATGGATATTTTAAAAATAATGGAGGTGCATAAGAAAACGATCAGAAATCCCAAGCCCAAGGCCCATGAAAAGCCCGTTAACTTAGAACAAAGGATAATTCAACACACTGTTTAACTTTTTTTTAAATAAATAATATCCAGGCCATATTTAAGTGATGTATTTCTTGAAATAAATTATTTTAAGATAAATAGTAAATTCTAAGTGCTGAATAGAAGCTGAAGTAGGGATTAAAAAATTCATTCATTATCAGTGTCGCTCGTGTGAATATTTATTTTAAAAATATTTATAAATATTTTAAAACTAGCCGTAGATATTTACAAATATTTAAAAAAATATATTTATAATTCTTTAAAATTAAATTTAAATAAAATTATATAACAATAATGTAAATTAAATTAAATTTAACAAATTTAAATTTAATTTAATTTAATGAAATATAAATTTTATTTTTTTTAAATAATAGATACAGATAGTATGATATCTACACTCGATCTATTTATAAATAAGTCTTAAAAAATCTGATATTTATTACTCACAGAATAATAAATACTCACAAATATCAACTATACAGATTTTATTTGTGAATATCCGCCACACATATATTTTTATACCGTGATTCTTTTGATTATAGTCTCTCTTTTTTCACACAGCTTTGGATAATTTGTCAAAGTTAGGGATAATGATCAAGGAGTGTTATATTCATTTCTTAAAAACAATTATTAAAATTCTTACGGTAAAGAACATAGAAAATATAAGTATATTGTCTTTTTTCTTTAAATAATGATAAAATAAAAAGCTAATTTTAAATATATGAATTAATTCAAAATTTTCTTTCCTCCAAAAATGAGTAGATAGTTTTGAAATCCTAAAAGGCAACGTTGATGTAGTTGGATCTTGCAGTAACCTACACCATCGATATTTCCCTTGTTGGTGTTTTTAAGTGAAATCTGCGGCAATTCTTAGATCTTGAATTGATTCAAAAGATTATAGGAGAAGGGAGTGCCGACGAACTGAGACGGCGTCGTATCGGTTAGAGAGAGATCTGGTGTGAGAGTGGTAGCGGAAGATGGAGAAGGGTAAGATCCAAGAGGTAATTGAGCAGCAAGTCCTCACGGTGGCGCGCGCCGTCGAGGACAAGATCGACGACGAGATCGCCGCCCTCGAGCGCCTCGACGCCGACGACATCGAGGCTCTCCGTGAGCGCCGCCTTCAGCAGATGAAGAAGATGGCGGAGAATCGCTCCCGTTGGATCTCCCTCGGCCACTCCGAATATACCGAGATTCCCTCCGAGAAAGACTTCTTCTCCGTCGTCAAGGCCAGCGAACGAGTCGTCTGCCACTTCTACCGCGAAAACTGGCCCTGTAAGGTTCGTACATATATAGATACATCCTCACTCACCTTTCATTTTCAATTCATTGGAATTTGAATTACCTATTACGTTGATTTCTTCCTCAGAATTTAAGCCGAGTTGAAAAGGAACATTAATGTTATTGTTCGCGATTCGCTTGCAGGTTATGGACAAACATTTAAATTTGTTAGCTAAGCAACATATCGAGACTCGGTTTGTGAAAATCAACGCCGAGAAAAGTCCGTTTCTGGCTGAGAAGCTTAAGATCATCGTTCTTCCAACTCTTGCCCTCATAAAGAATGCCAAAGTCGATGATTATGTGGTATGTGTATATACGAGGGCTGTGATGTGTTTGCCGGGAATGCTGTGTTGGATAGGGTTTTTGCTATCTGTTTATTCGTCTGTAATTAGTCTATTTGTTGATGCCTTCCAATCTCAATTGTCATGTATTTGTTTATTGAATATCACCCTGATTGTTTTAAAAATCATATCTATCATGAAATTTGATTGTTTGACACTTAAAGTAGTCATGTAATAAAGTTGTATAAAGGTTAAACTATTAATGTGCTGTTTGTTTCTAAGTTAGAGCACCCTGAATGGGAATCCATGGTTCGAGTAGGGTTCCTGTTCAACAAGCTTTGGGGATTTTTTAAATGGTCTGTTTACTTATTTCAGTAAATAGTCTGTGATTAACAGTATGAAGAGATTTTCTATTATCACAACAAGTTTATTCAATTTTATCCTCACTATCTTAAAAATTGCACTCTCATCATGAATTGTGAATTGTCGGTCATTTAGAAGGTTTTACAATGACACTGAACAAAAATTGAATTTTGAATTGTATATTCAATTTTTGCAGAAGCAATATAATAATGGTGGTTTGTGTGGTATTAGGTTGGGTTTGATGAACTTGGTGGGACTGACGAGTTTAGCACAGAGGAGCTAGAAGAAAGATTAGCTAAAGCTCAAGTAATCTCTTATGAGGGTGAATCATCATTAAGGCCCAGTGCCAAAACTACAAGAAGTGTTCGGCAGAGCTCAAGAGCAGACTCCTCAGATTCTGAGTAACATGCATTTCCTGATGATTTTTATTTCCCATGTTCTCCTGAGCACTCTGATTTACACTCTAAACTCAGTCTTGCGCGCCATGTGTGTACCTCTGTCTGTAAGAATGCATCTTGATTCTAGTTAGCACATGTTTCTTGAGATCAACCCTTTTTATAGTATAATGTTTTTGAGATAGTTCCCTGTTTATGCTAACTTCATTCATCTTTGTTTTTGAGATAATCATAATCGATTAATTCATCATTCTAATCTATTAATTTAGTCTCTAGCGCTTACAAAACTAAAATTGTTAAAACACATTTTAATCAATTATATTTTAATATACTAAAACAAATTTTAATCAGTTAAAACATAGTTACAAACAAACACATTCCAATAAATTAAAACCGAATTGCCAACTATAGATGGCTCCATGCTACTTTCATAGGCTTCTTAAAACCTAAATCAAATTAAGGTAAAATACATTTAGAAAAACAAATTTGAAAACCTAAAACCATCATCTAAGACCTCAATCAATAATATTGACTTGGGTGTGCATCACTTCGCCTTCTCTCCTTAACTCTTGGATAAAATGGTTCGAAATTGATTATCAAATTCACCTAATGCAGTACACAGATAAGATGGTAAAATTGCGAATCATGAAAGGAACATGATATTCACATAAAATGAGTTATTAGTCAATTACTTTGGATTTTCGATTAGGGTTAATAAATTAATAATTACTTATTTAGGTATTTTTGCAATTTTAAAAGCTTTTATGGATAATAAGTAGCTTTTTTAATGAAGTTTTTAACACACATGTTTTAAAGTTACAAAGCTTACGTTTTTTCAAAAATATATGAATCAGTGTGATTATGTTAAGTAATATTGAGAACTATTTGTACAAAATAATATTTTTTGAAGAAATATATGAATCACTTTTCATAACTTTTTATAACTAGATTAATATTAAATTAATTTCAGATATTATATCGATAAAGTTATGAAATAGTTTTTAAAAAATTATAAAAGCAAAAGATTAAATAAGTTATAAATAAGTCAAACAAGATAAATTCAAACTTAATTATTTTTTCAGGCTTAAACTTATGTTTTTAATTAAACATAAATAAATGGGTTAAACTTGGAAGGAAAAAAAAAACTATGCAAGAAAGGTCTTAAGGGTATGTTCTTAAAGCATCTTCAATACGAGATGCTTAGCAGTTATTTTGAATTGTTTAAAGATATTTTTCCATTTAAGAGGTTTTATGTGACACTTGATTTTTTTTTAAACAACTTCTCAATCAACTCTAAGCAAATCAACTTTAATTTTAGAAAAAGTAGTTTTGCATTCATTGAAGGAAGAAATTTTGTTATATACAATAATTAATAAACCTAAATTGAAAAATAAAAAATCACGAATTGATTAAAGTTTTAAAAATTTCTTTTATTGAAGCAAATTTAAGGATAAAACTTTTAGTGATAATATGGCACATCAAAAATCAAAATTTACATATTACATTTTCTAAAATCTCTTAGCTAAATATCTTATTAGTTCGCTATGGTAGATGCTACCATATATTAGCTAATCAAAACTCTCACGGTTCGATATAAATTTATAATCATTATACTATTTTATCTAATGGTTAGATTTGTTTCAATTGTTTAATTACAATTCTACCATTTAACTCTGATTCATTAATTTTGTCATCAACCTTTTGTTTTGTAATTGTATCATATAAATTACAAAATCAATCACATTTTACCACTAAATCATGAAACTCCTTCTCAACCTATGATTTTCTGTTTATCAACTCTTACCTCACGATGTAACCCACCATTCCTCTCATATATTTAAATGTATATTAAGTGTTTGGTTAACCTTCTTAGTATATTTGAATATTTTTCCTTCTTATATGCAAGCTTCGACTCTCCTAGACTCACATATTGAAATTCAAATTTAATGAGAAAAAAAGGTAATTTATGTGTATATAGTATTATAGATACTATTATTCAGTGAATTTTCTCGTGATCATAACTACAAATATTTGTGTTAAATTATTTGTTATAACGGATCTTAAAATGTGGAATAAATAAGAATTTGAAACACTTCGCAATTTATTTTCTTAGTTAAGTAACTAAAGATTTCAATTACAACAGAATAGCGTCAACATAACAATATTGAGCGAGAGATAAGACAAAAAATCATAACAGATAACGTAAAAATCTAAAAACTCTGGTAGAGTCAGAAATGAGATATAATTGTTCTACGAATAAGACTTAGACACTAAAAACCACCACATAGATTCAATGTTTCACTGTGCAAAGACACAACTACTACAAACACACTGATAATAATAGAAGACGAGGCCAACAAATACACAAAGCAGCATCAGAACTATTATGGCCAAGCACTCATCATTTTTTTGACAACAACATATCTAATATATAACAACCCAACATAATTAAAACAAAACAAAACAAAACAAAACAACAACCCAGACACAGAAATTCTTCAGACGCTGTTTTCTATCCTCTCACTTGCCCTTTTGGGCAACATTTAGAACCTTCTTTCCATGGAGACAGCTACTCAGTTTGTCACGATTGGATAAAATGATGGCACGAAGACTTTCATACAAAAGGCCCTGCAATGAAAACAGAACCTTAACCATGTATATTTGTACTCGACAATTATACATAAATGAGGTTTAAATAGAAACATCATAGCAGTTTGGAGTTGTATATGTTATTTTTTTATCTGACAGATATTCAAAATGTTCTTCCAGAGAGAAAAAAATAAGATTGTGTGCAACAATGTCAAACCTCAGTGTATTGCAGAGCTCTCTGAAGAACGTAATTTCCGTATTGGTCCTGAACAACTTGTATAAAGTTAGGGCTCTCCATTATCTCCTCCACTATAATAGCAGCATCCTCAGTTCTCGAATAGTGTAAAAGGTCTTCCACTACATTGCTGGCATACTTGTCTGTAGATAAACCAACAAATTTATACTGAAGTTTTGATACCAACATTGCATTCACTTCCAATATATTCTTTTTAACTAAAAACTGCACCACATAATTTCTGTGAACAATAAAATGAAACAAAACGTTAGAAATTGATCAAAGGGAAAAAATAATTCAAATCAAGAAAACGAGTATGAAGAGACAAACCCGTATTGATCTTTTGCCAAGTTCTCAGCATTTGAGATTAGATTGTCGATCAGAGCATAGAAACCTGGAACATCATCGTGCTGGATAACTTTTTGAATACTGCAGCATCCGCTTTTGTTAACTGCAATATCATAACAGTTACGCGCTACAACCTCCAAAATAACCTGCAAGAAAGTTTTCCATTAAGAAATGTGAGCAAACTTATCAAGAAATTCATTATTTCTTGATTAGTAAAAACTCAAGATTGTGAACTACATTTTTATGCTCGGGTGGGAAAACCTTCAGGCACTGTAGAATAACATAACCACCATTATTATTTTTCATAAGTGCAACAGTGACACGGCTCATAGCATATGTTATTTGATCTATCGCGATCAGAACATCTTCAATCTCAAGAATCTGCTGAATAACCCGACCCCTGTAACAAGAAATTGAGGTTCATTAGCAAACAACAATTAATACATAAAATTAAAGTGCAGAAGTTTCAAGAGCTGTACCCTAGATCATGGATGCACAAATCTCTGAGCATTGACAGGTCAGTGGTAATCAAGTAGATAAAATAGTTCTTTTGGGCAACGGTGATATTTCTTGATTGAAAAAGCTTGAGAATGACGAAGCTGCCATAAGGGTGTTTTATTAACTCGTGGAAATGATGCTCGAGTTCTTTGACTATGTGGAAGTTTTCCTGGCGTGTGCCCTCGTCGATCTTCTGTTGAACTACACGAGATCCACGTGGGTCTTTTGCCATTGAAAGCCATACTCCGATAGCATGAAGACGACGATGGTGATGGTGATGGTGATGGCGCGTGGGAAGCGTGGCGTTGGCAGAGTGAATATTCCTGACGCACTGCAAACAAGGTTCATGGTAACCATGGAAAGCATTAAGATTGGAGAAGGTGAGTGATTCCATTCGAGACGCAAGGTTTTCGACTTCAGAAGAGTCTTGCGTTATTGAAGAGGAAGAAGAAGAGCTTGCCATCTGAACCTGCATAACAAGAAACAACTGAGACTACCACGAAAACAATTTGTAACAAACTTCTTATATAGATTCCCTTTTCAGTTTCTTTCTCATCATATCAAATAATTATACCAAATATTTTTTTCAATTCGTAGTAGTTCAAGTAAATATTTTTTCTTTGTGAGCTTTTATCTTCTTTTTTTTTCAAATTTTATTATTAATTTAATTTAGTTTTTTTTTTAAATATGTTATATTGATTTTTTTTTAAAATAAACAAAAGCTACCAAGACTATGAAAATGTCCGTTGGATAAAATATTCTTTGAAAATGGTATGTCTTTTGAAAATATTTTGTGATCTCATCTAAGGTTTAATTAATAATTTAGTTATTAATTATATTTTTATTTTTGAAAAAAAAATTAGTGTTTTAAGTCAAATTAATTTTAATATTGTTATAAAATGTTATATATGGAACTAATTTTGACACATGTCATTTTTAAATAAATCCAAAATTTTGTAATACTTTCAAAAGATACTAACGTTAATTTGACCAAAATAACAAGTTAAGTTTTTTTTTTCTTAAATGAAACTTAATAAAAAAATATATATATTAAAACCAAAATGAATTAAACATTAAGTGTAAAAACAAATTTACTGATTAAATCTTCTTCTTTTTTTAATGTTTCAAAACATCAAAATTAATATCATGTCGTAAAAACACGATAAAGAAATAATATTAAAAACAATAAAAATTTCAAATTACTTTTTTTAAAGAGTGCACCACTAAATTTCATTCATAAATTTAAAAAATTATCCAAAAATTGTTTTTTTTTAAATATATATATATATATACATATTATATTCAAAATTTATGACACTTTTAACTAAAAGTTTCTAAAGAGTTTTTATAACAATATGCAAATTAACTATAAAACATCTTAATTAAATTGTTTTTTTTCTCTAATTTCAAATCATCATAAACTAATTTTTGATGTTTTTCTAGTCCAAAAAAAAAATAAAAAAATAGTAAGAAATACTGAAATAAGAGATGAATGGTGCAGTGATACCTGAGAAAACGAAGGTTGATGCGTATGGTTGATTCCATTATAACGGATACCATAAGGCATTAAAAATTGAAGGTGTCGCACATTACTCTGATGCCGATTCACCCAACCCAGTTTCAACTGTTGCAGGTTTCTTGAAGAAGAAGAAGAAACTGAATTTCTTTCACCACTCTGTTCCTGTTGCTCTTGCATGAAGGGAAAAGGATGATCCTCCTCCTCCTCCTTCTGCGCCATTCTCATCCAAAATCCAAACTCAATTCAAATCACTTTCATCATCTCTTTCTCTATATATATATATATACATCTCAAAGAGTATATTTTGATGGGGTATCTTAGTGTATATTTTCTGTTGTTATTTTTCAATTTAAATTTTAATGTGCTTAGATAGATAACCAAATATCTTTATCTTTTCTTCATAGTTGTGATTTTTTTAGTTTCTTTTTTTCTAAATAACCATATTCTTTAATAAAGTATATTTACACACATTTTCAAAAACAGTTATTAGATATAATATTATTAATATTTGTAAAAGATTAAATATGTAGTTAGCAACTGAAAATAACAATGTATATTAAAAAAAATTAATCCCTTAATAAACATCAATACTCTCAATGTATTAAAAGTTATATTATATACCATTAAATTTCGTGTTAATTATGTATATAACATAAATTTTACACTTAATTAATTGTCTTTTTGTATCTACCCTATTCTTGATATATATATATATATATATATATATATATATATAGAGAGAGAGAGAGAGAGAGAGAGAGAGAGAGAGTATGCTAGATAAACAAAACTGAATTTTAAAATCTCTTGTAATATTTTTATATTTTTTTTAGAAGAAAATCATTACAATCTTTATATTATTTATTTTTGTCATTAAAGAAAATTTGTTTTTTATTTTGTCCTGTGCATTTGTTCTCAATGGCCATAGATTGTCTTACCCTTGTCCTCCTCTTGATCAATTATTAACTCAAATCCTCCAATAGTTATGTAAATTTTCCTGGAAGTTAAAGAGAAACGTGAATTTTTAGATCATAAATTTTTATTATTTGTCACATTAAATTATTTAATAAAAGGTAATATGATATTTTTATAGTGATATAATCAATTTGGGAAAGTTAGACTCTCATCTCTCCCCCAAATAATAATTTAATAGAAAACTTAACTAAAAACAATAGAATGATTTTCCGGAAATATTAATTTTTTAGACTAAATTATATCTACTTTGACATCTTTGATTTATTTTTTTAAAAGCTCCGACATCTATTTTGTATTTTCTATAAATAAAATTTCTGTAATCAATTTTTATACCTTTTCTATTTTAAAAATCTCATAAATTAAAATAAAAAAATTTCATATTTTGTTATATTTAAAAGAAAAAAATTTAAATATTTTTTCATTTTATTTTCCATACTTTGTTAAATGCAAATTTATATTTAAAACAGATTAAAAAAATTCATAGAATTCCGCTTGGGCCGAATTCTAGCATCCAATTGTCGTATGTTCATTTTTCGTAGATGATTTAAGGGACTCTAGCCGGATGGATTTGAAAAATAATATAGGATAAATTAGAGTTGTTTATTTTAAATGATTTGGAAAGTGAGAAGTGGTAGATTTTGAGATTAATGTTTGAATGATAGGATGAATTCGGTAAAATTATATATTTACTCTTATGTATAAAATTAATAGAAATAAATTGTAATTAGTTAAAATTTATTTAAAATAAAACTTAGATGATTTTTTTTATAAAGAAAAAGTGTAATTGATTTAAAATAAAACGAGATTGGATAAAATAATTTAATTGGATATTTAAAAGTTAAATAGATTTAACGAGACACTAGTGGTGGTGGTGTAAAAAAATTACGAAACTTATCTGATATTCTTTTCTCAATTCCTACACAATTCATCATTTTTATTATGTAAGTTTTTTTTTTTCTTCTTCTAATTATTATAAGATTTTAGTTGTTATGAAATATATTTTTAATGTATTTTTAGATTAACAAATGTGTACATATTTTTTTATTAGGTAATATGTTACTATTGTATTTTAACTATAATTTACGTTATTGTTTTTTATTATTTTTAATTAGATAGACTAATTATAATTATTTTGATAGAAAATGAATATAAATTATTATGAAAAAATAAACAAGTTTTTATTTTTCTCATTATAAATACGGACCAATCAACATGGCGGGACAGGTCAGGAAAGGAAATCCATCTTCAATTTGTGGGACAGACCAACCTGACCTACACTTTGCAAACCAAAATGCGAGATAGACCAAAATGAGTGAGATTGACTCGAATTTTACCATCCTAATATTTATAAGTATAATTCCTTTTATACTTTTTTTTATATCAAAATAACAAATTGGTCCACTTTAATTTTAGATCAAATTAGTAATTAAGTTTATAACAACGTATATAAAAAATAACTAATTTAATTTTAAATTAGAAAAAATACAAAATTACTTTATTTTTTGAAAAAAAAAGTAAGATTAAATTAAATCAAAATTTTAAATATATAAACTAAATTAAAAACAATCAATATGACAATTTATGTTTTTTCTTTTTAAATTAAAAAATAAAAAATAAAAATTTTACTAATTAACATGTGATATATACCAACATAACATTAATTTTAACTTAATAAAAATCAACAAATTAGTCGATTATAAAAAGTAGGAAAACTAAATTAAAGAAAAACAAAAGTTAAACAAAAAAAATTACGAGGACAAAATATATAACTAAATCTAATTATTAAAAGTGAGTTTGTGCATGAAAAATTATTTTCTCTTCCTTATTGATTTATTCTTGAAAAGATAAGAAAATAGCACAACTTTAAAAAATAAATATCTTTCACTTAATAAAAAATAAAAAAGAAAGTTAAAAAAAGTGTTATCTAACATAATCATATATCTAAACAATATTCATATATTATGATTGATTATATATCATCAATATTCTTTTAATGTTTATATTACAAAAATCATAAATATTTTATTATTATTTATGTTTACTTCGTACTTATAATAATAATTAATTTACAAATTTACAAATAATATTAAAATTGCAAACAAATTTATTTAAGTTCATTTTCTGTTATCTCATCCAAACAATCTCAATCACAATCTGAATTTTTATTTATTTTACTTTATTTTCTCAGTTTTAACTCCTCAGTTACTGTCATCAACCCAAACAAAACCTTCACACATTAACTAGGACAGAGTTATCAGAGATAAGAAAAATCATAGATAAGAGAATTAAACCTAAGAGAAGGAAAATGTGGTCGTAGGTTTTCAATTGGTGGAGGAGGAATCCATCGCTATCGTGTGTTGTTCTGACCTTATTTTTATCACCCACATACATTTACTCTGTTTTTCGTGTTTATTGTGGCTGCAAGACAACGTCACAGAGAGAGAAGGGAAGGAAGAGTGGGTGTTGGTGGTTGTCTTCCTCATGGCAACCCTTTCCTCCATCCTCTCCCTTTCTTCTCTTCCTCTTCTCCGTCGCCACCCTTCTCTTTCACCCTTTCACCCCTCTGTTTCTCTATCCTTCTCTCGCACAAAACCTCGTTCTCCCTTTCTCCTTCTTGCTTCCTCTGCCCACTCTTTCGACGATTTCACCTCCAAATCCAAGGTACCCTTTTTCCATTCCTTTATTCCCCCCATAAATATTTCTCTTCTTGCTATTCTTAGCATAGCTTCTCTTGATGTGGCTGATTATTCTTTCTCCCCTCTATCGGAGTGCGTTTTTTATTACCGAGTTCAATTTTTAAATAATTTGTTTTTAATTTCCTGGCGTGAACTATTTTCTACACAAGCCCTTTTCACAGGTGCTGTGAAAAACAATTAGAGTTGAAAAAGAGTCTTTCTTTGCAATAATCTAGTGTAAACTTTTTACCTTGTGGCATTTCATCCGATATATCTATATGTATTGTTTAGCATTTGACGTACAAAGTGTAAATTGCTTCGGGATGTTTGGCAAGTAGAATAACGAATTTGACCATTGAGTGTTGTACTTGTAGAAATCAGTGCTCACTGAGTTGATACAAGAGATAGAACCGTTGGATGTTAGCAACATCCAGAAAGATGTTCCGCCGACAACAGCGGATGCCATGAAAAGGACTATATCTGGAATGTTGGGCTTGCTTCCATCTGATCAATTTCACGTTATCATTGAGGCCTTGTGGGAACCCCTCTCCAAGTTGCTGATTTCTTCAATGATGACTGGGTATGTTCAATTATATATTTTCTATGTGGAATCCGTTTGGCTATTATTTTATGTTTTTGCATTATTGTTTGTCTTCAAATCTCGTATTATTTTAGTCTCCTGAAACCTGTAATTAGTGTCACTTATCCAACAACTTGTGTACATAAATGGATTAGCAGTTTGAAAAATGGGGTGGGGATATTTTCCAACAGCTTGAATGAATATACATTAACAAGTGTCCCACACTATTTGAGATTTCTAAAGTATGTTATTGTGTTCAGTTTTTATGCATGACCTAGTAATGTTTTATTGCAGGTATACACTACGCAACGTTGAATATAGGCTTTTCCTTGAGAAAAATGTTGATATGTTTGATATAGAGAAGCCAAAGGCAGAAACTACGAAGATGGACTTACAAGGGTTAATGCATGACAGTGTAAATGTAATTGACTTTGGTAGAAATAAGAATTTGTCTTCCAAAGTTGAAAAGCATCATGAGGATGTTGACAATCAAGACCTTGGTGAAATATCTGCAGAAGCTCAGCAATATATTTTCGATTTGCAATCTCGTTTGTCTTCCATGAAAAAGGTACATTGTAAAATTAGGGATGGTTTCTTGATATTTGAACTGAAAGAGTTTAAGCATAGGATTCATGATTTTTTTTGTGCTTGATAATGTTGATTTGCGTTCAAGATCCTTAATTGCAATATGTCAGCAATATATTTAACTTATTTTTCTCATTCGGATTTCTTTTCCATTTTTTGGGACACTTTTAAAGGAGCTACATGAAGTAAAGAGGAAAAGTGCTGCTCTTCAAATGCAACAGTTTGTCGGAGAGGAAAAGAATGATTTATTGGATTACTTGAGATCTCTTAAACCTGAACAGGTTTTCCCCTTTTCTGGAATTTCCGAATTTCCTTGCATTTGGTCCCATTCCCCTTTAGTGTCTTTTGCTATGTTACATCTGTGGCACATTCTCTTAATCATGAACAAGATTTTTTCTAATATAATTATTTTCATATTTAATCAAGTTATTTTTCTTGCTTATTTTAAAATGCTGTCAATGATATGATATTTGGAAATCTTTTATTCATTTAACCGAACCTAAGTGGTGAGAAGGTTTTTTGTTGTTCTGAAGGTTGTCAAGTTGATATTCAAATTGTTAATTGTGAAACTAACTTTTCAATCATAATCTGTGGAGTTTGATCTAATCGAATTGTAATGTTTAGAGATAGATAATGAAAATTTACTTTAAGTCTATCGTATAGGTGATGTTTAATGATTTTAAACTAGAAACAGGTAGAACAAAATTATTAGTATATTTGATTTTGTGGAGCCTTTCTTTTAGAAGAATGGAAACAAAGCAAAGAAATTGCTCAGTAGAACACATGCATTGAATGAATGAATGACAAATAAAGCAGTGGAATAATAGTGAAATATTGTATGTTTAAAAATTCTCCTTTAATTCCTTTTCATTTTACAATTTTAGCTTATAAAACTTTTCATTTTCATGAGAGAAAAAAAGAAAATGAATCGTGTAATTCATATCCATGATACAAAATTGATTAGGTTCATTTTTGTATAGTAAGATACAGAGTCGTGAGATTCATCCACAATAGTTAATTGAATTTATTGAATTATAGGATTCTAATCTTGAATTGTAAGATTCTCATAGCTTTGTGCCTTAGTCCTCAATACCTGCATTATTTTCCATTGCGACACTGGACGTTTGATGAATTCAAGTTTTCATTCAAAACATTTGAAGATCACATTATTCCTTGTTAATTATGACATTGTTGAATTGTGCATGCCTTGTTCATTTAACTATATTTTCATTTTTTTTTTAATTTATGTTATTAATTTAGTTGGGTGTGTGGCTAATGAGCAGGTAGCTCAGCTTTCAGAATTTTCGTCCCCTGAGCTGAAGGAAATCATCCTCTCCGTTGTCCATGGTCTTCTTGCTACCCTTTCTCCTAAAATGCATTCTAAACCTTCCACCATGTCAGAAAATACAACAGTTGGGCCAGCAAATGTTAGGAGTGAGGATTGTGCTGAGGTTGTTGAGAACTCTGCTCTTCATTTTCAGCCTGTTATTTCATTGACTCGGGACTATCTTGCCCGTCTGCTGTTTTGGTTAGTTCCTCCCCGCTTTTGATCACATTCCTTCATACATCTATCTTTTTTTTTATTCGCAAGAACGACTAATCAGGGTTAATACTGCTGTAAAGGAGACAAAGAATGGTTTCGATATTTGGAATCTTAACAAGTTATGAACCGAAACTAACATTTTCTTACTGTTTCCTCCTAAAGGTGCATGCTGCTGGGACACTATCTAAGAGGTCTGGAGTGTAGAATGGAATTGATGGATTTGCTTTCCTTGACAAGTGATGCTGAGAATGATGCCTCTGGAAGTCAACCAATTGCTTGAATGAAGTTCGAAATTCAGTGGTTCGATCTGTATATAGATGTGAGTTTTGCTTTCAACACCAGGAGATTATGATACAGACTCAAGTACTGATCACTTCTGCTAAGGAGTTATCTATGCTTACTGTACAACGTTGGCACTTACCAAATCTCAGTCTCTTCCAGTGTCATCAGACCAATAGTAGAATCGAAGAGGGTTGACATTTGTTTTGGCCGGGTGATATGTTATAGAACATGGAAATGCTGTTATGCTGTACCAATTTATTTGTTAGGTGATCTAGATTTTATATTTCTACTTGTCTCATATTTGAGTCTTTGTCCGGGTAATATAGACATTGCGAAGATCAAATGTTTAAAATTTTCTGCAATTGTTTTAGTGAGAAAAATAAATTCACTGGCAAGATCAAAATGCTACTTTCTGTGTTTGGAAATACGTCTAAAGAGGTACGCATGCCAATGGTAACATTTTGTCAAAAGTCTCAAGTTCCTGTGTGGAGCTGTAAATTTTACTCTGATAAGTTTTTACGTATTGATTTCATAAGAGAAAAATAAAATAAAATGTGTATTATGAATTTTATTTAAGTTAAAATTAATATACATATAAATTAAAAAAATAGAGGTTAGTTGAAAAAGTTTTTATAAATTAATTTATTTATGAATTAATAGACACATTCTGTTATTTATCATTCATATTTCTCTTTGTACACATTTTATCTTGATATCTTTTGAACAGAACCACCTTAAAAATGTCCAAAACTACTGCTATATATGTTCTTGTCTGCTGCAAGCTTGCAACGATGGAGGAAGACTCTTAAAAGGAACATATGTTAACACAAAATTTGTTGACATCAAACATGTAACAATTGCAACGTACTTGAAATGAAAATTGAATCAAACCATCATGTTCACCCTGTCTCACGAGTTGGTCGTTCCCACAACCCAAAAGTTCAAACCCATCGTTGCAGTTCTTCACTCTCGCTGTTCATGTTCCATTGCAGAACCCACCAACCTCGCCGACCTCCTACAAGGCAACCTTCCGTATTCTTACCTTCACCAAATCCACACACGCATCTTCCAACTTGGTGCACACCAAGACAACCTCGTTGCTACGCGCCTCATTGGGCACTACCCATCACGCATTGCTCTTCGCGTCTTTCACCATCTCCAAAATCCAAACATCTTCCCCTTCAATGCCATCATCAGAGTCCTCGCCCAAGAGGGTAACTTTTTTCACGCCTTTTCGCTGTTCAACGATTTGAAACGGCATCCACTTTCGCCCAACGACTTCACTTTCTCTTTCCTCCTTAAGGCGTGCTTTCGGTCTAAAGATCTCCGTCACGTAGAACAGATTCATGTCCACATTCAGAAGATGGGTTTCCTCTCTGACTCTTCTGTTTGCAATGGCTTGGTTTCTGTGTACGCGAAAGGGTACAACCACTTGCCATCTGCCCGAAAAGTGTTTGATGAAATTCCTGACAAAAGGGTAGTCAGTTGTTGGACTAGCTTGATCTCTGGTTTTGCTCGGTCTGGACAGAGTGAGGAGGCTTTGCGGCTTTTCCATGTGATGATTAGTCAGAACTTGCTTCCCCAAAGTGATACTATGGTCAGTGTTTTATCAGCCTGTTCTAGCCTTGAGGTGCCAAAAATTGAGAAGTGGATTAACATTCTTTCAGAATTGATTGGTGATGGAGTGAGTACTAGAGAAACTTCCTGTGATTCAGTTAACACGGCGCTGGTTTATTTGTTCGGTAAATGGGGGAAGATTGAGAAGAGTAGAGAAGGGTTTGATCGAATTTCTGCAATAGGAAAAAGAAGCGTGGTTCCTTGGAATGCTATGATAAGTACATATGTTCAAAACGGTTATCCTGTGGAGGGTTTAAGTCTTTTCCGTATGATGGTAGAAGAACTACCCACTACACCTAACCATATCACAATGGTTAGTGTGCTTTCAGCATGTGCTCAAATTGGTGATTTGAGTTTTGGAAGTTGGGTTCACGATCACCTAATATCTCTAGGACATAAAGACACCATTGCCTCAAACAAGATTCTTGCCACATCTTTAATTGACATGTATTCAAAATGTGGCAATTTGGATAAGGCAAAGGAAGTTTTTGAGCATACAGTCAGCAAAGATGTGGTCTTATTCAATGCGATGATCATGGGTCTTGCAGTATATGGTGAAGCAGAGGATGCATTGAGACTCTTCTACAGAATGCCAGAATTCGGTTTACAACCCAATGCTGGAACGTTTCTTGGTGCTTTAAGTGCATGCAGCCACTCTGGACTGTTGGCAAGTGGACGCCGGATATTCAGAGAAGTGTCCCTTTCCCCTAGTCTAACATTGGAGCATTACGCTTGTTATATTGATCTTCTTGCAAGAGTAGGATGCATAAAAGAAGCTATGAAGGTTGTGAGTTCCATGCCTTTCAAGCCTAACAATTTTGTCTGGGGTGCTTTGCTCGGAGGCTGCTTGCTCCATTCTAGAGTGGAGTTGGCCCAAGAGGTTTCCAGGAGGCTTGTTGAAGTAGACCCAGACAATTCTGCAGGCTATGTTATGTTGGCAAATGCACTTGCATCTGAGAATCAATGGAGTGATGTCTCGGAGCTGCGGCTAGAAATGAAAGAAAAGGGAATCAAGAAGCAACCAGGAAGTAGTTGGATTGTTGTGGATGGAGTTGTGCATGAGTTTCTCGTTGGCTATTTGTCACATCCTAAAATTGAGAGCATATATCATACATTGGGTGGATTGGTGAAGCATATGAAAGTAGCAAGCCATTGCCAGCTTGTGTGCTGTTGTTAAATAAGCTGTGATTGCAGTAACAGGAAATTGCGCAAGTAACTTCTTGTCAAAGCTTGCACCTTTGGTTATCTGTGCAAGGAATATTTTGTGGGAATTGAACTTCAATTTTGGTTTTTTTGATCTTTGACCATTTATCAGCGTGACGACAATTTTCAGACTAAACCCCTGGGTGGTTGTAGATTCTGTTGTGAATAACAAGTAATTAGTTAGCATCCTCCTGCATGAGATGTTCATTCTATGGTCACATTCCACTTATACGCGACCATTTAAAGGTAACTAAGTTTTTTTTTTTTTTCATTTATGAATAATTTATTAATTATATATATCTTGCATTCATATATATATAAAAAAATTCAGTTTTTTGTCAATGTTGGTAAGTGAATAAAGCTGTAAAATTACAACTAAAAAAATGTGTGATATTTATTATACATTCTACTAGAAGGTAGTATGAAATTTGTCGAATTTATCAAAATATTTCTTAAAATAATCCATAAAATACATATACTTTCAAGTGCCAACATAATTTTTACTAGTTATAAAATTTTGAAGGTAAAATTAAACTTTTAGTTTTTTAATTTATTTTATATATTGAGTTTGGCTCTTCAACTTTTTACACATTTCAATTTAGTCCATGTTAAGTCTGTAAAATGGTTTATTTTCGTCATTTCCATTACAAAGCTTACGAAACACGATAAGAGTATGATATGATCATTATATACTCACTTACGAATATGAGTTGAATTATTTTCGTGCTTGCAATATTTTCTTTTTTTAAATAACGATTGAAAAAGTTATATTTGTGGTTAGGCAATTTTTTTAAAAGTTCCTACTTGTTGGTCCTCTAGGCAGTATATTAGTGATTCTGTTCGGATTTTGTAAAATGCTTTTTGAATAGTTTAGTTATGTTTTCTTTTATGTTTGTCCAGGAGTGCAGAGGCTTAAGGGTGAGAGTGTGTTAAGTCTCTATTTTGTCGTATTTTTCAAAGCTAATAGCATTCATTTTGACCCTTGTTTAGTTCTAGTTTTCTCTTTTTTGTTCAGATTTTGTCTTTGTAAAAATCTTTGTTTGAGTGAAAATGTGTTAATGTTGAGTTTTTAGATAGATTTTATGTTACAAGTGTAAAAGTAAATTCTGACAGCTTTGATTTGTGCTGCATGTTTAGTCCGTAACTTTATCTACAGTTATTCAATTGATTTGATTCTTTTTGCATTACATTCTTGATTCAGTTATCTTTCTTGAGTGTAAGAACGTAATTTTTAAAGGTTTTTGGTAATTGCAGTTTAATTTTGAAAATGCGACACAGTTTGCAGAGGTGCTAACCTTTTAGAGTTTAGTGCAGATCATTTTCTTAGCTGGCTGGTGCAGTGAACTTGAGAGGAGAAGATTGTGTAATTCGGTGCTGTGATAAACCCTGTAGTTCCAGTCCAGTACAGTTAAGGGTAGTCATTGCTGAAGTGTGAACAAGACTTGAAGTAGGCTGGAGCGGAGCTGAAGAAACTTGTTTTACTTGCTACCTATTAGTCTTGTAATTGTGTTTTAACTAGTCTAACAGATTGTATATACTTTTGACCTGTCATTGGCAGTTGCTATGACTGTTATTAGGAAGTTTTATAGGTTTTCCGGTTTTAAATCACAGCAGTATATACAAGGCTTGTTCATAGACAGATTTACTTGTTTGCAATACAGCTTCCTTAGTATAGTTTTCAATAGTAGTAAAAGCTCTACTATTGAAGTTCTTTTGCTGCCTTAGATCCCAAAGTGAGCTAGCTAGCAAGTGCTTCAGAATCTTTGTACTTTCACACCAGTTTACATCAAATTCAAGTTAGTTTACATGTAATTTTACTTTTCTTGCAAACTTTTACAGATTCCTCTACTGCTTTTGCCTTTACGTTACTGTCTTTTGCTTTCTTGCACATTTACATTTGAGGCTTTTACAATGCTTTCTCGCTTCTACATCAGAATTCATTTTTCTGTTCATGATCATGTGGTTTTTACTTTTGTAGCATACTAAACTCAGTTATGGATTCATGTTGAGGCTTAGTGAGTACAAAGTGACCACTTATACACCAAGGAATCAACAATGATCCTTGGCCGTCAAAAGTAAAACCTAATGACATCAATTGAGAGTGGTTTTCTAAGCTTTTACATGCTTTTCTTTACTGCATTTAGATGCTTTCTTTAAATTTTCAGTTCTGCATTTGATTTCAATTCCAGCACTTGCTTTCTAAGTTGTTTTTACTTTCAACCATGCAATTTAATCATTTGAAACTCATTCCAAACATTTGAAACACCAATTTTGCTTTGAATGTTGAGTTTTGATTTCTGCTGCAAAATTCCAGTTCCAATTACTGTTTCATGATTGTTTCTACATTAGATTCATGCTTCTGCATTCAATTATAGATATAGCTCTTAGTTTCCAGGTCTTGCACTTTAGTTAGGTACTGTTTTACACTTGTATGCATATTCATTTCATGAATTAATTGGAAGATCTCTCTGCTACTGCACCTTTGTCTGTTAGTAACACTTCACAGAAGAAAAAAGCTTCAGCCACCTACCAAAACTAATGAACACATTTAACTATTAAGTTATGGGGACTGAAAATGTTACATGATTATTTTTAATTCAGAACAATAATACAGAAAATATTAATTTATTTAATTCACATAACTTGTATAGACTTCTCCCCACGACTGTCTCTTACCCTATATACATATCAGCTATACCAGAAGATACAATTTTTATGTTAATTGTGTAAAAATGGCAAACCAATTTTAAAGCTTTAGTGTTTTATTGAAATTTTTACTTTTCTTTACATCAGTAGAAGACAGAATGTTTCCTGTGATCGAGGCACGTCTTCATTTAAAAATTGTTTACTTACTTTTCACTGTAAACAAGTTATACAAATTAAAGTCAAGTTTCGTATATTCAAACGAACAACACTCGTGCTTCAAATTACTAATTCATCTGAAAAAATAAAAGTAAAAGCTTCAGTGCTTACTTTTCTTCCCTTTTACAAACCAAGCAAGTTGGGTGCATCTAAGATTTAACATTCAAAGTCTTCACCTATCTGTTTGTAAATACAATTAATTTCTAGTTTAAAAAATTATACGAAGGTTCAATAGAATAATCACTGTTTCATCTCTAAGATTATTCATAGCACTGTACCAAAAATACGAAAGTTCACATATTCATAGCACTATTTAAGTTTGAGGAATAAAAGTTACAGTGAATGGACAATTTTACAATAAATGCTTAAAATGAATTCTCTAAGATTGTCCCCTAAAAATATGAACATCAAACACTAAATCTTCTTTGTTTATTAACTCAAAGACGCAAACGTTTCCATTTTGCAACTTACATGCTTTCGCAAATGGGCCCCAACCTTTAGACAGCTTTGTTGGAACATCACCGATCAGTTTTACCCGCCATAATTTATTCCTAAATTGTAACATCACAACCTGTTTCTTGTTGAAGTATTGTTCCACAAAATCAAGTGGTACACGCTGCATCAAATTATATTTTCATCAGCTCGATATGATACATCAATTATAACTATCAGCAAAACTATAACAAATAACTATAACCGATCACATATGGTGATAATAGCAACTTAATTTGCTTCATAACTAAACCTTACCGGTCTGCAATCTCCCCTATCATTTGCCCTTATATGGAGGGCGAAAAAGGGATTTTCGGATGCGAAATTTTCTGCTTCTAGCATAGCTCCATTTGTGAATGACATGACAGAAAAACTACATGAATTTAGAATGAACCCTAACCCTACACAATATTCAAATATCTTGGAAAATGTTATAAAAGTATTTAAAGCTATTCTTTACCATTGATGGGAAAAGTATTAATACATTTCAAGCCTCGGATTTTCGTAAGGTCAACATCTTCTCTACCTGATTCAAAGGAAGAAAACTACAGTCATTACTTTACACAAATAGTACAGAGTAATTTGAAAGAATGAACAACTTAAGATTACCTTGTGAAATTGGAATTATTGACACTTTAAAACATGGAGTTTGGCTATCGGTTAGCTCAAAAATGCAAACATCCCCAACATTCAAATCGTTATTTGATGCAAAAGCCCTCCATCCCTTGATAATTCTGCCATGCTTTAATGTCATTTGCCAAGTTCTCCCATCTAAGACTTGGAGGAGGATATCTTGTGTTGCCATTTCCTTCAAATACTTTTTAACAAAGACGGACGGAATGACCTGAGTTTATTCTCACAAAAAGTTAGGAAATATAAACATAATGTAATTTTTTTCTGCTTCAAACAAAAACATTCAAAACTATTTTAATGGTTAAAAAGAAGCTTGTTATCTCACCAACACATATCCATACACGTTTGAATCCTTCATGGCAACCATAAAAGAAGGAGTTTCAGATCTGATAGAACAACTACTATTCTCTGAAACAAATGAACATGATATGTAATGAAAAAATCACTTAGAAAGCTCAAAAGATCCATATAAAGAAAAGGATGATCATGAAATAGATAATGAACGTTTCCTTTTTAAATAACTCCACAAATCTACAAATCTAGTACCTTGAACCTGATCAACTTTATCTTGGACGTGCTGAGGTAAACTGGAGCTTTGCCCAACAACTCCACTTGAGTGTGTCATTCGTTTTTTAGAAGGCCCAGGAAGAGATGGTGATGTTGGAGTGCTGTTGGAGGGATAATTTATTTCTGTGCCACTTGCATCGAATATGTGTACCTCCAATGTACATGTTTGTTGGTATTTGAATACCACAAGATGACCGTAGCCGAGGGAATAATAAGTGGCAAATTCCTTCCAACCCTTTTCCAACCAAACATGACCAGCACCGTCTTTAGTCCAACATACTTCCCATTCAATGCCATTGGGAACCTCGAGAAACACTGGGTTTGACAATATAGCACCATATTTCATAGTGAACTTCTTTGGAATCATCTGCAAAACTTTATGTTAGAACACACGAAGAAATTCACAAGTTTCCTACATTTATATACCATGACAAAAGTTTCAACGGAAACGGAAAGGAACATAGAGAAAGTGTAGGTGAAGGAAATAATGCTCACAATCTTTCCCTCTTGAAGAGTAGTATGCACAATAATCTTGAAGAAGCTGATCTCAGAGGAAAGAGGATCAATTTCTGGGCAAGTGGAACTCATGACTGATGTGAGTTGGTTGGATTAAGAGGTTCCGTGCAACTGAGGAGGTAGCTAGCACTAGTGGAATCAGAAACAATGAATCAGTCGCCAAGAAAAACACATAAAAATCACAAAAACAGCTAGCACGGTAGAGTGAAAATGGTAGACCTAACATAGAGATGGCACCCACATTCATTGTAAAGCAGAAAAATGGAAACAAATTCAATTCAGAAACATTAATTATTTTCACACCTAAGATCACCAAAATGCACAGACACTAGCATAAATTCAAACTTTCAGATCATAGTTCAATCCCTTTGTCTTGATCGTCAGTTAAAATTGGGCATTCTTTGGTCCTCCGTTAGAAATTTGGTTATGCCTAAGAAGAAAAATAAAAATACAACCAACAAGTTTAGCCAATCACAAATTTATGCAAAAGAAAAAACAATTAATCACCAGCCACTGTTTTCACATAAATGTAAACAACGAGAATTTCAAGAAAACTATAACTGGTAATAGAGGAGGAATTATAGAACGATTAAATCGATTCAAGAATTAAACCAAGTATAGAACATAAGATAAATTCAAGAAATGAAAAATAAAAATAAAAGTGAAGAAGCTAATAACAAGACATCAATGCAATGCAATGCAATGCAGGACCTTACATAACTAATCCAAACTGTTCGGTGATCTATACAAGAGAATAAATAGGGTGAGAGCAGAAAGCATTGTTATTGACAGGAAATAGAGAAAATATCTTATGATGATTATGCATTTATCCATCACTCTTCTTAGGTTATGCTTGCTTTCACCTATTTACTATTTACGAAGAAGGAAAAGCAATGATTGCATTTGTTTCCACCAATTTGTGTGGATTTGAATGCGGAGAAATGCAGAAGAGGCATCCATTCACTTCTCGCTCTAATGAGGAGATATGGGAAGAAAGACTAGTCTTGGACTTATATTTTAACTGATTATTTTCATTGTTTCCTGCACTGCATTTATCTTGAAAACCGGAGACTTTTGTTATGCTGTGGAGAGTAGCTTTGGTTCCTGAAGAAGCTTCGTGTGCTTTGGTGTTGTTGGAATCCCTGGCTTGTGAGTTGGTAAGCATGAAATATATTTTTTTTTTTTGCATAAAAAGAAAGCTTGGTGAGAATCGGATTACCAGGAAGGTGGTGTTGGTGTTTATGCATAAAGCAGAGGAGCTGGTCGGCAAAAATGGAGTCTGCGCCTTTGGCGAAGAGGGAGAATGCGTCCTTGATGTCCGATGGAGAGGCCTGCTGCGGAGACGGGTTCTATTGGAGTACTTGAACATTTTGTAGCTGCAGGTGACTATGGAAATTATTGCATGTAGTGAAGGATTTGATGGAGGAAAGAAAATAGAAGAAGGAGGCCATGGGTGTGAAATATAAATTAATTGTGATTGAGGAGTTGGGGATTTTGTGAGACAAAGATTAACAGGATTATCGGTTCATACGATGGTCTCATTTTCTTCAAATTCAAACACAGCCTTTGTGTGAGGCAAAACCAGCACGCCATTAATTTGATATGATGATCTTCTCTTACCAAAATATTTTCTGATCCTGAGCAGGTTCAACTACGAGTGGAAGTGTAATCTGCATGCATGACTTAACAGTGACAGAGGGCACCGATGAAGGGGTAGCATCTCATCATTGTGGTGGAGTTACTTTTGAAGTACAAAACAAACTTATGCTATTTTGGGAAAGGAAAATGATATATTAACAGAGTCTTTTTTAATAAAATTTGACAAACTATTACATAAGTTAAAAAAAAAAAATTATTACTTAATTTTTATTTAAAAATAAAAAATTAATTTACTTTAATTCTATTTATAAAAAGTTTGTATTTGTTAAAAAAAATGACAAAAGCTCATTTTCCTTTCTTTTGGAAAACAGCATTGGGAAACAGCAAGAGGACCAATGAATCCCCTCTTACCATTCTACTTATGCTAGTCAGAGACAGAGAAACAACTGTTCAAGTGTTGTGTTTTCACTTGATGCTTAATAAAGAATTGAAAAATTATTTTATTACAATTTTTTTTATAAATGTGACAAAATTTTCATAAATAAAATTAAAATAGATTAATCTTTTATCTTTTAATTAAAATGAAGTAATAAAGTAGTATTTTTTATTTAAATAGATACTTTATCAAAAATTGTAAAAAAAATACTTTGATAAACTATCATTTTTTTTAAGAATATTAGCTACTGCATAATTATGTAATATATAAATATTAAAACTATTATTAATATAATCTGTGCACATATGTTAAATTTTAAATAGATGGAAGTGAAATTTGATTTAATATGTCTATTTTATTTTTTAACTTTAATTTTCTCTTTTTATTAAACAACTGTCTCAAATGTTAAATCCTTTTTTCTAACAAATTGTCATATATTAGCTTTAAGTTTTACTCTTAACCATGATTTTTTCTACGTATCTTATTTGATTGATGTTTATTCCTACTTAATTTTATTTATGATTAAAAATTAATGTAGAATTAATGATATAAAGTAAGAATTTGAATTTTCCAGGATATTGTTATTATTATTGTTATTATCGAATACATATTTAGGTGGTAAATATAAATTTTAGGTTTGAAAATAGATTGTAAGTATTATGCCTAATAGTAAATTTAATTCAATTACATTAAGTAAAGTTAATTTTGCATTTAACTAACATAACATATACATTTATCAGGTTTTTGTATTAATATCATGTCGAGTATCAAAATAAATTTATTTTTAGTTTATATTAATAATCAGTAATAAAAAATAATGTCAATCAATTTTAAATTAATATTTATTTTCAAAAGAATAAATTTATTTTTCTCATATGAATTTTATTATTATATTTATCTCTTCAATTATTAATATACTGTTATTTTAATTAATATATTTTCGATACTTTTTAAACTACTTTAAAGCATGTATTTAAATATTTAATAATCTTATTTTGCTTTATTTTAAATTTCTTATTTAAGATAATGTTTTCGATTTCCAATTCTATGAGCTGGTTTCCAATATTCAATTGTGTTATTTTAATATTTAAATTACTTTTAATTTAATTAATTATTCAAAACACCAATAACAAAATAAAGGAAGTTTTTATCATTTATGTTCATTTTATTTTTTGGTTTTTTAATTTTTTATGATTTTATGATTTTATTATTTTTTTAAGAAAAAAGGGTGTATGGGAAAAAGTTAAGTATCAAGAAGCAAACGTTAAAAATGTAAAATAAAGGCCTAAAAAAAGAAAAAATAAAAGAGAAAAATTTAAAATAGAGGTGTATGTGGAAAAGTGGATGTAGGCAGTAGAAAGCCCAAAAACATGATGGGGTGCATCACGTAAACAAGTGTGCGCGATGTAAAGGTCCAAAAAAACAAAATGAGTAAGGAGGGGTAAAAGAAGTAAAAGAAGCTGAAACAAAGTCCAGGTCCAATAGGGTAAAAGAGGTGTGTGAACAGAAGAATTTTGTTAGGGTGCAGGAAGCAATTCCCCTAATCCGGCCCTAATTTCTTTTCAATCAAAAAGGCAACCGAGGACTAATTCAACCCTTTCTCTCCTCCCCACACTCCAGCCGCAGCCCACATCGAGCCTCCTCCTCACCGCACCGCTCGAAGCCGTAGCCGGCCCCGCTGTTACCGTCGGAAGTGTCGCCAGTCAACGTTAGCTTCTCTCCTTCGTTCTCCCTCTAACGAGCGACGCCGAACCAGCCGCAGCTCACTTGCCAGCCATGGTCATCGCCGGCGACGCCAGTCACTACCGGCGGCTTTGCTGGCGTCAACGTGAACCTTCCCCTTTTCTCCTCTCTCGCTCGCGAAACGAGCTTCAACCACAGCTCGCGATGCTGGAGATGAACAACGGATGAAGGCTGGACTCATGAATGTGGTTGATCGAATGGAGGAGAAATAGAGAAGAAAAATGACGAATGTGATGATTGGTTTCAGGAGATGAGGGTTAATGAAGAAGCTGAAAGATGGAATGGCGGATTTGGAGGTATTTTCTATGTGTGTGAGAATCTGGTTGGAAGAATGGATTATGATGGCGTTGAAAGGGTGCACAAATCATTTCATGCGAAGATCATACACAACACATAATGCAGCTAAAACAAAACACAACTCAAACAATTTACATGGAGTTAAAAGAGGTTAAGAAGGAGATCTATACCTTGAAGATGAAACAACTTTTCTCCTCTGAGCTTGCTCTTTTTCTTCAATTCTGTGTGTAAAATCTGGATGCTCGAAGAATGTAGGAAACAAACACGTTTTCTGCATTTTCTTTTCTCAGAGCCGTGACCCTGTGCAGCATAACCGTTTTTTCTTTTCTTCTGTCTCAGAGAATGGCCCACCTTATTGACGGTAAAGAGAAAATATATTGACGGTAAAGAGAAACCCAGCACGCCATTAATTTGTTGAACTCATGATCTTGGAGATTTTCAACTCTGAAAAAAATAACAGAAAATCTTTTCTGATCACGAGCAGGTTCAATTACGTGTTACCAAAATCTGCATGGTTTAACTGACAGAAGGTACTTATGGAGTACCATCTCATCATTGTGATGGAGTGAAGTACAAAGCAAACCATTGCTATTTTGGGGAAAAGCAAATGAAACCCTTGTACCATTCCACTTATACCAGTCACAAACAACTCTCCTATTTTCACTTGCTTCGTAAAGGATTTTCACAACATTGTTTTGATTATAAATTTTTGGAAAAAAACTAGCTGCTGAATAATTATGTAATATATAAATATTAAACCGATTGTTAATATAATCGATGCACATATGTTGAAATTTTAAATAGATGTGCAGTAAATTTTGATTTAACATGTCTATTTTATGTAACAATGGAGTAAAAATAGATGTATGAAAATATATGATGGTTAGGTTGAAATGGAAATTAAATCACATTCTCCTCCTATAACAAGTCAAATTCATATGATATCTATACATATATCCTTTTTTTTCACATCAAATATCATGTCATAAAAATCCCATTTAGCTTTTATCACCTACTAATTTTCTTTATATGGTATGTTATCATTAGAATCAATACATGTCCTTCAAAATCTCATAATCAATATACAACTTAAATATCTTAATATCACGTATGTAATAGTTTTTTTTTTTTTTTTAATTTTCAATCACTTTTGAACACTAATTTATAAAATAGGATTGTTTGACCAGCTTATTACAAATTAGGATCATGTTGGACTGACTCTTGACGAATTTACTTATGATGTCTTTATAAATGAAAACGGTTTCTACATGAATCATGAAAGAGACAAAGTCGCTAGGAGTCCTAACAATTTCTTTTTCCTAGGCCAAGACGAAGTCGTCATGAGTTCTAATGACTTTCAGATGAAGTCGGCATGAGTCCTAGCGACTTTCAGATGAAGTCTCCATGAGTCATGATAACTTCCTTATTATCAAATCTAGAAGTCGTCATGATACATGACGACTTCACTTTTTGACAGAAGACAATATCATTTATAGCGACCTCTTTGTAAATGTTATTATGGGTCCAGTCGACTTCACCCAATTTTATAATTTTTTTTTGTCAGCTAACCTTGTTTTGTAATTTCTAGAAAAAAATGACCCACAATTATAAATTAACCTATGTTATATCACAACATACTAATTGTATAATTTTTATCCATATACTTTTTAACTCAATTCACATTTCATTTCACATCATACATCTCAAAATCCATATCTCATTGTCCGAATAGCAAAAATACTTGTGCCCACGGTAATTGCGGATAAAATCAACGGTGGATAAATGGTACTCACAAAGCAAGTATTTTAATATCGTTTATAAATGAGTCGAGTAAGAGTATCGTACTATCTATATATGCGAATATTCATTACTTACAAAAGATTAAAATTAAAATTAAAAAATATTTTATATTATACTATATTAAACTTAACTAAAATTCAAATTAATTTAAATTTCTATTGATATTTAATATTTTATAATTTTATTTAAATTTTATTCTAAAAAATATAAAATATCTATTTTTTAAATAGTCACGGATATCTCGGGTACCCATGAGTTTTAATAAATTTGTGGATATTTTTTAAGCAAGTAAGTATTCAATGAATAACAATGCCGATAATAAGTGATTTTTTATTTTTTTCGTTGCATATAGTGTTTCAGGTAAACATTATCTCTACCCAACCCAATTTGTTGTAATTCCTATCTACATTGCAAATCATATAATAACTTAAATACTTGCATATCTCATATATTCCATCATAAAAATAATTACTAGTAAATTTCAATTTTCCAATAATTCCACTATGATAATATTTAAGTGTAATGGAGTGATAAATATAACACTTAAGAATGTGTTATTTAAAACGTAAAAAAATAATATTTCGGCTCAACCACCATGTATGCTTACTTAACTAGTATGGTTTCTTACTTAAAAGTCTGATAATCCAAAGATTTATAAATAATACCCTATTGAACTAATTTGACCAAAGATATTCATTACTTTAAGATACTAGCTGACCCAATTCATCCTAATCCTATCCAATTAGATTAGGTTTCACTTATGATTGGGTCAAACCCAATCCAACCCAAACTAGCTCACTCTTATATGGGTTGAGTGTTGAATTTTATACTAGTAACCTCAAACCTAAGTAATGTTAAACACACTCTGATACTTATATTATGAACAAGTGTGTTATGTTTTTTTTTTTTCTTCACGTATTAAATTAGTTTAGGCAAACTTTTTACAAATTGTTTTATTGGTTTACTTGAGACCTTTAATTTTTGTAAAAAAATATGTTATTAATTTTTAATGAAATTGATACTTAAATTTTGTAATTTTGTGACAAAAGAAAAACAATTTTTAAAAAATAATTGACTGAGTTGACACATTCTTGAAATCACAGCCAACCCAACTCGTACAGCTTGACACACTTGCACACTGTACATTTTAACTGTAAAAACTACAACATATCCCAGCTAATTAAAAAGATTATCACAGTCAAACACTATTATAGTAATGCATGTTTTTAGTTCACGTATTGTTGTAGTTTTATTTACAATAGCAAAGAGAATTATCATAAAATTCATTTATTTACCAACATGTATGTGATATTACAAATAATTCAGAACTTGATACACACAAATTGGTACAAATGTATCATATTCACAACTTTCAATAATTTAATACCCACTTATACAATACATTACTAACTACTAATGTTTATGGCAAACATTAACTATATTTCAAATACATAATCACAGTGACAAATATCTAAAAAATAATCACCGCATATATTATCCACACAAAATCAAAAACCCTTTAAATACTGTCCAAAAATATAGTTTTGTTTTTATAATAAAACTCAACATTCTAACAAGTTATATTCATCATCCATATTATCCTAAAGTACTATCAAATTTAACTAGTTTTTCTCACTATAACAACTTGCTTAACCAAGCCTTAACCTCCTAACTCACTTCCAAACCCACTGGTCTCATGAAAAGGTTACGCTTGTATATGAATTACTTTGATCAATAATTTAAACATACAATTACACTTTTTAAACTAATAAAAGATTATGTTTACTCACAAACCTTACATGCAAAGTCTTAATTCTAAACGTCTACCCAATCCCATAAAACCAATTCAAGAGAAAGAAAAAACTTCCTTAAAAATAATTGTATAGTTTTACACATACTTTGTCATAAATAATTTGATGGTACATATTTTGTTATAAATATGTTAATTTCTTTTTTTAGTGACAACAATTTTTTTTCTTCCAAATTTTACTTTAGTAAAGTAATGTGTTTTCTCTTAAACTTTTCACTAGTGTAGATTTGATTCAAATTGAAAAGCTACATTTGATTTATATATATATATATATATATATATATATATATATATATATATATATATATATATAATTACACTTTCATAGGTATTTATGATTCCATATGGAAATATTTTTTCTATTAAGATCATGGTTATTTTTGAGACCACTGAAGCATATAAAAATGACAATGAGTCAAGTTGAGGACACGTGGTGTCTATTATTATCTACCTAGTCTAAAATAATTTATCTATTGTCCGCTTGTTACCCTAACAATACATATGCAAACTTTTAAGAGTTAAATATATTTTTGGTTTTTTAACTTTTAGTAAAAATTAGAATTAGTTCATTTTGAAAATTTTGAACCAATTTAGTCTTTCATATTTAAAAATGCGTAAATTTAGTTTAAGGATGACAACGGATCGGGTCGGGCACAAATAATGCCTACTTGTAACCCAACCCACGACAAAAAAATTTACCTGCTACCTGCCTCGCTACCCACACAGGTATCCGTTTAAAAAAGACCCACAAATATTTTAAAAACCACGGATACCCGTGGATACCCGCAAATATTAAAAAAATGTATAAATATTTAAAATTAAATTTCAATAAAATTACAAAAAAATATAAATTACATTGAATTTAAATTTAATTTAATCTGATAAATATAAATTAAAATTTAATTTTCATTAAATTTAACTTAATAAAACATTATTATTTTTTTTACGGGTAACCGGTATCCGCGGGTACAGATAGTATGATATCCACACCCAATCTGTTTATAAATGGGTATTAAAATACCCATTACCCGCTACCCGTGGGTAACAAATACCCGCAGATACCAACTATCCATCATTACTTTTATCCGCGAATACCCATGGGCACGTGTGTTTTTGTCATCCCTAATTTAGTCCTTTAAACCAAATTTTTAAAAGTTTATTTGATATTTTAAACATGTTTTTCGATTAACATTGAAGAGAAAAATGTGTCAAATGATGTAAACAAACTAAAATATTATAATGAAATGTGTTTGAAACATATAAAATTTTGTTAAAATGACTATATCCATGCATATACATAATTTAGGAACTAAATTAGTTCAAGATTTACAAAAAATGACTAATTTCAATTCTCACAAAAAGTTAAAAGACAAAAACATATTTAATCTTACTTTTAATATCATGTGTTACAACCCTCTTAAAAGATAATAATTTTAACGATTCATAAATTTTGTCGTGTTAATTTGTATTATTGTAATAAGTTAGCATATTATATTAATTCATAAAATTATAAATTTTTATTTATTTTATGGTGTATTAATTTGTATATATCTTTTTCAGTGACAACAGTGGGTCAGTCCCCGAAATGGCCCATTAGTTAAAGATAATTTCTTTTTGGACCTCCATGTCTTCTTCCTGCACCCATACCTTTTAAAATTCAAATTACATACCTATTGAAATCAATATGAAAGGATACCGTAAATTTATCTCGTGTTTTAATTATAGTTTTGGTTATGCAATTTATATAGATATTTTATATTACACAATACTAAATTCAAAAATATTATTTTTATAAATTTTGAATTGTATAATTCAAAATATAGATTTGTATTATAGATCATACAATCTGTAATATAAATTTATATTTAAGATTATACAATTCATAACGTAAATTTGGATTATAATCCAAAATATAAATTACATTTTGCATTAGTAATACAAATTTATATTTTAAATTGTAAAATCCATAATAAAAATTTAAAAGATAATTCAAAATGTAAATTATATTTTAATTATACAATTAATAATACAAGTTTGTAAAATAAGAATACAAATTACGTTTTTAATTGTAAAATTCATAATGCAAAAGTCTCTTTCTCATATGGCCTCCATAGTTGTCCCTCCCTATGTTGCTTCAAATTTTGAGACATATCCCCTCAATGTAACTCCAATATTCTCTTAATACCTACTTCCCCATCTTAAATCAAGAATAAAGCCCACAACCATGGAGAAAATCTCCAAACAAACTAACACTAGGTTCCATATGCATTCTCTGAGTAAAATGAAATTTATCGATGACTATGGAGGTGTAGAAAAGAAAAAATGGGAGTGCAATAAGGAAGACCATAGTTGAAATCCACGAAGGTCCAGTACCCGCCGTTGTTTGCTTGGTGGCCCATATTTGGAGGAGTAAGAAATATAAACGAAGCACCGTTTTTTTCTCACTTTGGCGCTGAGATTGAGAAAAGGGAACTCTCACGAAACTCAACTCTCTCTTTCTCTCTCTCTCCTTCACCCTCTTCCCTCTGCAGCCAATCCCCATTTCAGATCGAGCCCTTCTTCTTCCTCCACCCTTTACCATTCGCTGTGGTGACTGCTATCTCATCTTCACTACCAAGAGTAAGTTCCTCTTCCGCACAACTTTCTTCTCATCTCGTATTAACCGTCAGCTTCTCTGACTTCGTCTGCTTTTCCCTCTTTGAACTTTCCGTCTCCTATTCAATATTTTATCTGAACTTGTCATAGCTTAAGTGAATCATTTCCAAACAGCTCCCTCTTTTTTGTTCATTTTTAGGCAAGGGCTTTGTTTCTTTCATTCTGTGGAGCCAAATGCTTGAATGTTCTGTGACATTGTTCTACTATTGTAGGTATTGTTTCTGAAGTTAGGAAGTAGATTTGGAACTGAAATTTTTTTACACTGTGCCAATGCTATTGGTTTTTATTAGTAGTCAAAATCTATTAACAATTGGCTAATCGGCGTATATGTGCTGCATGAATGAGTATTTTGGTTGTGCCTTTTAGTTTTAATGTTTGATTCACTCTCCCACTTCCGTATCGTATGTATATTTATGTTATTGCTCCAGATACTTAGTGGATAATGTCAAGATTATTTTTTTTTTAGTTACTTGGCTCACATTTAGACTATAGTGGTGGATGCTGCGGTGTGCGTTTTTTCCTCAGACATATGACTAGTCCAGTTGGAGAATTGACAAGCAATAACAAAAGTACCGCCGGAGAAATGCGTACTGAAAAATCTGAATTGTCTGAAAAAGTACAGTTAGGGACTGAGCATTTACTAAAGGAACAACGGGAGTCTGGCACTGTGTTAACCCGTTCAGTTATCGATGAAAAATCAAATCAAGTTTATGCTAATGCGACAGAGAATTCTGTTATTTTACTGCCTGCACCACCTCAACATTACTCAGAAAAGAATTGTCAAACTGTAGAAGGTTCACACCTGCAACAAAGTACTGATAAAGAAGTTTCTTTACAGTTATCTAACGATAAGCCAGAAAACCCATCCCAACCATTGTCTGAGAATGAACCCGTGGAATCCGTTCCTGCCTCTGCCGAGGATGGCCAACAGCAATCTAGTCCAGCTCAAGCGAATACAAGTTATGTAAATAAATTGTTGGATCCACCTTCTGGAGATGTTGTGACCAATTTTTCAGAAAAAGTGTCTAATAGCCCCACTAATTCGCAATTGAGGCGCAAGGGTAAAAAAAACTCAAAATTATTGAAGAAGACATATATGCTACGATCGGTAGGAAGCAGTGACAGAGCTTTGCGGTCTAAAACAAAAGAAAATCCCAAGACACCTGAACCAAGTAGTAATTTGGTTGATTGTAATAATAATAATAATAATAATAGCAATGATGGAGGGAAGAGGAAAGCTCGTAAGAAGAAGAGAAAGAGTGGAGAGGTTGGAATTACTGATCAATTCTCCAGAATCAAATCTCGCTTAAAATATTTATTAAACAGAATAGGCTACGAGAAAAGCTTGATTGATGCTTATTCAGGCGAGGGCTGGAAAGGACACAGGTGTGTAGATTTTATCATTACCTTGTGCCTTGTTTGACTTGTAATCTATATTTGCATATTTGCATTTGCATCCTGATCTATGTTAGATATTAGCTTATATTTATAGATTTAATTTCTGTTGGTTAATCGGTGTGAAATTGAAATGGAAATCTGAAATATTCTGGTCATTAGTGTGTCAAAGGCCTTACAATAAAATTTCATGGCAAGATGCTCTATAACTTACCTTTTACAGGGAAATGATTGTATTCCGTAAGCTGTTGTATTCGGGTATCAGGATTATTATTGCATGAAGTCTCATTATGAGTTCTAAAGCAGTATGCTATTTTGTGCTGAACGAAGACTCTCCTTTTGTTGCATTTGGATAAAACAGTTTAATGGGATCTTTGAATTTGACTTTGTATTTAGATATTATATCAAATGTTATTTTGATTATTAAATCCTTTCCAAAAATAAATGTAATGGAATTAATTTTACGAATTCCTTACTTTTCTGGTACATAAATTTGCAGCTAAAAGGCGTGTGAACTTGTCAGGATCACGATTAAGATTGTAATTGTGTGCTGAATCAGGCAAATGATCGGGAAAAAGCGTGATCTCAATCTTCATCTTGTAATCAAGGAATCTCCATTTGTTCTGGTCCCAGGCAGTGGTTCTCTGGGTTGGATTTTTTGCCCAGTATATTTGGACCTGAGATTCCAGCCTGTTTTGCAACCCTAGAATTAATATTTTTTTCCCTGTATTCGTTTGTCTTCTTTTGCCTGACATTTGACAAGTCTCTTCTCACTTCTCGTCTTCTTTTGTCCAAAACTTTTTCTCTTTGCTCCAACATTGTCTCCAATCTTCTGGTTGGGTTGCTGGGATTCTATTTTTATTTGCGCTGGTTGTAGTTCTCATTCCTTTAACAGTGTTCTGTGCCTACTGTGCTGGGACATTATTCTTCTTCTGCTTCTGTTCGAACTCAGTTTGCCTATGTTTTTCTGAACAAAATATTTCAGCAGGTAGGGTTGCATTGTTGATACTGCCTCTTTTTTCCTTATCTATGTCTTTTTTATCACGTGTTTATCTTTACGTCTAATTTTGCATCTTCTGGGAGGTCATGGTCTGTTTTATGTTCTATGTTACAAGTTTTTTATTTACTATGATTCACCCCATCTTGATCTCAATGGATATGGTTTTTGATAACGTTACAATCCATGGCTGGTTTGGCTGAGATTGACAAAAGTATGCCATTTGAAGTTTATCTTAATTACACAATTATTAATGTCTATCATGATGAACAACTTTGTATGATTTCTATTTTATTTTTAATTCTTCGTGTGCTTTGGGATTCATTCAATTTGGTCCCTTGCTGTTTTCTTCTCTCACCTCTCTATCTCTGACGAGACTGTCCTGAAACTAGTTTTTTGTGGAATCTCACAACGTTACTGCAGGATTAAGCAACTGAGCTAGTAGATCAGTCATTCAAAGCTTATTACCTATGTGCTACATTTTATTTGTGTTGTTGTACGCACTTTAATCAAAACACACTTCATATGCTGCATTTGTAATTGAATGACCTCTTTTTCAGTATTTCTTATAGTTATATTCTTTATTCCTACCCTTTCTGTATTTGTAGAGCTGAAGATATTGTGCTAGACCATTCTGTAACTTCTGTTGTAGTCTTTGGCAGGAGTTTGTTTGTTCTTGTTTTCTAGGAGTTTGCTCACTCCTGTTTTCTTGTAAACCTGAGTAGGATTGCTAGTTGTACTGCTAAAAAAGTCTTCTCATGCATTTGTGAACCTTCAAATGCTAGAAATGTGTTTTCATATTTTGTTTTCAATATGGGTAATTTGTGGCTATTGGTTTGATTGTGATTACTTTGTAGTATGGAAAAATTGAAGCCTGAGAAAGAACTTCAACGGGCCAAGTCTGAAATTCTTCGACGCAAATTGAACATTAGGGATCTATTTCGAGATTTGGATTCATTGTGTGCTGAAGGAAAGCTACCAGAGTCTTTATTCGATTCTGAGGGAGAGATTGACAGTGAGGATGTAGGTTAATTTTTTATCTTTAGTTCCTGAATTTTGGATTGCTTTTCTAGGGTTTAGGAGATATGAATACTTTGAAGTTTATGGTGCAGATATTCTGTGCAAAATGCCACTCCAAAGAGTTGAGCTCTAATAATGATATAATTCTCTGTGATGGTGTCTGTGACCGTGGCTTTCACCAGCATTGTTTATATCCTCCATTGTTAACCGAAGACAGTAATCCCTGGTCTACCTAATTGATTAGTCGCTTTGTTCTTCCTAGTTATTTATGATTTATGTTTACTTCTGTGAATTACAGTTCCACCTGGTGACGAGGGTTGGTTATGCCCTGGATGTGATTGCAAAGATGATTGCATGGACCTTATTAATGACTCCTTTGGAACAAGTCTCACTATTAATGACAATTGGGAGGTCAGTGGGCAATTTTAGTGTTTTCTCTGTAAATCATTAATGTTTTGGATCTCTCTCCTGATCATGTCTCTGATCCTTGTTTAGAGGGTTTTTCCTGAAGCAGCAGCTGCTGGAAATAATAAGGATGACAACTTCGGACTCCCTTCTGATGATTCTGATGATGATGATTACAATCCTAATGGTCCAGAGGATGTGAAAGGTGAAGGAGACGAATCAAGTTCTGAGGAATCTGACTATGCTTCTGCTTCTGAGAATTTGGAGGGTTCGCATGGGGATCAATACTTGGGCCTTCCATCTGAAGATTCTGATGATGGTGATTATGACCCTGGTGCTCCAGATGCTGACAATAAAGTCAATGAAGAAAGTTCAAGCTCTGACTTCACATCTGACTCTGAGGATCTTGCTGCTGCAATTGTGGATAGCACGTCCCCTGGACAGGATGATGAAATCAGATCTGCATCCTTGGATGATGTTAAGTACTTGAAAAGTTATGTCAAAAAAAGGGGTAAAGCTGGTAAGAAGCTATCTATGGCTGATGAACTGTCGTCTTTACTAGAGCCAGATGCTGGTCAAGAAGGTTCTACACCTGTTTCTGGGAAAAGGAATTTGGAAAGGTTGGACTACAAAAAGCTGTATGATGTAAGTTCATTTTAATGACGTGGTTTAAAATACTACTCTGATTCTAAATGTATGGTTTGCTTCCCATTTGAAGTAGGTTATACATATACATTGCAAAACTTGAAACATGATAATGCTTGTATCTGAAGTTTAAATAGGGTGAGTGTGTAGAGTCAACAATCTTTATTGTCCCATTATTTGGTTTTACTCTCCCAATATTTTAAGCAGCTATTTTCTTTTGTAGGAGACATACCACAGTGATACTAGTGAGGATGAAGATTGGACAGCGACTGTTACTCCTAGTAGAAAGAAGAAAGGGAATGTGAATCCTGTGTCACCAAATAGAAATGCTTCAAATAATTCCATGCACACTCCTAAGAGGAATGGCCATCAGAATAAATTTGAAAATACAAAAAATTCACCTGCCAAATCACTCAATGGCCTTGTGAAATTTGATTCTAGTGAACAAAAGTCTAGATCTCCAGCTTGTAAAAGACTAGGTGAAGCAGTAGTTCAGGTAATGCATTTCCATCTAGATTTGGTTTTTAAATTTAATTTCTGTTTCGAGAATCTTTCATTTCAGTTTCTATGTAAATATAGTAACACGAGTTATCAATATTGCAGAAGTTACATTTTTTAGGTGTGTTTAGATTCTTATTATGAAGTATCAAGAGTGCCACTCTTCCATGTGATTAAGGTTGAGTGGATGAAATGAAGAAGGGTTTCGGGTGTAACTTTTTTCAAAGTGGCTATCAAAGCCATGGAAAGTTTTACCTAACTATAACTATAATTACTCTTGTTTAATGGTAGATAGATAAAGTGTTGGGAAGTGAAGTGCAAACAAGTGGAGAAAATGGTTTATAATCAAGTGTGTTGTCCAGACTTGAAAGAAAAATGATAGACAATCCAGTGTGTATATAATCTTTTCCTAAAGTCAAACTGCAATCAGCCACCTCTATGCTGCACCAAGCCATCATCCACCTTTTCTTGGATGCTTTGAACCCTGCATCTCTTTATTTAAAATAATCTGTTTGTCTGGTAAAGGGTTTGTCTTAAGATTGACGACTCTTGTATTTTCAGAGACTTCACATATCTTTTAAAGAAAATCAGTATCCAGATAGAGCTACTAAAGAAAGCTTGGCACAAGAACTTGGACTTACTTGTCAGCAGGTCATATCTTTTAGCTTTACGCTTAACAGTGAACTTTCTGAAACCCTTTCCGAATTTCGCTTGTGACTTTCTGAATTTCTCATTCTTATTTCACTTTCAGGTTGCCAAATGGTTTGACAATACACGATGGAGCTTCCGGCACTCATCACTAATGAAAACCAATTCAGGGAGAAATGAAGGGGGTGAATGTGAATTAATGTCCCCGGAGGTCAGCGGAGAAAAATCAAAAGCCCCAAGCTCTGGAAAAAGAAAGAAATTGTCAGAACACCAACTATCTGAAACGCAGCTAGATATCAATGGCTTGGAAACAAGTTCACCCAATGCTCATCAAACCCAAAGGGGCAAGAGAATGAAGACCAGGAGAAGGAAATGACATGTTAATACGGTTTTAACCTTCTTTAAGGCCTCAAATTAAACTGTCCATCTTTTGTGAGATTGAGATCCCATGAGATGATCAACTCGGATCTCGATGGATTTGTTTCCATTCAGGCAGGTAATCATAAGATGTGTTATATTGTTTGTATTTTTTAAGGATAGCTTTTCAGGTATTGATCTCTGGTGATTTTGTTTTAGTGTTGCTCCTCATGCAAGCACTAAAATAGTTCACTCAGTAGTTTTGCAATTTTTAGATTTTTTATTTATTTACAGAGACTCAATTACTTGTTCCAATGGTTTTTCCTCCATTACAGTGCAAAAAAAGCTAAAAAAAAAACACAATGAGAATAGGGCAACTATTTATCTTTGTACGTCAGCATTCAATGTCATCACTTAATTAACCTGCAGGCAATCTCTAGTAAATATAGCTGCTCATTTGTTTGACTGTTCTCAGGATATATGGATAAGATGCTAATCTTTGATTGATTTTCAGGGTTGATTTTTTTTTTTTGGTAATCCCAGTCTCTTTAAGATGTTTGTTTTGTTACTTATAGCGGGATGGGGCATCGTATACTTCAATTGCTGCAGGCTTCTTATAACGTTGAGAAGCTATTTTTCCTGTCCAAATGAATGCCCTGGAACTGACGCATGATGATAAGCTATCTGTTAATTGTTGTTTGGTGGACTGTTGTGTATATGTGGGGAATGCTAAGAGGAATGGAAATAGAATGAGACATTGAGGGACAAGTGATTGATAATTGATTTAGGTAGTGATTTGTATGAGCTGAAGTTGGATTTGTGATATATTGTAGTTGTGGAAATTAGGAATGAGCCAACATCAAAGGGGAGGAGGATTACGAACTTGATGATGTTGGCAAGAGTTAAACTGCCTCATGGAGATGTGTTATGCCTTCAATTTAAAAGTGGTGTGAACTTGTTTATGGGTTCTACTGTACACTGATATTGGGCGTGGAAATTTAAAAATTAAGATAAACTTTCACTTTTTGTGTATATAATTTTTTTCAAGATTGTCCTTAAACATTATTTTTTCCAGATAGTTTAACTTTTATACGTTTCATATTGTAATGTTAATTTGTTGGGAACTGTTCCATTTAATTTTTTTTTCAATATCTTTTATATTAAACAAATAAATAAAGAAGATTAATGAAAATATATTTTAGACAATGTATTTTTACAATTGTTTAATTATAGAATTTTATAAAAGTGTTAATATGTACTAGTTAAAAATAAAGAAATAATGAAAGGAATACATTTTAAATACTAAATATATGAATTTGGTTTAATAAGATACCTTTCAGAATTTTGATATTATATAGTATTTTTAACAGTGTTATTAATATTAGTTTATTTACAATGAGTTAGTCAAAGATCCAGTTTTTTTAGTTTAATTTTATGCAATGTTAGAATTTGATTACACTGCTAACTTATTGGAGATATTTATGTATAACTTAAAGCGATTATTATAGAAGTTTATAAATTTTATTTTAGGGGAGACGATAATTTATTTTTTATGTATTTTAATTAAATTCATTCATATATTTTTTAAGTCAAAGAAAATTCATGGTGAAATATATAAAAAAACTGACTTTATTGGTACTAGTAAAAATACATTCACTCTCACATATGTGTTTATATTTTTCTAAATAATTAAATTATAATTATGAAACTAAATATAAATAATTAGTATAATAAAAAACAATTCTTATTTTTTATAAGTATTTTTTTATTGTGAATAGTTATTTTACTTTTAAAAAAATTGGTAAGTGAAAAAACGATCAAATTTGGTTAAATTTAGAATATGATAATCATTTTAATTTAAGAATATTATTTAGATAAAATTAAAAAATAAAATGTGGCACAAAAAGATGAGTTCGTGTTATATAATGGTATAAATTAATTTGTGGAATCAGTAAAATATGGACGACTTATAATTTATTTATTTATTTTATACAAATTAATTTTGATGAGGCTTATATCATTGGGGTGTAGATTTATAGCGAGACAAATTTGTAAAATAATATATTTTATACTTAAAAAATTTAAAATACTTTTATTTGTTGAATTGAATTTAGAGAAGATTTGTTTTATTTTAAAATTATACTTATTTTTTCCTTAACTTCAATTTTTGTTTCAGTAGTAGTAACAAAATAGTTAATTTTATGAGTGAACATAGATGGGTTGGGGTTGGATATTCACATTCCATTATTTAGATTTGGATTGTTTAAAAATTAATTTCTTACGTGTATTTTGGAATAAATTATGAATATTTGTTTTAAAATATCATTTTTAAAATTTTTTTGAATAATTTAAATTTTTTAAAATATTATGGGTTTTATTTTTCAGAAAATACCATATTTTAAAAAATTAGTTTGATTGTGTTTCTGTATAGCAAGAAATTATGGAAGTACAAAAAGGCCTATGGGGCTGACCGAAAGGCCCACATGTAATACCCAATTCTTAAAAGAGAGTCTCTGTGACTGTAATTCGGGAATTACCCGGTGAGTTGAGACCCAAGGCGAAGATGGATTTGGAAGTCGACGAGAACGACTTGAAAACCGCCGGCGCCGAACTCTTCGCCGAAGATGGCCGGCGAGGCATTCGCATCAGTGGTTGGTTGATCGAGACTCGGAGGCACTCCATACTGAACTCTTCCACCATCCAGGAGTGAGTGATTCTCGCATCACACTTAACCCTAGCTTCTGTAATTTCTAATTCGGAAAGCGTTTTTATTCCGTAGTAATTTATTTTATGGAAGAAGTTGTGTTTTAGTGTTGCTTTTACAAGTTTCAGCGTCGTCATCATGTTTTGCCCGTTGATATTTTGGAAGAAACATCAAAGAACTTCGATTTGATGATGGATGTGTGCCTTGCAGGTGGGAACAGAAACTCAACACGTCTCATTTACCGGAAATGGTTTTCGGGGAGAACACTTTAATTCTGAGACACTTGAGCAGTGGCACCAGAATTCATTTTAATGCATTTGATGCTCTTTGTGGCTGGAAACAGGAAGCCTTGCCACCAGTTGAAGTTCCTGCAGCTGCTAAGTGGAAATTTAGAAGGTAAGCTATTGGCATATTTACTTTCATGGTTATGTATTGCTCAAAATTCAAATGACATTGCTTAGGTTCATTTGGTCTTTTCTTTCTTGCAAGAGATTTGTATCTAGTATGAAACTGCCTGGTAATTGTTTGTGCAGTCTACCCCTCCCATTGAATAGGATGTGTAAATGTCTGAATGACCGTTGTGTTAGTTAGTCTCACATTCTTTTGGGGGAAATGTGCAGCAAGCCCTCTCAGCAAGTAATACTAGATTACGACTACACATTTACAACACCTTATTGTGGAAGTGGCAATATTGAGATTGATAAAGATGTGGTACGCATTCTTGCTTTGTTTTTCTACAGACTAATCTGTCATCCTGAATGCCATTTTTCATATAGGAGTCACGAGTACAATTCTACATGATTTTTTTCATGCCCACAGCTAGATATTGAATATTTTTTGTTATAAGAAAACCTGGAAACTTGAATTAATATTTTATTTATGTTTTATTTAAGATATATTTATTTATGGTAGAATGAGGGAGAGATTTCGAAGGAAACCAGTGATATCCTTTGGGAAGACTGCAAGGATCAAATTGATGTAGCAGCACTTGCATCCAAAGAGCCCATACTTTTCTATGATGAGGTCTGTAATGAATACATTGAATGATTGCTTAGCAAGTTTCTGTGACAGAATTGCTTTTGCATTGTAATGTCTCTGTGAGAAACAATTTTTCGTGGTTCATGAGGCAAGAACGTAAGTGAAAGAAAGGAAAAACATATAAATAACATCCTTATTAGTTCTTTTACTATAGTGCTTCTTTTTCAGAAATTGATCATGCTGTTAATCTGCACATGTTAAATAGTTTACTGAAATCTGCTATATATTAATGATAGTCAAAAACAAAAATCCTAAATGAATATGCTCTTGTTTTACTTCTCTGAGTGCCTTACATATAACAAATTATCGATATTATCTTCCTTGATGTTATTTACTTCCATCCTAAATAAATGAATCCTCATTGTGAACAACAGGTGGTGTTATACGAGGATGAACTTGCTGATAATGGAGTATCACTTCTTACTGTAAAAGTGGTAATCACTAATTTGGTTTCTTCTGTTGATACGAGATTTGATTTTTGTTATGCAAACTAATATGATTACCAATGCCTGATGATATTGCTTCTTGGTTTTACAGAGAGTAATGCCAAGCTCTTGGTTTCTTCTGTTGCGATTCTGGGTGAGCTACTCTGTTTGTATCCTAAATCAGAAATTTCCTTCAGTCATAAGTGATGTTTCGCTAGCAATTTAGTTATTTCATTTTTACTAGTACTCTTATTGTTGATAGTGTAATGTTGGTCTTATAAAATAAGGAAGTTATTGCCAAATATCTATAATACCTATACCTCTGATAAACATTGAGATTAGGGTCCTTGTGTCAGCATCCCATTTTCTAGCATCATCACCACTTTCCCTAAACTTGAATTTTACCTGAATACTCTGGTACTGATGCAGCTTAGAGTTGATGGAGTGCTGATTAGATTGAGAGAAACACGTATGCATTGTGTGTTTAGTGGAAATAGAAGTCCCATTATACTTCGAGAGAGCTGCTGGAGAGAATCTACATTTCAAGCTTTGTCTGCAGTAAGCTTCTGCTATGCACTTGTGCTTCGTTCTTTACATTAATTCTGAACATTACTCTCTTTTTCTGTTGATAGCGGCCACAGTAAAGAAAGTAAAAAGGTTGCTTGTCTATTGCTCTGTGCTGATCTAGTCAATAATAAGGACTTTAGGTTGTTTGTCTACTCTTTTTTTACTTCACTATGTTTCTTTCTTTTGTTGTTTGAGATTCTAGATGAAGTGCTAATATTTAACCTAATGGCTTCAAGAACTCAAAAGGAGGGTTAATTTGGTTGTGAAGCCAAGATTCTTTGAAAAATCTTCCTCTTGTGAAAGTGTTTGCCTCGAATTTAATTAATGATAAAAAATCAGCAAGTTCACTTTCTTAGCTGATGTATATTCTGTGTGCGTGTGTGTGTGTGTGTATAGTGAGTACAAGTACGAGCTAAAAAAAAAGGCTACAGTCTATGACACTTAATCCCTTAAGCTAGGTACACCCGAAAAGTATATTTATAAAAGTAGTACAACCAATAACAATAAACAGATGTTTAACACCTCTCCGGATGATACAAATTGTATGCACCAAGCTTGTAACATATAAATTGAACTCTAGGCCCTCTCAAAAACTTAGTTAGAATTGAAAATTTTAGTTTTAAGTTCCTTGGACAGCAGTGTCTCCTTATCAAAATGACAACTGATTTATGTGTTTGGTTCTCTAATGAAGCACTGGATTGGATGTGATATTAAGGGCTGCCTATAGTACAATTTCATCTGTTTAAATCACAAATCTACAACTCTTGAAGGAGTTGTTTAATCCATACAAGTTTACAAGTCTCTAAAGCCATGGATCTATATTCAACTTCTGCTCTGGACCAAACGACAACACATATTTTCTTGCTTTTCCAAGAGATAATATTCCCTCCAATGAATTTATGGTATCTTCTGGTGGATCTTCTGTCAAAGAAGTAACCACGTAGAATGCAATAAATAACTAATTGGGAGAGAGCAATACTGTGAAGCTACTTTCGAGGGCAAGCTACTTTGTGTGGAGAAGGGAATGAAATAGAAATGCAAAGTAAATTTTCCTATTGTTGGTTTAGTATAAAAAACGAAAGATGATTTTTTAAGTTCTGTTAGATGTGTAAATAATAGAAGGGAAACGTCAAGCTTATACAATCATCATTTTGTTCGTTAAAGAAAATAGTAAAATAAAATGAAAATGCTGGTCCCACGTTGACTGTCATTTTTTCTTGTTTATTCTGTCATGGCCCTGTTTGTCTGGACAGATTGGAATACGATTATACGTGGCCATGCATTTCCTCGAAATATCTTTATTAATGTGGTATTTTTTTCCTCGAAATAGGCTCTTCTTTAGTGAGCAACGGGTGTATCTGTCATAATTTATTTTAAAATACAACATTGTCTTGATCAATTAAATGTAAAGGATGGATATATCTCTTCTTATTTACTTTATAGAGGTTTTTTCCCTTGAGAAAACATGTAATATCTCATCAGTTATTTCTCCTTCCTTTTAAAAACTTTCAAGATCCTATATGTGTCTATTTTCAAGCCTTGTGACAATGACAGCCAGCTAGTGACTGGTCGCTGTGATAGACTCTGTTTTAGTTGCTTTGATTAGTTTTTTCTTGTATCAAATTAGATTTAGCTTTTTGTTCCCATGCTTTCCTCATATTCTTTAACTGCCTTTATCTTGTAAGTTTTCTTTGGCGTGGCTGTAATTTACGAGTTACAACTTAGTGTTGAGTGCCTTCTCATTGCATTTGATTCTGTTATTGATGCAGCAAGAACACCCTTTTGATTCTGGTGCGTATGGTGATCCAAGCTTCATCAGCCAGAAGCTCCCCATCATAATGCATACGACCAAAAAGCTTGTAATTTCCTCTTAAGTTACAAGACTGTAAATTCGCGTAGCGGATAAGGGTTTCTGATAAATTCTTATGTTGTTCATATTTTGTTCATGGTTTTACCTGGCTGTTAGAAACCATAAATTGCTTCTTATGAGATAAGCTCTGGGTGTTTAGTTTTTGTACGAAAGGTGGGGATCCAATGTGAAGGACCCATTTCACATGAAAAAAAAAAATGAGATGTTATAGTTATTACTTATAGGTTGACATTTAAGCAACTTTATAATTTATTACTCAAACTTGTGCATTTGGTCACACTTTTAACTATTATATTTATAACAGCTACAACTTTCACTTTCTTCTCTTTCATGTTAAAGAAGCTAAACTCCCTGGGAAAAAGGAAATGCTGGGAACCGAGCAGCCGCTCACACTAGCATTCACTAAGCTTTTCCTGGCTGTTTCACTTTCGTGAATTTTGTTCACGAAATACCATTCTTAAACAAGAGAAATGGTTGTTGTACATGTCCCTTTCTACCCAATTGGATTGTTATTTCAAAGTAAGTATGCGATAGATGTAATAAATCATCACGTAGGGTGAGCAAAGCTGGAGTATCTCATATTTTAATTTTGACATTAAAAAATGCGTTTTCTAAAGTTTGAATGAAAATCTCCTGAATTTTCTCTGTACAAGGACGTTGGTAGTAACGACTGTCTTGTTTTGGAAAGTTTCATTCGAATTTGTCATCTTTAGTTAAAATCTAAGATTAGGAATTGAGGCTTTAAATATGTGGAAGCATCCTTATATTGAACGTACCTAGCGCCCACAAAGTGTCTGTGGTACATGCAGGATGAAAATGAGTTTTAAGGTGGAAAAGCAGAGTATCTGTCAGTAACATGGCAAGTGAGCACTGCATATCGGGATTTATATCAAAACTAAAAAGAAGTGAAATAGATAGCCAGGGTGTCATAATTTGGGTTTCGGGTGCTTAACATGTCAAATATAGACAGTGGAAACTACAAATCTCCTAGCACATACTATGCTGTACCATCATAATAGTTATCGACTCTTCCAGGTCAAGTGTCTTCTACCTGTGTTTTTCCCCTCCTTAGGTTAAAGATCAGGCTCTAGAGGCTAAAAAAGATGATAAAGCTCAAAGGTGAGGCCAACAACTATCAGAGTCTGAGGTCTAAATCAAGCTTAAGTGGCTCCTGTGATGGATGTGGCTGTTGTGGAACCAAGCGAAAGCTACCTGGCCACACCAGATCTCTTTGATCCTCTGACGAGAAAGGCGTCCAAGCCATCCCAAGCCTTGCACGTGCATCATGGAAGCTGGGTGCCACCACAGTACCACCTCTGCATGGCTTGTGCACGAGTGAATGGGGCTGGACACCGAGTGATCGAAGCATAGTTGGTGTGTTCATGGAGAAGCCCATCATTGCCATCGACCTCTGAGATTGGTACCTTCTTGCAGCTCCCCTTTCCCTTTTATGAGCGTTTTGATGACCTCCTAATGCCTGTGAACTGAAGAACTTCCTCATGCAGAAGTTGCATGAAAAAACTTTTGCAGTGGCTGGTCTTGATTGAAAATCGGGGTCTCCAAAAGTTGAGAGTGAAGTGCCTCCTATGTTCAGGTTCAACCACTCTTTGGGGTTGTCATCTTCACTTCCATAGTTGTCCTTTTCTCCGTTCATCACTTCAACTGGTTGTTCTTTGGCTGTTGATACGATTGTTTCATCTTCTCCGATCATCATTTCCCCTAAATTCTCTGATATCTCTGATGACCAAGGGGAGTTGAATTTGAATACATGAAAAAAGGCTCATTGGAGTCCTTTTAAGTTTAGATCAAAAGCAGAAAAACTAACCGAAAGGGGTATCAAAGTGTAATGGAAGTGAGATGGGATGTTTTTAATTTTTTGTCATCCGAATCAGTAACCCCACCTGTTGATGCTTGGTTCTGTAGGGAACAATGCTTATGTCATCTCACTGTTGGCTCCCTTCAGGCTTCGGATTCCCCACTATCATCTTTTCTTTTTCCTCTTTTCTCCTTACAAAGTTCTATCATTTCTTGGCTATCTTAGGAATACCCATAGAAATATAAGTTTGACAATGCTAAATCATTCCATCTCTTGTCAAAATCAAATCTCATTTTATTTGAACTGCCTGCCATGTGTGCTCCTAACACCATCCTATATGCTATACTTTTCCCTCTAGTAGGATAGGTATTAGATGTGATGGGGTTTAAGCATTCATGATTAAGCATATGTCATGGTTATCCACTTAGCTCACTGCTATATTAATTCATTTCTTTATTTCCCACCTTTTATATTCCTTTTGATAGTGAAAGTAGGATCTGACTTCTGAGTTTAAGCATATGTCATGTAGGGTTGGGTTGGCTTTTCATTGCTTTTGGATTTGATGTTCTGTGGGGAAGAACAGTACCCTTCTTATTTCCAATAATGGTTGTAAAAAGTTGCAAACAGTACATAGCTAGGTCCATTGCTATTTCAGAACAGTTTCCCCTGTTGAACCACTGCATCTACGTGGGTGTTTTCTTGTTGGGGCTTTTTGGAAGAACTGCACCAAGTTCCACTTGCACATGCACTTATTTTATCTTTTTCAATGGTCCTAAAAGAAGCCACTTGTACTTGGTCTTTCCCTCATTAAACCGAGTCATAACAGGAAATTTCCATTGTTTTGTTTCCCTGTTTTGTAAAGGTAGTTGCCCACAGTTCACCACACTTTCTCTCTGATACAGATCATGGAAAAAGACACCTCACCAACCAATCCCAGCTCTGCTTTGTGGAGTGTATGTAGATTGAAGATAAAAAGTGTTTGGTCCTTGGTCCTGCATTGCATAACACCGAATTCATGGAACAGTGTCATGGTTTCTGTCTCGTATCCACTTTCGATAACAACTTGGGGTAGCAAGAGATATTTCCAGATTGTGTTTCTCGCTACACATATTTACGTCTCATAATTTCTATCTTCGGATTTTCGGATGGATACTTATTTACAGAGTCCAACTTAAATTGATCAAACAAGATAGTACAGATGTCAAATATTGTGTAAACTAAAAGATGAGATAGATTTGTCTGCTTAAACATGCAAGAAACCACTGCTTCTTTTGTCCGCATTAATCATGATCCGATAAAAGAAGACACCACTTTTTCATAACAATCTCATCGATACTTACCCTACACGCTGAAAGATTGAATATAACAGAACTACATATTAAATTTCAGACTTAGGCCAAAATTTAGGAATTTTGTTGCTTCACTCTCTCTCAGATTATCATATTAAATTTTAGGGTTAACCTCAAGCTTAAATCATATATTCTGTTCACAAATTTTAAAGATTTTAATTGTAGTAATTGAATATATATATATATATATATATATATATATATATATATATATATATATATATATATATATATACACGCGCGCGATACTTCCTAATTAGTAAACTATTTAAAGATTTTTATATTGATAATGCTGAAAATAAATTAAAAAAAATTCTAAGAAAAGTTTAATTGAACTTTACATAAAAAAGATTTGTGTAAAGACAGGAATAAAAAAACGGAAGATTTTAAACTGTAAATATTTGCCTTTATCTGTTACACATAAAAGAAGGACACAAGCCTTTTCAGAAGCTTTAAAAAGAATACGAGAAAAAGGTTTTCCAGATTGTAAGATGAAGAATTAGGTTATGGTAGGTCCTACGAAGTTAGAATACAATTTATACAAAATTAAATTTTGATATTTGAAGGTAGAAGAGGTAAAGGAATGAGATAACAACACTGAATACTTATTTACTGTACAATATGACATTTAAGTCCAGTCCTTAGCAATCACTAAATTTTTCATCATACCAAAGAGTGGTTACTAAGAAAACCCATTATTCACAACTAAAGTATTCATACCCTCTTCTCTTTAGGCACCTTAGACATTACTCACCAAAGACATGTAATAAAAGAACTAAGAATTATTGTTGGTTAATGATATTTAATGATAGTTTAAAGTTTTGCTCTCAATTAAGGTACAAGTATAAAGAACAGGAATTTATAAAGAACAATGTATGAGCTTTTAATACGTTCATCTCTCATCTCTCCCTTTTTAAAGGTAAACTCTTCGGTGTTTATGCCTTTAACGGTTTATTGTAGTTAAAGAGAAGATTATGGTTTAAAGCATTTTGATTTTAATATGAATGCTGTGATGCATGAATAATAAACGATGTTTGTTGGAATTTTCTGGTGTATAAGATGTTTATTGTCCTTGTGACAAATTCACGAAGGTAAAATTATTACATTGTTGTGAATGACGAGTTATATTCTCGAGTTTATCTTATTTCACTTATCTTTGTGTATTAGGCACGATGTTTAAGATAATTTCACTTCTTAAAGTTTGATGAATAAGTTTTTTTTTTTTTTTTCTTGCAAAAGTGATACTCGCATTTAAAGGTTTTAGAATTGTCCTAGATCAATGTCACTTTCAATAATTGCCTTCCTCAAGGTCAAAACATTCTTAGCAATAAAGGAGCAAAATAAAGAGCAGAGAGGTTAATGTTGTTAAAAATTGAAGGCTTCATTAAAATGAGAATATATTTAAATGAGCACAAAATCTCCTAAATGACAACTACATGTTAGTGTAGCAGCACATGTTGATGTTCAGTTAGATGAATTAATGTTGCTAAAAATCAAAGGTTTCATTAGAATTATTTAAAGATGAACATGACCTGCTTTCCCCATGTGAAGTGACAAATACATGTGAGTATATGTGCTACACAACTAATGTTCGACTTTAGGACAATGATTTTCTTTTAAAGAGTGATAGATAGTTTTGAGGATGCAAACAAGAATATAGTTTGTGTGGTATATATTTTATTGAATATTTTAGATGATTAATATGTTTTACTAATTATCCTATAAAATTACTTTGAAATTCTCTTTGAAATATCAAATTTTAAGTTGCCATTTTCAATAATTACAATTTTTTATGACATTAATGTCATATTTTAGACTTTCATATGTTATCCGTACTAAGCTGTATCTTTAGTCTTTGTCTTTTTTTTTTTTTTTTTTTTATTTGTCGTTTCAATTTTTATTTTTTTTTTTTTTTTAAATTTATTTTTTTTTTTTTTTTTTTTTTTTTTTTTTATGTTAATTGGCGTTTCAAAAAACTTATTTGTGCGCGGTAAATTTGGAAATAAAAAATGTTTCCTATTCGAAAGATTTTGGACATCTAATTTGACAAGTGTTGTTATTGCCATTAGTTGTACTATTATAATTATGCACTTACTGTTTTGTAAGGATATTTGAATGATTAAGAATGCTTTATTAATTGAGTTGTGTTAATTTTTAACTAATATTTGATGGGATCGTGCTAATCTAGGGATGTCAATGGAGTGGGTAAGGTATGGGTAGTAGCTCTTCCGTACCCTATCCGCTGGATAAATATCCGTCCCGTACCTGTACACATATCCGTCGGGTATCTTTTATGCGAGTACCCGCCTTTTTCTTTTGTATCCGCCGGTATCCATGAGTACTCACGAGTATTTACAAAATATTTAAAAATTAAATATTTAATCATAAATTCAAATAAAATAAAATACATCACTGTCATGAATTTTAAATAAAGTTTAAATAAACTCAAGTTCATACAAGTCCAAATAATTATAAAAGTAATTATAAAATTTAGTGTATTGATAAAAAAATTCACTTTCTCCAATTGATTACTAAACAATAAACAAAATAAACAAATAATAAACCTCAATTGCCACGTCAAGTATTCTTATTTTAATTCCATCATTTGACAACAAGCATATCATAAACATCATTGTTTATATAGGATTTGATGTATATGTCCAATTTCAAATAAAGGAAAGAGAAGAATGTCAAAGAATGTACTTGAAAGAAGACAATGTACCAATACTTGAAGTTTGAAGAATGAAGACAAAAGACAAGATGTGCAACTTCGAAAAAATTAGGCTAGAATGTTTTTTTACTGATATATATATATATATATATATATATATATATATATATATATATATATATGAGGTTACTTTTGTGAATTAAAGTTTAGTAGGTACGGGTATCCACGGGTACACATACTATAAGACCCGTACCCGCCCTCTTAACATGCGGGTATCAAACATACCCGTACTCGCGGGTAGCGGATATCCATTCTTAATATCAGTTTCCTATCCGTTGCAGGTTTTATCCGCGAATATCTACGGATACGAATTATTTTGACATTCCTATGCTAACATGTATCCACATATTAAAATAATTAATACACATTAAATTTTATAAAAATTTATTATTAAGTATAATTTTAAATGAATTTTTACTTAATAAGCATTAATATATTCTTAATTTATTTAGAGAAAAAAAATGTTCACAAACATTTTACAGTTTTATTTAATATTTTATTTTGTTCATATCAATGAAAGTTGAAAAATAATTAAATAATTATATTTTAATATTATTTAAAAATTAAAATATAATTAAACATAAAAAAATTTAAGTTAAGAAAATCATAATGTTAAACAGTTAAAAAATTTATAAAAGAACAATTAAAATATGAATTAAATAATAAAATAACTATATTTTACTATTTCAAAAAATTTCAAAGATTTTCTTTTATGCAAAATTTAAAATTTGTACCTTTGAAATGTTTTAAAAGTATTCACAAATGAAAAAATTTTCAAGGTGTCAAATGAATATTCTTTTTTCTTACTATTAAGTGGAGATTTTAAATTTTCAAAGTATTTATTTTGTGTCAAAGAGATATTTTCTTAGAAATTCAAAAAGTATTTTTATTTTTATAAAATCTGTTATAAAAATTTATAATATATTAATTAATTAAATTAATTATTTTAATTTTTAATATAAAAATAATAAAAATAATAATCATTAATTATAACTTAATCAATGTGACAATCCTTTTTCTATTTGAGTTATTTTTATTATTAAATAAAAGTTAAATTTTACATTTATAAAAAGAATCAAAAGTAAAATAGTGAATATAAAGAATGCATAAAAATTTATTAGATGTCAAAATACTTGTCCCATTCAAAGTTACTACCCATCCAAATATACGTAGACACATTTAAAATACAAATATCAAAAAGAGACTATTGCGGCGTCACAATGTCAATTAAGAGTAAACTTAACTGCAAACTATAATACTTATTTGCAGCTTAATTCCATATTACTATTCATATAAATTTGCGAAGGGAAAACATAATAAAGTTAAAAAAACAAATGATCATATTTGTAAATCAACATCTTTGGTATGCTTTTATGTATTAAACTTATAATTAAACTAAATAATTTCGAAAGAAAAATAAATAAATTTAATTCATGTCTGACACTAGAATCAATTGACACAAATGACATACATGTCCAACCAAAATTTTAAACATAGAATGAAAAACATTTGTACAACTCAAAGTAAATGTGTATAAAGGGATAAACTCCCTTCTAAAAAATTGCATAACTACAAGTCCTCAATGATGTAAACTACCATTTATCTTACCATAACCTCAAGCAACATAACTTCTACTTTGTTTATAATTTGATACAAGTTTTTTGCAATAATAAGGACCAAAAAAACCCATTCCTGGGCTAATTTAGTGCATTGCTTGATAAGTGACAAACCACAGACATTATTTCGCAAATATTTAAAAGAAAGACCACAAATGTACAGCATTTAAACAATGCCAGATGCAAGAAGAATCAAGAACTAATCACGAATGTTGTTCCGATTTAGGGAAGATAAATAGTTTTCTCTGTTGAATAAGTAGCACAAATGATGGACATGACCGATGAATCTAATTCGACATTCCTACAACTGTTACTTAGCAGAAAACACTATTCCTGATTATTGGTCACCCGTATCCAAAAAAGCCAACTGGGAAAATCCAACAGCTTCCTCACGTACCTGCAACAGCAAAGGAAATCATAATAGCATAAGCATGAGATTTCATGGCATTAAAAAGATTTTGGACAATATTGCTCAACCAGACATTCAGATTATTTGCTCACAAGTTTTCTTACACAGGACTTTTTCGGAAATTATATATCCCACGTGCATGCATTGTATCAATTATATTGAAACCACCAAAATAGCATGAATAACCAAAAAGGCCTGAGTGGTGATAACGTACAACCATAGCCAGCAAATTCTTTGACAGACTAAGAATGCAAACACTAAAAGTAGTATAGTAAACAATTTCGACATGTTCTTTTTTTTTGATAGCCAAGGTTGTAATCACCCTTTACATAAAAGGACAGAATGTGGTTTTTGACAACCATGCCTAGCTGCCCGAGACTTTCAAATTGCCTTCGTAGGAAGATTTTCAAGACAGTAACCTCTTTAGCATAAAAATCTCATCTTTCAGAGCAAAGGATTTGAAGTTGGATCAAGGAGGTATTTAAGTTTTAACCAAAATAATAAATGGGGACTTAGAACCTCACCTCAGGAATCAGGATCACCTGTGAAAGGAATGTAGTTTACTCATTAGTAGCATTATAAAACTGATGAAAGGGCTGGACATACAGCCATTTCAAGGATGACTCTGGCATGGATTTTATTTCTGGTAAACTAAGCAAATGTGTGCATGGAATTTAATAACTGACGAAAAATGCTCAAATAATTCATTCAAGTGAGTTTTTTTGGGAAGGCCCCGTAAATCTTGTTGGAAACCATAAAATATTTTATATTTAGGTAAAAACGTACAAGTTAAATACAGTTGAATGAAAATGAAAAGCCAGCAAAAGTAAAATGAGAGGGGATACAATAACAGCTCAAAGCATGAGATTTTTCAATACTGAAATTAATAATGAATTATCCAAGCAATAGATAGACAAAATGCACGGCCAAGGAAAATAACTTAAAAAAAATAAACAATTGCTTATCTGACTACTGGTTCAGTTCATCTCTAAGAATAACCAATCACTTGCTTATATATATGGTTTAACCGAAAACATTACTGAATTTATAATTTTGAACGAAGGAAAACAAAAAAGGAACCTACTATGCAGCATTCTTCTCTCGCCATTGGAAGATGATCAATGTCCTGGCGCATCACCCATCCTTTCCATTCATCCCTATAAATTTAAATCTTAATACCTTCTTATGAGCCAAGCCAGACAAACTCACAAATTCTACCCAACTCATCTCTTCGCATAAAGCAACAAACCTAAATTCACCATCTATCATGCCTATAATATAAGGTTTTTCTATACAACCCAACACATTAGTAAGATTTTTTAAAAGGGAATTTTGGGTGAGGCAATGGAATGATAAGCTTAAAGACAAAACAGCATAAACCATTTTCACATTCTAAATTTTCATGCATCCTAGAACCAGCAAGACTCACAAAGAGACTACTAGCGATCTTGACAAGAACGACGGAAGGTACCATGGGACAGCTCGCAACAGGCACGAGCACTGACAACAATGTGTGACGTCATGCAGGTAATAGCCATTGTACTTTGTAGAGGTAAAAGTGATTGTGTGCAGCCCAATTGCCCCAGATTCCTGGTAAAAAGGAAAATACAAATTCTCAATATAATTCAGAATGCAACAAATTACAAAAATAATTTTAAATTAGAGAAATTAAAACGACGGCAGATTAGCAATTCGTTCTGAAACGATGTCTTTCTAGCTATCGTTAAATAATCAGAGACAGAAAAACGGTGAAAATCGAGACCTGGTAGCCGGCATGGAAAAGCGGCGGGACTGGATGCGAGGGGCAGTCACCGGTGGCGGACGGATGCGGGGAAGTGCTGACGGCGCCGCCGGCCGGAGAGAAGCCCTAGCTGTGGATACTAAGGAACGAGAGAGAGAACCAGAACGCCAAGCCATTGCAATCCAATCTGAGAGACGAGGAACGCTGTTTTAGGGCTTTGCAAGGGTTTAGTGTTGGTGGCTGGTGCTACTGAGCAAGTGAGAGAATCGTAGGTTTTGCTTTGCTTAGGTATATCATGGAGCAGATAAAACGATGTCGCTTTTAGCTGCTTCCAATTTTTAACCTGTATTGTATGTAACCGTTTTTTGTAATTTTTTTGGACATTTTTTTTATAAACTACATAAATGTTTTTAAAAGAAATAAAGTTTTTTCATAACCTAAATTAATTTATGTATAAATTACAATATAATTTTGAAAAAACTACTAGAAAGAATTTTTACTAACGAATGGTGGTTAGTGTTTTTAATTTTTATTTTAATATTTTCTACGATAAATTATAAGTATAAAATATAAAGCAATAATGAAAAATGTAAAGGGACAAATTATGTCCTTCTTAATCTATTTAACTTAACATCTAAAAATAAAATCTCTGAGTATATATGTTTCTTGAAATGAGGATAATGAATATAAAAACTAAAAAATTATGAGAGATTTATCATGCATTTAAATTATGTCTTTCTTAATCTATTTAACTTAATATCTAAAAAAAACTTTAATTATATATGTTGGAAGTCATACATCATTTTGTAAAATATAAATAGATAATAATCTTATCTTTCAAACTAATTTTGTAAAATTAAGTCTAAATTTATTTCTTAACAATACATTCCACAATTTTCTTGTGAAACCTCTCATTTATTATACTTCCATATATATTATTTGCATGGGTAGAAGCTCACTCTAATCTTTCTTTTATTATTATTTAACATTCTATGCTCTTTGGAAAATGAGAGCCATGGCAAAGTCACATTGCTCAACCTGTACTCTAATTTGGAAAGCCTGACCTGTGTTTAGTTTAGATAAAAAAAAAAAAATGTTCTTATTAAACTTCCATGCAGCAAATTCCAAAACACATTGAGGAAGAAAGAAAATATGTTGATTGAAAATAAAGCCTTTTTAATTCTCCCAATTCATATTCAAACATAAACACCTAGACCACATCCCTCTACATATTCTCGATCAGCAGAATATCTATGATCCATTGAATTCGAGTGAAGTTGAATACTAAAAATGACAACAGCATTACACAGGTTTTACGCATAAAAACGTAAAACAAATGCATCAATGAAAACAAAATTATTGGTTAAATTACATTCTCAGCAGCTATATGAAAAGAATAATCTTAGGAAGCAAGATAAATGTATCTTGATCCCGCAAACTGCATCCAACATTGAACCCATGACAAATTGCAAAAAACAATGTCTCTTACTTAGAAGTATTGCAAGAATATTCAAGGATTAACTTTTCTGAGGGAGAGAGTATGTCTTCACGCACTTCAATAGGTTATTATATGAGTAAACTCTGCCAGGTGATAAACTTGTTAAGACCACGGTTTCTCTATAATGTAGTCTTACTTGAGAATTCAGCCTTTCTGACCACAGCCCAACTTCACTAAGATCTCCTTCTTTCCAACAAATGTTGACTGTCACCCCACCACGAGCTTTCAATCCTTTCACACAACCATTGGCCCATTTATCGCGTGGCAATGCCGGAAGCAAGTAAAGGTCCTTCGTTGTGCTTTGAACAAGCATTTCTGCTATTGCTCCAGAAAAACTGCCACCAAAAAGTGTTTTTTTTTTTCAGCCAAGGAATTATCAGGAGCACACCTCGTCGTTAAAGCTAAAGCAATAGTTTAATCTCGTGCCACGTTTCTATTTCTGCATTTAACTACCAAGAATATGGGTGAAGTAAAAAAAATACTACTATTCCCGAGGGTCCACTTCAATACTTAGAATGTAATGGTTTTTTTCACAGTTATGGAATTGCTCAGTTATGCTGTGTAAGATGTTATAGAAGAAATTAAGAGCCGAAGTCCTGGGTTATAATGTTGATAAGATGCAATGGAATATATTCAACAAGATATGATAACTGCAAAAATGTTTAAAAACAGGGAAAAAACTAGCATCAGAAAGCAGATTTATCAAAAAACAGTGAACGCATGAAAGTGATGAAAGTGAAATTGACAAGATACCTTACAGTCTTTATAAAAAATTGAGCCTTACCCAAAGTTAGCATCAATCTGAAAAGGGGGATGTGCTGTGAACAGGTTGCTATAAAGTCCTCCTTCGTAATCACTTTCATGATCAGGGTCTACCAAGACAATCAAGTGTTTTATCATACGATACGCATGCTCACTATTGTGAAGATGTGCCCACAATGACGCTTTCCAAGTTGTCGACCATCCTGGGCCATCATCTCCTGTAATACAGAGTGAGAATGTTAACTACTGTTGAACGAAAAAGAATACAGATTTACACTATGTATGTTGTCATATATAAGGTTGAACATAAACATACTAATCCCTGCTTTCGTAGAAGTAAAAATAATTCCTGGAGAACCATTACAGTCGTCAACTAAACTAACTAGAGAGGCTATAAGCTGACACATAGTTGAAAGTACTCTCTCTAGTATGAACACAAAAGATCACTTCAGCTATTCATAAGCAAAAAAACACAACCATTAGAGAGTATTTTAATATCTATACAACCATTTTTAATCCGTATTAGTCTTAGAGACTAAAAATAATTAAAATGATCATTAAAAAGGATATCTTTAGTTACTAAATGGAAACATTTTTAAGTATAGAGACTAAAAGTTGTAAATTTATGGAAAAAAATGAGTAATTAAACCTATTAATAATTATATATGGCTGTTCCAACTTATCTAAGAATATGAAATTTCAACATAATGAATAAGTTCCAGACATATTGCATGGAAAAAAAAAAATGTTATCTCTTGAAAGATTAAAGTTCTCCTAAAAGACCTCTTTTAATTAGACTAGATTCCACAGCTTTACAGAGGACTGGAGTTTTCTCAAGACTAATCGTGTGTCCTGGAAATAGTCCAAACAGATGTGAAACATGTCGATGATGTACATCTGGGTCCTCAAAATCTTCTGCCTGCAAAATAAGTAAGGCGCTATAGTTAACATGGAATTGCTGGCAAACAGTCAAACTTGGTCGTTGCAAATCAGAACAAAATATCAGATCACAAGAACTGGCCAAATGGATATTAAATGGATGGAGGGAAGGAATACAGATAATAAATATAATTACTTACCCATTCCATAATGGAACCATCTCTAGAAAGTTTTGTCGGAGGAAGCTTAGACTGATACATGGTGACTCTTTTGATGATTGTGTCATTGTGTCTTCCCAAAACCTGTTTTTCAGATATTTAGTGACTAGGCAAAATTGGGATAATATGAAACTAGTATTGGTGTGAGTATCATTCTCACCTCAGCAGCAGAAATGATTATGGAGAAAACTTCTTTTATGATTGAAATGTCCATGGTTGATGAGTAGCTCACACTAGCAGGCTTTCGGTCTGGTGCAGTGAACATGTGCTCTGGTGAAGTTGATGGGTTAGTTTCTAATAATCCACCACGGCCTTCAATCAACCAATCCAACAAAAATGATGTACATTCTTCCAACAAAGGGTATGCTTTATTTTTAAGAAAATCCTAATATAAAAAAAGAAAATTCAACCATCACTTACCTAGTAATTAATACACACACAAGATACTACACAAAACAGATACAATTTACGAAAATAGCATTTACAAGTAAAAATATAGCTGTATGTGCCATGATAAAACATTAGATTCCCCATCCCTTGGTATGGGTACCTAATAACTAGTCTATATTTATAACCTCAAAGGTTCATTGGTAATAATGGCAGTAAATAAGTTCTATCCTTAGATGAAACTTGAAATCTATAATTGAAGTTTTTGGTTGGGGTTTGAAAATCCATTTGAAAACATTATGTTGCTCCCTGGAATTATTAATTGTCATAGCTGAACAAGGCAATATTTGGATTTGTATCAATTTTGAAATTATATTGAGTTCATAAATCATAATGACAAAAAATACATCAACTGGTCATATAGAGAACCCTATCATGACATGAAGATGAATAACCTCATTCAATATTTCAGGTCCAACACATAGTTATGCCATGAAAATAGAAGCAGACAATTGCACTCATGAAATAGGCAACTTTACAAGTATAACGGTTGATCATGGCTTAGATATTTTTCAGAAAAATATGAACTTACTTTGTCCATTGTATAAGTATAATGCTCCCATAAATGGGCACAAAGCCAAGCTCCACCCATAGGCCATAAAGCCCAAACAGCCTCACCTCTATCTGGTGATGTTTTAGCCCATATGTCAGAAACTTGATGTGCAACCCAACCATTTGTTTCATAGTTCACCTGTATGCAAAAGATCAAAGGAAAATATGGATAGAACACATAAAATTCAGGACAGCAAATGGTAATATGGTAGACTATATTTTCTTGTCTTTTTGTTTTGCTATACAAGATATAAAGTTACTGATAGCAGAAAGGATGGATCTCTTTCTTAAATACAATGCCAAGAATAATATGAAAGCAAGAGGGAAAAGAAAAAATACCTTTGCAGTTTTTTTACCATTGGCTGACAAAGACGAAATGAAATCAAATAAGGGCTCTTGACACTCATGTAGGTTGCTAGAAAGGGCTGGCCAATAATTCATTTGAAGATTAATGTTCAAGTGAGGAGCACCACTGGATGACGTACAAAAGGAGACAAATTACAAACTCTCAGCAATGCTTCGTGAAAGTACTTCTACATATTATATTTAATACTCCATATCCATGTCAAAACTCTAAGCAACCTTATAAACAAGAAACTATAGTATACAATTTCCTTTTTATTTATTTATTTATTGCTAGCTGAGGGATGAAAAGAGAACGAAAAACATACTCCCATGCAGGCTCAACATCTTTGTTCCAGATACCCTGTAGGTTTGCCACCTGAGATCCAGGACGTGAACAAGAGATTAGCAGATACCGACCATATTGAAACAAAAGCTCAACAAAGGAAGGATCCTCATCAGTTTGAAAAGATTTGACTCTTGCTGAAGTTGGAATGGTGTCACCTTCCTTTTGAGAGAGGTTTGCTTGGGAGGAAATCGATTGCCTTTTGTAGAAAACAGATTTTCCCAAAACAGTCTTGGAGCTTTTGGAGAGTTGCAATGAGACACGACGAAATAGATTTTGATAGTCATCTAAGTGTCGTGCATAAAGATCAGCATAAGAAAAACTTTTCACAGACTTCATTTTACTGAGGGACTCAGAAGTAGGGTCCTTCTTAGAGTCTTCAGGCATAGTAAATGGGCCATCAAAGGAAGAAGAAGCTGTCAAAAGAAAAATAGCCGAGTCTGAACCTTCAACTCTTAGCTTCCTATCATCTAAAACTTGTATAACCCCGTTACTAATCTGCATATCAAAAACTGCAGAAAACCGAATCCCCTTTGGATTGTCAATTGAATCCAGTCTTGGTCGGATCCTACTACCAGGACATCTCCCTTCAATTATTATCTGATTTTGGCCACTTACCCTTGAATCATGATGCATTTTGCTATCAAAATACACTGTAAATGATAATGACCCAGGTTTGCTTGCAGACAACCTTGTCACTATTACTTGGTCTGGACTAGAAACAAAATGCTCTCTAGTAAATTCTACATCACCCACAGAGTATTTTACTTTTGCGGTAGCAGTATCCAAATCCAGCTCCCTGTAATAAGACTCCTTTGAATATTTAAGATGGGAATCATGAAACTCTATCTTGATATCACCGAGAAGTTGGTATACCTTCATATAAAGAAATAACAGTCAGGAAAATGAAAACCAAGTTTGTATAAAGCTTCCTTGACTCATGCACCAATTCATAGTCCAAATGAGAGCACGAATAAGCACAAATTTAAAAGAAGGCCTGGGGGAATGAATGGAATACAAGTTGAATAATAAAATTATGAGATTTGTATTGTAGAAAAATAGCACCTAATCAGATCCCTTTGTTCATATATCATATTACCGGGTTGTCAACCCCTGAAATCAGTTTAGTAAATAGTATAGTTCTTCGAAACTTAGAGCAAGGATGGTTATATGAATGGTGACATATTACATACATCGGAAGGCTCTCCTGACAACTTGACAGCTGCTGCTGTAGCTTCAGAGAATTTTCCATCATCAACAAGCTTTCTGACTTCAGCCAGCGCTTGTGGAGCACTTTTGTTGGTGTAGTCTCCAGGGATCCCAGTCCAGAGTGTGTCCTCTACAAGAAAATTTAAATCTTCACATTAGAATGCTTCACGAAAGAGAGAGAGACATAGTTGATTGGTTTCACCTTGCATAAAAAAAGTAAACCATGACCATGTCCTCGACATTTCGTCCCACTTATACAAGTTCACAAGTACAAATGGCTATAGTGTCACCCATTTGATGAAAAAAAAAAAAATAATTAAATAAAGAGAAAA
>Ga0214544_1000232_pt1 | contig 92022 bp, 52 predicted proteins | sample CNSS3metaG_FD_160074 | JGI IMG/M metagenome (GOLD analysis project Ga0214544, IMG submission 160074) | Root nodule microbial communities from cowpea collected in UCLA plant growth center, Los Angeles, California, USA - CNSS3 | ecosystem: Host-associated > Plants > Roots > Nodule | place: USA...
CGATTTTAATAACGAAATCGTGAGGGGGCATGACATTTTCAAGAAGAAAACGTCTTGGGGTGTGACGTTTTTAAGAGAAAACGTGCCAGGGGTGCACGTTTTCACCTTTTTTCTTTTTTTCTGCTTTCTGCACCCCCCATCCAGCTTTCTATGATTCCGGATCCTCATATTCTTTTGTATTTTATGCAATATGAACATGTTTTATCGATCCATTTTACAATCTTGATTACATAAATAAGGCTTATCAAATCCAATTCTATCCACTACGAAATGAGGACTATTGGTCAACATATACAGGTCCTAATTTCATTCCAGACCCACAAACTAGGCGCAAGGTTTCCGGACGACCTACAACAACTAGGATCCATAACGAAATGGATCAACCCCTTACGGATAAACCAAAAAAATGCTCTTATTGTCGCACTGAGGGTCATTATAGGGGACAATGTCCATTTCGCCAATAATTTATTCATTTTTTTTCTTCAATAAATTTATTTTTCAATGCTTTTTTCTTCTTTCTTCAATGTCAAAATTAAGACAATTTTTATGACATTAACATATCTTATGCATTCATCCACTATAATTTCAAATACTTTATTCTCTAATGGACGAAAAAACTCTATAAAATCATTACTATGATTGCCTTTGTATCCAATTCGAATTTAATCAACTTTTTTCACACAAAAAAAATAGGATTGTAATTGATTATAATACCTTTGTAATCGATTACAATTAAACCAGAAATAATGCACTCATTCTCTAATCAATTACAGTTTGTCCGTAATTGATTACATTAAACCCAGAAACACTGCAACACATGTAGAAATCGATTAAATCACAGGATAATCGATTACACGGAGAAAAACGTTCCTCCTGCACAATTTCAATATATAACCACTTAAAAGCATGTTCATATTGCATAAAATACAAAAGAATATGAGGATCCGGAATCATAGAAAGCTGGATGGGGGGTGCATAAAGCAGAAAAAAAGAAAAAAGGTGAAAACGTGCACCCCTGGCACGTTTTCTCTTAAAAACGTCACACCCCAAGACGTTTTCTTCTTGAAAATGTCATGCCCCCTCACGATTTCGTTATTAAAATCGTCCACCCCCCACACGATTTCATCCTCTGACCAGATTTGACCTAAGAACGCATGGGGTTTAACGATTTCTTCATCAAAAAACGTTCAGCCCCCACACGTTTTGCCTATAATGGTAATTTAAAAAAAAAATGCCTACTACTGTAATTTACCCAACCGAACTGCCTATTATTGAAAAAAAACCGGAGAAGCGCGTCCAGTTTCAATTCAATTACTTTTTACAAAATTATTAGTTCTTGTTGAACTTAATAAAAATGTAATCATTATATATTTATTAAATTCGGAATATAAAGTGAATTGAGAGTTTTAAGTTAAAAGTTGAGATGAATAAGATCATTTAATATTTAAGAAAAAAAAAACATAAACTTTTTATTTTTAACAATTTAAATTGAGGGTGACGTTTTTTAATCTCATTTATTTATGATTTATTCATGTCGAATAAGATAATTGATATCTTGATCTTTAATATAAATTTATTTATTATTTATTAGTGTTGGATTATTTATATATTTTTTCGAATATCTATTACAAGTCAAAATTTTCTTTGTATAGTTTTAATTTTATTTGTATTGAGTTACGAGTGGATATTGTTTGTTGATGTTTTTATGCCTTTCTATCGAATTGTGTGTCAATATATATTGACACTTAAGAGTGCATTATCTTTTCTTCCTGTACATGGTTATTATCATTATGATATTTTTTTTGTTAGTATTCATATAAATTAATAAGGTTATCACATGAAGTATTTTTTTTTTTATTAAATAGTATTTAGAACCTCTTGCATGTGACAATGTTTGGACTATATAATCTTAATTTCAGAATTTAAGTGGATTGATTAATATGGTCACTGGAAGTGTATAATAGTTTTAAGCTACACAATATATATATATATATATATATATATATATATATATATATATATATATATATATATATAATTTATATCATTAAATGTTATTATTAGGAATGTAGTTCTTATGCCAAAAATAAATTCTATTTAAAACATATACAAGGACATATAAAATCAATAATGAATATGAAAGATAAAAGCTACTTTTAGAAATTTTTCAATCTTGACTCCAATCGCTTCTAATTCATAGACAATTTCATTAATATTACTAAGGTGATAAGAGATTTTTGTATCATCACTCATGCATAAGCTATGAAACTTTTCCTTTAGTAACAATCGATTTGAGATGTCCTTTGCCTGATAGAAGCCTTCAAGTCTCTCCCAAAGTTCATTTGCAGTTGACATTCTCTATACGTTTAAGAAATATGGAGATTATCTACGCCAATAATTTGTAGGTAATGTGCAATTTTCATAGGTAACTTGATGTTATATATGAATTACCTACAAAGCGCATTTCATAAGTAATTAGCTGATAGGTAACTTTATCTACAAAAATGTGATTTGTAGATAACTTTTACCTATGTACTTTATCTACGAAACTACAACGTCGAAACTGTTCGTAGGTAACTTACATACAAAACAGTTCTTAGATAATTTACCTACAAAGATATATGTAAGTAAATTACCTACAAAAATCTTCGCAAGTAACTTATCTAGTTCCTTCCACTTCTCTTCCTCCATGTCAGAAGTTATTCCTTTTAACGTGTTGTGTAATCCATATTGTATCAACACATCTTTGACTTGAGTTTGCCATAAGTCAAAGTTGATCATTCCATCAAATTTCTCTATGTCACACTTAATAGCACTTGTAAATGTCATTGCAACCAAGGATGATTCCCTAGCAAGAAATTAATTTTTTCTGATGTGGAAGATCAAACTAAGTTACAACCATAAAGAATACTAAGAAAAAATCCTACCGAACCAAAGGCTCTTGACACCACTTGTTGGGAAAAGCACACATATTCCCCACAAAATCACCCTATAAGCAGAGAAATAATAACAAAATCACCCAATTTGGATAAAAACCATACTATGTGAAAATTCTTACAATACATAAACAATACTCTTAAACCCCTTGAACCAAGTATCCCACACTTTCCAAAGCTAGAATTTAACCTAAACCTCACAATACTTAACTACAAGAATACAAGTCAAATAAGCTTAAAATGTCTTTGACTTAGGATAATAAACACCATGGACCTTAAATCTATTATATAACCACTATTACCCATTCCAAAATATATCATAGGTGATATGAGACTTGCACGATGTATTTTCATCAAACCAACACTATGAGTATTTTAGTAGTTTAAATAGGGATAAGGATGAGGGTGTGATGGGTATTAGAGTGACTATGGAGACGAAAAAGAGACGAATATGTACATATTCATCTCCATTTTCATACCCAATTGAAAAAAATGGATATTATCCATACTTATACTTGTACCCATATATTGTGGAGATCTTCTGTTAAAATAAAGACAAATTCGAATGATACCGATGAAGATAAATTTATTTGTCATTTCTAAATATTATTTTTAAAAAATTGACTAAAGACTTTCGATTTCAAATACCAATAATAAATAAAATTACGAAAAATGTAACTTAAAGGACCACCACGTGTGTTGATGATGGGTGATGTTGACGTTAAAATTTGACATACACAAATTGGACATGAGGAGGCTAGAGACACAAAAATATATTGCCATTGTTCTGCATAAATGTTGAATTCCAAGCATCAATTCTTAACGTGTAGTAATTTAGATTGAATAGTATTGTTTGACGTTAGAGTCATGGATTTTATCTCCAAGTTTTAAAAATATGGATTAAATTATTTTTATCGACACTTAATATAATTGTTCAAATAACTAACATACATTTAATCATTAATTTAAAAAAATTAAAAATAAACCTCTTAAAGTATATTATTAGTAGTATAGTAGTATTCACAATACTAATAAAGATAATCACAATGTTGATGATGATAGTTTTTAATAATAAAAACAATGACCATTGTAATTATAATGGTTTTGTGTTAGTTTATAATAAAAGCATATAAATGACGTCATTTAAATTAGCTTAATTTAAAATTAGTTTTAATCAAAGTTGATCCAATAAGAAAGATGTTATAATAAGTTAATTTGGCAAAACAAAAAGTGTAGATAATTGACGTATATTTCAACACAAAAGAATGTTGGGGAAATAAACGCGCGATTAAGGAATAATAATTCAGATATGGCTGCTGGCCGGCGGAATAGGATTAAGGGTTCAATTATCTTGTAAGGATATGTTCTTAAAAATATCTCTTTAGAAGTTTTTATAAATAAATATTTCACTCTTTTAAATAAATAAAGCTAAACATAAACTAGGTCAGTTTTACCCCCAAAGTGGCAACACATTGCAAGAAATTTACAGCTACCTAAAAGAAGTTAAGGGCTTGTTATTATTTTGTTTTCTTTAACCATGTCTGCATGTTATTATGAGTTAATTCATTCTTTTCACACATTTTAATTTTAAATTTATCATTTCAGATAAATTTTATTTTTTATTTTTGTGATTTTTAGGAGTATTAGAACAAGATAATCTGCTTTGGTTTATATGAAGTTCATTAATAAATATATGAATTATTCATGACATCATAATATTATTATCTGTCCAATGAGACATAATCTCAAAACTAACAAGTTGTTGGACATCATGATTATTAATTTTTATTTTTTATTTTTGTTGTAATGTATGAAAAGTATAAGATTTGTGAATACATAGATGGATACAATGTAAGATATCCAGATACGTAAATTAATATATATGATTTTAAAGTAAATGTAAAATAAAAATGTTTTTTTTAAATGTTAATAAATATATTTAAAATAATTATTTTTTATTTATCCTTAATTCTATTGTCTACAAAACTTCCAAATATTTCACTTTCTATCTAAGATTTTGGGCAAAGCAGTAATATTTCTTTTATAATCACCGAACAGACAGCGGTGAATAAATACATTTTAGAAAATAAATAATTTTATTGTGTAGTACGTCAACAAAATTTCACACTATTTATAAGTAAAAAAAAAAAATATTTATAATTATGTTCCTCTGTTAATTCATTAAAATACCTATTGAGATGAAATCATAATAAACTCACTATAGAGTATACTTCAATCATTTAAATGTAGTGATTGATCAATCGATATTTTAATAAACTTAATATTGGAACAGCTTTTAATATAATTATTTTATTACTTTTAGATATCATATATTGTCATGTGATTTTTTTTCGTGTTTTAATGTAAATTAGGTCACTTGGGATCAACATAAAAAAAAAAAGGAAAAATTTGAGAAGACGTCCTCGTTTATAAAGAAAAACAATTAGATGAAATGTAAAAGTAAATAAATTCTAATTATTTTTACTCTATTTAAATATAATCTCCAAAAATCAACTTTTAATCAATAAGATTACATTTAAATTTTTATATCAAGTTTTAATCTAAGAAAGTTTTTTTTTTGTAAGAAAATTTAATAAAATTGCTGTTAATTAACTCGAAAATTAATTAATTAAAGTTATATTTCTATATAGAAAGAGTATATGATATGATAAAACATTTTATTATAGCAAGAAAAGTGCAGCGAAACGATGAGTTGCAAAGAATTAGACTATTTACTTCTAATGATTCCAATAATTCCTGCAAATATAAAAATAAAAATAGTTGGTATCACCGTGACTTTAGGTTAACAAATATAATAATAAAATGGTAAAAAGAAAAAAGAAAGTCAAAAAAATATAAAACCAGTGCTGTTTGTGTGAATTGACATCAACACGTGCCCATGTATGGACAAAAGCCACAGTGTCCTCACATTTCAAGTTTGTACAACACTCATCATATCACACCATATATAAGAACAAGTGTTCATGGAATCACTCACACTCATCCTAGTATCATCTTCTTCATCATCATCATTTTCTCAGAACAAACATAAACACTTGTTCAAAACCACATGCCAAACAACATCAACTTCAACAACGATTCTCTGCATGTTTCCCTTCGCAACCTCTCCCAACTCAGCACACGAATGGATTCGCTTCAGAGCTTTGTCTCCCAATCCATTCAATCCCACACTCTCCTCACGCACCACCAAATGAACATCGTATCCAACGAGATCCTAACCGCAATTCGCCACGTCATCACCAACGGCGCAGCCTTAGTCGCCGCGTCGGAGAACGTGCTTCCCTTCTCGGAGACTCCCAACAACGAAACCAACGTGGTGGAGCTGGACGCGATGGAACTCCTGGCGCAGCACCTCCACTTCTGCGAGGTGTGCGGGAAGGGCTTCACGCGCGACGCCAACCTTAGGATGCACATGCGAGCCCACGGGGACGAGTTCAAGACTGCGGACGCGCTCGCGAGCCGGGCGCGTGGGAAAACGACGCGGTTCTCGTGCCCCTTCGAAGGATGCAACCGCAACAAGACGCACAAGAAGTTCAGGCCGTTGAAGTCGGTGTTCTGTCTGAGGAACCACTTCAAGAGGAGCCACTGTCCCAAAACGCTGTCGTGCGAGCGCTGTCGGAAGAAGAGCTTCGCGGTGCTCTCGGACTTGAGGAGTCACATGAAGCAGTGTCGGGGAGAGGCCACGTGGAAGTGCTCGTGCGGAACCACGTTTTCGCGGAAGGACAAGCTGTTTGGACACGTGGCGCTGTTCGAGGGGCATTTGCCTATGCTTCAAGAGGAGAAGGAGACCTCGGCGGCGGCGGCGGTGGTAGCGGTGGTGGAAGGGTCGGTGAAGGAAAGTGACGGTGGTTTGGATGGGTTACCTGAAGGGTTCTTTGATGGGTTGGATGAATTCGGGTTTGGTTCCACTGAAAGCTCCTCTTCACCGGAAGAAACTTCGATTTTGGGTTTCCCACAAATAATTTAAATGGAAACTCATTTCTAATTTAATCGGAAGATATTTGTTGCAAGTATTTTATGTGCTTGTTAAAAAAAATAAAAAAGAATAAATATTAGCAAGTGAAGAGTTAGTAATCTTTTTTAAGTTCATCCAAAAAAAAAGTTTTTGAAATTGTAGATCAAATTTATCTCACGTAGCTGATTAATTAGGAAACACATAACATTTTACGATAAATAAAATAAGAGAAATGTTGATGATGATTCACTACTAACATACTTTCTGCATTAAATTTAATCAAACAAGACTCAGATTCAATAAGCAAGAAGTCGGACTCGCAAAGTTTCATAATTTAGAGAAACTAGACTCAAATTCTACAATTGATTCAAAATTTAAAACAAGTCACAAAGTTTTATATAAAATTTAGTTAAGAACAAAAGTGATATAAAGAATATGTTAACATGGTGGTAAAATTGGATTTCTTTTTAAGCATTCTTTTTGAATTTAAATGGTGTGGATAGAACAAATATAATTAAGATGACTAATAAATTAGACTATGATACTTTGATATAAAAAAATTGATAAATTTTGACAAAGATTTTTTTTTTTTAAATTACAATAAATCTTTCTCTTTTCTTCTTGAGTCACACCAAATCTTTCAAACCTTTCTTTCATCAAATTGAAAAAGTTATGTCGACATTACAAAAAAACTTTGTTAAAAAATATTTTTCCTAATAAATTTCTCAAACGTATTAATTCAGAATAATAACAAAGACAATTTTATATAAATTGTTTTAATTAAATAACAATGGAAATAAACAACAAAAATTTACACTTTGTGATTAAGATTTAAAATCTTGTATTATATTATAGGAAAAATAATAAGTATCACGTCACGTGGATAAATAAATGATCATAAGTCATTTTCATTTTTCTTTTACACGAGTCAGTCCACTTTATGGGTTGATTGATATCCATCGTCAATTAATCAACTCTCTTCTCTTTCTTATAAATAAATCATTTAGTCAAAATATTTTTAAAGCAAACTAATATTTTATGTAATATTTCGTTTGAACTTTTATAGAATTACAAAGAATAGAACCAACAATATAAAAAACTTCTTCTCCTAAAAAGTAAATAAATTAACACATTTTGTTATCTAAAATATACCCAACATTTCATTAAACAATCATGAAAATGTCAACTCCCTTATTGTAAGTTGGAATGTTAGCAATCAATTTTTTACACCAATGCACTAAAGATTATTCTAAATAATCAAGAGTTGAATTCCTTACTTTCCCAAACACGGTTTTTCTATTTGCTTCAAATACGACATTGGCAACCCTAAAGACTCAACAACAAAGTTTAATGTCCACAAAAATGCCCTCAAACTTCACCTTTTTGCACTTTCATTTAAGATTGTCTTCGATCTATTTTATAGCAACTACGATTCTTCCACCTTCATCCCAAACACATAAATCAATTCCAACGAAATCTTTAAAGATATATTTAAAATCATCGCAAGTTTTCTTTATTGCTAAGTAGACAACTCCACGACTATTGAATGGATTAACTAATGATTAATTTATGGTTTAAATATGTTTTTTGTTCTTTAATTTTAATGAATTTTGAAATTAGTCAATTTTATAATTTTGGACCAATTTAGTTCTTCATCTTTCGAAATGCGTGAATTTAATCCTTTTAATCAAATTTTATTAAGTTTATTTGACATTTCAAGCACGTTTCATAATAGTATTTGACTTAACATGCAAAAAATGTGTCAAACAATATAAACAACTCAAATACAATGCTGAAATGCGTATAGAACATCAAATAAATTTAACAAAATTTGATTAAAAGGACTAAATTCACATATTTCAAAAGATGAAGGACTAAATTAGTTAAAAGTTTCGAGATGAACTAATTTTAAAATTTACTAAAAGTTAAGGGACAAAAACATATTTAACCCTTAATTTATATATACTTATTGTTTAAGGACTTTTGTTTCTATTAAAATTGTTTATAGGCTTTGATCACTTCTATCGTTATCAAGTAAATTTGTAAGAATATCCTACTAGTCAAAGGAACCAATTGATAGAAAGCTTTTTAAAGTCTTTTTAAAATTTAATTATATCTATCTTAATTAAACTTTTATTTCACTTTATAGGTAACTAATTAAATCTTCAAATTAACTTTACGGATACACACACATGTTTAAAGTGTGTATTACAGGGAAGATGATATATACATATTAATAACATATAAAAATGAATTAATTTAAGAAAATAAAAAAATTATTAGGACCAAAATTAGAGTTTTCAGATTTAGGTATATTATACGTTAAAGTTTGAAACATGGGAGGTTCCGAAAGACACAGGAATGAATGAGGTAGTTTTGTAAGTTTGTTTGGTGGAGGAAAGTGGTCGTAATCGTGAAACACGGTATTATGAGATGAATTGATGCACGCGAAATGCATGCGTGAGTGACATCAGGCTTGACTTTGAGTCAATTGTTGGCTCTCCGGCATACCCAAAAGGTTAAAACTTATCAACCCTTATGGTGTGATGGTCAGCTTTCAAAATTGAATAACACGCTCCAAGTGGGAGGCTATCTCACATTTACGTAATTCAAAAATAATAGAACACCTTATACGTTTTTTTAAGTAAAACTTTAATTTTATTTTTATATTTAAAATTTTGATTACTAGGTGCGAGTTCGAAATTTTCTCCCAAGGACCTCTTTGACCTAGCGTTGGGCGACTTTGATAAATATATAATTTACAAATGTTTTATTATATGAATGGTTATGGTATTTGAAGGATATCTATGTAATGGATGTTTGATTCGAGAAAAAAAATTGAATGGATAGGTTGTAATGGATATGGTCTTCCTAAGGAGGAATGTCATATTGGTTAGTTTACTTTTATGCATTGAGTAATATAGTTCATATTGTGAAGTCATCATAATTCTACTAAACTCATAAACTCATATAGAGAATGGAGTTTAGGCTGTGAGAGTTGAAAAAAGTTTTTATAGTAGATTTGGAGCGAGAGATCCCACTTTTGACAAATATTATAAGTGATCTAACTTTGTCATAGAAAATTGAGATCTAGTAAATTTGGGTCCATCGTGATATTTTATTTCATTATTATATGATAGGTGCATGACATCATCACCAACTTGACTTAATACATACATTATGGAATTGAGTCTAAAATATATTATATTATAATTAGAAGATGTGATTAATTATGAATACATGTTATATGAAAAATGTATGGAGTGATATATTTATTTAAACTTTGTGATTTTATAATATGTGATGATAAAAAATACTGTTTAGTTTTTTTTTCTTCAGAATGCGGTTAATCCGCGTGTGATGATACATTTGTACATATAATATTTTTATGCGTGAATAAATAAGGGGAAATAAGGTAAATAAAAGATGAACAAAATGAAGTATAAGGATACATTTTCCCTTAAAAAAATAACATTTTTGTAACAATTCATTTATATTTATGATTTTTATTATACGTTTTTCTTTTTGTCTGGTTGTTCATGTCTCAAAATTAAGTATGCATAAAATAACTCTGCTTTAGAAAGAAAAAAAAAAAGTTGTCATAGATCCACTCATACAAAGAACAAAAAGTCAGTTTCTTATTTTAGAAAGGATAATCGTAAATATTTTCCTTCATTTGAATATTTATTATTTCTTTATATTTCTCTCGTCTAATCAAAATCGTTTACCTTATGTGAAAAGGAGAAAGGAAGAATCAGAAAGCATATAAAGGAAGATGGTGTTGATGAGATGAAAGTTGAGTGTCAAAGGCAACAACTACCCAAATGACTCAGAAAACAATATACCCGTGAGCTTGTTTATATCAGAAACACACGCCAACAAAAAATTATCATAATTTTGGACATTAATTCAGACTTCCGTATTCAAAACTATTCTCAATGGTAACAGTGTTACACTCTCGAGATCTTCATGATAGCTGCCCAAAACTCAAATGTCAAGTTCATCTTTGAATCAGTCTCCATTGACATGTAATAGCTATACCCTCCTCAATCATCATCCGTATATTCATGTCATGTGATTCATCAACATAATCAAACTTGTTGATTCCACACGTCATTCCAATTTTATATAAAGCCACGTGAAATGTGAGGGTACAAAGTTCTTGATTATCTATATAAGTTGCTGTGCACATAACATCTCTTTCTGCAACATGAGGCACAGCAAATTGCTGTAGTGCACACAATGTTGATTTCTTTAGAAGCTTTGGCAATGGCAGGTGCAAGTAGTATCCAAGTGGCCATGGATATTGAGGAATGGGAGCTCAGAGATTGTGAGCAGAATCCACCACCCCATTTGCTGGCTGAAGATTACTGCAATGAAGAACATTTTCTGAACTTCATAGATCATCAAGAAGAGGTAGATAAGGGTGGGGAAAAGAGGAAGAGAAAATGCATCAGGTCAATAAAATCAAGGCTGCGAGCACTTGTAAGAGCATGCACTCGTGGTTCACGATGAGCATGAAATTTTGGTAGAACATTGGTATTAGATCTTGGTAGAGTTGTGTTTTCATGGTGATTTTGAATAAGTAGAATGACAAACATTTTTCTCTTAATATAACTAGACCTGTATCATCAATGGAATGATTTTCTGTCCCTCTAAATGGAATGGTATCTATTTACCCTTATCTAATTAAAAAAGAAGTAGCGTTTTAGATAGTAGAGTAAAAATAGCAATTAGAGCGAAAATGTTATCAAATTTTTTATAATAATGCTATAAGTAAAAAGGAATAAATTAAATTATACTTATAAAAGTTATTCAATAGAACTAAATTGAAATGTGTAATGCTTTAGATAAATTGAGTTAAAGTGTAATATGATAGTAGGGAATTGAAACATATTGAATTATTCTAAATTTTAGAGTAAATTTTACAATTTCATATATTATAATTTAGTTTGCTTAAAAAAACCCTATATCTAAATTAATTCAATTCAGTTTTTTTTTTTTTTTTAATTTTTGAAGTGAATTTTTCTGAATTATATGCATTTCGAAGTATATGTATACCAAAACATATTTCTAGATAAAAATAATTCATATGAAGAAAACATGGAAGTGAAGTAGAAAAATGATGAAAAAACAAATTTATAGGGTCCGAGATCCCTGATACATCGTAATGCAAATGCACACTAAACTAAAATATAATAATGCCTATCTACTAGAAAAATCTGTTACAGCACTACGAGCATTGAGATTCTAACAGCATCCAACATTTGCACTACTCAAAACACCAAAACGAGAAACAAGTTTGTGTCTTCTCTCATCATAACGTTGTTTGCAAGTTTTAAAGTCCAATCGAACACACACAAGTGCCAGATCACTGTTTAACAAGCTGCACTATAATGTTGTAGTTGTTAGGTACCCTGTAATGTAATGGGGCAACAGCAGATTACTGTGTGTAATGTAATGTAATGTAATGTAATGGGGCAACAGCAGATCACACCAACAGATTTTTCTAATAAATTCCTTAGTTATCCAGAAACAAAAAGCAAGTTCCTTGGAACATCAAAATTTTACAACTATTTTCCCCCTTTCTTTACAGTTGGAAAACAAGAAAAATCACATTCCTAATCAAGCTTAACCTATCAAAAAAGGATATTTAGGTACAACATACAACATAAATGTTTTAAATTTATAGATAATCTCATCTCCCACCAGACAACTCAATGGCATCTTGGTTATAGACGGAATCTTCTCCCCAATCAAATCTTCTTTGCAATCTCTCGTATTCTTGCCTCCGATTGACCTCCACGTGCTGCCATTCCTCCCACCTTTCAGCCAACCCTTCTCCTTCAAGCATTCTCACAACCTCAGACATTGGTGGACGGTCCTCCGGTGTTGCTTGCGTACAGAGTAACGCAACTTGTATCATCATTTCTACCTCTAGTAGGTTGTAATTTTTATTTAGGTTGCGATCAACAATGGCGTCTAGTCTTTTCTCCCGTTCTAATTTCTTAACCTGTGGAACACAAAAATACAGTAAAAACAGTAATCAGCTAACCAACAAGTACAGCAATAATGGTGCATTTAGGTTTTTGTATAATGATGACCACAAGCAACATATAAGTTATGGCAGAACGCTAAAAAAACATTGTAGTTCAGCTTTTCTTCATCAACATTATCATATACATAACGCACACTGTGACCGACTGATTCTTGAACACCACCACTCACGAAATCACCCAAGAGTCACAAAAGATATAAAGCATGCGAAACACAAACAAGAAACAAACCAAAAAAACACAACAAATAAGGAGGCCATGATGTTAGAAAGTGATCTTACATGGTCAAGTAACAGCACATCATCTTCCTCTTCTAATCGTGAAAAGTCAATTGCTCGTTGGCCAGTAACAAGCTCCAAGAGCATAATCCCATAACCGAAAACGTCAGTCCTTTCCGAAGACTTTCCAGTGGACAGATATTCTGGAGCTATGTGGCCCATCGTCCCACGAACTTGAGTTGTCACGTTGGTTTTCCGAACATCAACTAACTTTGCCAAGCCAAAATCACCAACAACAGCTTCAAAATCTTCATCTAGTAATACATTAGCTGCCTTCACATCACGATGAATAATCTTAGGATTGCAATGCTCATGAAGATATTCTAAGCCTCGTGCCGTTCCCAGGGCCACTCGTTTTCTGGTAGGCCAGTCCAGAACAGGTTCACCAGGTTTGAGTTCTGCATCAGTATTTACTTGGTAAACCATCACCAGTAAAGATGCCAGATTTTATACACAACAAAATATGGAAATCCAACCTACCCAAACACATTAAACAAAGTATACAAAAATCATATTTAAATCATTAATCATTTAATGTCGATGTTATTTATGTGCAAAGGTTATAAAGCTCTATTTAAAATAGCAGCAGTCAGCGCGATGGCAGTGCTAGTGATGAAACACCCATTGACACTTTTCATATCTTGTTTTATTTTTAAGTCCCTCACATAAAAGTAATTTAAAACAGTATTTTTCTTTTGAACAGACCACAAAGAAAGAGTTCAAGAGTCAAACCAACATGAGAAATAGATTGGTTTAGGAAATGTGTACCGCAAAACTAAAATTAGGACGTGATCCGGTCAGATGTCAAGTCAGGATAGAATAAATCCTAAAAATGGTTGGCATATATCCTCAAGTGTGTACTTTAAATATTTGAAAGCTAAGCTCACCCAGTTATTTTCTAATAAGTTTAAAACCATAATATGACTGAAACAAAATAAGAACTTATCGTCATGATATTCAACAATATGAAATCTCAACTCAATGGCCATACAACTCCAGTTACAGAAGTAAATAATACTTTCTTTTTTGTAGAAATTCAAATTGAATGCCTAGAATACCAGTGATGCAAAAAATGCTTTGTAACTTATTACCTCGAAGACGATAGGCAACACTCAAGTTCTGCATAAAGGGATAAACCAAGAGGCGCTCAGTCGGGGTAGTACAAAACCCAATCAACCGTAACAGGTTCCTATGCACAGCTACACTTATCATCTCAACCTCACGCTGGAAAGCTGCATCTCCCCCGGGACTTTCGTAATCAGTTAACCTTTTGACAGCAACTTTTGTGTTATCAGCAAGAACACCTTTATAAACCTTTCCAAAGCCTCCCTGTCCTAAAACATTCTTCTCACTAAAGTTGTCTGTAGCTATCTGTAATTCTCTCCATGCAAATCGTTTTAGCTGACCAAATGCAATTCGCCGATCAACTTCCCCTGATAAAAAAAACAAAAATGATCAGAATATAGAATACACACACACACAGTATTTTATAGTTAGCATCAGAAATTTGTAATTTTTAAAAAGGAGAAAGTTCACACCAACTCATTTTTAATGTAGCTATTACTTTATTTTAACATGCATTCACAGTAAAAAGATTAAGCCGAAATATGATCATATCCCACATCCACTTAACATGAAAGGTTTAGGGTAATAAAGATGGATGGAAATATTCCAATGTTTAGTTTTAAGGACCATTTCGTTTAGGAGAAGCCTAATACAATAACATTTGCAATCTAAAAAAGAAACTAAAACCTGCAACATCTACAAAAACTTCACGCCTGTAGCCCTTGTGTCTACGCTTGCACCAAAAGAACAGAAGACCACCAAGGAAAAGGACAACAACTAACGCTATAACAATTCCAACAACGAGGCCAGTTTTTGATTTATGTGATGAACCTGACAAGAGTAGACAAATTAGTATTCAGCTTGTCGAGAGGGAGTGAGGAAGAGGAAGAGATAACATGCACATCAAAAGGATGAAATAAACGTTCAAATAAAGTAACCTTGGTCTGCATTATCAGATTCGCAAAGTCGATGACCACAATCCAAATTATTTCCAGTGAAACTGCAATAATGAGCACAATTAAAAGAGTAAAATGTAATGGTAAATATTATTTTAAAAATGGCAAAGCATCTCAAGTACATAAATTAAAATAATATTCTATCCGAGGATTCCAAGCTCACAGCATGCCATATGGTCCCATCAGATAAAAGGGGGAACAAAAACATTTTCAAATTTATATTTAACTACATAACCAAAGAATAAAGTTAAGCATTTTTTTTTATCATTATTGCTCCCATTTGCTACACTTATAATGTGAGTTCCTCAACATCGTATTTGATCCACTTTGACCAAGTGGTTGAGAGTTCAATCCTCACTACTCCTTTATTCTCATTTTAAATCAACTTGTTGCAGAAAATATCACTGCACAAAGTTTTGTCTATTCTTCAGGATCAAAAGGCTTATATATGACAAGGTATGTTAAAAGATACAACAACAGTTCTAGGTTTTCAAGAAAAAACCTAAGCTATTTTAGAATAGCCAAAGCCTAATAATAAGAATATAAAACACCCCAACACCTGTCATTCAACGATGTTGTGGCTTCTGGTCAAAAGCTTAGATATTATAAGACTATGCAATGCAGGCAACCCCCAAGTCCTCATTATAGCATTAAAATCGATTATTGTTGTGGAAATAGATACTTGTGGTAGCAGCCCAACATCCCTTGATTCAAACTATCTTGCAGGAGTTCCACAGCTGATCAATAGGTGGCCACTCGGGTGTTGAACACATCAACAAGGGTTGCTACTGAACGGGGTATGCACCAAGATATGAAATCTTATGACCAACAATTTGCCAACTAGCTAAATCATCCAATACTTTAACCGCTGGATTGCTATAACCCCTCCCTATCCCTCACAACATATTTGGCCAGGGATTTTATTGTTTGTCTACCCCCATCTTATGGCTTCACAGTGATCATGGTTGCGAAGGATTGCCTCTCTAAATACTTGCATTTTTCCACACTTAAAAGCAGATTATTCAAGCAAGCAAGTAGTTGAGGTATTTATGAAATCCATTGTGAAGTTCCTTGGGGTACCAAAGTCAATAGAATCATATGACAAAGTCTTTACAAGTAAATTTTGGCAGCAACCTTTTTTAAAATAAGTGGCACCATCTTAGATATGAGTACTGCCTACCATCCACGATTTAATGATTAGTCCAAAGCTCTTAATAGATAAGATGTTTGGAGATGTATTTAAGATGCTTCACAGTTGATGATCCAAAGGGCTGGAGTAAGAAGTTGTCATGGACAAAATATTGGTATAATACCAGTTTAAGATGCTTCCAAACTGGTATTGGCATTAAACAATTTGAAGCTATTTATGGGATAGACACTCCTAATCTTCCTAAATAGTTGGGTGATGCCCCTGAACACCTCCATTGCAAGAAATGTTGCTACATCATGATCAGACATTGTTATGTCCTAAGCATAATTTGATGAAAGCACAAAATCCGATGAAGTATCAAAAAGAAGTTCATGTGGGATTCCAAGTGGGCGACCTTGTGCTAGTTAAACTCCAACCATACTGGCAGCATTCAATGGCTCTTCGCAAAAACCAGAAGTTTGACCTTCATTATTTTGGTCCTTTTCCGGTAATACAAAGGATTGGACCTGTTGCTTAAAAATTATCATTGCCCCTCTAGAGCGAATATCCACCCAGTTTTTCATGTTTCTTTATTGAAACCATACAAAGGAGAGTGTTGGCAACAATACCTGCCTCTACCACATCTAACCTATGAGCTTGGTCCGGTTGATAACTCCGGATTGTAATGCCCTAAGCGGTACAATCCAGAGTAATTTTGCACGGGGATCAACATATACCTCAAGTACTTGATCAATGGGAAGAGTTGGATATCTCTAAGGCTACTTGGGAAGATGTGCTCACTTTGCAAATTGGGTATCCTAACTCCAACCTTGAGGACAAGGTTGATTTCCATTAGGGGAGAAATGTTATGAAGGGAGTAAAAGAGGCTCCAGAAATAGAAGCAGCTGCAGGTAGTGAGCAAGTGGGGATTGTGGGACCCAATGGACACATAGCAAAGAGGGAGGTAAACAAAAATGGAAGGAAAAGAAATAGTCTATTCTGCACTGAAAGATTTCATGTGGAGGACCAAGTAATATAAAAGGGGAATTGCAAAATGGAAAAGGAGTGGATGATGTAATTTATCTCCTTCTCTCTTGGCACTTCTGGAATATTCTCTGACATTCTGTTTTATTTCTGAAATTTTCGTTTCTTTTGTGTCGGAGCTGACAGCTTCTTGTTTCAGCTTTTTCTCATGTTATGATGAAATTCCAAAAATTCCAAATTTCCATAATACTATATAGATTGTTCTGCTCATAGTTTTCCCTTACTGTTTTATTGCTTAATTAACCACATTATATAGAATCACTATCACTGTTTGATTCGATTATGTCAGTAATTGTTAAATGAAATTCTATATCTCTGGACACTTTGGATGTATTTCACCAAGTGTTGCATGTGAGCACACTGTCCTAGCAGTCAGGGTTAGAAAGACAAGTTCAATTGGCAATTTAAATGCATCATACACTAATTTTGTGGTTTTATCATCCATACTTGTATTTAGAAACCTCAAATAACCGCTCTGGGATTTTGCCATTCAGATTATTTGAATCTAGCATACTGCAAAAAGAGAAGTTAGAATAATCGATCAGATACTAAAGTAATGAAATATACTTTAAAAGAAACAGCAAAGTTCTAGAAAACATAATTGCACATACACATTGATCAATTTTGGAAGAGTGGCAAGTGATTCAGGAATAGTCCCACTAAGATTGTTTTGACTCAATGTTCTGGTTGCAGGACAAATAAACAGACACTTATAAAAATTACACAAAAGAATACATAATGAGGCCTAAGAAGACGCATCATATATCCAAAGAACCTAGCAAAAAGAATGTCATACTTACAAGAACTGAAGCACTTTAAGATTACCAAGGGAAGAAGGTATTTCTCCAGTTAATTTATTGCTTTCCAAATCCAACCTGCACAAGCTTGTCATGTTTCCTATCTCTTTCGGTATGCTGCCAGTGATGCCATTCCCTTGCAAAGAACTAATACATGTATAATATACATACATCAATTCTTACATTTAAATTTTTCCTTTAGTTGTTAATGGTAAATATTTTAAAAGAAAAAACCATTCCCATGAAAACATGTAATAAAACAAAAGCATGAACAACTTCATTGACACACGCCTCCACTACTGAAAGGTGAATGTTTTATGCAGCAAGAGTAAACTCGTGAACTACTTCACTAGAGGGCATCAATAACTTCTTTTAAAATAAGAAAATTAATCATAATGAAAAAATATATCAAAATTATCAATACTTAGCAATAGTATGCATCAAAGTCACAACATTCACTGCAGATAATGACTACAGTTCATCAGATGCATAGAAAATAACTCCAATCTTATATAGCAACATAAAATAATGGTGACGTGTGTATATATAATTTCACATTGTAATACTAGAATGCAAACAATTCAAGAATGATAAGGCTAGCCAGTAAAAAGGAGGGAATATGCACACATGGTTTTTAATAACCAACAAGCTGAAGTTATCTAACAAGTTATCCATTATAGAAAATTGAGAGAGTAGAATGCCAAAATTATTTTTAGTATTATGGAGTTGACCAAGATTGTGTGGGTCCTTTCTGTGATAGAAATCCTTACAGGGCTGTAACATATTTTAGTACTCCTATTCTTGGGGTCAAGAATCCTGTGAATCCCATATATGCCAGTGATCTGCAACGAAGCAATTTTATATACAGAAAACAAAAAATTAAAGATACAAAAATGTGAAATATATAATTTCAACAATGAATAATGATACTCAACATCTTCAGCAAATCAAATAATTAAAAGAAAACGACAACAGAAAATATCTTACACTTGCACGACATTGTTGTTGGAGTCACAGTAAACACGTGACCAAGTACAAGGATTAACTTGATTTTGATTCCAGTCAGTAAGCTGGTGAGCTGAAGCATTCAGTGACACCTTCAATGCATATAGTGCATCTCCTGAAATGAACAAGAACATTACATATTGACTAGTTCCTCGACCAAAAGTCCAAAACAACGGCAGTTTTGGAAAAATAAGAGGCAACCATTAAATTCTGCCAATAAATAGCTGTATTTATGTATTTATTCCTTAGAAATAAATTGGAAATTAAAGTTGAAAAGTTATTTTATTGACATAAAAGAAATTCATGTGTATAAGCATAGCAGTTAACTTTTACATACAGCACCTTGTTGCTTGAGTACCATAAGAACAGAAGAGTATACCTTGCGTGTCAGGAAACACAAAAGAACATAAGCAACCCAATAGCAATAACACAAATAAGAAGCCCATTTCTACTGGCATCATCCACTGACACAATGTCCGTGAGAATCAATTAGCATAGAAGCAACCTCCATCTCTGCAAAGCAGAATCATCAAAACATTAAGCTGTGAAAATTGGAAAACAACAGTAATGCAAAAATGATTAACAGTACAGAACAAACTACTAGTGATGAAAACAGAATTATTGCAGAACAAAGTATTTACGATCAACCAAGAAAAGTTAAGCCAGCTTTTGGAAATAAGAGGAGTATTTATCCTAGCCATGCAAAAATGGGTAACAGGACAAGGAAATTTATTTTGTGTTTAATTCTAAGGGACATAACCTTTACATTTATTTCTGTTCTGTACATACACCAGGTCTTATAGCAACTCAAACTGTGCAGACCTAGATAGCCACAGCCAAACTATCTGTTTCACTACTCACGGATCTCACCCTATAAAATGAAAAAGAAAAGATCTAGAAAAGCAATCACTCTTAACATGACATCCAATCTAGTTGTTAATTAACACTTTTCAATCACAAGTTCATCCAAAGGAATCAAAAATACAAATATGGCTCAATTGCTAAGCACTAAAATTTCACCTACTCAGAAAATGCAGAAACACAACAGACTCGACACAACCAATTAAGTGACCTGGTAATTAAAAAGAAAAATACACAAATAATTAAAATCACCAAAGTCCCATTTAAAGAACCGGGCATGATTTTTTCATAAAAAATAAATTAAAACAAACAAAAGCCACAGCAACAAAAACACTGATGTAATCGGGACCAGACCAAACAAAATCACTCGATAGAAAAAAAAAAATCCAGAAAGTTCAATCAGACAGCGGAAAAATCAGCGAACAGAAGAGTAGGGAGAAAATGAAATCGAGTAGGCACCGACCAAAGCGTGCGCGCAAAGGGACAAAAAAATGCGTAAAGAACAAAAGGCTTGCGCAAAAGCAGAAGAAGCAACAAAACTCAGAAAAAGAGAAACTGAAAATCGGAATCAGGTACCGGAGTAGCCGGTACTAGGTCATGGACGGTGAAGTTGCACTTGGTGAGAAGAGAATAGAAGGAAAGTTTGTTAGCGAAAGGGAAAGTTGAGTAGTGGCGAAGCCTCAAAAGTATGGTGAAAGAGAAAGACAAGTAACTGAACAAAACAGAAGAAAAAAAAAAGAAGAGAGTGAGAGATATATACATTAATACATAGCTGGCAGAATGGGCGAAACCCACAGTGTGACACCAAATCTGGAACAGAACCTTCTATCCCTTATTTCTTATGTGTTCTTTCTCTTTGAGCCAAACCTTCCTAATAATTCACTTTTCCCCTTTTCCTACTTCTTCCACTACTTTACTTTACTACACTTGACTATCTGTCTCACACTCACTCTCACACACCACACAGCACAACACAACTGAACTGAAATCAATTATATAATAATAGATTATAATATTTAAATAATTATACTTTTAAATAAAAAAAAATTATGTTTCTGACTAATAATTATAATTTTTATTAAAAGATAAACGTTCGATCCTTAACACTCGATAAATAATTTAATAAGAATGAAAAAGAAAAGCAAGTTGCATCATTATTGGTTCTCTCAATCACTGCACTTAGTGTTGTGTTGTGTCTCTTGCTGACTCCTTTCCAATGCTTTGAAAATTTCACCCTCTTAATTAATTCCACTTGTCTCACGCCCCCATGTTCCTTCCTATCCATGTAATCTTCTCTGCTAATTAAAAATTAATGCTTTAAGAAGATTATGATACTAGGTTCTTTTGCTGTAAGAGATTAATTAATGTTGTAATAGTAGGGAATAAAATGAATTCCGTGTAGAATCTAGTCAAACTGTTTATTCTTGTCTTAAAAGAGACTACTATTCATAATCTTATCCAACCACTCTTTAACTCCTAACATTTTTATATTTTATAATCTTAGTAGGTTATCTATGATCATCATTAATGACAGAATCATTGAATTTCTATTTTAAATATTAATGTTTTCTGAAAATTTTCACTAAAATAAATAAAGCAGAAAAGCGAGTTCGTTTATAATATAAATTCGTTCCGACAACTAAGACAAATATTTTTAAAGAGAGGAAGATTAGTTTAGAATATTGGTTCTGATATATTTATGATTTGTTGTTAATGTTAATTTGATGATGAAAGGTATTATTAGTTAATTTGAATTTTTTATAAAATTAAAGTAAAATATTTAATGACTAAAACTTTTAACTTTTGATGCTTTAAAGCTTCAAGTCACGTTTTGTTGTTTTATTTATTTTAGAATCTAGTTTAACTCTACTGGGTAATAATATAAAAGGAATTAATGGCTGAAGTATATTCATGTCAATGAACATTATTTAATTTATGTTTGGAATAATTTTAGTTACATTATTTAATTATTCTAAAGTTTTTTTTTTAAAAAAAAAGCTAGTCCTTTTGTGACTAATTTTTGCGCTGGGTCTATCTTTTTAGTAGTCTTCTTTTCACACATTTTCCTTTCTCCTCACAATTAGCATGTTTTACTTTGTAAGTTAAAAATGTCATAAAATAACACAAATGAAGTAATATTTTTCAAAGAAAACTATGTGAACTAAAATTTGAATTTTTGAAAGCATTTTTCAAATATCTTTATTCTTATAATTTGTTTTTGTTGACATGTTTATTCTTCTGTGATTCTCCATCAATAATTTTATCAATTGATGAACAATAACCTATTATCGGATTATAAAATAAGTGCAAATTACTTAGGTCAACTTCGTGTAACAGATCAATACGCTGGAAGTCAAGAATGAGACATAGGTCAATTACTCATTAATTGATTTTATTTCTATTGTAGCTAATTATAATTTATAGCATTAATATGTCATTAACATTTTAAATTTCATTATTATTTTATTTTATTATTTTCTTATATTATAGAAGCTATATTATAAGTGAGATTCAATGATGTTGGAAGAATAAAATGTTATGTGTAAAATTGAAAATGCAGGTTTTATGATTGAAAAAGAAAGCAAGAAAACGATAAAGTGTGAGGTGCTAAAAATTGAAGGAAAGAATTGTTGCAGGAAATGAAGGAGAATCATGCGTTGTGTTCCACTTGTTATTTTCAGCAAAAGTGAACAAACAAACCACGTGATTACACAAAGTTCAATATAAAGAAAAACATTCTACATTATAACACGTGTGTATCCACACATAAAAACATTAATTTTTATTATTATTATTATTATTATTACTTAGCCCATAAACATAGTTTTTTAATAATTTAAAATCTCAAGTAATATAATTATTATTGTTCACTATATTAATTTAATTGTCTGTCAGAATTTTAAAATATTGCGTAAGAGATATATTTTTGGTTTTGTTTACATGAAAAGTAATTAAGACTCGAGACTTTTTAATAATCTGAAATATTCTACCTCATTTTAATTAGGATTGGATAAAATAAAAATACAGTTGATCTAAATTATTTTAACATTGAATTAGATTTTCAGAGTAATTTAATAAGGTGGAATGAATTGCATGATTATTTAAATTATAGTGTTTAAAAAAAATGATGTTTAAATGATTTGAATTATTATAAATAAATATTTTGTTTTGGAATATCTTTTCCACTCAGTTATAAATAAGTTGTAGTTATAATATCAATTCAATTTTAAAAAACTAAAATAGTATAATTATTCAATTCATTTTCTTACAATTTAATTTAATTCAATATCAACATAATTGGATTCAAATATTTTTCAAAATCTAAGCTTACTATATTAATACAAATTAATCATCTTACAAATTTGTAAGTTATTTAAACTAAAAAAAATCACGCCAAATTACGGGATCAATATACTAAATTATTTAATTTGCAACTAGTTTTAGATGTAATATATAATAATAGTGTTTAACCATTGAACCATTTTAAAAAAAAAAAAAAAAAACTATTACAAAATGATGAAGATCACATTTTTATCTATTTTTCCTTGATTTGTCGATTTTTATTCAGATCTCAAATTGAAAAGAAAAGAAAATGTATCTAAACCAAATCATTTATTGTAATTAAATACATTGCTATATATTGAGTTAAGTAACAACAATAAAAATACATAGGAGTGTGCTCTTATAAGATATTCTAAAGTTTGATTATATTATACTTTACTATAGTTATAAACATAGTTATACCTTAGTAAGTCTTGAAGATATATCATGTCAGGTAGAAAAATAATATAAACCGAAAAGTTTGAATTAATTATAATAAAATTTAAAAGGTAAATAAGAAGCAAACAGCTGGAAAGAAAAAAGCATTATGGAATAATCCGTGACGGTTTTGGTGTGTTATTGTGAGCAATTATTGTTGTATTTATCAAATTGAAAAGTAATAATGTGAGTTTGATCACAAATACATGGTCATGCCATGGAATCATGTGATCGTGAAATAACAATAGTTTTGTAGTTCATCGACAACCAAAAAGGGTCCCACTGTGCTGCTTTGTTACCTAAAAGATCTAATCCAAATCTTAAAAAATGTTTTTTTCTCATATTGTAATTATACGATACAAATTGATGAGCTGTGTTGTCCAACGTAATTTAATGTTTGGTTTAGATAATTTTTTTTTCTTCAATTATTTTAAAAAAATATTCTTGAGTTAAACTATTACATATTTTATAGAATGTGTATTAGTATAATATTCTAATATTATTTGGTGGGAATATAGTATATTAAAACTAGTTTAAAAATAAAAAATATATATAATTCGTAATTTTTTTTAAATCTCAAATATATTTTTTAAAACGTTATTCACTGAAATTTGATATAATCTATAAAATATATCATTAAAAAGTATAACAAAATTTAAATTAAAGATGCTTTAAGAATGATTAGTGTAAGTATAACAAAATCAAATTAGGCATAACTTACTTCATTCAAAAACAACTTATTGAACATTATTGTATATCAAAATTAGTAGAAATTTAATATGTATTCAATTTAAAGTCAATCAATTGACATAATATCCTTAGATCAATCGTCACATGTCAGATATTATTTGTTTTGGGTTTAAAATTTGTGTCCCAAATTTATTCTTTAACAAACCTTTCAAAAAAGAATGCATATTTAAGCGATGAGACTATTATGTAACAACTTACTTTGCTGAACAATTATACATTATTAATCCTCAAGTAATTCTAAAATTCTAAATGAGTTTATTAAAGATACCATCCTTAAACCAGCTAATATTGTATTTCAAGAATTAAAGTTAAAACAAAGGTTTAATTACTCGGATGATACTCACTTTGGTACAAGTGTGCCAATCTGGTACCTGTTTTTAAAAAAGTGTCAATTGTATCCCAACTTTTGAAAAAGTGCTTCAATTAGGTCTCTTTCAGACGAAGTTGACTAATGTCGTTAGTCAACGTGCCACGTGTCAGTCTGTGGTTTTTTGATTTTTTTTTGATTTTTTTAATATTTTTTTGATTTTTTTAAATTTTTTGAAAAAAAAATAAAAATGCCATGTGTCAGATCCTTGTGTGTGACACGTGGCATTGTCAGTGCCACGTGGCATTGCAATCCCAAGTGTCAGTGTCACTATCAGATTTCATTGTGTTGATTTCGATTTAGTCCCTATATATGTCTTTTTGTTTCAATTTGGTATCCACTTATGTATATCTGATTCAATTTTGTCCCAATTTTTTTAATAAGTAAAATATTTTTGTAATTCATTTTTTTAAGATTAAAACTAATTAAGTATAAATATTATTTGTATAAAATGTTTTACTAATATTTTTTTATTAAAAATGACTTTTTAACATATTACTTTATTAATTATTTTTTTATTAAGTACTCATGTTTTGTTAATTATTATTTTTTTAACCCAAAATAGAACAATATTGCCTCTTACTAATTTTAAACCAAAATTTCTATCTGTCTAAATGTTATACTAATCTTTTTTATTAAAAATGACTTAATAAAATGACTTTTACCACTAAATTTTAATATAAATATCAAATACTTAATTTTTGTAAAATTTTTATACTTAATTACTTTTAATTTTATAAAAGATGGATTTTAATTATTAGAAAAAATTAGGTCAAGATTGAATCAGATATACATAAGTGGGTACCAAATTGAAACAAAAAGACATATATGAGGACTAAATCGAAATCAACACAATGACATATGATAATGACACGGACATATGGCATTGCAATGCCACGTGGCACTAACAATGCCACGTGTCACACGCGGGGACCTGATACGTGGCATTTTTAATTTTTTTTCGAAAAATTAAAAAAAATTAAAAAAAACAAAAAATAAATTAAAAAACCACAGATTGACACGTGGCACGTTGACTAACGACGTTAATCAACTCCGTCCGAGAAGGATCTAATTGAAGTACTTTTTCAAAAGTTAGGATGCAATTGACACTTTTTTAAAAGCGGGTACCAGATTGACATACTTGTACCAAAGTGGGTACCATCCGAGTAATTAAACCTAAAATAAATCGTAAGTACTTCAAAATATTAAGTAAGAACTTAATAAAGTTCTCCAAAACACTAAGTTCAACTATCTAAGATATTCATATACTAATACTTCATTGTCTCATTCTAACTTTGGTGCTACTATCACCATTAATTCTTATTATTGTTCTTGTATTTGATATGTGATCATCATAAAAAGAAAAAAAAAATAAGAGATACACAAAAAATTAAGGTAAACTAGTTTTCATAAGAATATACTCTTGAAAAATATCATATCTTATCACAAAGGTTGTCAAAATAAATCTTTAAGATAAATAAAATTAGTTTGCTAAGGTTCAAACATCACACTACTAAAATAACATCTAGACTTTTACTTTTGAAATATAAGTGTATTGAATAGACTCGCGAAACTTTGCACCTTTCATACTTATTTCCCTTTTAATTTTTTAAAACTGAAATCACTAGTGTAAAATAGAAATATAAAAAGATATTATGTCAGTTCATTAAGAAGAAATGTAATAAATTGTACAGTGACAATTTCATAAATATTGAAAATCATATTATATCAATTGTTAGGTTTAACTAGTAATATCTCTTTAAAAAAATTAATGTTATTTTTAATTTAAAAACACAATACTACATCGATTATTGTGTAGAACCACTATAATATAACTTTTAATTCATATGTGTCATCTTTCCTTCTTCTAGATCTTTTTATTCTCTTTTGCACCTCTTCTTGTTTTCATTCTCTTGTTATCTCTTCTTCATTATCATTTGTTTAACCTTCATTGTTGGAAAAAAGTGTCATCACATTGAGAAGCCTTCACATTGCATCATTGCTGCTGTGCGAAGGAGGTGTCCTAAACAAAAAAGCATTTGTGTGAGGTAACTTTCCTTTTTACAAGTTGACTATGCATTTTAAATTCTAGTCTAAATTTGTTTTAGTAATTTCTACAATCAAATTTGTTATTGAACATGAACAAGTGTTTCTAAAATAAAATTTTAAATTTAATTAAAAAGCTAGACAAACAGTATCATAGTATCATAGTACTTATAATTTAATTTATTTTTTATTTGGCATTTGGTGAAGGGCAATGAGCCACATTAAAATTACTTTATGGAAGGTGTGTTAATATCTAAACACTGTTTGGCTACTGTTAGATAAGGGTGATATGTTGACTAGGTAATTATCATATATATATATATATATATATATTTTGTTGGAAAAATAAACGTAAAGAAACATATAGACAAATAAAAATTGTCAAATATAAACTTGAAGTGTGTTTGACTCGGAAAAAAAATATCATAAATTTAGAGTTCATTATATAGTTATTAGCACTAATTTTCTTAGTTGTCCTAGATGATGTGAGACTTTTTAAGACATGTTATTTTCATCATTCCAATATATATATATATATATATATATTTGTATAAAGAAAGAAGAGTAGGGTTGAATTAAATATTTCAGAAATACACATATATAATTTAATTTATTAAATTGAGTGGTGATAAGGATTTAGATTGAAGGTTGAAAGCATTGACTTCATAATAGGAATAGTAATGCCTATGCATGCATGCACTATACTAACAAACTATGCTACTCATGCATCCCTCATCATGTTGATTTGGCAGACAAGCAGACAAAATTTGGCAGAGCTAGAATTCTATGCCTATTGCCCTATTACCCTACATTTTAATCATTGCCAAATTCTCATCTTTGAAAGAGAAAAAACAAAACTATATTTAAATGACTAATGTATTTAATCTCCAATGTTTCAGGATCAACAAAATTTCATTTTAGTCTTCAAAACATTGTTATATCTTTATTGATGGTTTTAATAGTTGTATTTTTTTTATAATATATTTTAACGAGCTAAATAAATAAATTGTATTAATTGGTTTGTAAAATATTATAAATTTAAATAACCCATAGATATAAGCGTATGTTAAATAATATTTTTACAGTAATTAGTAGAAAAGGCTGTTGACAAAAGTTTAGGACTTATTGTATACGTAAAGAAAAGTAGAAATCAATTATATAATTAGTTGATAGTTAACATGAATTAGAAGAGAAGAAAAAAGTGAATACGATAGTGCAAGAATAAATTAATAGACTAGTGCTGAATTTTAATAAGTTAAATTAATAAGTTAGCAGTATTACTTGTTTAAAAGAGATGTTAACATAATTAGTTTGATTGATTTTCCCCCCTTTCAGGGTGTTAGGCCCATATGTTGTTAAAATTGGGGGAGACGCTATTTGCACCCCTGATTTTAATGAACCAACCCCTAATAGAACTTTTTCTAATTCACTATCTCTTTATAAAGTTTGTAGCTATGGCAATAATCCCTCAACAACTTAAAAAAAAAAACAAAACAAGAATCTTTGAGATTATTATCGTCTTTAACTTTAACTTCTGATGTATAATTATAAGTGATTCCTTAATATTTATCATTTTTACCCACATGGTTTTTTTTTATCTCCTAATTTTCAGACGAGGGTATATTTGGAAACAAAATGAAGAAGGTGGTTTATTAGTGAACTTCAAGGGTGTCAATGATAAGAATGTGTAATATTTTTTTTCCTTCACTGAGCCTAAAATGCACACCCCTTCCGAGCCCAATCTGCCAGCACTATATATTATTTTTCTTTCTTTTTCCTGAAAAAAAAAAACATGTCAATATAAACATGTATTTCTTTTTTTTTTCTACAATTTTTTATAGTTGAGTATGTTTGTTTCATTTTTACTGTTGGTGCATTTTATACATAATATTAATAGTTGTTTAAATTAAATGCTTCAATGCGATTTTTCAAAAAAGAAACAAAAAAAGTTGCATTGACTTGAGCAGTGAATGTTTGTTTGTAGCGTTAGGTTAACCATGCTAACTAACATGATAATATTCATACCAAAGTTAGCATAAAAATTTTGATTGCGTATTAGGTCATATTTGGATTTACCACTGAAAAAAGAAGAAGAAGAAGAAGAAATTCACCACATGGAGTGCTTCTTTTGAAAATGGTTTTGATATATATGAAATCTTTATATAAATTATTTAATAATAAATATTTACATGTCATAAAGCTCTGAATAAATTCGAAATTCTATAAATATGCAAAACATAAATGATTTGTTGGTTGCATTCATCTTCGTCCAAAATGTCTCACATAATTTAACCAGAATCTCTAAACACATCAACTATATAAGCATAACATAACATACAAAATATTGTATTTTCTCTTACACAATCAATTAAAACTAATACAACATCAATTATGTAATTTTCAAAAACAACCGATTACAATAATATCATGTGAAATATTTAATACCATTAAATGTCAATATTCGGGACATTTTCCATTTTAATTGATAAAATATTTATGTTGATCTAACAATTTTTTTTCCACCAAATTCGTAAATACAAACTCTTGTAGAAGTTTTAGAATAAGATCATATATAATTTATGTTTAAAAAAAAAAAAAAAAAAAAACTATTTCAATTATATACAATTTCATTGGTTTTTTCCTGAATCAATTCCAACCACAACAAAGAAGATTGCATTACTTTATTTTGTCTTGGATTATATGTTTGTGATAAAAAAAAAACTATTACTTTTTAAAAAAATTTATGTATATTTACTATCTAAATAAGACTATTTTTTTAAAAAAATCATCTTAGTTTTTTAAATTTAATATTTAGAAACTAAAATTGTTTCCGCTGTTTTTTTTTTTCTTAATTCAGTAGACCAATACTAATTTCATCTACAACGTTAAATAATATAAATATAAGTATTTAAATAATTTTGGTACGCGTTCATTATTAATGTATTTTTCTATTGAGAGTCCACTCATTCGAAATTTGTCTCTTTTTCATTCTTTAATTTTGATAAAAGAAAAATTAGTTAAGAAACAAATTCACAAAAGTTACGTCCACAGGGAATTATTAATTATTAATATGCTTTTAAAAAAAATAATGTATATAATATAGTAAAATGATAATGAAAATTACATTTTCTATATTTTTATTGTTCAGTAATGACCGATTGGTATGAAATATTTGATAAAAGGTACGACCGATTATCATTTTGATATATTTTTTTAGCACGTTGTTTTATCCATCTTTGTTACAAAAATTGATTTAAGGATATCAAGTTTTAAAAAGTAAAAAAGAAATATATATCTTGTTTTTTTTTTCTACCAAAAGTATTTATGCTCAGTTTGTAAGAACTTAAATCTGCTAAAAGAAGAACAATCTGTAGCAATTTTATGGACAAAAAGATCCAATACAAAAATTTCTTTAGATTTATGGACCAAAGATTAGAAACATTTTTCTTTTAATGTAAAGCTGATAAAAAAAAATTCTCCAACTTGTTTTCTTTAATCTATATATAATTATTTTTTGGCCTTTTATTATTAATAATATAATATAAGAGACTTTTGTCTCTGACACATTCACTTGTGTGTGCGTGTGTGACTGTTGTGTCTGCGTCTTCTACTCTGAAAGTACACTCCTTTGCTTCATCTTCGATCAATTAACCAATCATTAACCAACACACCATGGCGGGGTGTATCAGCTTCACCGCCACGCGCGACCGCTGCTTCCGCTTCTCCTTCTCCAACGCCGGCCTCAAATCCGCCACCACGGATCTGGGCCAAGGCACCATCATGCACTGCTGGGCCCCCAAGGCCCACAAAGACTCCAGGCCCAACCTCGTCCTCCTCCACGGCTTCGGCGCCAACGCAATGTGGCAGTGGAACGACTTCCTCCCCCAACTCACGCGCCGCTTCAACGTCTACGTCCCGGACCTCCTCTTCTTCGGGGACTCTCACACCACCCGCCCCGACCGCACCGAGGCCTTCCAGGCCCAGTGCATGGCCGCCCTCCTCCAGGCCCAAGGCGTTCGGACAAGCAGCGTAGTCGGGATCAGCTACGGCGGCTTCGTCGCCTACAGCCTCGCCGCGCAGTTCCCTGAGCGCGTGGAGAAGGTGGTGCTGTGCTGCGCTGGGGTGTGTTTCGAAGAGAAGGACTTGGATGAAGGACTGTTTCAGGTGAAGAGCGTCGACGAGGCTGCCGAAATCTTGCTGCCTCAGACGCCGGAAAAATTGAGGCAGCTTCTGCGCCTCGCGTTCGTCAAGCCCTCTAAAGTCACGCCCACTTGCTTTCTCACTGATTACATCAACGTGAGTACCACGCGCTGCCCTGAATTTCAATTCATTTTTTGTTTTGTTGGTTTACTTTAAAATTGTTTGGTACACTTGTTCCTAATTACATCATGCTCTGTTACAATTCGATGGTGGTGGGTCACCCCTGGTAGAGACGATTTATTTAATGTTTAGGTCGAGATAAACCGAAAAAAAATAAAAATTCGAAAGATGAGAGAAATGAGTAGAAGGTTTGATTTTTTGACAATTGGATCAGAGAAGCGTTTACTTCTTTTTCAGTTGTCGTTTTAATTGAACAAAAGTTATGCCCGCGTGTGTGTTCTCTGTTGGTCCATTTGGATGCTCTCTTCTTCACAACACCATTGTCCTCTCGTATTGAGAAAAACGTCCAAGTATGAAAAAGTATGCATATTTTAATAAAATTTGTCGTTTCTACTTGATTTGAACCGTTCTCGATTATTCCACAGTGAGAAATTACCCAAAGTTCTGATTGCTTGCACAAGCATGGGAGTGCCAATTGCCAATTTACTGAAGTTTGTTACATGCAGGTGATGTGCACTGAAAATGTGCAAGAGAGGAAAGAACTGATCGAAGCATTGTACAAGGATAGAAAACTGTCTAATCTTCCTAGGATAACCCAGGTTTTTTCTTTTCCTTTTTCAGACTTTACATTATGGGTTGGTTTCACTAAATGACATAAGTTTTTTATGATGCAGCCTACGCTAATAATCTGGGGAGAAAAGGACATGGTATTCCCAATAGAACTAGCTCACAGACTGAAAAGGTCTCTCTCCAATTCACCTTTCGTTTTGTGACATTGTTAATTTTGTCTTGAAAATGTCTCTCCAATTTACACTTACACGATTGTTTTAACTTCACATCTGGTTTTAGGCATCTGGGAGAGAATGCAGAACTAGTGGTTATTAAGAATGCAGGACATGCCGTGAATGTAGAGAAGGCCAATGATATGTACAAGCATATAAGATCCTTCCTCATTGATTCCACAGCTCCAACTGTGCAAAAAAACCACAGTAATGATCGCCATGTGGATTAGCAGAAAAATAGAAAGATGTCACACTACAGACATTTAGATTTGATTTCAGCATTGTAGATATGCTTGTGTATTGATTTGTTTGTACGCTATTATCAGTCATGTGGTATTTTTTTTCTCGGGCAGGACTGAAAGGGGATAGTTGTGAAACTGGTTCCTTACAGAGAGAATAGAAACAGTGCATCTGTTGCTTATTTAAAGGAATGTCAGAAAATAGTTTTGAGAGAACATCTTCCAAGGAAACTCGGCTGGGATTGCATGATAATATCATGACTTGGTGTGTGTATTTCAAACAGTGTTTGAATCAAACATCTCAAGCGAATATTTCCCTTTTTTTAAGGATTATCGCGTTGTTTGGTTCCACTAGAAACCAGTGGAACAACAATCTTGAACGGAAAGAAAAGATATATAAACAAAGGAAAAATAAAAATGCTTCTATTAATCCCAATTTTTTTTTATTTTTATGTGAGATGTTTTTTCTTGAAACCATACTCACCATAAAGTTAAGGAATGGACAATGACTTAGAAGGAAACTGATATGTAAACACGCAGTAATTAGTAACTGTCGTATTTGACAGTTTAAAAGAGAAGAAGCAAGGAATAAAGCGAATGGTGGGTTGATAAAGAACCATTTTGGGCCTTGGGCCTCCGTATTCTTCCCCATCCTTTTTTGGGCCTGTGGCCTCCTTTATGCACATGCTTACCCATTCTTTTTATAGGTTCAAGTCAGGAAGTAAAAAAATAAAAAATAAATAGTAAATAATGTAAGAATGGAATACTTACCTACACTTAAAATATATAAATGTTACCTACACCTTACTAAAGTAGCCGAATTGTAGTTGCAAAATTATCCACAGAAACTAGGAATGAATTAGCGAGTGCTCTTTTCTTTGATCATAAACTATTTTAACAGAGAAAAAAAATAAATAAAAAAAACCCACAAAGACTACAGTGTAGGAGGAATGGATGCGGAATAACCTTTATTCCATTTGTTTAAACATAACTTTCCTAAAGCAGCTTTTACTAATTAAAAAGTTTTGACGATATTCTGAAGTGAACGGCTCCCCCGAATGCTCATCACACTAAGCTCAAAATGATCCCAGCCAAAACGGAACTCCAACCAAACCAAGCTGCCAAACATTCACAAAGAACACAACATTAACGATACATGTCTTATAATTACAACTGTAAACACATGTTTTCCATGCAAGACAATACATTTTGTTTCACCCAAATTACAACATTGAAGTATCGTAAATAACAAAGCTTGACCAAAAACTGATTAGGTACAAAGGAAAAAGAACTTACATAAGAAGAAGAAGGGGTAAGAAGAAGCAGAGTCCCAGAGGTAGTCTTGGTTCTGGTTGTAAGCGGAGGAGCAATCGAAGGTGGTGTTATAGCCTCCTTTACAGACACAGAGGAAGCCATTCCCAGGCTCCGAAAACCCGCACACTCCGCCGCTATTCTCGCAGCCACTACACTTGGTGGTGACCAAGTTATTATCCAAGGCCCCGCCGTAGGAGAACTTCAACGCCACCCCATACACCCAGCGCGAGGGGTCAGTGGGGGTGTCGCCGAGCGACACTACAGAAGCATAGGCCCCACACTGCATGGCTTTGAGGTCGAGCTGGCCGTTGGCGTCGAGGTTGGCGGGGGAATAGACGCAGCAGGAGTTGGTGGGAGGGAAGAGAGGGAGGCCGAGGGAGGCGACGGCGGGGCAAGTGTAGAGGGTGGCGCAGAGGTAGTCGAAGGATGGGTCGCAGAGGGGGGAGGAGAGGGAGAGGGAGGGGTGGCAGGAGAGGAGGAGGAAGGTGGTGGAGGCCAGCTGGAAGGGGGAGGTCCAGTCGAGGGTGAAGCTTGTGGTGGCGGGGTGCATGGCGGAGCAGCTGGACATGGAGGACGGGGCGAGAGTGAGGGTGGAGGTGGCGTAGGAGATGGAGGTGATAGGGTAGGTGACGGCGGAGTGCGTTTTGAGAAAGAGTTGGTCGCCGGTGCCGTTGGAGGCGCAGGTTATGTAAGGGCTGAAAAGAGGGGAGCCGCAACCTGGACCGGTGCCGAAGGGGAACTTCACCTGAGTGGAGCCGCACGTGTCGCGGCATGCTGTGGCTGGTGCCGATGGGAATATGTTGATGGAGAGAAAGGTGAGAGCGAGAAGAAGAGAAGATGGTAGTGGTGCTGCCATGCTTTCATCACAGAATCAATGCCACTACCTTAGCTTAAGCCTCTTCACATGTATTTTTTTACTTTATACCTTTTTTTTCATATAAAAAAATGTTCCGTAAAAAAAAATTATAGAATAAAAGAAAATTTATGAGAAAAAAATCCGACCTGCCGGATTCGAACCAGTGACCTAAGGATTTCAGCTTGAAATACCAACTACAGTCCTCCGCTCTACCAACTGAGCTAAGGTCGGTTGTTGATATACCTCGAGTCCAAAGTTTAAGAATGTTTGGTCCTTTCGAAATCTGTATAGAAAAAGAAATTAACTAGAGAAATTTAAAATATATAGTATATATATTAATAGCTTTTGTGTATATATTCTGTTATGGATTTTATTCGCATATAAATAACTAATTTTAACTTTATTGATCTAATTATCACTACAAAATTAATTTTATTGAGGCGTTTCTATTGTATAATCATAATATTATAAAACAATAAAATTATTTATTTTATATTTTTTTCCTGTATTATTTTTTTATAATTTTAATAACAATTTTCATTTAATAATCTTCCTAACATTTGAATTTTTGTAATTATATTTTTTTATTCTTATTATTGTCATAAAAAATGAGCAATTCTTATGTTTGTACTAGATATAAGAAAAAAATTTGTAAAATTACTTCTCGCAACAAAGAATAAAAAAATGGATATGTTTATTGTTAATTATGAAAAATTATTTTGTCAAATACTATTAAGTTAACTGTATAAAGCATTTGAAGTTGAAAAACATACGAATAAATGTGTGTTTGGATTCAAAGTTAACTTTGATTGAAGTTTACTTTTTTTAACTTGAGTTTAGCAAAAAAATAATTTTAGTATAATTTAATTTGTGTTTGGATACTTTTATTTTAAAAGTATTTTTATTCAAATGATAGTTATTTGGATAATATTAATGAAAAGTATTATGTATAATTACTTAAATAAGTATTAAAATTAGAGTAATATTTATATCAAAATCAATATAAGTTACATATTACTTATACTCCAAATGTTCTTTCTATTATGCATCTTAAACTTTAATATTAGTAATTGAACACGTCATTGTTATTTTCAAACATATCCTATTAGTGTTGGATAACTTGAATCCACTAAGTAAATTTTATCTAATAAAGGATAGAATTATTGTGATGTAAATTGTAATATGTTAATAAAGTTGATTACTTCGTTACAAACATATCTAAATCATTTTATCTTGATTATAATATTTGTACATCAGGTAATTTAATATAATATTACCACTTAAATCTTAAATACCGGTTTAAATTGAGTTACCTATTAGGTTTAAGTATTACTATTTGGGAGAAAAAGCAAATATGAATAAATTGTGGTATTAGACGAAAAATGTTTTAATTATACTTTAGGCCTTAAGATTCAGAGTAATTGTGATTTTGATTTCCTAAATTTCAAGAATATCTTTTTCTTCAAAATTGAAAAAAATTTAAAATAAAAATATTGAAGAACTAAAAATCTCAAATGTTAAATGCTAAGTCTTAAACTTTAAAAAATAAAACGTAATCTATGAATCCGAAAAATTATATTTTATTCTCTCAAAAGAAAAACGATATGTTAAAAAATAGTTCTCATTATTCTTATAAAATATCCTATTAATTATTGTATAAAAAAATAAGTAGCATGTTTATTAAAATGTATAGTATGGTGTACAGTGAAGGATGTCACATTTACGTGAGTATTTGAGGAGATTTGGAGCTTCTGAATTAAGTTCAAAATATACGTGACCATAATTTCATTCCATTCTTATCAATTTTCACAACCATTTTCATACAATTGCAAAATTTATAAATCTTTAATCTCCACAACCATTTTATACAATATGCAAATTTTATAAATCTCATAGATATATAATATAACTTATTTAACTAAAATCACAAATCAATCGAATATAGAAATTTTAGAAAGAGACTAAAATTGAGTTACAATGTCATTTTTACTTGAGTGAAAAATTTCTAAACTATCATAAGAAAAAATATAAAAATTTACTCTATTTATTTAAATCATATTCAAAACTCAATTAATAAAAACTTTATCGAGTCAATAAATAAATCTATCAATAAAAGTGTTCATTTAATCAAACAAAAATCAAGGACATTCAAATTTAACCATTCAAAAAAATTCTCAACCAACCACAACTTTTACACAAAACTCAAAATACTTTTACATTCATATTATTTTTTTAAATATATAAATAATTTCTCTTATATATAATGTTTATCTTTAAAACGAATTCCAAAAATCCAAAATATTATGATCAAACAAGTTGAGATGATCACTCTCTCAACTGGCTTCAAATATTGATGAAAAAATATTACCAGAACAGAACAGAATCGCTAAAATAAATAATAGCTTATATCTTTTAAAAATCTGGTAAATCTGTTCAACATCTATTGTGGAGTATAATAATATTTTGAAAAAAGAAAATATAGAAACAAAATTTTAAAGATAAGTAGAAAAGAGAGATCAAGAATGATAGAGATTTGAAACTTTACAAAATCAAGCTTATAATTAGTGATCTAATAGTAAAGAAGTGAAGTCAAAATTAAACCTGCTTATAATTAATAATCTAATACTTAAACAGAGCAGGAAAAAAATTTCAAGTAATGTCTTTAGAATAAGTTCATACAATAAAAATAAAACATCTAAAAAAGTGGTTGAAAAATTGAAACGAATGATTTTTTATCTTATCTTATTAAATTAGTTTTGTGTATTAAGAGAAAGGTTAAGTATCTAAATAATAGAGGAAAAAGAAACAGAAATATCGGAAGGAAGAGAATGAATTAGGGGCGATACTGGTACATGCATTTTAATAACCACAATAAATCAAACGGCGAGGAACGACCCAAGAGAGAAAGCAATACTAGGGTGTGTCCACCATCAATTGTGAAAGAGAACGCAACGCAATAATCTAATCCTTCAACTCAGTGTTCTGTTTCACTGCGCTCACTTTTCCCTCTCTCTGTTCAGAGAGAGAGCGAAGCTAATAAGGTTAACAAAGGGAACCGCCACTACCGCCAGGTTTTTCGCTCTTCCAGTTTTTTGTTACAGTTCTTCTCACTCCAATAAACTAACCGCTTTTCGTTGCTAATTCTCTGTGCCGTTTGTTTCTTTTGATTCTTTCTGTCAAGTTGTTGCACGGACAAGATTCGAATGTTGCCTTTTCTGTTTTTTTTAATAGCACTACTTATAATGATAGTTTTATGTTGCATTTGGTGTTAATTTTATTTCATGCTCGGTGGTAAATGAAACTTGAATTTGCTTGAAGTTCATTCGGAGGTTCACTTGATAATTCTCTAGTGTTTTGTTTTTGTTATGCTGGTATGGTAATTATTTTTTTTATCTTGCTCCTTCTCTCACCTCGTCATAGTCTTGTTATTTTGTATGTTTAGTGGTTACATTCAGGATTTAACTTTGTTTGGTTATTAGTTTGCATTTGGTTGTAATTGATTCAGGATGGATTTTCATTGTGTTTGGAGTAGTTAAGAAATAGGTATCATTTGATTTAGAAATTGATTTCCATGTTGAGATCATTGTAAGAAGTAGTTGCCCTTGAATTGGTTTCCATAGTCAATCCTAGATAGTGGCGAGCAGACTCGGAAGTGGATGACTTTTTATTCTAATACTTTTTATGCGGATCAAATGTTTAAAACTTTAAGCATATAAATGCAAATAAATTAAGCAATTTACTCAAAATTCAAGAAACTTAAGGTTAGCAATGGAAAGTCATATGCCCTAAGGGCTTATCTGTGCGGTTTACAAGTCTCCCCGGATATGACAAGTCCTTAATAATAACAGTCAGGGCATCAGACGGCAAATTGTTAATGATAGTAAACCAAGTTCTTAGCATCTTCAGATAAGAAGAGGAAGAGAGTCGTTTTGGAAAGTATTGGTTAAGCAGAAAGAATAGTTGTGCATATAATCATCATACAAGGAAAAGAGAGTGGTTTCAAAATATATTGGTTAAGCCAAAAAAATTCATAGGTGTGTGTTTGGTTGAGAGGAAGAGGCCTTAACTACTGATCAGTGAGGAGGATAACAAGTCAGAATAAAACAAAAACGGTAGCTGGTGGCTGTAGCCAAAACAAAAGAAATGAAAAGGGGAACAAACAGAAAGAAGAGACCTGCAAGGTGCTGCCTGGGTTTGCCAGAGGACAAAGAGATGGAAGAGAAAGAGAAGAAAGGGAGTGGGCCTTCCACAAGTGTGTTTGTCAGAGGCTGAGTCACCACAAACCGGAGCCAGGGTTGCCGGAAATCAAGGCTGTGAGAGGATGGAGCGGGTCTATAGAGACCTTTTTGTTGAGGGTTTTTAATTTTCGAAAAGCCCTAGGTTGAGTGTAATTTGGCATGTGCAGCATCTTAGCTGCAAATTGATATGATAAACTTTCAATTCCCTTTTGTGATGATGATACTCTTTTATTCTGATCTTTTTCATAATGGTAAGGGGTGTCTAGGTTGTCTTTTATAAAGAGGAAGGAAATAGAAGGAGCCGAAATAGTTAGGTGGGAAAAGGAGAGAAGAGACTGAAAGAGAGAAAAACAACACAATCAATTTTGTGCATTTCAATTGTTACCAACAGATTTAAATCCCCCGGGAAATATAACTCCCAATTGATGCTACTAGGTTTGCATAAGAATTGATTTGATATTGATCAATAGCAGTGAACATCTTCTGAAGACAATTCAAGAAGGAGCCAATTCAACTTCTGTGGATGTACTAGTTCTTTATTGTATAAAAAAGTAATTCTGCTTTTTAATGTTACTTGCATTATGGCCAAAAGGTTTATCTATCATTACTTTAAGATTTTTTTTTTCCTCTTAATACATTATACTCGTAGTGCCATTTGGCAACTTGAACACCTGATCTAACCTTCCCCTCTAGCAACATTTAGAGGGTCTCTTACCATGCTAGGATATTAAAGTTCAGTCTGGAATTTTTTTCAGCTAGCAGAAGTTCAACAATAAAGGTCGATGGCAATAACACCTTTTAGTAGTACATCTGCTGCACAATGGGGAATTCATCCTCAGCTCTTAGTAAGATCCAGCATTACAGGCAAGGTTGCATCATCCAGCCACAAGTGAGTTCTATGATTGAATATTTGTTTTGTAGAATGGAAGAAGTAAAGTTGTTCCTTTAATAAGAATTTACGGGGCTTTCATTGCATGTAACAAATTAACTATAGGTCTGTGGTTTGCAGCCCCAAAAATCATTTTCATTATTCATATTGATGCACTTGTATTATCCCATTGGAAATAATATATTTCTATTTAATATTGTTTTCTCTATAACATCACTAAGATCAACTGGGATATAGTCATAAGTTAGATGTAATTTGTGATTTTGTTACTTTAATTGTCATTAACAGTAATTTTATTGTTTGCGTGTGGCTTGAATTGTCAGATACTAGGGAATCTTTCTATACTATCTGTTTGTAAGTATTGCTGGATTTATAGGGGGACAAAGCGAGAAAGTTCGAGAAACTATGCTTTCTTATTCTCCTTGAGTACATAGTTTATGCCAGACATCCATATATATAGACTATTAATAGACCTGGGGGCAACTTTTTACTTATTTAATACACGTCACAGTTATTATCTTGAATAGCAGCATAGTGGCTTGCTTTGTAAACTTGGGATGACTATTATTTTAATAATTTAATACAAAATAAATAGTCTATAGCACACATATTAACATTCAAAGACTAAAGAAAACCCTAAAGTTAAACAAATGCATAATAAAGAATAAGAGTGGCATTTGCACTTATACTCACCTTCAATCTTGTAGTAATAAGAAAATAGTAATGAAGTCAAAAAGTGAGAGATTATAGTGACATTAATAGAAAAAATAACAAATTAGATAAAAATAGTAGACTCTGACCTGGGAAGTTTAAAGGATGAATAGAAGAATGGAACACTGGGAAAAAGTCGTCCTGTAAAGTGTGAAGAAACAATGTTAAATACAGTAGTTTTTGTGTGTGGAATGGTCAAGGAAGGGTTTAAAATCCTACTATTGAAGGAAGAAATGCATTTGAAAATTGGAAAGAAATCACAATTTTTACCCTGCAAAAACTAACTGAATGCTCTTTCATCGGGTAAAAATGGGTTTTTGAAGCCTATATGATGATAACATTGCTATTTGAAACCTGCGGTATCTGAGGGTTGCTCCATTCTGCTACTCCGCAGTGCAATATTGACTAAATGACATTTTATCATGTGATACACGAATCCAATTTCCAACAGATAAATATTAAGTATACTCAATTTTCAGCTTTGATCATTGTGCTGGATTTTGTAATATGTTTAAGTCACCTTGCAGTGCTACCAGCAGGGTAACCTTCATGGCTGCATCAAGTTCAAGCTTTTTTTCTCGAGATTCCACACTACTCAATGTGGGTGCACCCCAAACTTTTAATCATCGCAAGGGATCAAGGTTGATTGTTAGAGCTGATGCAGTAAGTCTGAAATGCACCCTTGAGCAGCAATGAGTTCCTTTTGTGGATGTGCTTTAAATATATGATAGCACTTTTTGAAAGTATGTTTCTTATTCAAACTGTATAAAGCCCTTAGGCTGAAAACCTTTTATTTGTCAACATGCAGGATTATTATTCTGTCCTTGGGGTTTCAAGAAATGCTAGCAAATCTGAAATTAAGAGCGGTATTGTTCATTTGTTCCCTTATCCTCTACATGATAATATCTCCATTATTCAGCTCTGTAATGATCTGTTAATAACCTTTATTCTGGTAGCCATTTATTTGTAAGTAAAAATATTTATCACAGTAACTTTATTTTTTCACTATTAATGATTACCCACTATTTTATAATTCTTTCTTTTCTTTGACCTTTGAGAAATCAAAATACTTTTACTTATATGTGGGTGTATACACACACACATGCAATGTATGTATGTATGTATATATATATGTATATGTATATGTTTGTGTGTGTATAAAGAACGCAAGAAAAGTTCGTGGAAGGAAATCTAGAACATAAAACTGTCAAAGAAGTATACTAGAACCTACAATGGGGATTCAAGTAATGGCATTTAGATGCCAGGATTGATTAGTCTACTACCAAACAAGAGCCTATTACATTTTTTTATTAGATATGAGAGCTCTCTTTTTTTCAATGGACTTCTGTTCCTATTAATTCTAATTAAGCACAGGGTTACTTTTCCACACCAAAAATTTAAATTAGTTGGAATTGTTTACTCCTTGGTTTGCACTTCCGCATTTTACTGAGGAAGGAGGATTTTGTATAGAAGGGATATTGGCTATAAATGTGGTATAAAATTGTTAGGTAACCATCTATAGTGGTTTGTTATGATAGGTAGTTACCCAATAATTGGTTAAATATCTGAGTTAGTTAGGTTAGATAGTTTGAATAATAAATAATGTTGCTTATAAATAATAGAGATGGATAATCTTGCATTTGTGAGAGGAAAATCTTTTAACCAAGAATCTAGAAAGTGAGACTTATCATCCCTTTCACATATTTTCTTTGTAATATGGGATAGTTCTGCACTGAAAATACAAAATTATTGAACAGGAAACACCAATTATTTGGAAACGAAACACAATTAAAATATTGGTATGAATTGGAGTAGAGATCAATAGAACACAGTAATCTCCTATTAGTTAAACGTATTTTCTCTTTTGTCTTGTTCCACCTAACTCTGTAATTTAAATATCCATCATCCTTTCCGTCCATGTTTACTTCTGCTGTAGTGTTTACAAAGTTTGGATCTCATCTGTTCTCACTCTGCTTTATTTTCTGCTGACTGATCGTTTCTGTCCACCAGTTATTTTTATATGTCCATTTTCATCCATTTGTCCTTGTTTCATCTTCTTTCCTTGCGGCAGCACTTTTACCCCCACAAGATTGTTTGTCCATTTTAATCTTTCTGATTGAGAAGTTGTGATTAATGAGTTATTTGCTGGGTTGTGCATGTTGTACTGTGATTAGTGCCTAGTTTATCATAGAAATATCAAAGCTCTTGCTTTTTCACATTTCAGCATACCGGAAGCTTGCTCGGAATTATCATCCAGATGTCAACAAGTGAGTAGTTATTATTGTTACTGCTATTACTACTATTATTTTCTTATTTAATAGATTTGACTGTTTCTTTTTTCTGATTATGCCTTGCTGTTTCGCTTTACAACTCCCCCACCCCTCACCTCAATGCAATCGCTCCTGTCTTGTGAATTTCATTCACATAATATTTTTACTATTGGTTAATAATGCTTTCTATGAATTGCTTTATTTGTTCTATCTTGTTTTATGATAATTCATTGCATACTGAAAAAAAATGCTTATTCTTTTACTGTCATTTGCGTAGAGGTTTTATGTCAAGCAAAATGATGTTATTTGTTCAAATTCATGACTTTAGTAACTAATGAAATTAAAATGGTGCGTTTGGTATATGTATAAAAATTGAATGAGTTTTTGTTTGGGTAAGCTTACTAAAAAAAAAAGTGATTTAAAGATAATTAATTGTGTATAGAAAAAAAAGAGAAGCTTTTACATTGTTAATTACAAAAAAGGATACGAAGTTGTTTGGAACAAGGTTGAAGGGAGAAAAAATTTGTTGGGAAATTTGAGGATAATGTTTTTTACTTTTAATTTTTTAGACGTATGAAAACAACTTATTTTTCATTTTTTTAGTATTTCAGCTCATGTCCAAAACACCGGTTATTTTCAAACTACCTTTACTATATAAAAACAGCTGAAATGGAGAAAAATAAGCAATCCCAAATGTCAATTTTGCTAGGTGCATAGTTTTCTGGAGTAACCTGCATTCTGAATCATTTTTGTAAACATTGCGTTGCATATTGTTAAACTAGTATCTGTATTGTCTTGTGTTGCAGAGATCCTGGAGCTGACCAAAAGTTTAAAGAAATTAGCAACGCATATGAGGTAAAACTACAGATTATTGAACTCAGCTTGTCCCGATGCTTATGCCTAATAACAACTTGTCTACTGTGAATAATTTCCGTTACAGGTGTTATCAGATGATGAGAAACGATCCATATATGACAGATTTGGAGAGGCTGGACTTAAAGGTTCTGGAATGGGGATGGGGGTAAGTTACCTCTAATGATGTATAATTTAATTTGTTATTCCTGTTTCTCAACGAAGGATTTCTCTGTTATGCCAGGACTTCAGCAATCCATTTGATCTGTTCGAATCACTGTTTGAGGGCATGAATCGTGGTCCAGGTTCCAGAGGTTCTTGGAACGGTGCAATTGATGGTGAAGATGAGTATTACAGTCTTGTTTTGAACTTCAAAGAAGCAGTTTTTGGCATAGAAAAGGAGATAGAGATAAGCCGATTAGAGAGCTGCGGAACTTGCAATGGCTCAGGGGCTAAACCAGGGACTACACCAACCAGATGCAGCACTTGCGGAGGTCAAGGACGAGTTGTCTCTTCAACAAGAACTCCATTAGGTATCTTCCAGCAGTCAATGACATGCTCTTCATGCAATGGGAGTGGCGAAATTTCAACACCTTGCAATACATGTTCTGGGGATGGTCGGGTGAGGAAATCGAAGAGGATAAGTCTGAAGGTCCCAGCTGGTGTGGACTCTGGTAGTCGTCTAAGGGTCCGAAATGAGGGGAATTCTGGAAGGAGAGGTGGTTCCCCTGGCGACCTCTTCGTAGTTATTGAGGTTATCCCAGATCCTGTACTTAAACGAGATGACACCAACATTTTGTACACCTGCAAGGTTTCGTATATTGATGCAATCCTGGGGACTACAACTAAGGTTCCTACTGTAGACGGAATGGTGGACTTGAAAATCCCTGCTGGGACACAACCCAACACAACACTTGTTATGGCTAAGAAAGGTGTTCCCTTCCTTAATAAAAACAATATGAGGGGTGATCAGTTGGTTCGTGTGCAAGTTGAAATCCCTAAAAGACTCAGCAATGATGAGAGAAAGCTTATTGAGGAACTTTCTGATTTAAGCAAAGGCAAGACTACCACAGGTAGGAGATAGTATTTTGTAGGAAACTCTGTATCTATCTACATGATACTTTTTTATACTTCCGCGTATATTCTTTTTTTCACACAGATGCATCTTTCTTGTTTACACCTCTCTGAGAGGGATTAAATTATGTTGGAGGTTTTTTATTTGTCCTTAGAAACAGGCGGAGAAGAAGAGCACAGAAGAAATAAGAGATCTTTTTCTTTCGTTGGAACTTATTCTATTTCGGGGTGAGGTGGGGTTGATATTGAATTATGCTTTAGGTTCTGTCAGTTGTTATTTCGAAAATTTATATGGTCTGAGAGAAAAAAACTAAATAAAAATTTATTTATTTTCATATATTTTTTAAATTGTATACTCCTTATTTGCTAGGATGGAAATTGAGAACTGTGGCAAATGTATTATTAATCGTAGGTGGCAATAGATTTGACTCAGTTGGAACAAATCTGAATAGATAGTTGTTCTCCGCATAAAACCGTTCTTTACAGGATTGGATATTAAAAGTTGAATACTTTATTGTAGTTAAAATAATGTTAAACAATAATAAACAACTTAATGTTGAAGTTTTTCTTATTTATTGCAAATAAACAACAAAATATGCTGTGCAAAAATTAATTAAAGTAAAACAAGAAATAACATTTAGGTTTATAACCACCATGCAAGCCTATACCAATACAAGCAGAAAGGAAAGTGGACAAAGAAGTTGTCTGGTTGAAAATAAACAAACAAAAAGATTTATTTATTTATTATTAATAATTATTATTTATTACATTTTTTTAATTATTTATTATTACAATTTTATTACAAACAAATAAAGAAATAAGTGAGGCTCACTTTATAATCGGGTAATTAGATTAGGATCACCAGTTTAACATAATTTTTTTTAACAAAATTCATTTTAAATACAAGGCTACTTTAGTTATTCACTAAATATACTAATTAATTTCTTTTAACGTATCACATCATTATAAAATTTTCAGTATTTTTACTTTCTTTTTCTTTTAAAACAATTAAATTTTTTCAGTATCTTTCTCTCCCTATTTTTACCTTTCACATTTGCACCTATTCAGATAAATAACAATGTTAATCTTTTGCTAACAATATCCTTATTTTATTAGTTTTTTGTTTTTTCTGAAGCATTACTTTTTAAAGGAGTCTATTAACATGCACAGTTGGTTATACTTTTGTTTCATGTGTTTTAGTTTCGAAAATTTTAATTGCACAATTTCAGTAATCATACTTGGAAGGATTTTAAATTTGAGTGCGGCATTCCATTTTCCATCTGATAATTAACAAATACCAACAAACTTGTTTGACATGTTACTATATTATTGAGTTGACACCACAATAAATATAAGATTAAAAGTACAAAAGGGATAAAGGAAAATTATATGTATAACACTTATTATTTTCCCTTATTTTCACTTTACAACCTTTTTTCATAATAAATATTATATTTATCTAATACAAATAAATATAAAATAATAAATTTTAGGATTATTAAATAGAAATATAAAAAAGAGAGTATCAATAACATCATCCAAGTACAAATAATGTTTGTCATCTGAATAGCTAACTATTATTTTTTCATACAAACTCAGTTTTTTCTATAATCAACAACCAATGAATTCAAAATTTAAGGAAATATGTGATTCAAATTTAATCAATATTTTACAAACTTTATGATAAAATATAGTTTTCATACCAAAAGGGGTGGTGGCGCAGTTGGCTAGCGCGTAGGTCTCATAGCTTCTGAGTGATCCTGAGGTCGAGAGTTCGAGCCTCTCTCACCCCAAAAGCTTTTTCTTTTAAAAATTTGATAGAATTTTTTTTTATTGTTAAGAAAAAAAAATTAAAATGGGCATGGGTACAATGTTAACTTGGCTGTTTTATTTCTTCCTTGCTTGTTTTTATGTTGAAAACAAACTGATCCTAACCAAAATATATCAAATTTTCTAGCACTGGACGTGATGAATTGTCAAAAAATATATGTCAACCATTCCAAGTTAACGACAAGAACACATAAACAAATACATTATGATCTTTACCACATTTTGCAAAGAATTGTTGTCATATCTTAACTTACGTGTATACATCCGCTATGAAATATATGAAAAATGTCTGCTTTTATAGAGATACCAATTTTCAGCAGAAATGGTAACATTTACAAGCAAATCTTCTATTTAGCAGCTACTGCATTTTGAAGCAGTAATTCCAAATCTTTCAATCTGCATGATGGTTCACACAATTTTAGTAACTGATCATAAATGAACAAAACCTAATAATACCTTCAGCTGTTAGCAGCAACGTGGGACGGATTCAATAATTTCTTTCCAGAAAAAAGACACCTAATTTTAGTTCATTTTCATGTGTTGAATGACAAACTTCAATTTTCCAAAAAACAAAAATATATAAAAAGACAGTTAAAAATTGAACAAAATTAACTAAAGTCACATGACTTCTTCAGAAAAAAAGTCATTGAATCCGTTCTGCAGCATATCATCATACCTTACGTTACTCAAGTCAGGGTAGAGTGCTATGGCCTCCTTGAAATCCTACAATAGATCCAAAATAAAATACAGGTACATCATGATGCAGCAGGTTTAAATGGATAGTTATTTTCCTCCATGTTCAATATCAACTTAATTGCCATTTTGTTGTTCAACTTATTTGACTTAATTGCCTCACCTGATCTGCTGTGGAAGGTGTGTAGGTAACCACGCATGACATCCCTGCCTGTGTAGCTGCCTGCAATGGTTAATTTAGACCAGATGATATTTTCAGCATTTTGGCTAAATGTAATTGGCAAATTAAGGAACAAAACGAAGATTCTAAAGTTGAAATTCCATGTCTAAAAGCTCGTGTAGTGATATTTTTGAGTCTAATAACACAAGAAGACGATTCCTTAACCTTAGACTTTCTAACCTGACCTCATTTAGTTAATTTTCTTTTCTTTCTGTACTGCACACACCATACAATGAGATTGGTTAAATTTCAAGGATGTCGGAAATTGACACTAAAAGAAAATGTACCTGTAGTCCAATAACACTGTCCTCTACCACCAAGCAATCTTTGTCTGATATACCTAGCTTCTGCAATGCTCATGCAAATTATGCTCACTCTGTTAGTGCATAAAAGAAATTTTAGAGTTTCAGGTTTCAAAGGTCTTGATCATATATTATCATGTTAAAACCTTGGAAGCTGCCAGGTATATTGATGGGTCAGGTTTCTTTTCCTTCACATCATCACCTGAAAGATTAGAAGCACAGTGGATGCTGTCAACTAGGAAACCTTTTTCTGCACATACATATTAGGACTAACGTTATGAGAAAAAGCGTTATCCAATTTTCTTATAGGATGAAAAATGAACTTTGATGCAAATTAATTTGGAGTTTTGAAGCCTCAGCTGGCGCTGCAGCATGGTATAAGTTTTGTTTCATTATTCCTGATCAGGAAATAAAAGTCAGAAATGTTATATGATCAATTAAAGAAAGTATACCAGCAAGGAAGCAATCAAGGCCTTGAAAGCGTTCCTACAACAGAGAAAACAACTTGGTTGAATGCAAATTAATAACTAATTTTTTCTACCAATAGTGAGAGTATAAAGAAAAAGGTCTTACAATTCCTATAAGGTTTTCAAGACACAGAATAACTGAACTTTTAGTTGCTGCAGAGCAAACAGCTAGCTTTTTCCCCTGCAACAGAAATTGGGCAAACCATGACAGACTTGAAAGCTAACATCTCTCTAACCAACATAACATTAGTAAGAACAAAAATCAGATAATGAAAAGCAATAAATCAGTACAGTGCCAGAAAACAAAATAGGTTATCTTACTGCATCTTTGGCCTCATCCATCAATCTCAGAACTCCAGGTCTGGGTTTTACCTGTGTCAAAATGTACAAGTATTCAGTAGTAGCTTACCAACAACAACACAAATACCAATTCCACAGTTCAGGAAATTAACACAAGTCCACTCACAGTTCCAGACTTGATTATTTCTTTGTATCTCTCAGTCTTCCAATCCTACATAACAGCAGCGAAATGACCGTTCGTTAGCAATAAAACTAACTTGTTGAAAGGGTCTTTCACTAACAACCATGTCATGAAGCAATGTGACACAAAGAGAGACAAGTAATAAAAAGTAAGAAAAAAAAAAAAAACAAACAAACACCTGAAGAGTGTCAATCAACTTGGCACGATCCTCGTCACTAGTCGGAGGCGTCTCGAACAACGTGGACGAAGGCCACCCGTGTTCCTTAAAGTACCTTAAAATCCCCGAAACGGTATAATTAATGAGTGAAGAAGCATCGAAAAGGAATAAGAAAGAAAAAAGAAAAGAAAAAGAACCATCGCATTTTGGGTTTGCCTCCACCAATGAGGTTCTGGAGTTCGTCGTAGAATTGGACGTCCCAGTTGAGAGGGCCCGGAGAAGAAGAAGAGGGGCAGCGAACGTTGAAGTGAACAAAGGCATCGTTGTAGGCCTGGCGATGCAGGTGCTCAGACTCGAGGATGACGCCGTCGCAGTCGAAGATGAGAGCCTGAAGCGAACGTGAAGAAGACGAAGCGGAAGCAGAAGCAGAGACGGAGAAAGCGCGGTTGTTGGAAGAGAAAAAGTTGATTCTGGGATATGAAAAAGCGTGTTTGGTTATGGGGAAAGAAGAGTAGGAGGTGGTGGTGGTGGCAGTGAGAGTGAGTGCGAGAGTAGAAGAAGCCATGTGAAGAAGTGGTGTCCCTCACTCATCACATCCATCGTTCTAATATATTTTGTGTGGCTCTCTGTGAACTGCCATTCTTCAAAATTTCTACTCTCTTTTCTTTCTTACAATTGCTCCGTGTTATATTTCATATTAGTTATCGTTATATATGGATTATGTATGATACAGTAATCGAGTGATTATGGTTTATACGTTTATACCACATTAATCTTATACATATAAGACATTAAAATTTTATCATGTTGTTATGGATTTTTATTTTTGTATAGTGTTTAATTTTGTCTATTCTGTGAGACTTTTTATCTCACATTTGGACTTTTTCCAACAATCTTTACTCAAGGATGAGTCCCTTGTTTTTTTTATGTTTTTCATATGATATATTTCCTTTCATGTATATTGTGATCTCTTTTTGGAAAATTTTGAGTCAATTTAATCTTTCGTCTTTATAAATGTATGAATTTAGTCCTTTAAACCAATTTTTTTCAAATTTATTTCTCCTTTATAAATGTTTTCTAAATTTTTTCAAACACATTTTTAAGCTAATATTGAAGCAAAAATGTTTCAAACGGTGTAAACAATCTAGAACACTATAATAAAATGTTGTTAAAAAGATTAAATCCATGAGGGACTAAATTGATTAAAAAATTTCAAAATAGACTAATTTCAATTTCTATCAAAGATCAAAAGAAAAAAAAACATATTTAACCTTATTCTAAAAATAAATGATTATAATTCTCTCAAACTAATTACATTTTAAACTAATATTTGAACTGAAAATTATTACACACTACAAATAATTTAATTAATAGTCTGAAATATAATTTAACACTTACAAAATATTTAACATAATTAGAATATAAAGAATACATTTATTATTTTTCAATGTTGATGATAAAGTTTTATCAAATTCAATTAAAAAAATCTTAATTTCATCTTAAAAGTTTAAGAACTAAAAATAAAATTGTAAAAAAAAAAAAAACTTATTAAGGATCGAGAGAAGAATATAATATATTTATCGACAAAAATCCTTATTGACAATTTATTTCTGATCAGAAGTTCAGATAATAATAATGTTACATATTTCTGACTTATGGAAGTATACAAACATTTCCCTCTTTATGCAAATAACCCAAAATAGAAGCAAATCTATGACTACTGCACACAACAAGTTACATCCATTCTCCAAGTTTCACCACTTCATGAATCATTTTGCAAGATCTTACCCGATTCCTCATCAACTTTCTTCTCCATTTTCCTCTCCTTGCAATCATAGAAGTAAATCATAGACGACACCCATTTCAATGTATTCACCACAGTGAGGACCCCAATCTGCACAAATATCCCATACCCTCTTTTGTAGCATTCAAGGGACACACACGACAACCTTAAACAAACTCCCAACGCAAAGAAAACAAACATCAAAACTAATCCTCTCTTCTGATTCCCTCTGCTCAAGAAATACGAAACTCGTATAGCCCCAACACCATATATACCCTCCACAACCGATATCACAAAACTCATATTCCAAATACCACTCCATTCCAAATACGCCATCAACACCTTTGTAAAAGCTACAAAGCAAATCACTGTAAAAAATATGTAATACCCAAAATCCCTGAACAGCATATAACAGTTACTTAGTATCCATGGGAATGCAATCAAGAAACAGGTCGACCAAAACACCACGTACAATGAAGTGATCAACGTGCCTTTCATTATTGACATGTCAATGGAACTTTTAAACATATCCTTCAGAGTTATATAACTCTCTTCTGACTTCAGCTTTGAAGCCGAATCCATAGTTATAACCGCAGAGCAGAGCTCTAGAACATGAAGAGGCACCAAGTAAATGAATCCAAGTTGAATCAAAACAGGTAAATAATCATTCCTAAAACTTTTACGAGGTGGGTCTATGTAGGAATAGCCACTTTCAGATAGATACACATACGCATAATTTGGTTCGAAAAAGGGTAGGAGTGATATAATTTGTGGGGCCTCAACCATGATTTTCTGGAACGAGATTTCAAAGTAAACCATAAGAAGAAAGAAAGGCAGGGAAGTGAGAGAGGTGAAGATGATGAAGTTGATGTTTGTGACATAGAATGTTACAGCTTCGTTGAGGATATCCAACACTCCCAGATTCTGCTTAACTTCTTCTCTCTCACTCTCCATGTTCGACACTGACTTCAATTCTGATTGGATCTTCTCGTTATAAACAGATATTTTCACTTCATTATACTTTCGTGGAAATACACAGTTTCTCTTTCAGAAGACTTTGACTTTGAATAATCGTTTCCTTATTAAAATGAAAAGACCAACTCCTTTGCCAGCCATTCTTTGTCGGTGCCTAACGTTTTATGGCTCCAAATATTCGAGGGCAAGTTGTTTATGTCAGAGGTTTTTGCCATATATTTACTTTATACTTAGTTTTTAATTTCTTTTTTAAGAGAAGAAATGTTTGTTTATAGTCATAAATTTGAAAATCAAATTGTATAACTTAATTAAAACATGTTTTTTTTTTTTAGTTAACTTGCTCTCTTTATAGTCGACTGTTTTAAGTTTTGCTGATAAAAGAAAAAGTCAACTATTTTGAGACTCAACCAACTATTTTGGAAACTTTCCCACATTGGATTAAGCTCAGTTGGACCTAAAATGATTACTTTTTTTTTTTTTTTATGGATAAAGCATTGGATATTAAAGTTTTAATGAATGTACATCATGTAAAAATTGGAAAAAGAATTAGGAGGATTAGTGAATGAATTAGTATGACATTTGTAGTTTTTTTAATATATTATCGGTTGTATGAAACTCTTAGTTTTTAAGCTTTGAAAAGATCATTGTTTAAAACCGAGCTACGTCATATTTTCTTGTTAGTTGATTTCAAAGATAAATTTAAGTAGGAAACTTCAATGTTACATATGATCAACATCTTAAACTGTACAAAAAAATCGCCGAGGAATCAACCTTTTTCGTAGTTTCCCACCATATATGATTAAATCAAATTGAAATGAATAATAAAATTTATTTTCTTACTCATATTTCGAGTTAATAATGTGAAGTATCGAGTTCATATTTTTGGAATTCAACCTGCCCCTCAAAAGAAGTTGTTCACACAAATTAAGTTAATTAAGTTCAAACGGTTTAAATCAAATAGGATTAAATATGTTTTAGATATTTCAACTTTTAGTAAAAATTGAAGTTATTTAATGGAAACTTTGAACCAATCTAGTTTTTCAACTCTATAAATGCGTAAAATTAATCATTTTAACCAAATTTAATTAAATTTATTTGTCGTTTTAAACACATTTCACTATAGTATTTTAGTTGGTTACACTCACTTTAATATTAGTTGAGAAACATATTTGAAATGTCAAATAAATTTGAAAAAACTAAATTTTGATTCAAATGACTAAATTCGTGTATTTTTAAAGATAATAGACTAAATTAGTTCAAAATTTGTAAGAAAAACTAGTTCTAATTTTCACTCAGAGTTGAAAAAACTGAAGGACAAAAAACATATTAAATCCAACTAGATAAATCATGTGTTAATTGTGCTATGTCTGGGCCAAATTGAATTATTTTGTCAAAGAACAAAAGCATAGAAACTACTATATTACATGGATTCTTGGAGTTAAAAAAAAAAAATATTACTACTCCGTTAATTTATGGGTCTTTTAGTAATTAAAATTAATTGAAACAAGTATTAGAGTTTCGAATTCCTTTATGATTCAACTTTTTTTAACATATCATTTTAGGTATAAAAACTTATGAGAGTGTTAATGATGTGTTTCATTAATAAATATAATTTCATAATAAAATATTAGTGTAACAAGAAATATATTTCTTTAATATACAACATTTCTAGTTTTATAATAGACATTTTGTCATAAATTTATGATTATTTTTTTATAAATTAGATATTTGTAAATATATTACTTGAAAGTAGAAAACAGAGACACATGTATACAAAGTAAATAATTCAAAATAAAATACTTGAAGTAGATAAATTGTAAACAATACTAAAGTATTTAAAATAAATTATTTTAAAGTAAATACAATAATTAAATAAAATATCTTAATGTAAATAATTGAGAGCATTATGATAATTCCTTTATAAACAAGTGTTATGATAAAATTTAAATATATATTTATATGTTGTAACTGTTATAACATAAAAATATATATTTCAAATAAGGTCATATTATATATAATTATAAACTTTGACATAGGACGACTCCAAAGTCAAATAATTATAAAATTATATATTTATAAGTACAAATTTTGAATGTTTACAAAATTATAATGTTTTCTAAATATCTTTATGACATATAGTTTTAGTTTTTAATCTCAAAGATAACAGTATGAACTTCGAAATTTTAGAATTTGTTGACATTTTATACATTCAGAAATATTGCAATAACGTGAGTGTTAGTGGGTGGAATATGGTATTGGAAATTTTGGCTTAAAATGGATTAGTACATAAAATAAAATTCCATAATCATATATTCAATTCCACTATTAATTGGTAGTTTGGGAAGGTAAGAACTCTTTATGATGAAGTATATCCATCTGTGGTTAAAATATTATTACTATTATGTTAATTTTTAATTAATAAATTTATGTGAGTTTTCTGTTTAATAACTTGTTTTAGCTAATTTTTCCCAATAAAAAATCGTATCCATGATTATTTAATTTAAAAGCTTGAGAATAAATGAGAAATTTAATATAAATTATAATCTATCCATCATTTGCTTTTGTTCCAGATTTTTCCTATCATTAAATTTTGAATAATATACAGCATATTTGAATAAATGGATAATTTGTGACATTTTTATGTGACTTGAAATGGATCTACAGCATATTTAACTTTTGTATTATTTTAAAAGATGTATCCAAAGAAGTTAATATTTCTTAATGGAACATGTAAACTTTTCAGTTGCATCAAAATTAAACTTAAATTATTTTTATACATTTACATATGATTAAGAATGAATTTAGATAACTAATTCATTATGCTTGAAATAATCATTAGTTTAACAACAATTTTGACACAATATTAAAAAAAAATCATTAATATTAATTACTTTTAGAAGATACTAATTTGTTAAAAAAATGTTCATACAATAAATATTTATTTTTAATAAAAAATATGCTTTTGTTTCATCATAGTATGCACTTAGATCCACGGACAAAAAATGCTTAAAATAATGATTTAATATTGAGTAAAAATAACAGAATTTTTTTAATCAATAAACACAAACAACTTAGTTTAATATGAATTACTGAAAATCGAATACAACTTTATTGTATTGGCAGTCCAAGAAAAACCTAAGTAAAAACTTACTGAGCCCACAAGAAACAAAAAGGCACACTCAATTCTAACTTTAATATTGCCACGTGATCATGAACGGTAAATATTTCAAAATTATTTAACAAGCAAAAAATATAGTTCTCTAGTTATTTTGAAGACTAAATCACATGACTTAATACAGTATCTAGGAGATAAGGCAGAATGAGTGGAAATTTGTTGTTGGTGTAATTTGTGGCATATAATGCGTATTATTTAAACAAAAACATTGAAATCAATGAGTGGTAAGTATGCATAGGAGTGAAGATGTTGTGTATAGTAAGTAGGCAATGAAAATTCCAAGATAAGAGAAAAAAAGGTTATAAGACAGATTCAGAAGAAATGAGAGAGTAGAAAAGACCTTAGCAATGGGCAAGACACAACCCCATTTCCTGTCGCTTCTTGTTGGACACAAAATTAGCAACTAATCCTTAGCCAATTATAAGGAACTCCTCAAGAAACAGACACAAAAGCAACAATAGCAAAATTTTCTCAAAATTCAGAGGCAAAATAATAATAATAATAATAATAAAAGTTGGAATTCAGGTCTGTAACAAACTCTGTACAAGTGTATCAAACTCCAATGTATACTATCCATGGTGACGCAAGTGATAGCAAATCTGTTACCCTAGCTGACCCCTAAACCAGAAAATATGAATTTGACCAACAAAAAATAGGAGTGCGAATATCCATTTTAGAAGTTTTAAGGGTTGAAGAAGTGGTCACCACAATGGCATTTCCACCCCAATGGCTTGTAGTTGGAGTACCTGTTACCTTGGGGAGAAGAAGGGTTAAAAAAAGTTGCCATGGCAGAAGTTTGGGTAAGATCTGGAGGGTTAGAGTCATGACTAGGCAAAGTGGGGACTTGAACTGCCATGCATGGATGACAATCATTGCACTTGTTGTGACAGCTTGGAGGAATGGAACCTAGTCTGTTTTTCTCCTCAAATAACAGTTCCTGTACATGGCAACACATTTTGTGCAGATTCTTGTTAGACCATTTACACACACACACACACACCAGTGAGGGTATAAACAAAGAGGGCTAAGATTAGAGCTTACCCTTAGAGAGATTGCAGTGTGAGGGTGATTGGAGGCAGAAACTAGAGAGAGAAAATTGTGCAGCAAAAGTACGATGAGCAAGGAGGTGGTTGTGTAGTAATGATATGAATTAAGTGAAGCCATGAAAGCATATCATATCACCCCTTAAAGTCATTCCCCATCTAAAAGAGAAAACTAGGTGGCAGAAATTAATGAAAGCTAATTGAGATCTGGATGGCAGTCCCTGAAGAAACTTTATCAAGTTGTGAAGAAGCAAGGCGAGAGAGAGAAAAGCAAAGTGAAGCAGAAAGAGAAAAGATGAAAAAGGAAGAAGGTTTTTGCTTATTTTCCAGAATAGAGTAGTGGTTTTCTTGCCATGGCGTATAGCCTGAAGGAAGAGAGGTACATAAATTGGAAGATGTGTTGGCAGCAAACAAGTAGAGAGGGAGAGAGAGAAAGGGAGGGTGCAGAGTGCAGAGTGTAGCAGAAAAGTGAAAGGAACGACTCAAGAGAGTTAAGCAAATTGGGAGAATCCACATCAGTATCAAGGGCCCCCCCCTTGGACACCGTTCTATTAGTAGTTTGAGGCTTGAGACTTTGAACCTAGTTATTAGAAACTGCTTGGATAACAAATGGCTTTGTCCTTTCTGTGTGTTTAAAAATATCACAGACAGGAGAGGGTAGTTCAAATTCGCATTTATTATGCTAACTAATTTTTGTCTCAGTTCTCAGTTACAGATTCACCTCTTTGACTGTCATTGACCTCTATTACTTACATTCAGGACTCTTTGCACCTGATTATGGCTGCTAGTGCAAATCCTTTCTGTGCCTTGTGTTTGCTCTCTGAAAAATGTGCTGTAAATTAAGGAGTAATGTTTTGGCTCTAATGTAAGATTTTAGATGTTTAGTGTGTAAAGCATGGATTATTACTGACCCCTCAAGTTCGAATGCAGACCAAGAAATTAAATGATAAGTACTTGTATTTATTACCTATTTTCCTTCAAGGAGCACTCCCTACAGAAGTGGTCCCTTAGTTAATATCATGTTAAATTGATTTGAAGGGGACTCGTATTAAATATAACTTAAGGCAATTTATAAATTGCAATTATTGTATTCAATATCATATTAACAACGCTTTATGTAAACACAAAAACTGATATTACAGCAACAAGCTGTACAGTTTTGTTGGAAAAAAAATAAAAATACTCACAGTATTTCTCTGCACTATGCACACACTGTATGATGTGAGTCGAGCAAGATAATAGTAATTTTCGTTTTTCCTTGACTTAATGCTTTTGTGTAACACCGTCCGTTGTAGTACGTAGGTTATGGGTGAAAAATTCTCATACTTTGTAACGAAAAACAGTAAACAGAGATTTGAACAGAAGGTGTTTGTGAAAATTTTGGAAATGAATTGGATGGCTGTCATATATCCTAAAAGGTGGATTTCTAAAATTGATCTAGCACGCATCGAGAAAGCATTTCACACCCAATAAGTTTAAAGGGCATGTGAAACTATTCTCGTTTCAGTTTCCTTTTCGAGGTTTCGGGATTCCTTGCTGTGACTCTACAGCTTTCAATTAGTCAAAGCTGCCATTAGAGTATTGACATTGCACTGAGAGGGTGAGAGGGATTGTGACTGTGTGAGTGACCAGACCTACGCATCTTTCTTACCACTGAGCAGGAAAAAGATGTCTCTGCAAAGATAAAAAATCTTTCCATTTTCTACAGCTTTACCCTTTCTTCTAAACTCTACTAGTCACTAATCAAATGATGTGCTGATCATCATCAAAAACAACTAAAGAGATCTTTTCTTTTTTTCATTCCTTTTTTTTTCCCGAGGTTTCTAATCGAGGATTCGATTGCTTTTACCATTAGCGGAGTACAAAGGTCTCGCAAAAGACAAGGACACTCTTGCTTTGCTTCTCTTACATCTATTTTAATGTACCTTGCAATTCCTTGCTTGCTGTGAATACTGAACATCAATTTTATTGTTTTGAAAACAAAGTACCATGGGTTGGGTTCACATTCACATGCAATCCCTGATTTAGTGGCGTTGATAGTTTCGACGATTGTGACCACAAACAAGGAAATGAATAATTGCAAAGTGAATTGTAGCCTTCTAGGCAACCCAATCCAGTTTTGCGTAGTACCCGAAAAAAAATGTTTGTTTTTTTATCTCAATTTTAACCTCTCATTTTCACTCGTTAAATTCAGATCAAAGGTAAAACAACAGTTGACGTCCTTTTCGGTTTTGCCATGTTTTTAAATTAAACCTTAAAGCTCCTTATTCTTTGCCTCCGTAAATTTTATGATTTATTATATTTTTAATAAGGTTTATGATTTTTTTTTAAATAAGGCTTTATGATTTAAAAATAATTAACGAGATTTTAACATTCTGTGCAATTAATCATTGAACGAATTGATACAAGGAAAAATGGAGTCTTTAAAAATATTAAATACATAAAAAAACAACGTAGAAAAAGAAAAAAAAAGTATAAAATCTCAAAGTATAATCAGCCGTGTGAAATGTGAGAACATAGATAGACAAAGAAGCACGGATTGGGCTATACCATAACCCCGTGAATTACTTTGAAACCTAAAACATTCTCTGTCGACTGACCTTGTCCAGAAGTTTAGAACATCTATATACCACATTCTATTTTGTTCCTTGAAGGAACATCCATAAGAGCTTTAACTATGACAAGGAAGCTGGCTTATAATGGGGATACAATAGGCAAGATCGATCTCCTATTAATTTAATTTAATAGCGCAAGCAAATCAATTACATTTCACTATCTCAATTAAGAACATTGGGAGGAGTTATTTGTTTAAAAAAATAACATTTTTCAAAAGCTCTAGATAATAATTTATTTTATAGCTTGTTTCAACTTTATCTTTTACTTATTTTTCTTTTCCGAATTTATTTTTTCATTTTCCCCTCAACTAAAGGGCATTAAAAATACTCTAAAGTTAACAAAAACAGATAATTATTTCTCCAACATCATCAGTGTATTTGGTTTAGTGAAAAGAAATATAGAAGATGAAAATAGAAATGAAATAAATTGAAAAGAGAATAGGTAAAAAGAAAAAAAAAAAAACAAGGGACACCATACAAGGCAAGAAACGTAAGGCTGAACCGAGCGCCAGAAAAGGGGTATACGAAAAAAAAAAAAAGATGTGAGTGGGGAATTCTGGTTTCTATCTCAAAGGGACAACATACAAGGCAAGAACATCAGCTGAAAAGTTTGCCTCGATAGATATGTGGCCAAGATATTTAAATAACTTGTTAGCAAGATGCCAAATAGATCTAACAAAAAAAGAAATAAATCTCCCCTAAAATTTATCTTGAAACCCGAAGATTGTGTGAGCTGTAGTCCCAGTCCCTAGTGAATACCCTAAAATTCCACCTTTAAAATTCCACCCTAGTGAAACCTACTAACCAACTAATAAAATGGCCAAGGTGATCTCAGGGGTTACAACCTGAAGAATACTGGTGAATTTGCAAATTCGAAGCCCCATCACAGTTCAGTTTCAGAAATTCTTCATTAGGAGGGGAGTGGGATAAGACAGTTACTTTTATATCTACCGCTGGACGATTTCATATTGGAGGAAGGAAAAGATTGCAACCGATGAAGTAATCGTCCAAGTTACCACAGTAAATAAACTAGATAGGATCAATCAGTTTAGCAGTAGCAGCCCCCCATAGGTTGAGCAGTCGTTGAAATGCTGATTTCAGAAAACATCTTATATTGCAGGGATAAAAAGGTCCTTGGCCTATAAATCTTAAACACGAATATCCGTAGTTTTTTATGGCTCTCAACATTAGATTTCAATGTATAGGAGGTGCCGAAGCCTCGAATAGATTTTGCTTTGGGTAATTCACCTTGACCAATAGACATTTCAAAAATTATGAATGAATACTGAAGGTTCATTTTATATATATATATATATATATATATATATATATATATATATATATATATATATATATATGACACAGAAATATGCAAGGGACAAAAAATGTTGTACCGAGCCCTAATACTACCAATATAAGCATTTAAAAACAAAATTGATGAACAGCTTATAAATTTGATTTCAAAGTACATGCACCGACACGAAGAACCAGCAGATCTTTCCTAAACTTTTACTACAGAGCTGGACAGAGTTCAACAAATGCTCCTACCTTAGTATATCTTACCTCTCTCGAGTAATCTCCTCTCACCTGTATCCACAGCAAATTTGAGGTATTCTGGAAAAAAACGAGTAACCATAAATTATGTGCTGATAAGATTTTGGTAATTTCGATTGTGTAAAAATCTATGATTCAGTGTACACAGAAAAAAGTATAGAATATTGCACCATGATTTGCTACTTCAAAATTTCAGGAATTTCCTCCTATTTTAACCCAATCTTCATATTTGGTGCACCTCCTGTTTTATCACACCCTCAGCCGAGTTTGACATTTCTAATGTATCTTGTCGATCACTGGTTTCGGGCTTGCTTTCCCATAGCTTACCAGCCTTCCCGATTGCAAGAATCAGATCAAGTTGTTTTCGCTGTTGTTCCTACGTGAACGCTCAGACACAACCAACATAATTCAAACTGATGATAAAAAAAAAAAAAAAAAAAAAAAAAAAAAAAAAAAAAAAAAAAAAAAAAAAAAAAAAAAAAAAAAAAAAAAGAGGATGCTTTGGCAAGTAAAATGGTCAAGAAAGTTTTTTATTAACCAGTTAAGGACAAATTGGATACAAGGTCAAAATATAACCTTTTATATTACCAGAAAAATAAAAAAACAAGGTGTTCTATTGGTTAAAGATTTAGTAGTTTGTAGGACTTTGCCAAAATACACCCAATTGTCCACACTACAAAAGTTCCAACTGCAAAATTTTAGACATCGTCCTTTGAATACATGTCCCAATTATACTGGGCGATCCAAACAAATTCTACCAACTGTAAAACAAACAGGCCACGAGTTCAAAAGTTTGCTAACATACCCCTAAAATTTGAGTATATCTCATCCCCAGTTGTCTAGCTAACATACACTGCATAAACTAAATACATAAATATAAATATATCTTTTGTTCCTGTAATCTACATAAATTTAATTTTTTTAGGTTTTAGTTTCTACTATCAGCAATATACCACTTAACCTTCAAGAGATAGCCATATCAAGATCAATGTCTAGTCAACTATATAAGAATTAAAAAACCTAAAGGGAAAGAAACTATAGGGACCAAACAAAGTCTAGAAAAAAAAAACTATAAGGGCTAAAAAACAAACTTTTAAAATAGGGAGCAAAAGCCAAAATTGAAGTACACAATAGAGACCAAAAATGCTTTTAACTTTGATAATTACATAATAAAATTACAAACAAAATAATTCAAACAACAAATGGTGCCTACACTGTCATGCAGAATTCAAATAACATAGGGGGTAGGATTACCTGCATTGCTAATAAAACCTGTTGAATTTCACCTAGTTCCTTCTCTAAAATGTCTGATTGCACTGCTAATGCTCTAGCAGCCTCGGAATTTTTCTGGGCCAAAGCTGCAGTCTTCAGGAAATAAACAAATAATTAGTTATATTTTCCATACATTAAACTTCAAGCATTCACTCAAAATAAGGTATTGCCGTGTGGGAATATGATATATAAATGGCAATGCAAATTTGTTTTTACGAAAAAAAGTGTACAGAAAGGCATAAAGAATAAATACTAAAAATAATTAAAATGTGAATAGTTATTACAGTATATTTTACAATATATTTCATTTAGGAAGTACCAAAGACAAATTCAAATGTTTGTGCTATTGTGTAAACAACAAATAGAGAACAATGAGGGGGCAGACGCTCTCACCTATTTCAAGATTTTTAATACAACTACAGTTTAAAGTTGCCATTTAAGCTTCTTTGTCTCTAACTTTAACCATCATAGTAATTTTTATCATACTATTTTTTTCATGTAAAGATAAGTTGTCACCACCACACATCATGCCTGAGTATGTCACTGAAATTGAGTAACATCACTTCATCACAGCTTTCCTTGGTTCGGCGCTGCTATACTTGTCTGGCTTCCTCTCTAGCCTCCATGTTGGCCTTGTTGAACCTATTCTTACCAGGTTTGTTGTGCTCTGTTGGGATATTCCCCAATTGGATTTGACTTCCATTGTTTGGAACTAGTTGGTGTTGCTTGGCACTGTTGTTGTGTAGGATTGCAGTGTTTCTGCTTCTGGTTGATGGCAATTATATATCTATCAATATGATTTTTTTACTACTGCTGATCAGGACATATGGCGGTGAATTGTTGTTTTCTGCTCAGCAGTGTGGCTATACATTTTATGAAAGTAAATCCCTATATTAAAAGGAATCCAAAGGCCTATCTGAGACACGAGAGACGTAGGTTCAGTTCCTTTTGGTGGTTGAGGTACTACCACACTACCCATCAACTTCACCAAGGTACTTGGTCAATTTTAGTGCCTTGCCGAATTTAATCAGGAGTCAATCTTAAGCGCTGACTGTTGATACTAGTAAAAGGACAAGAAGACAAGCTAACTTGATAATTGTGATGCTAGAGGGTCTAAACATAATGTAAACAAAAATAATTGGTTTCAAGCACCCACCGACTATTAGCAGCCTGGTGTTTTGTAAACAAATCAAATTTGAGAACAGTGGAGGATCACCATCAATCATATTGATGAATGTGTTGAAGATGAAGTCTCTTTGGGGGATGACAATGAAGAACTGACAAAGGTGACAGCAACTGCAAGGGATCCTAAACTCACTTCATATCATACCAAAATCCTAAACTCACACCATATTACTAAAGCTCAGTTGTTAGTATTCAGAAATTTTAACCATCCAGAAGTTGCCAATTATGCATTACAAATATGATCCTCACAGTGATCGGTGAATGAAATATAAGCTAACTCACCCAACAAACAACTATATTCCAAACGTTCAAAAAAATCACGCGCCTAAAAAGAGAGATTAGTTACCTCAGCTATGGGATCCTTCAAGGCCTTTCTCGTAACCCTAAACCTAATCCCTAATTTCTCGAGCTGTCTGGACAAAACCCTAACAACCGTCAGGGAACTCTTCAAATCCTCCTCCAATTTCTCAATCCTCTGGAGAAAGTTAACCTCCAACCCATTCTTCCCGTTCTCCACACACACGCGCCTCCACTGGCGCCTCCGAATCCAAACGCCGATCAAAACCCCGATCACAAGCATCGTGACGCCAAACGGAGCGGCTCTGGTGCCGATCCCGGCCAGTAGCTCGTTCTTGGAAGCCGCGACCACGGTGGCAGCGGAGGACGCGACGGCGGAAGAGAGGAGGCAGGAGAACTCGAGGAAAGAAAGGAGAGAGTCAAAATTGGAATCGGCAGTGACATGTTGGGATCGGAGAGGAAATGAGTTGGCGCTGACTGTGAGAGAATTGAAGCGATGAGCGGTGAGTTTAAGGTTTGGAGTGGTGAGGTGGAAGGGGCGAGAGGTTATGATGGAGAGGGAGAGTGAGAGGTTGTAGTTTCTGTTAGTGGTGATTGCGCCGAGTAAGAAAGGGTGGTGGTGACACGTGAGTAGCATTGTTTGTTAGAAGTTGCAAATTGCGTTACTGTGTATGGAGTAGAAGAAGCAGCATTGATTATAGTATGAGTGGAGATATCATATCATGGTTGGTTTACGAGTTTTGGTGACGATAGTTTCGAGGACTCCGTATATGCACCACCTCCATATCACCGCTCCTCAGTACCTCAACTAGGATTTGATTTCATCATTTTATTTACCTTTTTCTTTCACTCAAGACCATTTGAAAAATCTGATATTACTTTGGGAGTGCTTAACATTTTGCTTATTAAAATGTTGTCTTTATTACTTTTCACAATTTTTAAAGGATTTTTTAACAGTTTATAAGGAGGAATTAAATGAAAACATAAATAGTATTTCATGTTAAAAAAACGTTTAATATTTTCTTTACTTAAAACTTTTAGAACTGCTAAATTTCAAACTGACATTATTAAATTATAGTTTCCTCTTTTTCTTTAATTATTAGATTTTAGACCTGTTCATAACTTTAATACAATTTAATGTTTTAACTATTTCGGCTTTATACATAAGTATTTGTAAGCCATTAACGTCCTAATAAACAGATGCAGAATTATTATAGTTAAACATGACATTAAAACTAAAGCATAAAAATTCAACTCGGTTTTTTTAACCCGAAGTCAACTCAAAGAAGTTACATGTTGTAAAATAAACATCAGTATGGAAATTAGAAAGGACTGAAATCCCTGGACCTGTCTTTCTTCGCAGTAATCTCACCCAAATGGAAACAATTCATCGTCATTATGCTTAAGATAGATCGTTAATACAAAAATCTCGAGATTCTTAGCCAGTCTAGAAGTAGAGCTTCAAAACAGTTTAAACAGGTTTTCTCTGCCTTCATCGGATAAACACAAACTTGTAATCAGGAAGCGGTTCAAACCAGAAACAATCCACAGAAAGGTAAGTAAGAAATTAGGGATCTGCTGTTCACAAACCTTTGCTATTACAATTACGGGTTTAGAGTGCACAATTCGAACTTCCGAGAGATCGAAAGCTTAGAATTCTAAGAAAAACAAGAGGACCTTTTAGCTGATTATATCGGTTATCCAACCATTTCAAGAAAATAAGTAACACAAATTTAATTTAAAAAATGAAATGGATAGTTTTATGTTCAATTTCAATTGATTTTTACTATACAATAAACATAATTGTCGATGAATTTTATAAACCAGTTAATATGAACATCCTAGTATAAAAGGGGGAAAATATAGAAATTGTCTAATGACCCACGTCATAAATCGTAAACCAAAGTGCTCCAGTAAAACGCCATTCAAAATACAATTATAATACGATTATATAATTTTAAATTAGTGATTTGATCCAAATTCGGTGCGACCAGACAGAGACTGGTAAGTTTACCAAAGGGTACATCTTTGGTTAGTATAAACTATAAAGACTGAAAGAAAAGTCACTAACATAACATAATATTCAATGGCAATTGTAAGCCATCATCCAATAACTACGCAAGAAAAGTAAAAGTTCAAGCATCCTAAGACTAAGACAAATGGACACTCAATCACAGAGTAGATAATACTGAATGATGACAGTGTCAATGCCCAAATAAAAAAAATTGCCCCAGGATGCACCATCTTCGTACTTTAACACATTTCGTATGAAACTTCTAATAGTACGGCATGTAACGATTTGGCCTTCTAAACCTAGGAACCTTCCTGCAGGATATTTTATGAATATGAAATAAAAAATCAAAACATCAATCAAAACCAGAGTTCACAACATATGCAAATTGAGATTAGGGGTGCAACATACCCATAACCATAAGGGGAGTAAAAGTAAGGAGGAGTATATGGCCTCCTGAAGCCATATGCCATGTAAGGATTAAACCGTCTAGGACGATGTTGTTTCATTCCAGGTACATTGGTCCTCTTAGGTAAAACCTATAAATACAAGTATCCAAATGATTAAATACTACTAAATTAACTTAACTATCACTTGGCTGATTCAAACAATAGTAACCTAGTTCAAATAGTAACTCAATGGACACAGCGTACCTTCAGTTGTCTGCCATGCAGTTCAGATTCATTCAAGAGGAGAGCCTCTTGAACAGCTTCAACTTCAACAAATTCCACATAAGCAAAACCTTTAGGCTGGCCAAACTTGTCTGTCAGTATAGTGACCCTGTTCACAGTACCACAGGATTGAAAGTGTTGTTGCACTTCTTCTGGTGTGCATGCATAATCAACCTGCACACACACAAATCAATTTCAAGGGATTTTTGATGCCGATAATATCAAGTTAATCAGAAAGGAGCTTACACTTGACTGAGTTATCTTAAAAAAAATAAAATAGATTCCAGATTTACATCCTGACATCATATAAGTGATAACATTGTTCAAGTAAAAAATTATAATATTACACAAATATTCAGAAAAATGAATCCTACTAAATATGAAAAAAATATATATATATAAAAGTGTACAACTTAATTATGATATTTAACTTGGAATTGCATAAATCTAAGGACAATTCAATTGAGAAACTCTTCAGAGCATAATTTCTCTTATCCTTCAATTCTATCTCCTCAATATCACCTTTTCTATTGAAATCTTTACATTAATACTTTTATCTAACATTAGACCTCTTGAAAACGATGGCAGACAGATCACCCTGCTACTGTGACAAATGTCAGTGCAACTCATCAACAAATATGTATTCGCCAACACCTCAAACAACAGAATAATTCACCAGTTCTTACTTCATGAACTCTTTCAAACTCATCAATTATTATTTATAACAACAAAATGCAGAGATAACCATCTTCCCAACTCCTCAAACATCAGAATTTCAACATTTCTAACTCCATAAACCACCAATTCCTATCACCAGGACGTCCAAAACACAAAAACCTTACCAAGCTACACGCTATTCATGTAAATTTAATTTATGTCCATAGTCATTTTACAGGCTCTTCTCAAACTTCAGATAAAACCCTTCCCTTCTACTCCTTGGTTTCAGCCTTTACAAATAGCACCAACATTTTTCTGGCATACAACTACTCCCAATGATGGGCAAAGTAGTAAAGGATGTACAAGAAAAGCCTAAACATATTAATCATAATTCTAACTTTTTATGTAAAAATTTCACTATTAGAATTTTGCATGATGTTAGAAGAGGGATAAAGGGGGAAAAAGTGTAAAATAATCATTCTCTTGAAACTCAATGATGTGTGAAAACACTTTATATGAGAAAGAAAATACCTAAAACACCATTTAGACTAATTTTACAGAGATGAAAGCAATTATGAGATAAAAGGACAGCAGGTAACAGTGGTTGCATGCCAATGGGCATGCTGACCAAATGGAACACAACAAAGGCACTACAGACCACACTGCAATCAACAATAGGGCTCTAACACTAGGATTGCATGCCCAACACTTACATAATGTTCTTCCAAAAGAACCACAAGCTGTCTCCTCCAAGGGTGAAGTTGATGCATCTTTAACACATTCTACTCCAGCTGTACCAGTTTCAGCCATCCATGAAATGTCACTAATAGTTTCCCCAACATTTTTTTTTTTCTCGTCTATTTACTCATTTCTTTTTTCTTTTTTCTCAACATGATCTATTTTTCTTTCTGTATAATTTTTTTCACTTTTTTCCTTTTTTTCTTTTCCAAAACTTAGTTTTTTCCTCCTCAATCTTTTGTCTTTGTTTTCCTTCAAGTATCTTATTAAATTTCACAAGCATAACATACTTTCTTTTTTCCCTCTAGTACAACCCTAAGAGACACCAATCACATTGTCCCACATACAAAATACAATGCAAGCATCCCAGCGCTAATTATAGAACCTGAGAAATAAGAATGACCCTGCGATCATAGTCAGACAAAAGTCAAACCCTGCCTCCGAATATTAACAGTATACACTCCAAAACAAAAGAATATGCATTTTCAAATATATAATAATAAAAAAATACAATGCATAAGAAAGAAACATCTAGAATTCAACTCAAGACCCATTCAACCAAGGTTTCTATTGAAAAATCTAAACAAATAACAGAATGCTTCAAAACCGGCCAAATTAATAGATAGCCCAAGATAGGACATGTCCGTTATACCCAGTGATAAACTGCGGCAATAAGTTTCAAATTTTAGAATTATCAAATGTCAATCAGAAAGGGCATGAAGGTGAAGCTTTGCTAAATACCTTATATGAAATCTTTCATAGATCACTGCTAATTTCCAACATAGCATTGGTAAAACATTAAAAAAAAAAATATCCCCGTAAGTTCTGAAGAAACTACTCAATAAAACTCAAATTTCCAATTTAATAGAATTATTTATATTTCCAATTTAATAGACACCAACTACCAAGATCTCTTGCATGTTTTTCACTACTTTTTCCATGTATCACATACAAACACAAAGGATCGGCACGACAATTTGATCCAAATTTTATGGACCCTGTCACTGGTCTAAGGAAAAAGCACGAAGAAGAAATATTTATCCAACTTAAACAGTTATGGATGATAATAATATTCACTTTTGATTGCATGAAATATCAAATATGTAATCAATGTATAATTTCTACGCATCGTACACAATAGAGCAGCACTCTTAGGCACAAAGAAACTGAAACATAATGCCATTGCCGAGTATAATCTCCACGATTTCACATTGGTTAACATTTAAAGTAACCCTGACATATGAGTAATGCCTAGTGTACCACATCCATACTAAAATTGGAAAAATTAACTTTGATATGAAAAACATTATAACCACTGCCATGGGGTGCCAAATTAAAGTGGAAAATGTATAATCAAATTTGGAATGATAAGGGAATAAATAACATACTGAAAGTTAAGTTACTGCAAATTACAATCTCCCAATTACATAAACTGTTTCACAATTGTGCAACTTGGTTACAGAACCTATGAAGGGTGTATTGAATATTATATTGCACAAAATAACATAGGATTAGGATATTTTTAACAGTAGAAGATTCATAAAACAATATATGGGGAAATTAAACCACTTGCAAACACCATGTCTCTATGTGTGTGTCCAAATAAACTAATATTCTTTTGCAGCTATGCATAAAGACCATAGACCAGTTATAAGTAAAATGTAAATGGTTCCTGCAGTTTTCTGACCAATTTATACTTAGTTAGGTGGTTTAATAGCCAGTATGCAAGCTATCAGTTCAAAGGCTGGACCTAACTATTTGGCAGATCAGTTTTTGATTTTTGGTCCAACTAATCAATCCAGTCGTACTGTTTCAACTTACACGACTTGAGCTAAATAGGACTAATAAATATGTACTAAATACAGTTCGTATTAACCAAATCAGGTCCTATCATTTAAGTTGATTAGGAAAAAGGCATCGATTTTGTATCCAACTAAAAAGAACTGTCGAATGCAAACTTACACATAAATAAGGCAGAGAAGAGAAATCATGATTCAAAAAAAAAAAACTAATGAAATAAAGAAAAAAAAGAGGATAGGATGTGATTCATACATTGCCAACAAAAACAGACCGAGAATCTGCCTCCTCCTTGTTTGCTTGAGAAGCAGCTGCATTGGCAGGATCTGCAAAAGGTATTCAATCTTGAAGTTTAAAACAATATGTGGGAACTCTATTTAGACAGTAGTCACTCGATTTGGTAAAATGAATAGATTTCACAGAATATAATTCCGCAAAAGACATTGTGTGTTTTACCAAAATTTTAACCAAAGACAAGTATACAAATAAGAATATTTCAAATAAAATAAATTGATTAGAAACTAAGAATTAATCACAGTTGTCAATGGCAAATAGTGATGTGCGGGACAACCGCAAAAAACACTATAGTAGTATGGCACATAGCAAAAAAACTATAGTGGTATAGTGTATAGCGGACTAACTGCTATTGTTCGATTTCCTGTAATATCAGGAAATTTGACGGAACCACGACTCCAATTTGAAACTTTGATCTCGACTACGACTTTAGAGTGATTTATATTCAATCTCTGGTGTTTTTAGGTTTATCAATACATCAAATTTACTCAAAAACCTGGTGAGTTTTAGGTTTATGAAAAATGATGAAAGATGTTTTGCTCCAGTTCTGGTAAGTTTTAGGTTTTATCAATAATCGTAAAGGACGAATTTAAAGCAGACTGGTATTTGGCTGTGGACAAAGCTCACAAGAAACACAATTCTGGTAACCAAAGAGTTTAACGTTCCACAAAAGAATTGCATAACGATGATGATGGGAGTACTCTCAAGCGCCATCAAATCGACAACAGGGCTTGAACAAGATCCAAGTAAAGCGAGATGAGAAAACTCGAGGATCGGTTCAAAATGGAAATGAATATTGGCTAATCAAAAGATGATAAGATAAAATTGATTAATTGAACTGAGGATAATGAAAAGATGTGATGAGAAACCTTGAACGCTGCCAATTTCCTTCTCCACCTTGGCTTGCATCTCGCGAAGCGCTGCGGCTTCCTCCTCCATCTCCTTCAATCGGCGCTTCATCTCGTCGAGCTCCTTGACCGCGGCGTCATCGTCCGCGGCAGACATGTCAACGTCTCCTTCCATCTCACCCTCGTCGGGGATCTCTCCTCCGTACACCTCGTGCTCTTCCTCCTCCATCTTTCGATTCCACAAAAACCCAACGCAACAAAGCCTTTTATCTACCCTACACTCCCTGCCAACAACACAATTGTTGCAATGGAAATTAGGGTTCTTCTACTTCTTCTTTATTTATAATTATAATACACTTTACGTGTTTGATTTTTTGGGAAATTACACGAGAGTACCGTGTGGTGTTATGTTACCGCCTGGACGAGTTTAGAGCATTCTTTTTACTACGATTTTAGCACTTACGATAAAGTTTAATGTTCATATAATTAAGCCAAAATAAATACCATATTCAAATATATGATATTATAATTATATATTTACAATAAGAAATTAATATTATATATAATGAAAAGGTGTATCATAAAAGGTGTATTTCTTGTTTATTGTTATAACCTATTAGGGAAAGACAAAATTAACCTAATTACACTAACTTATAATTAACTGTATTATATTAAACTAAAAAAGCTAAATTATTTATAATAAAAATTGAACAATTTAAAACAACTAAACTTTTATCAATTAATTATTCACTACCGGTTGTTCATAACTATGTTTTTTATTTTATTTTTTTATTCTTCTTGTTCTAGACATATAACAAGAGATTTCATTTCTAATTCAATCACCATAATTAAGACAGAGATCAAGAACTTCTTATCTTCGGGTGTAGAAAGCCTTGTCATTGTCTTTCCTGCATCATGTTAAACATGAGATGATGTCTTTATCTTCTTGGATTTTCAATTTTAATATATACAATTTATTTTCACTTCCATTTTGTTCTCCATTTCGATCAATCTTATCTTTTATTGGAATGAACCTGTTAGGAATTGAAAAATCGATAATTTCTTCATCAACAACTTGAAATACAGCTGAGAAATATGGCTAAGTGGTCGTTATTGATTATTTTATTTTGTTCGTGAAAATTATAAAATTTAGAGGTTCTTATATTTATTAATTTTTAACTTGAGAAATACTAACCATTTTACTTAAATTAAATGAGACGAGACTAATTTCTTTTTATTAATCATATGTATGCCTTCTTTTTAACATCTATAAAAATTCACTATCATTCCCTAAACCTTGAATCGATAGCGAACAAGTATCGTGAGAGAAAGATGAAAAGGACTTTGAGAAGAGAGTCAAAGAGTGCTTGAATTATCGGGAGCGAAGTGAATGGGTCAACGATATGTCTCCATCGGATGTGGAGCGGTGAAAGGTCTTCCGATCAATTTGAGGCATTGATCGATGCGGATTGTGATGGTGGCCCAAGCCCGAACTGTTGAAATGCTCGTGGAAACGTTATCGTCATGATTATGGACGACAGTGCGTAGTTCAAGGCACCTCTGGATAAGTGCGTGCTCCAAGCGTCGGCATGTAGACTTCCCATTCGGCCCGTGTTGAAACATAGACCAAGAAATCTGACATGTGTGTGAGTCACAAGTGAGAAAACTCATAAGGCGCAAGAAAGCTGATTGATAGGATCACCTTGTGGGTTGCACCGCCGACTGACCCTTATTATGTGTGAAGGGTTCGAGTGAGAGCATACCTGTCAAGACCTGAAAGATGGCGAACTATGCATGAGCAGGATGAAACAAGAATAGACTCTGATGGAGGCCCATGACGAGTTAAAAATATATATAGATAGATAGATTAAAATGTAAAGTCTAAAACTTATAACAAGTTAAATTTGAGAAATTAAATTAATAAATTTGGTTTAACATGATGAGATCTTATTTATTAAAATATGCATATATGTAATTATATTTTATATTAAGAGTTAAAAGATGAATTTAATTATTATTGGTGATGTTATTTCTTAAATACTTGTTGGTCATTTTTAGATAAGTTCTACAATCATTTTCATTAAATGGCTAACAATTTATATTGCTTGAATGTATTACACAGCGCTTATGCGATTAAACATGATTTTAAAGGAGAGAAAAGTGTCCTAATCTCTAGTTAACTAAAGCAATTTTATAATATATAATGATGATTACAATTATTACACATCACTTGGGTATGAACAATAACATATTACTTAAGCTATATTTGACCAAAGAGTCACACTAAACAATCATAAAAATGTATGCATTTCACATATATTCAAAACGATGATTTTATTGGAGAATTTATGCAATCACATATATTCAAATTTTAAATAGTTTATAATATAAATATATTTCAGGTAGTATAACAATTATCACATTATAGAAATATAATATAAATTCATTATTTAGATTAAAGTGTGTTTTAATCAACAATCTCTATATATTTCTTCTCACAATCCCAACAATATAGGTAAATATCCAAAACTTAACTCTACATCAATAATATTTCCTTTTCAACTATCCACTTAGAATATAAAGAAAATAATATACACTATAAAGAAGAAAATAAATAAAATCAAAGTAAGATTAATTATTTTTATCATATCAAAACTTCAACCTATTCAAATCAAATTGTACTACTTTTCCAAGAGTTAGAATTGAAACAAAAAAAAAATGTCTAATAGCTAACTACAAATTTTCATTTTTATTATTATTTTAAACCTACTATTAAAACAATACGAGAGTTTTCTATTTACATATAAACTAACAAACCAATCAAAATATTATATCATAAACCTAAATTAATCTACAGTGCCTCTTGTTCTAATAAAATAAATACTCTATATTACATGGTTGATATAGAAAGAAAAGTGTATTACCCACCTTCTCAACTCTACTTATAGACCTCGATCTCTGGATCTTGACATTTCGATTTTGAGTTTTTGCTCCCATCTTCTTAATTTTAATCTCTCGGCCGTAATAACTCAGTCTTGAGTTCTCGTCATTGACTTCTCAGTTTCGACCTCTTCGTCTCCATATCTCGATCCTTAGTTCTTGTCTTTGCCTTTTTAACTTCAACTTCTCGACCTCAATCTTGACCTCTCAATCATTATCTATCGACCTAGAAGTCAATCAACACTTAACATAACTAACGGATATTAGATACAAGGTAAAGTCTAAATTATGGTTAAGTTGTGATTGAGTCTTCTTTGATCATATAAAGGGCAAAAGCCCACTGAAAAATATTAATAGATAACAAATAAGGTAAAAGAAAAAGATTTTTCTTTGAATTGTATTTGTTTATCCAAAAATAGACTATGAACACATACTAACTTAATCGTCAAAATATCTCTATGGATACCTCATTATCCAAGACCAACAAATGTCTCAAAACCAACCACTCTTCCAAGACCAACTATTGAAGCTCACAATCAAAATCAACAATCGAAACCAAAGACCGAAAACCACATCTTATTAATTTAATTATGTGAAGTACATTGATCTTGTTAAAACAAAAGGGACAAATACACAAAAATTATTCTATTACAGATGGAGTGATAGGTATGTTTATTTTGACAGGATTTTAAAAAGATACATTAAAATCAACTTATGATTAATTGAGTGTGGAAATTGTTATATTCAGCTCCATTTCAGACAAAATTGAAGTTAAAACTTGTTATATACATTTTTTTGGTGTATGCATTTGGAGAGTAGCAACGAGACAACTCAGCCGAGAAATCCGCAACGCGTAGAATAATGTGGTGGGATCGGTGGAAAGTAAAATACATAATAGAGCTGTCTTCAACAACCGTTTCACTCTTCTTCAAACACTCTTTTATGCAACCGAACCAACTAACTTATAATTGGTGTGGGGAAACACGTTTCTTCGCTTCCACCTCATTCCAACACGTGCCACCCGACACGTGTCGCTCCAAAAAAATACCAAAAATTAAACAACGAAGAAATAAGTGCCTCCTTTGATTGATTGATGGAAAAAAAAAAGGAAGAAAAAAGATTGTCACCTTTTATTGTAGTTTTTGAGGTGAAAGGGAAGGAGAAGGTAGAAAGAGAGTGGAAAATGGCAGGTGCGGGTGTAGGAGGAGGGTATGGGGACGCGAACCAGAGGATAGACTACGTCTTCAAGGTGGTGCTGATTGGTGACTCTGCGGTGGGGAAGTCGCAGATTCTAGCGAGGTTTGCGAGGAACGAGTTCAGCTTGGACTCCAAGTCCACCATCGGTGTTGAATTTCAGACGCGCACTTTGCTCATCGATCACAAGACCGTTAAGGCTCAGATCTGGGACACTGCCGGCCAAGAACGGTACTCTAACTTTCCTTTTTCCTACTTTCTTCATTCTTAGCTTCGCTTTCAATCTCTTATCTGCGCCACCGCCTCGTTTCGCGCGTGATCTCATCGCCGCCGCCGCCGATCCTCTCTTAACCAAGCTTATCTCATATCATCATCACGCGATCACGTTCTAGATTCGTGATTGAAGCAGCAACACGAATAGCACGCGGTATTCAAGAGCATGTGCTAGGTTTAATTAGTATCTGGAATTTACCATGAAACAAGGAAAATTGCTTATTCGAGAGAATTTTTGTTGTTGGACGAACAGTTGACATAACTCGTCACCGTGATTTTCGGTAATGATCAAGAAAACTTAATTTTCAATTTTGTTAATTATATTAAAATGTAAAATATCACCGAGCGTGTATATTAACTTTTATGAAACAGTATCAGTTAAACCGGTTGTTTGGAGTTCTAGGTATGTTAGTCTAACTTATGTTCAGAAAACCTTGATATTGGGATTGTAATTATGGTTACAATCGTAGCTGCGGTGTGGTCACCACTCTCGTTGATACCGTGAAAAGCTATGGACAAATATTGTGATATGGTTGCAAAACCTGAAAATTCTTGATTTTGTGGCTAGATTTATGATAGAGTACCCATTTTCTAATCTTGGTTGTGCATTAGAATCAGTTATTTGTGTTAATGCTCTTGGTCGCCGAAATTGTGGGGTTGCTCTTGGTTAATTACCCCGTTGAATTTTTTTATTTTTAAATTTGCAACGGTATTTTTTTCGTGAAAAACTGCTGTGGAAGAGTTTATGGCCACAATGTCATTGTCTTGCAGCATTTATTTTTGTGAATGATGTAGTTATAATCCTGGTAGATTTAATTAAGTCTGCATTTCTCATTGCTGCTTTTGTCTTTCTTCATTTTGGTCAATCGTCGCTGCTATGGTTTAAGTATTGATAAATTTATGGATCAACTTCACCGGAATTGATAGTTATGCCTTTTGATTGATTGTTAGCTTCACAAAGATGCTGACTTTCTTCTTACTCAATTTACTACATCTTATATTCTCGAACTATATATAAAATCATCATTTTCTTGCATGGAAATTATATCTATTTTCTGCTTCCTCTCGTTATTGATTACTGTTGTTTATTTATTGGTTGGAATGGTTGACTTACAAGTTCATCAAATTTCAGTTTACCCTTATATAATATATATGAATGGCTTATGATATACAGCTACAGAGCAGTTACAAGTGCATACTACAGAGGTGCTGTGGGGGCAATGTTGGTCTATGATATCACTAAACGCCAAACCTTTGATCACATACCACGCTGGTTAGAAGAACTGCGAAACCATGCTGACAAGAACATAGTGATCATTCTGATAGGAAACAAATGTGATCTTGAGAACCAGCGTGATGTGCCCACCGAGGATGCAAAAGAATTTGCTGAGAAAGAAGGGTTGTTTTTCTTAGAAACCTCAGCACTAGAGGCAACTAATGTTGAAACAGCCTTCGTAACTGTGTTGACAGAAATATACAACATTCTCAACAAGAAGAATCTAACTGCTGATGAAAGTCAGGGAAATGGTAACTCTGCATCTTTGTCTGGCCAGAAGATTAATATCGTTCCAGGCCCTGCACAGGAAATTCCTGCTAAGAGGAATATGTGTTGTCAAGCTTCTTGACTTTATTTATGATTAGTTTGTGTTTAGTGTATCTCATGGTTGTGTTCTTGTTACCAAATTTTAAAGGTTTGGCGCATTGCTTTTTGTACATTTAAATTTAATTTGTTTGGGTTGCCGAGTAAACCACCGAAATGAACAATTGCTTGGTTCAATATATACGTGATTTTTGTAGGTGAATTGGTTGGACTTGGAACGTTATCGCATTTCACAATATCATCACTCTTGTTTATAGTTTGACATGGCTACACTTCTCCAATGGGGTCATTTTGTATGTGCAGATAATGGGTTTGTCAGTTTTACATTTTGATAAACTAATTGTTAAAGAAATGAAGTTGGAAAACATTTATTTGTTGAAAATGATGTTCTCAAAATAATTTTGTACGAATAAATATAGTGAGACTACTTTTAAAGACGCAGTTATTGCAATAAAACACGTAGTCATGTAATTTGAATTAGAATAAATATGTTTGACCGTTTACTAAATACAATGAATTTAAATTATTATTTCTTAGTTTTGTTCCTTATTATTCAAGTTATTAGTAACGTGACGTGTAATTAAATGTGTTATGGCACATCATTCCAAATTAATAACAGAGGTTAGGTATATCTCACTATATATCGAACATTAACCAATAACAGAGATCATTTTAACTTTTACGTTTCATTTGGTATAAAAAAACCGAGTGAATTAATTGAAAAATATTCAAAATGACTATAGAATAACTGTTAAAAGTTAATAACACTACTATATGACAATTTATATTTGATCAAAATGTTGAAATTTTGTAATTTTAGAAAAGGTTAATTTATGAGGACCAAAACAAACTTTTCTTTAAGAGATTAAAACCAAAATTCGTGTTGTTTACTTATACTACAAAAAATATCCAGTCTTAGAATCTAAATGGCTCTATTCGATTATTCAACCCAGTCTACCTAATTATAATTAGGTTGAGTTGGATGTAATTGCTAACCAAAAAATACATAAACTCAATCACCACTAAATTTAATTGGATTAATTAAATAATTAGATTAAATTACTGAACCTACTTACACTGCTTAACCATAATACTAACTGATTTTAACTAAGTGTAAAAAAAAGTCTAGACTCTCAAAATGCATTTTAAAAACTTAACAGGGAAACAACATAAGAAAATCTAACCAAAATTTGGACAACATAATATGTTAAACATAAAACCATTGTTTTTTTTTTCAAAATGGAACTCTGATTAAACCAACTTAACCACTGATATTAGGTTAAATAATTTAATTATGATCAAACTTATATCAATAAAATAAGATAATTAAGTAATACATAAAGAAATTTTAATTTAATATAATAACATACTTTATGCCACTGAAAACAGAATAAAATATCATTTTAAAATATAACACTCAAAGTACACAATCTAAAACATAAATATGTGCATTAATAATAAAAAAAATTATCTAAAAGAATAAAAAAATTAATACTGTTAAGAATCAGAGTCACGATATAAAAAATTATAAATGACTATATTATATTGATAAGAATGAAAATAATATTTTATGAAAGAATTTATACCCAATTTGAAATCCCTCACACAATATTATTTATTTATTTTTAATCATTTTAAAATTAAGAAATAAAGGAAGGTTCAAAATGATTTTCTACATCAGTTTTTACTTACCTATTTTCACTGGGTGTGAAAGAGTCTGATTAAAGTTTCCGATCGAACCATTTAAATTGGCCGATCTGATAATAACCATGATTTTAACTACTCCAACAAGATATTTAAAGCATTTTCAAATATAGAAAACACACAAACTACGTCCATACTCAAATATGGTGCATGTATTTTGGATATGTTCTCCAAAACTATAAATAAAATAAACTTCATAATTAAAATAAATAACATTATATAAATTACAATTCAATTTTTGAAGAAATCAACATAAAAAAAACTTTTACAAAATTAAGTTATGTTAGCTTTATGGAAAGACATTTTACTTTTCTTCTCCTATAACTATTTACGGAAAAATTATTAAACATTTCAAAAGTTTAACATCCCAGGGCTCTAAACCGTATAGCAAAAGAGTTTGAAGAAACAATTTATGAAACCAAAACTATAGAATAATTCTATTGATACAAATATGGACCAATGTCTATCTATCTTTGAAAATAATGACGGGCTTAACAAAACAATAAATTTTCACTAACGTTTCATGGGTGTAAGTGATAAATAGCATAAATATTGGTTACAACAGAGTAAAGAATATCTGTTATGTAGTGACCTTTAACCCAGAAGCTTTCACACCATCATTGTCATCATTTTACTGCTTTACTCTTGCACAGGTCGTATTTCTTCCTCAGTATTAGAGGATTTGTCGTCATGCCCAGAGGAACCATTTACGTTGTCAAAACGTATTAAAAGCCTTTCAAGTAGTTCTTGGCAATCCATTGCAGTAACCATCACAGACAACCTCGCTCTTCCTTTCCAGCATCCAATGGCTATCGTTGACTCATCCACTTGGAGAGACTCTACGGAAGTTGTGTTTCCTGCAGAAAAAAGGCCATATAAACAAATATGTCGATGCCAATGGGAATTAAACTTCTCTATGGCGTGGTGACACATACCTACACTCAGAATTACCACACAACAACCGGGCAATAGGTTTGCCGCCTTCTCACCAAACTTGGCATCAGTAAAATCTTCAAATTTTACTTCTTTGTTCTGCAGAAGATGCTTGAAGTCTGCGGGAGATGCATGCAGAATCTGTTTGGTTATGTATGGGAGAATAAGGGGCAATCCTTCAGACGATATGCGGAAAGAACATGGTGCAGAGCTACCTTCACGTGCTGTTTGTCTTTCCTGTAACATGAAATCACTGGGGCATAAGAATTGATCAAAGCTCATTTCACAATTTAGGACTGACCATTTCTCACAAAAAATGGTCAAGATCGTGCCAGTACAGTCCACTTGGGACATTCTAGAATGATCCACAAGAAGAAATTGAGTATGTAAAACAGTTCGACATTCATTATTTACTTATTATATCGAAATAAATTTTTAGCATATGTCAAAATTAAATGAGCAGATGACTATAATTCAGATCAATAAATCAACATCAACATGAACTTAGAGAAACTGACTCAAAAAAACAAAAATACAACTGCCTAGGTACTGAAATATCATTTCACTCTTTTAACAACAAAATGTCAAAAAAATAATACAATTTACTTTTACTGATCAAATTCTGACTAAATGTGTCTCCCAGGACTAGATTGATCTCCTATGCCCCAACAAATATCCACTTACCTATACTTTTGGATAGCTTCTAATAAGAAATTATTTACATCAACATGAATTATTCATACAATTAGTAGCATGGAGAATAAATAAATCAATCACATAAAGTAACACAGTACGAACATAAACAATATCTTTCAATTCAGGACAAAATATACTTACAAACATCTTCAGGCCAATTGAGGTTATTTTAAGTTGCTGCCCTACTTTGAAGTTCAACTCAAGAACATCTTTGACTGACTTCGAGATATAATAAATTCTTTTCACATGATTTGTATCACTATTTCTTGTAACAAGGTGACCATCAAATGCAAAACGCTCGTCAATTCCATAAAAATCCCTTATACTATTAATTATTGTTTCATCTTTGAAAAAGACAACAGGGTCAACACCCCTCCATTTTCCTTGAATTTGTAGCTTTCTCTTGCCTGGAATCCTCTTCATCGTGTTTTGTACATTATCAGGCACTACAGTTTCCTTACTTTTCTGTTCTTCACATGCAACAGGATCATCTTCCATATCTTCAGTATTGGGTTCATTGTCATCTACATTTTCCTCTAAAACTGCTTTGAAGTCTTCTTCATGTGCATTTTCCGGTGAAGTGATCTGTTGTACTTGCGCATCATTAAGACTCTGGTTTGCTGGATCTACACATTGATCATTAATTTTTACTTTTGGTTTTTCTGGAATTACTGAAAGAAAAAGAAAGTTAAGAACCTGTTATGGCAAGCAAAGAAAGGTCTGTGACAATGAATATAGACAAGGAAGAAAGGTAAAACTTGGAATTATTAGAGACGAGAACTTATAAAAGAGTCGGAGAGAGAGTGAAACAAATGTAGTCATAAATCATAACTAGAGTACTACCTGGCAAAGGAGAAACTTTTTGCAGAACAGCAATGAAGAAGGCTCCAGTATTCTGATCATGAGGCACTATCCTCATACAATGCTCTAGAGGGAAATCAGAAACTTCCTCGGCAGATTCAGACATCACAGGATTCAGTACTGGTTGAACACTATCTCCAGCGCTTTCATTAATATCTCCAGCGTTTTCATGAATACCATTAGTACCAACCTCTACGTTAACATTACAACTACTATCAACAACATCGGGATGTCCTCTTCCAGAAGGAAACATACTGGAAAGAATTACACTTCTACGATACTTTGGAACATCATTATAAGAGACAAACCAGGAGCCCTTGTCATATACCTGCATCTCAAAAAATCAAACACGTTTAAAAAGCCTTAAATGCATGCAGCTACAAAAAGTTAACCCCTTCCATATTTGAATCACATCAGAACCAACAGCATCTATTTAGACTACATGTTCAATTTCGGTTTCGAGAGTTTAAAACTTGATTTTATACCATGGGCTTGATGGAGGGAATAACTTGACAGAACATCCAACAGATAAAAATCATATAGAAGAATGATATACGCACTAAAACTTTGGCATGTATAGTAGGGAAAAAAATTTCTTAAATTTACATGTTTTCTCCAAAACTGCAACTTCCTAAAAATAAATAAATGGTAAGTTGGTCACGGAAAACACACCTTCCATCTCTTGAGACCTGGCCGACGAATAAGTTGTGGAAGCTCACTAGAGACATCAACAAGTTTAACAGAACCTCCACACCTTCGCAAAACCTGCAACATGACAAAACGGGTGGGTGGAAAGATAAAAAGGCTAAGCAGAGCTTCAATTCATATTCTCATCCATTTTTTCTAACATAAAAAAAAGCTTTTGTACGGAAAAAAGTGTCCAATATAAAAAATGCTTTTCCTAAAAAATGCCCATTGAAGGTGCAGTGTTTGTTACCGAATGAAGTTATTGATCACGTCAGTAGAGTTTGCCACTTGGATATGCTATTGATCTTTCATTGAAAGTGGTCTTCGAATGGTTATTCAAGACACTTGAAAGTAGTACTAACATTTGGCATGCGACCTTGCAATTTAGTGTAGCCTTGTGGACTATGGAGACAGTAAATATAATTGCTATAATAGTAGTAAAATCTGTAACTTAAAGGTCTAGTTGGTGATATTGGTGTAAGTCAAGAGGACTTTATTGTGCTTTTTTATGACAATTAGAGTGCAAGTCAGTTAATCGATAACTAGATGATGCTTTGGTAGAAAAAAAGATACTCGTAATAATCTAGAGGGCCTGAAGACAAAAGTTCTCCCGTCAACATTGTTCAAATATGGACTTAATTGGCATAACAAGTGCTCGTTGACACTAGAATAAAAACAACCATGTTAGTCAATGAGGAATGATGCTTTTGATGTAAAGAGGACAAGAATCAAAAAAGGTAGAAAAGAACTGCTTGGGCCATATTCCCCTGTTTGGGCAAATTTTGCAAGTCTATATTCAAGTCATTTTTCTGAAAGCAAGTATCTAAGTCAATTTGCTGATCTTAAAATATGAAAGTACTTTTATCAGTAAACATAAGAACTACCAGAGGTTATCTAAGTATAGAGCATTCAAGGTAGATTACCTCAGCAACCACAGCTTCATTCTCAATAGGATTCATTGAGCAGGTTGAATAAACCATTCTTCCACCAATTTTGAGTAAAGATATACCTGAGAATATGAATATTCTGTTGAGATTTCGAAAATCTTCCTAAATAAAGATCAGCATATCACAAACTATAATTCATTTCTATTCGCTAAGGCAATTACGAGTAGGGTTTCTTACTCCAGTAATTTGTCTCCAAAAGTTATTAGAATGAGGAAAAAAAGAAATCAGTTTAAAATGATAATATGAGATTATTGTTTGGTGTAAAAATGTCTTTCTTCTTCAGAAGACACATAACAAACACAACATGTGTAGAAATGAGAAGTGTAGGAAAGACACTCCTTCTAACGCACATTATTGATTGCAATAAATTAGAAATTACAAAATGATAGGGAAAGTTCATTAAATAAGGACTAAGGGCCAAGTAAATTTCAGTAAATAATAGAATGAGTTAGAGAGATTGATGGAGGGACATGAGCCTTTGGAACTAGGAAGTATGTGTCAGGAGAAAAAAGAAATTAGCTTCAGCATATATTATCGTCATTTCATTGCTGAACTGTTAAAAGAGGCTTATGTGGCAGTTATTTTTGTGGCTTATTTGGTAGATAATTGCATTTGGGTTTGACAGTTATTACTTCGTTTGTGTTCCAGTTATGAAGGTGGATTATATTCAATGTAGTTTTGTTATTTGCTGAGGAGAATACTTCTCTGGAGGGAAAACCTTGCTGAGTGCCCAGAAATCTGATCATCAAAACCAGATTTTCTGAAATACAAAAACTATTTTGTGTTTCTAAATGTTTGAGTTCAACAGTGTCTCGTTCCTCTTGAGAAATTACTAATCTGATAAGGCCCAACATAGTGTGTTCACTTCCTAAGAAAAAGCATATTTATAGGTTAAAAGTAAACTTAACCTATAAGCACAAAATTTTCACTCAATGATACTGGTCAAATATTTTAAAAATATGAATGGAGTAGTTCTACTCAGAATGAACATTCTGTAACCCAAACTAGTTGACAGTTGCCCATGCTAGATAAATCGTGAGGTCAATCTGTAATCATCTGCTAGTTAACAAAACTTTAACAAGCATATCATATACTTAAGTGATCTTATTATCAATTTGTTTTATGATGGTAACAAAATTTGAGGGTGAAGGGAGGCTATCCTAAATCCACGGCAAGGACAAACTACCAACTACAGCAGAAATACGTAGCGATTAGAGAATGCTATACTGCCTAAAGCAAGTATCTTCTAGAAAAAGGTCAATGTGAGACAACCCTTCTTGATTATCTAGCTGAAAAGGTAAAATGAGACTGATGACTGCACAATATAAGGAAACAAAGATGCAAGACTAATGATAGCAAGCACCAAACTGCCGATTAGAGAAAAGAAATGAAAAGCACCTCGCATAGCAATTAAAACTTGTAGGCTGTGAAGGCCATGTCCCATCCCTGTGTTCCTGCAGAAAGATAAAATAAATTATAGAAAATAGTTTGGTGATTGAAAAGAAAATAAAGTGGAGCTACAGCCCAGAGAAAGAAATAAAAACTACCATTTTCTCCAGAGATCAGGTGCCTTGCGAAGGGTACCATCTCCACTGCATGGGACATCACAAAGAACACGATCAAATAATAGTTGGCCAATACTGTGATCTAACTCCATCCTTTCATAATTTCTGTTTAATCGGCATCCTGGGAAGTTTTGTGCTTCATGATTTGTAACAATTAGATTGGCTGTGCACATTCTTTTTGTTTGGTGGATGAGAAGATTGCATCTTTGGACATCAAGATCATTTGCTATAACCTAATTATAAAGTTATAAAAAACACAATAAAAATATTGCATATGTAGCTTGCCCAATCATTACAGGTCAGATTTAAATAACTCTTTTGCCAGAAACACATATTGCTGCTAAACACTACGTGATAAAAACAATGAATATGGGTAGAGAAACAGAAGCAACGTTTTGTAATTAAATGATACAAACCATTCCATCAGGCAGTGATCCCGATTTACTTGATTCGTGTATAATCTCAAGCAATTGAAATGTTTTTGAACCTGGTGCAGCACACACTGAAAAGGGAACGGAAAATTAAACAATAAGAAACACTGAAGTTTGAACGAACTCCAGATTAAACGATATAAAAATGTGTAGGTAAAACGAAAAAAAATATTTTATGCACTAGAAGTTGCTTACTATCAAGCACAAAATGATCTGAATGCACATCCAAGAAGAGAGGAGGAACCTAAGTTTCCAACAACCGTTAGTGACATTAGTTAAACTCTTGAAGGGTTAGAACAATAGTAACCTTCAGGTACTAAAGCATTCAAAATTCTAAAACAACATAAAGTCATTCTGTATGATCATGAAGATTTGAAGCGCATATAAAGAGACTCACCATACTGACAGCTTCCTGTCTTGTGATATTTCCAATCTCGTTTTCTAGCTTTAAAAATTCATGGAACCTGCAAGAATTAACTTGATCAGAGCAGCAATAGATATAACATTTTAATGTATTGGTTGGCTTGGCAGTACCATTTTCATGTATTTTGTTAACACAAGAACAAGAGTGCCCAATCATTTCCCAAAGAGTAGCAAGACCAAAAAGACCAACTAAGTTACAAATTTGCTAATTATAGAATGTGTATTGAAACGGTCCCTAAACACTTCTCTAGAGGAAAAAAAAGCATGTAAAACAGTATATTGTATACCAGTCAACATTATATCAATACAATAAGTCTGTAAACAAAAAAGAAGAATGTCAGTGAAGAACAATGACATTTCTTGTATTGCATCATGCCATCATCATAAACAAGAAAATGCATGACCTGATTTGTATTTTAGTGTATATTATTATTCAATAAATTTATGTCGAGAAATGAAATCAAGTTTCCTATAACGCATCTCCCAAAATATTCAATCACATATTACGTGATTTCTGAACTTCTAAACCTAGTGTTTCTATTCTCCCCATTTAATATGATCAGGCACAGATACCATTACAACCAAGGAATACCAATACTCTCCAAGAAAGAGAATAAAAAGTTCAAATAATTTTAAACCAAGAAAAAGTATAACGCAGGCCCAAAAAGTTGTTACTTAGAGCACAGAACCAAATGTGAAATGTTCATGAGATACTTGGGATGACTCCTAAGGAGCTCGTATTTCAGCAATCGTGAAAACCACCTAGGTAGGTTTTTCTATAAAAAATAAAAAATAAAATCGTAAGTTAGGTCCATTGGATCCATATCAACATTCATTTGGTGATAAACTGACAATTTTTCAATTAAAATACTCATACACATAGATATGAAATATTCAGTGTTATATAAATTAAGGAAGGGGAGAAATATACCACATGTTACAGTCATACAAACAACACTAATAGAAGAAATGAAACACATGCAATGATGTCACAGTGACTAGCTCTATCAATGCCACGCAAACGTATATAACTTATAGAACATCAGAAATTCCATTCACCTCTCGAGCGTTTGATTCTTCCTAAGCTGCATCCTAGAAAAATTTGAATGCCAAGCAAAATTCCCAGGGTACCACAGCAACGGCCGAATAGCCTCAGTCTCACCCCCTTCACCAACCTACAGGGAACAATCCACAACAAAATAATAAACACTAAAACTAAAAAAAAGAAAGGAAATAAAAACCGTAGGAAGTAACATACCTCATCGCGAAGTGAATGCACGAAATCATTTTCCAACTGAGAACGAATGTCGTCGGAAAACTGGCTACTGCAATCGCGAAAGAGAACATCATCTGAATGAGAAAGAGAATACAAAAGAAAGAACATAATCGAATAGGAGAGTCTGAAATTGTTAGTGTTGGTTTACCTAGAGTTGATTCTGAAGGTTGCGGGCAATGGAGTTCGGAGAACAGCAACGAATTGGTCCCATTGTTGAGAATCGACTATTCCCTGCTCTTTGTAGTAGAAATCGAAAGCGGCGTTCTCGGTGGCGAAAGGAGTCCACGAAGGATTGTTTTCTGTTGAAGAAGGATCAGGATCCGATTTGGAACGCTTCCACACGTTCTCTCTGCCCTGGCGGAAATGCTTTCGTTGAGTGCGAGACCTGCCTCCTCTCCCACCACCCCCCATGGTTGTCGTCTCCGCTTGCTTCTGCTTCACAGGGCGGTTACGCCGTTCAGTTTTTAGTAGGGTTTTGGCAAATCCTGCGGTTAACACTTATTGGGCTTTGTACCTCAACACTTGACCCAAACACACTTAACCGTCCCCAACTTCTTTATTTCCAAGTTCCTTCCCATCTACAGTGAATTTTCTTTTCTTCGAAAATGAGTATTTAATATTAAAAAATATATTAATATATTTCTATTATAACTTCTAAAAAATATTGATTACATTTAATGTTTGTTCTAAAGATTGAAAAAACCATAATAATAGATTAACATCTTTTAAAATTATCTTCTTTGATAATATAAATTGTTTTATGACGACAACATATTTTATCTTATAAATTGCTTCTCTAATGGTTTTTGTACTTATTTTTTAATTCTATTAAATCAATTAGAGTCAAGTGATATAAAACTATTATATTAATTTTGCTATAGAAGTCATATCAATAAAGAATTTTATTTCTCGTTTTGGAAATAACCTTTAAACCTCTCCATCAAAAATGTCTTTGCATTTCTTGACCTCTCTTAATATCTCATCTCACCTCCATATTTGACCTCTCTTATTAAAAACATTCCAACAAAAACTAGTGTATATATACACACAAAAGTATATATGTATGCCAAGTAGAAATTGATTATTTTAATAAAACAATGTTAAAATTTGGTTAAAAAAAACAAAAAATCTTGCATATACTAAATCATTAACATATTACTTAATTAAATTATGATACAATTATTTTGATTTAAAAAATATTTGTATCCGAATGCTACTATTTTTTTTTTGTGTTAAATAAACTCCAATTAAAAAAGAACAGACGTCAAGATTAAATTTATAAATATTTTTATAAAAATAAAAAATAAATAGTTATATTTGTAAAGAATATTAAAAGGTATATTTTAAAATAGAGTGGCTTATTAATTGACGAAGATAACGACATTAATTTCCGTTCGTAAATGAACCTGACCAACAACAATATAGGATCCCTTCATTTTCGTTAAGTTTATCCCAGGATTCTCAGTATTTATAAATCATAGTAAACTTCGACTGAACTTAAAGGCATAGAACTTTTTTATCGTTTATTTTTTATTCAGACTTTACTAAAAAGTAAAACAAGTTTAAGTCACTTTAAAAATATTTAGTGAATATAAAGTCAAAAGGTAAATAAGATTAAATAAAAAATTTGAACGAAAGGTTTAATATTTTAATTTTTGCGGTTCGTGAAGAGCATGATGATGCATCAGCATCGCTCATATTCATTAGTTATATCGTGCTTTTATAACGGATGCCGATACAGTGACAACGATAGATCACTTAATATTCAAATGTGAATTTGTCATTTCACGATTATAATAATTGTAAAGAAGAGACATCACATTCGAAAATCATTATTTTTATACATAAAGAGAGAAAGTGAATATAATAACAACATATCTTACAGTGTGATTATTTTGGCCAAGTGCGAAAACACTAAACCAAGAAAATCAGTAACATTCCCAGAGAAGAAGACAACAACATTGGAAGCATCATCATCGTTCACAAAGCACAGACAAAATCACCGCTTGTTTCAATGTCATCGATGTCAGCATCTGCATCAATGTCATCAAGGTCCATGCTGCCCCCAACAAATTGCTCACCAACTCTTGGGCCCTCACCCGGTTTTCTAGCCTCTTGAATTATGGACAGTATTTCTTCAATGCTTTGAGTCTCACATGATTCGTTCATGTCATTTTGCACTCCCTCCTCCATGAATTCTAGTGGCAAGTTCTTCAGGAACCAAGGGTGCATTTTTATCTCTGGTATGCTGATTCTCTGCTTCAAACAATGTAACCAAAGTTAGGATACTGAAATTTATATATATATATATATATATATATATATGCTATCAACACATTCAACTAATGGTACCTTTTCTGGGTTGGCCACAAATATTCGAGACAAAAGGTGTCTACACTCTTTACTGATACGTACATAGTCTGGAATAGAATAGTGGACGCTGAGAATTCGCTGTCAAAATTATCCAAACTGAATTAATAAATTGTGTGATTAATTAGTGATGATAATTAGTGACATTAAGTGTACACTTGGACAAATAAAGGTAACTCCTACAGTATTATTGGTCCAACAAACCTGAAGTGTTTTTCTGAAGTTTCTTGGGTCTTCTGGGTCTTCAAAAGGATATGCACCAACCAACATCACATATAAGGTCACCCCACAAGACCAAACATCTGCAACCTAATCATTCTCAAGGATAAGAACATATACCAGTGGCCAAAAATTAGCTCCAAATGAGTGAATACACGATTACATGATTGGAAAGGGAAATTTAGATGTGAAGTTAAGTTATACCTTCCCATCATATTCTTTTCTTGACAAAACCTCTGGTGCAATATAGGCAGGGGTTCCTACAGTAGATTTTGGTTGGGAGTGCAGAACAGATGACTGAAAAAAGATAAGTAATGAACCGGATGGTTAAGAAATGAATTTTTAGTGTAACTCAATCTTATAAAACCGATTTATAAACACGGACTGTGAAATAAAAATTTAAGTTAAGAGTTATTGCCTTTGAGTAACCAAAGTCACAGATTTTAAGTCGTGGTGCTGAGCTTCCATCCAGAAGTGTGTTTTCCAGCTTAAGATCCCTGTGGCAAATTTCCTGCAACAAAATTGCTTCTTCAATTCAGCTGATGAAAGTGACCATAACCATTCGTTGAGAAATCAACCATTTAGATCCAGATTGGACAAGAAAAAGTTACCATTGAATGGCAATAGCTTACTCCGGAAATCAATTGCTGAAAGAAATATCTTGCCTGTGCAAAGAACACGAGAAATTAAGACAAAATTTTCTCTTTGCAAGTATCTAGCATGCGAAATACTATGCATAAAATAAAACAAAAGGAACAAAGTGAAGTAATTAGATAATAACAGTGTGTTAAATGCGAAAATTGAAAAACTGTAGGAATAAAATATGTTAATTATCAAAAAGCAGCGAACATGCCATCAACTTGCCATTGGAAAATTCATGCACTTGTATTATATGTATTTGTTTAAAGAAGAAACAGTACTCCTATTTTGTTTCATGCAGAGTGTACAGTTGATACAATCTTAGTTTATTACTGTTTTGGAATCTAGAAAATTAAGTAATACAATGGCCATGTTGGACAAAAGCACTATCTTAAAAACACCGAAGCTTTTCCTATCAACTATTACAAATGATTCAAGTCTAATCTACCTCGTCCTCACTGAATCTCCCAGCACTGCATATTCTTTCAAACAGTTCTCCCCCGGAAGCATATTCCATGACTATTGCAAGATGAGTTGGAGTAAGTAACACCTGCAATGAATGGCCATTTTATATGTCAAAATCAGAGTGAAAGACAAAAAACAAGTGTTATAGACAAAAAATGACTCGTAATAAAGTAACAACAATGTATATAAACGATAGATGGCAAAAATGAAAATAAATATCTGGAGAAGAAAGAACTAGCAATTGAAAAGGAGCAATGACTGTTCCTCTTCGCCAGATATTAGTTTTACTTGTATGCATTATTTTTGTAAGAAAAAGTAATCTTTACAAACCAAATCGAAAAGATTTGTTGATTAGTTCCTTAAGAGATTCTGGAAACACCCTTTAAGCAAAATCAGAGTATTTGTTCCATTCTGGGACAAAACTGAATTTAGGAGCATATTCATATAGCACTGGATGCATATTCATTGAAAGAAAAAGTCTGGAACTTTGTACCTCTTTGAATCTAATGATATTGGGGTGCTTCAAAGACCTGTGATTTATAATCTCTCTTTGCACGTGCTCATCAATCTGGAGAACCCAATAGAACCCCATTAACGAACCAAAATCCAAAGTACATGAAAACAAAAGATGACAGCAGAAAAGAAGATGAACCTTGAAGCCTCTCTCAATGAACTTGACAGCGTATAATTGGCCAGTCCATTTTTCCTTGACGAGCTTTGCGACACCAAAGTTCCCTGAGCCAATATCTTTGATTATCTCGTAGCGTTCCATGGTTAAGCAAAGTGTGTGTAAGTACGAGCAACAGGGAATTGTGTTAAATGAGGTGAGAATTGGGCAATCTTTCTATGTTGCTTTTCTTGTTGGAGTTGTACTAGTTGTTTGCGTGTAGCATCGCATCTTTTTTATGGCCTCCAAATTCCAATGCGCAAAAGCTTGCAATAAAAGATGATTGGGTTCTGGGTTTTGATGCCTTTGTTGCAAATTACAATTGGACTGTCACTATGCCCTCAGACACAGGACTTTAGTATGTCAGAAATATATATTTAGTTTAGGTAGGTATAATTTATGAGGGATGACATAACATATCCTCTTTTCACTATTTTTCTTGATAACCACAATCTTTATAAATATATATATATATATATATATATATATATATATATTTTATACTGTATTTTCAAAATTAGTTCATTTAACATTTACAAAATACGGCCAATGATAATAATTATTTGTCTTATTTCACGTGATTGAACTGTTATTTGATATGTAGAAATATTATGTCTCACATATTAAAAATAACAATAAATGTATCACGTATTAAAATAATTTCACTCCTCTGATAAATAAAATTAGTTTGACTTATAAGAAAAAAAAACGTAATTAATTTGAGATACATTCGAGAAAAATGCTTCATTGAATTATGACAACGTCAAAGCTTATAACTAAAGTGTTTACCAACATAATAAGACCTGCACATTTATATGTATTATTTTTATTTAGTGAATTGAGTTACATCAACCTTCTACTTAATACTTGTGTTTGAAACGAGGAGGAAAAGGTAACGAAGGAAAGAAAAATTGAAATTTTAAATTTGAAGTGAAAGAAAAGGTGAAAAAGAAATATTTAGTATCATTGTTTTTTTTTCTTTCTTTTTCGTAAAATAAAGAAAGAAATGTCATTACCTTTTTTCTCGTTATCAGACATACTTTTGGAAAGAAAAAAAAAAGTATAGGTATAATATAAAATTGAAAAGAATAAATAAAAATGCTAAGAATGTATGTAGGTTTATTTTTAATTATATAGTATAACATGAAAAAACCTATAGTGATTTTTCTTCGGTACACAGTAAAAAGATAAGAAAAATAATTAAAGAAGTAATGCATAATATCTTGTAATGAAAAAATAATTAGTATACACATGAATAAAATCAGAAGATGGAAAGTGACACGTGGCGGGAATTAATTGGTTGGAAGTAGTAGCAAAGGAACAAAGATTTTGATCCGAGAAGCAGTGAATTGTTTCCGGACCAAACATTGGGTAAGGAGGGCGACGCGTACTCGCCCTTCCATTCCATTAACAAAACACGCGTGATGAAAGTGAGAAGGTGAGTCAATGAGTGTTGACTATTTTGAGCGTGTGAAAGGCGAGTAGAGAAGTTTGGTACGCGCGGAGAGTGGGTGTGAGTGCGCATTAAAGAGAAGAAAGAGGCGCGTGAATGGGATAGAAGTTACGAGTTACGAGGTGGAGGAGCATGGACAGGTCAGGTCACAGCCATGCCTTGCTTAGACAAATTTGGAGAAAGGCTTATCTGACACCTCATCACACACCTTCAAAATGCATCATGTATCACATTAAGGATTTTATTTATTTACTAAAATAAAATTTAAAAAGAAAAAACAATTTAATTATATATTTTATGTGAATAACAAATAACTCTTCTTTTCCTTATTTCAGTTTAATGATTTTATTTGGTAACTCGTCTTAAATTTAAATACTTGTGTTTTTACTTTAAGTAAGAGTGTGAATAATTTTTAAAAGTCATGATTAAATTATTAACTAAATTCAAAAGTGGAGGTATGCGCCTAGAAAACAAAGGGTGCCAAATATCAAAAACTTTCCTCTTTGAATTTTTAGAAAACACAACATTCCTAATCCTTTCTTTATTGTCGTTTCCCCTCTTTAAAGAAAAAAACGTTTTTCTCCTTCCCTTGTGCTTTTTTCCTTTAAACTAGCCATTAAAGTGGGAAACATGAACCTTAAGCTAAAGTATTTTAGGTATTTTGGAGTTTGCTCTCTCGCCTTTTAGAGTGTACAAACATGAGAGGGATCTCATAGGAAAAAAAAAAGTAATTTTGCAAAATTGAATTGGTGGTACAATGTTTGGTTTCTACAATAAGGTGATCAAATTATTTTTTAAATATTTTTTTATCCCTTTTTCAATCTATAGTTTTTTAATCCAGAAAGAAGTAAGAAAATTTAGTTTCGTCTATAATTCAAACTAAAATATAAATTAAAAATTGGAGTTAATTGTATTCATCATCTTGCACATTCAATAGTTGACGAATTATTTTATCATAGGAGAGTTTTGATATAAAAAGTTTGAAATCTTGAAAATATAAGAAATTTAGCTCAAAAATACTCGTGATGGATCGTGTGTATATAT
>Ga0214544_1000235_pt1 | contig 91611 bp, 47 predicted proteins | sample CNSS3metaG_FD_160074 | JGI IMG/M metagenome (GOLD analysis project Ga0214544, IMG submission 160074) | Root nodule microbial communities from cowpea collected in UCLA plant growth center, Los Angeles, California, USA - CNSS3 | ecosystem: Host-associated > Plants > Roots > Nodule | place: USA...
TATATATATATATATATATATATATATATATATATATATATATATATATAAAAGATAGTAATTTTATACTTAAAAGATAAAAAACGCTAAAGAAAAAACATTCCAAAACTTTCAATATTAGTTTTCCTTTGTCTTTCTAATTTTTGTCGGTGATTTTTTATTAAAAGTTTATTATTTAATTTAATGTTTTTAAGTATTTGTATTAGAATATTAAACTAGTTCTATCTCCATTTCTTTTATGAATTTTGAAAATGAAGAAAAAAGAAACTGAGATAGCACATATATATATATATATAATATATATAATATATATATAATATATATAATATATATATATAATATATATATAATATATATAATATATATATATATATATATATATATATATATATATATATATATATGTATATATATATATATATATATATGGGCGACTCAACGGATTTGGAAAGTCTAAAGCAAACTTAAAAAATGAAGTCTTTTATTTAAAATTTAATTTTTGAACTTTTTTTGATGCAAAATATAACTTCCCATTTAATCAATAATCCAAATTAAGGAAATGTCACACGAATAACATAATAGTGCGGTCTTGCAGTATAAACACTACTCCTTACAATATTCAAGGCACACAACGATGCCAAAGCAAAACAAGATACAAAGTTCAACAGTAAAATAATTGAAAATTTAAAGGACAAGCCAATACATGGGCCATAGCCCTATAATAAAGCCCAACACAGTAGCATCCAACCTAGGTGTGCTACACAGCGGAACCATCACCTCCCTGTTGACCACGGGTGTTCCTCACATCTGCTCACATCAATAAATTGATGATCATCGCAAAAGAGAAAACCACACATACAATACATACAACAAACAACAGAAGAGTAAGCTAGAGCCGATAAATAGTTTTATCATGCAATCATATACACTTTCACAGTCAATTATACATACATCACCCAAGCATGTTATGACCTTCCAAACAATACACTAAGACTCGACATGACTCATCCAGATACGTATAATTTAGTCGGATTCAGCGGATGCTTGCACTTGTGGTGGATTCCCTGCTCTACTGAGCTGCTAACCCTCGAGCTAAGTGTTACAATGTCTCAACCCCCACACACAAGGTTAGCCCTTAATGAACTTCAGGCCTTCTGCTACTCTCACCACAAGAGTCAGTCCGCTCTATGTGAGACTAACTGACTCCTTAGAGCGTCAGGATGCAACATTACCTTAAATCCTTACTAAATTATAAAGATGAGGCACCACCATGAACTCCCACTAACAGGGGACATGGAATTACGTCCCGACCACTGAAGCACCACCATGAGGTCTCACCTAGAGGCTCATGGAATTACGTCCTGACCACAAACCAATCATATTCAACCAACCAAGTAATATTTATCATACATATAAATCTCATGCCAACCTTTATAATCAATCCTCATTCATATTCCACGTTGAACCCATTCCAACTCATGCTTCCCAATCCATGAATATAGAAGTGAATTTTATACCGACACCATGTCACTTTGATAACCAACCATCCCATTTAAATCACATGCCAAGGTCATACTAAACCTATCATTCATAATCCATGAACCATATCACTCATGCATAATCATTCATCTCATGCTTTTAACATATCAATTCAATTCAAGCAAGTGCCAACTATCCAAGAACAGAGGAGCAACAAAATAGTCAAGCACCCTCGCCCAACTCCTCACTCAGGCCGAAAGGTCTCGCTCAGGCGAGCTCCTTTCGCCTAGGCGAAAGCTCGACTTACAGGAACAGTGACCTTACGCGCATTCTCACTTAGGCGAGACTCTTCTAGCCGGAGCGAGACGTTCGCTCGCTTAAAAAAAGAGTTAGTCGCTTGAGCGATGACTCGCGTAACGTAGCCTGGGCGAGCCTCTGTTAATCTCGCCTAGCCGAGGCAGGCTCGCTTGGGCGAGAAAACCAGTGCTCATCACTGTTCTCTCGTGCAACAGTCACACACGCTCACCCAAGTAGTTCAAACATGCAATCCCAATAGCGCATATTCACACACAGCCCATTCAATCATGAAATAAACGAAATACAGGTAGATTTCATGGAACATATAGAAGGATCTAGCTTCTCTTACCTGGAAAGAGCTAGTACAAGACCAGCGGCGAATTATTATGAGTGTAAGGAGGGGCCTTGGCCCCCCCAAAAATTTTGAATTTTTTTTTACAATAGATATTTTAAATTTTTTTATTATAAATATAAGTTTTGATTTTATTTTGTTATAAATATTAAATCAAATATTTTATTTTTTTTATAAACATAACAATTAATACTAATAAATAATAAAATATAAAATCAAATATAATAAAGAGTAAAGATTAAAAAGATTTATCAAGATATTTCATTATAGATTGTGTTTTTCATAAATTGTTCTCATCTTTTGTGACATCCCATTTTTAATAGATTAAAACTATTAAATATAAAGCATCACAAACATTATAATAATGAGAAGCACTCAGATGAACATAAAACGTAGGAGAGGTAACTGTTACAGTCATCCAGAATTTTTACTGTGAAAACAAAATTGGGCATACCACCATGCCATAACAAAACGTAAAGTAAGTTAACAGTTTGGCAAAAGGGGTTGCCACTAAACAGCTATTACAAAAGGCCCCATGGCCATCAAGACAAGAGAATTTAAGACGCACCACTGCTATCCCCAGATCCACCTCGCGCACCTCTCTCATCTACTCCCACTAGAAGGTGATCATCGCAAAAAGAGAAACATAACAGAACATACACAAAAATGCAAGGGTAAGCTAGTGCAGTTTAAAACTTATCATGGTATAAAAGAATAAGTACTTAAACAGTCTAAATATGCAACACAGAAGGCATAGAGCATCATGGTATAGCAAACAAACAGGACACTATGACTCAATTATCCGGATACATATACTAAGATCGGATTCACTGGACGCTTGCAGTTGTGGTGGCCTCTACTGCTCTGCAGAGCCATTGCCAATGGGTTTCACCCTACCACACACAAGGTTAGCCTTTAAGCGTGTAAGGCCATTATCCTGCCATAGACTAAGGCCTCCTGCTACTCTCACCACTTGGGCCAGTTTGCTCTACATGAGACTCACTAACCCCTTTAGAGTTTTGGGATGTGGTCCTTGCTTGAATCCATATCTTAATATACACACTACACACCACCATAAAGTCTCCCCACGAGACTCATGGAATTACGCCTATCTCACACCAATTTCATGTTTCGTAACTCATAACCACCACTTGTTATCTCAACATAAATTTCTCATGCACATTCTCAACCAACCATACAAATTTCCATATATTACTCATGTTCACATACAGATTTCAATGCATACCACTCATACAGCTCATGCAATCAGACCTAAATCTTGCATGTTCGAGATAATTAGCCACACCCAAGGTAAACACGAATCCAAAAACATAAGACTGCACTATTCTCGCCTGGGCTAGAAGCCCTCGCCTAAGCTACAATGACTGTCTCGCTTAAGCTAGGCCTTCTCGCCTAGGCGAGGCCTGGAACAGTGGCACTCTGCGAGCCCTCGCTTGGGCGAGTCCAGCTCGCTTGGGCGAGTCCAGCTCGCCTGGGCGAGATCGTCGTTCGCCCAAAAATATAAAACCCCTCACCTAAACGAGGAGGCAAACAGAGTACACTGGCTTTCCTCGAGTACTCTCTTGGGCGAGCCATTCTCGCCTGAGCAAGACAACGCGTTGCTCAAAACAAGCTTTGGTCGCCTGAGCGAGATACTAGAGCAGCACCAGGGCGAGCTCTCTGTTATTCTCGCCTGAGCGAGACGAGCTCGTTTAGGCGAGAACACCAGTTCTCCCCCACTATTTTACACATGCAGCACCACAAACAGACAACATCCACCAAATAGTTCATTCACATACAAGCACCTCACTTTTAAACCATCCCATTCACGAAATAATGCACAAATATATGGAAAAGCACTAAAATTTTACAAACAGAAAAGACTAGCTCCCCTTACCTTTTCTAGACACGAGAAAAGAAGTAGCAACCCAAGGAACGCAACCAGGCACAACAGTTCTACGGACTACAATGGTGAGCTGAAACGGAAACCCCAAGACCCAAAACGAGAGTAAGAAATGGAACCTAACCACAACAAAACGCCAACTGGAAGAAGGTGGAAAGAGAAAAAAAAGAAAGGCTATAATAGATCCGGGGTACTTACCAAAGAAGAGCACTAAACCCTAAACCCTAAACGGAGCACAGTCGCTCCAGGATTAGATTTGCGAGTTGGAAACAGTGAGCAAAAGTGGGTTTATTACAGAAACCCTAACAATGACCAGGAAACTAAACCTGAGATGGAAAAACTATGAGTTGGAGAACACTTACGTCAGCAGAAACGAGGTCGAGCTAAACTTGAATCTGATTAAACTTCGAAACCCTAACAGAGCACAGTTCTTGGGAGAGAGGAGTAAGGCGGCTGATTTCTGAAAATGAGAAGAGTTGGTAAGGTTAGGGCAGTTTAGGGTCTGGTTTCCCCTTTTGGGCCAACCCTAGACCCAACTGATTTGGGCATCTCCTTTAAATTAGGGCAGAATAAAGGGTCTTTCTTCCTACACCTCCAAGCATTTCTTTTGCACCTCCAAAATTTCTTTAAATTCCCAAAATACCCTTTGACCATTTAAGGAAACTCACAGACATTACACCCCCAAAAATACTTCCGAATGTCGACTTTCGAAAGTCAAAATATATGACTTCCGGAAGTCAAAATATATCACCGGAAGTTGACTTCTGAAAGTCAAAATATATCACCGGAAGTCGACTTCTGAAAGTTAAAATATATCACCGGAAGTCGACTTCCGAAAGTCAAAATATATCACCGGAAGTCGACTTTCAAAAATCAAAAATCATTACTAGAAGTCGACTTCCAAAAGTCGACTTCCAGAAATCAAAAAACATTACCGGAAGTTGACTTCTGGAGATAAAAATATTAAGTCAATTTTAAATATTTTTAATTCTTTTTAAATTTATATTTTCTAATTTATATTTTATTTTATTTTTTAAAATACGTATTAAAAATTATAAAACATATAAATTTTAAAAAAAATTACTTTAAAAAAAATAAGTAATAAAAATGCTAAATAAAAAATTGAAAAATAAAATTAAAAAATAATTTAAATTAAAATAATAAAACATAAAATTTAGAAAAAATGAAAAAAAATATAAATATATATACTAGAAGTCGATTATATATATATATATAAATATATATATATATATATATATATATATATTTTTTTTTTTTTGTCTTCCTGAAGTCGACATAATTTTGGGGGTGTGGTGTCTACGGATTTCCTTAAATGGTCAAAGGGTGTTTTGGGAATTTAAAGAAATTTTGGAGGTGTAGAAGAAATTTTGGAGGTGTAGGAAGAAAGACCCTAGAATAAAAATTAGAGAAAATAGTGGGTCTTACACAAAATTATTTATTAAATTGTCATAATTAATTTCATTTAACATTTTTTTCTCAATGGATAATAGGACTAATCCGTTTAATTTTTCTTGAAATATTGTTGATCTTAAATAAGTTTTTATTATTTTTATATTTGAGAAACTCCTTTTGGCTGAAACAATTGACACTAAAATTGTTAACAGTATTCTATAAGTTATATATGTATTTGGAAAAGAATTTATTCTTTATATTTATATATATATATATATATATATATATATATATATATATATATATATATATATATATATATATATATATTTAAGAATATTAACTAGTTTATCACTTTCCAAACATATAATTTTCTTAAGATATTTAATTATGAAATTAAATCAAATCCATAAATATCAAACAAATTATTATGTTTTAAAGATTTTTCAAAGTTTAAGCATGTATCTTTCAAAAATGAAATATCTACACTGTAATACACAAGACATTTGTTTTTTTTTTGTCCATAGCTCCTTTTTATTATGCAATAAAGTTTCAATTCTTCTTTTCTTTTAAATTTTTGAATAGACTGATTCAAATTTTGTAGTTGAAATATTTATATATTTTTATATGAAGTAGAAAATCATAATATATAAAACACTACTAAAGATAAATATATAAAACAAATGAATTAAATCAATAAAACTTGGTTCTGGTTGTCAAGAAAATAAATTTGATAGTAGACTTGTAGTATTTTGGAGTTTTAAGTTTCTTTTTCGTTCTTAAGTTTCAACTTTTTTCACAAACTTTCAAAGTTGTTTATTTTAAAATTAATCATTAATAAAAAGAATTAAAAAAATATTGTTCTTCTAAACTCGATAATAAGTCTTTTTTTTTCTTAAACTTAAATTATCTTTCTACAGAAAACTTAACTTTGAATTACGTTCAAATTAATCTATTGTTTATCAAAAGACTAAATCATAATCTAATTAATAGTTTTGTAAAAAAAATCAGTTTTTCCTCGATATATATGATAAAAAAAACTCTCGAAACCGTAAATCTAAAAGTACCGAAAAATAAAACTAGGCAAAAGAAACACATTTCTAATTATAATACAAATCCAAAACAAAATAAAAATGACAACAACACAAATAGAACGAAAAAACATACTAACCAAAAATGAAGATGAAAAAATTGGTACACACGGACAACATGAGATTCAAGAGATTTAAGGGATGTAAAAAAAAAGATATAATCCAAATTGATTATAAGAGAATAAAGATAGTTAATCATTCTCTTTATTGTAAACAAAATTATAATTTACTAAAAAAATGTTTTAACTCATTAATTATCAATTTTACTACCAATAAAAATTAACATACGCTAATAACAATTTAATTTCCAAACATAAACTTATAATTAATTTAATAGAGCAATATTACTAATAAAATATTTTTTGAGAAATTTAATAGAGCAATATTAGTAATAAAGTATGGGTATAAATATGAAAAATTACCGAATTTTAATTGGGTATGAGGATGTAAATATCCACCCTATCCTTGTCCTCATATCCACCATAATACCCGTCTCTATCATATCCTCTTTCTCTTTTAAATTATTAAAATTTAATTAAGTAATCATATATATATATATATATATAAGATAGTAATTTTATAAAACTTTCAATATTAGTTTTTGTCTGTCTTTCTAATTTTTTTCGGTGATTTCTTATTACAAGTTTATTAGATTTTTCTTTTACATTTATTTCATTTAACCGATTGCTTTGCGGATGGGGCTTAATTAAAATTTATTATTATATTGTATTTTATTTTTAAATTGAAAATTAAATTATCTAACTAAAATATGATATTAAAATAAAATTATCTAATTAAAATTTATTAATATATTATAATAATATTATTATTAGACTTAATTAAGTTTCAAGTCTCTTCTAAATATAAATATTTTTGAAAGTCTTTATTACAAAAATTTCATAGTTGTAAAAATATTTATATTTTTCAATTAAATATTTATTATTTTTTTAATTCGGTAATATAGCTATTATCTTGTACCATCATCTTGGACGAAAAAAAATGAAAATTTTAAACATGAAAGCGACATAAATGAAAAGCATGTTTTAAGGAAACACGTAACATTGATTATTGTATAAATAGACTAGTTTTGTCAATTTTCATAAAGGTTTCTCAACTTCAATTTTCCATTGGCTATGAATATAATCAATGTAATAAATATCAACGAGAATCATATTACATTAGTTTTATCAATAATCCATGCAAAAAGTGGATCCAATTTTACGAAAAAGCCATCGCATCCCCTATTACGACAGTTATAAAGAAAATGATGAAAATTTTTGACGTAAAAACAACAATTGAAGATATGTGTTCGGTCTAATGTATTTTCAATATTAGTGATCATAAATACTTTTACACCAAACATTAAGAATCATGACATGAATTAAACCTTAATAAATTACATGATAAATATGATCAAAATAAGACACCAAATGACATCTTAACACATAAAATAGAATAAAAACAGAATATAAAAGAAATGAAATTCAAAAGTTTATACTAATCTGAAGGTTAATGAAATGGTTTATCCAATCGTTAGGTAGAAAACATAGAAATTCTAAGAACATAATGTATTGTTTTGATTTGTATGACTTTTAAAAATATGAGAGATATGAGACATATGAAAGATATATGTGATATGTTATACGGAAGAACATGTTGTATTTTATTGATATATCCTATATATAGAGCAAAATATATTAGAATACTAAGTATAAAATATTTAGAATATCTCACTCCTACTCTAAAATAATAACTAATTTCTAAAACTGAAATATTTTCTAAAAACTAATTTAAATAAAAGAAGATATGAAGTAATATTCTCAACCTTCCTCCTTGCTTAATATTTGTTTATTTAAATGTTATATCTTCATATTTTATTCTGTTAGAAATATTTTAATATAATTTAAAAAATAAATAATTAAAAATAAAATTTCTACTGTTATTGAAGTTTTTATAGACCTTTAATTTATGAGTTAATGCTTTTAATGGCTAACGGTTATATTCTTATTGCAATTTACTTCTTTGTCTCCTTTATCTACCTATAAATACCACCTAGGTGCATGGGAAAAAACACAACAAATAGAGACAACAAACACTAGAGTTTTTAAAAGTGTTATTCTTTATTCTCTATATTATCTTTAAGACAATGGTGTTCATAAAGTTCGGAGATCCTTCGCTGCACTCGATCGATTGTGAATTGATATATTTGTTTAGCCCTGTGCAGTAGGGGCGTTTTCTCTCTAAGGATAACGTTATGCGTGTCTCAACCTAGGATATTTCTATTCTTTTCCTTGTTTATTTTTATTTATTATTATTATTATATTTGTTGATATCTGATTAATATTCATTATTTTATATATTGTCTTAATAATTATTATTATATCATTTTATATTCTTATTATTATTAGTATTATTTGAGTAATCATTTTTCTAACAGATTCTCCATCTTTTGATGCTTGATCTTCTTCTCTTGTTGTGCTTGTAATTTTTTGTTTTTTTCTTTCTTCCATGGCGTCACATCTTTCTTCAATTTGACATTATCCTTTATATTTCTTCTTATATCAGCATCATCTTCTTTTTCTTTGTCAGGTGTGGACTTCATTGTAGTGACATTGGACCTTTTGTGAATATTAGAATGTGAACCTCCGTCTACTTTCTTTACTTGAACATCTACTTTCTTCCAGAGGTATTTATCTTTTGATTTTGATCTTTCTTTCATACTCACTTTATTTGTAGCACATTCCTCCTTCATGAAATCCAACGCAAATCTTTTGTCTTTCGTGTAGACTATGAATACTTATATGTTGTTAGCATTTTTTATCACACAAAACAAACTTTATTTTCAAAGGAGACCTTGTAACCTTTCTCTAACATTTGAGCTACACTTAACAAATTTTGAGTAATCTTAGGAACATATAAGACATCAAAAATTAATTTGATACCTGAATGAATTTTAATTGAAATTGTTCTTGTACCTTTCACAGCAAGTTGTTCTCCATTCCCAATTCTTACCTTGGAAATATTTGATTTATTGAGCTCCTTGAAAAGTTCTCTATGAGTCATGTGGTTTGTGCAACCACTATCTATAATCCAATCTTTTGTAGATTCATTGGTTGTGACACATGATGTTGTAAGAAGTAGTTCCTCCTCTGATTTATCCTCCACAATTTGAACATCTTCTTAAGAATTTGGAGATTTGCATACCTTTCCTACATGTCCCAATTGACCGTATTTGTGACCTTTGACGTCTGGCCTCCACCAACACTAGTTGGGTTGATGACCTTTTTTCTTGCAATGGGGACAAGATGGAAAAACTTGTGTGTTGTTATATTTGCTCCTTCTATTTTTCTTAACTATGAGAGCGTTCTCTTCAGTGTAATTTAAATTACCTTCCTAGGAGTCATAATCTATAATTTTGTTGTGGGTGAGTGGCCATGTAAAGCCAGGCCAGGAACCGTAATCTATTGTGATGGGGAAATTATTGTGTAGATGTTGTGAATGTAGTGACTCCTTGGAAAGGAGTACTCTGTTGATGTGATGTTAGGTAATGTATTGAAAGGGATTTTGTATAGAACCTATCATGACTATGCTAGTATTGGACTCACATAGAGGAGTATATCTAGTTGTTAGAGTTGAAAGAGGTTCCTACAATTTGGAACTTCGCTATGGAAAAGTATTGGACCTCACAGATATGAGAAATTTACCATGGTCATACTTAGGATGGATTGTGGATCCTAATATATGAATCTATAATTATAGCTCTTGAGAGGCGGAAGTGAGTTATGACAAGTGTAGTCTTTGAGTTTGCTCAATACACTAGTCTTCCGAAAGTATAATCAAATGTTTATGCGATGCTTGAGCCATAAGGGTTGTGTTGTGATGACTGAGCCATGAGGGCTAAACCATGAGGATTAAGGCATGAGCGTTGTGTTGTGATGTGATGATTAAGGTATGGGAGTAAAGCCATGAGGGTTGTGTTGTATGATAGATATTTGATTACTGATTGAGTTATTGGATTTTGAATTGGTGATGATATTGTCTTATGTAGTATTTCTAAATTTTCACTAACTTATTCTTTTCTTTTGTGGTGTTGTGCAGCCACCTATGATGATCATATATTATATTGAGCAAAAAATCTACAAGTGAAAATGATACGTATTAGTGAGGCTGCAACTCTTTAAGGTGGTATAGTGAATAATTTGTATGTACATATTCTTATGTTTGTAGTTCCTCCGAGAAATGTGATGTTTATACTATCCTTTTGAAAAAAATTTAAAAACACTTCTTGGAAGATTGTAAATACATTGTACATATGTAAATATTTGCAAGCTCTTTGTTATTTGTTATAAACAATGTGATGATGTAATTAAGTAGTATATTATGTTTTAATTAGAAACGTTATACTTTCTAAAAATTATTTACAATTAAAATAAAATATTTTTTCTTTTGTATCAAATTTTCACCATAACATTAATTCATTTTCAAATTATTCAAACAAACTATAAATTAAATTAAATTAAAGTATACAAAATGTCATATCAAATATAAACCTTAATATATGTTGTAATAACATATTATTTACATGCATGCTTTTCCGTTCGAGCAAAAGTAATGACCATTCAATGGACAAAAAGTTTATGCTATACAATTGAAAGGTAAAATTATAATTTCATAAACTTTCATATCTTTTCTACTCAACAAACTCACATTCCACTTCTTTTTCACCTCTTCAAATTGATGCCAATATATAAATATAAGGGTTAAATATGTTTTTGGTCCCTCAAGTTTGAGCGAAATTTGGGTTTAGTCCCTCATCAAAACTTTTGACCAATTTAGTCCTTCACCTTCCAAACTGCGTGAATTTAGTCCTTTTAACCAAATTTTGTTAAGTTTATCTGACATTTCAAACACATTTCATGATAGTATTTAAATTATTTATACTGTTTGACACATTTTTGCTTCAATGTTAACTTAAATACTATCATGAAATGCGCTCGAAACGTCAGATAAACTTAACAAAATTTGGTTAAAAGGACTAAATTCACGCATTTTGAAAGATGAAGGACTAAATTGGTCAAAAGTTTTGATGAGGGACTAATTCCAAATTTCGCTGAAACTTGAGGAACCAAAAACATATTTAACCCTAAATATAAACATCTTCAATCTACACCTTCCCCTTCTCTACAAATAGTACCTCACTTAATCCAAATACACTATAAAAATATAATTGTTGCAATACATTTTTTAGGCTGAAGTAGGTGTAGAAAAGCAAAGCAACCACAAAACATAATCATTTGAAACATCAACCTAAGATTACATGATCATTCAATTTGTCAAAGGGGAAGACAAGGTCATGGAAATTTGATCCTCATTTTGGCCTTATATACTACCTTCTGTGTGCATGACCATCATATCAAGGCACAATCACACCCCACTACAATCACTTGATGAAGTGAAACTTTTGAATTGCTATAAAAAAACATTGATTTTTTTCACGCAACATAGTACACTTAAATTTATAAACCAAATTCTAACTTGTTTTTTAATTAATTTTTTACATACTCTTCAATTAGTTTCTTCTCAAAGACATAACTCACAATTCGATTTTTGAAATTAAACTGACAAAAATAAAATACTATCTGAATAAATATTTAATACATTATATAATCTATATATACTATTTTGCTGAAAAAAAATCTAAAAAAGAACCCTAGGAAATTGATGGTGATGAGATTTTAGGACCAGCTATTTAGGGTGTCCTTTCGGCAGGAGGTAGTTGCCATAGGTCACGGCCCTTAGGTAGGTACCAACCATACGTGGCGTCTAACAAAACTAGTCGTCACATCATACTATTTGTTTTTAACTCATATTCGGCAATTTTTCTTAATGAAATTTTTATATATTCAATTTTGAGTTTAACAAAATAATAGATTAACTATGTTTTTGTGTTGTTTTTTTTTTCCTATTTGAAACTTAATTCTGTTAAGTTTTTATACCAGAAATTTATGAATGCAGCAAGACATTACTTATCTTTCGACCAAAAAAATATTTAACCAAAAGTAATTTGAATTTATATAACAGTAATTCAGTGGTAACGTGTTTTATTTAGAAAGAGAAAAAAAAAAAGTATTCGTGGACGATCTTTCGCTGTCAATGGCTAACGCCGTTGGTAGCAGTAGCTGCATCCATCAGATTAAGTTGTTTGAGATGCAGAAATTTTCATTGGATTCTGTGGGGAGGGTTTAAAAAAGTGTCAACTCAATATACTAGATTGGTTAATGCTGGCGACCTAACAGTTTTTCTTAGGAAAATGTTTTCTTCACGTCTTAAAGGATCACCGTTCAAAAATGTTTTCTTTAATTTCAACAATCATGTCTGCATCATATTTACATCTACTCCTTTCACACTTGGTTTTTTTTTTTATTATTATATTATCTCTTTTCTCACATTTTTATTTCTTTTATTCTATTTTCTTTCCTTTCTCGAGATGTTAAGTAACAACCTATGCATTGTTACTCATTGTCATGTTCAATTCACTATTAAGGGAACTTTTACATGTTAACATTTTTTGAAGGAAAATATTTAATGTTCACCGTAATCATGGTAGATAGGTGGAGGATGGAAAGATACAAATGGAAAAAAATTAAATCTAAAATATGAGATGAATGATATGATAAAAAAATAATATTTATAAGATTTCCTCATTTAATATTTATAAGATCAAACTAATCAAAATCAAATGAGTAAAATTAGGTACATATCCATGAAAAGTAAAACACGAGGATAAGAAATTTCAGAAAACTAATCTGAAACTAAATTCGAGAGAGGTTGAATGTTTCAGAAAGTCTTCATATAAGAGAAATGTGAAGAAAATTGATGGAGTAGTTATGAGTAAAAGGGATGGAGAAACACTTATATCTTGGAAATCAATTTTTTAACGTTAAGATGAGTATTACAATAATTTGGTCAAAATATGGAAACTATTTTAAATATATTTGTTTAATGATTGAAAGTGTTAAAACTCCTAATCATTGTCAATTATTGTTTAAACACAATTATTGTTTTCCATATATGAAATATACGTAACTGCTTTATTCAATTTATATTTTTTAAGATAAAAAAATAATTTAAAATATATTTTAAAAAATAATCTTCATATTACTTTTTAATTGTACTATTTATAGTAACTTATATTGTTTTTAAAAATTTTCAAATATACGAACACGCATGTTTGTGACGCGTGTTTTCGCTGATAAGAAAAAAAAAAACAGAGAAAATATAAATATGAGAGCCTAGAATCGTTATGTATCCGTAGTTTATGTGACATGTACTTTACAGTATTTGGTAGAAACAAAATACTCTACATCATAAAGAGAGGGAATCAAAGTGCATGGGTTAAGTAAAATGTGAGTTGTTTGCAATGTCAGATATGTGTAGAATTCTTTTCATAAATATAATAGTGTCATATTTATGTAACAGTATGAGTAGAGACGAAGTTAAATGATACTTTAACTTTTTTGTTTCTTTTTCTTTCTTTCGCAATCAAACAGGACTATAATTTTATTATTATTTTTTTTTAATCAAACTATTTATATTTTCACTTTTTTTTTTCTTTTAATTTTGTACTCACCTCCCAATTTTTTCCTCTTTAATTTTTTTTCTTTTAATTTTGTACTGCAAATCACAAAAGGATAATAGTATTTTAATTTATTTTTTGTATCTACTCTTAACTATCATTCCAACACTCTTCAGTTATTTATTTTAATATTTTTAATAGTATAATGCAATGATCAATGATCTAAAACGTATATTAAAATATCATTATCCGTCACAGAATTAGATGATTAGTCTCACATTTTTTTTGAAAGATTAGTGATGAGTAAAATTAGTGAAGGGGGTTGTGGATTCTTATCTTGGTGTCAAAATAATATATTGTAATTAAGTTGCATATTACAACTAAACAAAGATAAACAATAGTGGAGGTGACTTAAAAAAAAAAAAAGGTAACTTCTTTTAATTTTTTGTGTTGAATTATCAACTTCAACTTTTCAAAAAACAAAAAAAATAACATTACTTTTTTTTTAAAAAAAAAAACATCATTAAATACGTCCTTATAAGTAACTTATCTTATCACATTATCTTTACTTTATATTTGAATAAACTATACATAATAAATGTACTTTTCTTAATTAACAACAACAATTACTTTAAAAACAATAAATATAATGCCAGAGTTGAAGAAAATCAAGACTATTCCATCCTTTATAATATATGTTAGAAAGTAAAATACCAATAAGCTTATGTAACCAAGATGAAACATTTTGAGTGAATACGAGTTTTTATGAAAGATATATCAACTAAAAATAGAATTAATTGATAATATATAACTAAAATAAACTTTACTTTAACAATCGATCTTAGTCATAAAATATTTTGAAAAGCAGTCTACAAAGTACTAAACATTTAAACTCCAATGGAATCTCTCATGTGAGGTTGCAAAAGTACTCTTAATGGAGCCACTCTCATACACAGTCCTAAGACTGTGTGATCATTAAAGTGGGAAAGTCTACCATCATTATAATCAGTACTTTGTCGTTGAAAAATACACACCACACATAATAATACTTTTCCACTCTCATAACTTATAAAACTCATCTCATCTACCACATTATCTACTACACTTCTTCCAACACTGCTTAATTGGGTTTATGGACTCAACAGTTTCAACAAAAAACAGCAACAGTTTGGTGCCATCACAAATACCTTCGCCACGATTGCATGCCACAGTGAAACATACCTATTTTACCTTTTCTTTCCCAATATGCTCCATTTTACACACCTGATGAAATTTTTTGTCACAGTAAAAAAAATATACCTTTTGCAATTTCTTTCCTATTATGGACTGTTTCACATCCCATGATAAAAGATGAGACCATGGAATCAATACATATCTTGTGCACTTTGGTAAAATCATGATGGTATTATAGCAGCTTCGAGCACCAACACAAGTTCATGCGCCCCCCCTGCCCTATCTGAGGGCCCCAATCAAGTGGCTAAGTTGTGTAATTCAGAGTAAAAACCAAGTTCCTTTCCAAGATAAAGATGTCCCTTTGTAATCTCAACTTGATCAATCACTTTATGGATGGGGACACAAAACAAACAACAATTATAACACAGTAAAAATGTGGAGATTTTCCTCTACAAACTACACAGAAATAGTCTGTTAAAGTAAGAACTTTGTTAAAGTATATTATGTAAGATCAGTCACAGAATTACTAGTTCTGATTAATCTGCAATTAATATTTAAACCACAACCCAGTAATTGTGGCGACCTGTGTGGGACTTAACTCATAGAGTGCAAAATGTGATGATTTTAATGAAGTTGGAAGTACAGATAGATAAACATACAGTAGGAGGAGAACAAAATTGTGTGGTTGAGTTGAGACAAAATATGAAGAGTGAAATAATAACTGCTGGACCAGACATTGATTTCTTAATCAACGGCTTCTCTAATTGCTAAATATTCTCCAGAATCAAATCTATTGAATGGCACACTTTGCCTGCACTTTTAGTTGCAGAACAGACATGTATGAGATTAACTAGTAGAGTGATAGGAGACCAGATCAGCCACCTAGTATTTGCAATTTGTCTGCCTAAGTTGCGGCGTCAAAGTTGTGGTGTTGTTTGTTGCTTCTCTTAGGCTTAGGACGATAATATTAGGATGTCATGGATGAATATGAATTGGTTTTTTTGGCACTTTGGGCATCATCATGTGCATTACTGGACAATGGTGTGCATTTTAGGAAATTAAAGATGGTAACATGCTTCAGTCCTTAAAAATGCAACCGAGAGTTTAGAACCACCTCTGTTGATTAACAGGTTTTAAATCACAGGTTTGTTGCTGTTTTTTATGATACTGAGATGGTGTAGATTGTATTAGTTTCTGTCATGGAAACTCTAAAAATCTTGATCTTGTGGCTAAAATGGCAGACATTTTTTAAAACCTTTCTATCTACTACAATGGTGTAGATTTTCAAGGAATAATAGCACAAAAACTTGTTATTGGACTCCTACAAGAGAGTTTAGGCACATGAAAGCTGCCACACCATTAGCAATAGCAACTAAAACAAATTCAGAGCTTTAAAGTCCTGACAGTTTGCAGCAACTGAGATGCGTGCATATATATATATATATATATTTATATTTATTTATATTTATATATATATATATTAATTCTATAATATTGTAGTGAATAATAAATAAAATTTTTTTTTTTTTCTGGGGGAGATTTTTCGTGTTGTGCCTGATTAAGGGAAAGGTATATTCCTTTGATAAACTATGACGGCATTTTGATCGAGTCCTGGTAAAGAGTTGAGAACTTTATTCAGTGTGTCTGTATCAAGTTATCAAATAAAGACTTTACCAATTTTGCTGAATGGATTTTTCACACATTAACTGTGGTGTTGGGATTCAGAAACTCTTCTGCCATATATGGAGATAGATATAAAATCAATTCTCCTCTCATCACCTTATGTTGTTACAAGTTTTAACGTATATATACCATATATTATCACCATGGTAGTTGCGGCTGGAGTAACGTCTGATATAATTGTAGTAATCAAAACAAAATCGAAAAAGTTACCATATTTCTTTCGTGTTCAATGCTGTTCAATGCATATGAGTTAATGTAGTCACTGTCTTTGGTATATACGATCACTAAGTAATGTTATTAATTATATAGTTAATTATATAGAATATGACAAAACAACATAATAGAGGATTTAAATTCTGAATAAGGCATGTAATATAATATTATGGAACGTAAAAAAGATCTCCTTGTCACTATAAACGTGTAAATATTATACATAGGATCAAATTAGTCCAAGTAATAATAATATCAGAAGTTTAACATTAGTTTCTCTACTTCATCTCATTGCATTACCTTAAAAGTAAAAACTTTGAACTGAACCCTTTGACTCAGACCCATGATGTGGTAAAATGGCTTGCAGTTATGCAGAAGAGAATCAAATTCTCATTCCATATTGGCTTTATTTTTTTTATTTTTTTTTTTTTTTTTCCTAAAAGGGTCTTTCTCTCTAAATTCGTTCCATTATTTAATGCAAAATCATAATATTAACAAACTACCCATAAAGAGTGGTTTCAGTTAAAATAAAAAAATAAAAATAAAAACAGAAACAGACTATCACACGAATATCAAAAACCTAGTCTGGTTTCATGAGAGGATTTCCCTATAAACTTTTGTTTTCTCTCTCTCTATCTCTCTTTATATATCAATATCCTCCCTCATCTCATGACATATCATATCATGCATAGCAAGTAGCACCCTAAGCCTTTTAACCCCTTCACCTCACTCACAACATTTGTTTGGCTACGCCAGCTCATTCATTTATTCATTCAACCCCATCACCAACCCCTCACTATCTCTCTCTATTCTTCTCTTTCTCTCTCTCTCTTCTCAAACATTTCAACGTTTCAGTGTCAGATCTCAAGGCTTAACGTGGTGTTGGGTCGTCTTCAGCATCGCGTTGCCTTTGGTATTTGATTCTACACCCACATCGTTTTCTGGTAAAAAACAGAGTCTTTTGAGGGAAAAATGGCTAACGGGTTAGAGAGAGAAAGTGGGTCGACGATATTCAGCGAGGAGGAGCTGAGAGAGGTGAGTGGGGTGAAGCGTGTTGGGGACTATGTGGAAGTCACGTGCGGGTGCACGAGCCATAGATATGGTGATGCTGTTGGAAGACTTAGGGTTTTCGTTAATGGGTACCTTGAAATCACTTGTGAATGCACCCCTGGTTGTCAAGAAGGTCTCTTTCTCTCTCCAAAGAAGAGGCTTTTGTTTTTTGTTTAGTTTTGTTTTGTGCGAGTGTTTTTGTGTTTTGCATGTCTGAAGTTTGTGTTGAGATGAGTTTTGTTGACGTTGATGGGTGTCATTATGGGGTTGTTTTGATCTGCTTTGGTGTGTGAGTTTGTGATGGTTCCTTCATACAGTTGAACTGTATGTTGATTTGTCTCACTGAACTTATTGGTTTGGTATACTACACGATCGGGCTCGGAGGGTGTTTGTTTTTGTTGTGTGCAATTGTTGAAGATTTTTAAACAACACCTGTCTTTTTGTGTGTTTAGACGTGTCTCTCTTTCTTTATGAAGGAGACCTTTTTGTTGTTTGTATATAATAACGTGGCGTAGCCATTATGTTATATCGTTACTCCATGTTTGTTGAAAGTGATCGAAGTCTGAAATCTGTTTGACAGAGTAGACTGTTTGTGTGATCCTATGATATTATTATTAATCTATAAAAATGTAACGAGTTTTTCTCATGAGTTTGGTTCTTGTCCCTGATGACATATTCTCTTGTGTTAGGAATGAATGTGATTGATTGATATTTGTATCTGGCATGAACCATCCGTTCCACTTGAGTAGTTTTTAATTGTTGGGTACTGAGTTGAACGAGAGTACCTTCGGCAGAGACTGAAAATAGAATCTAATTCTTTCAATCACTATGCATATGCTTTGTCTAGTTGTATTTGTTCCATGTATCAGATGTCTGCGTTATTTTTGCTTCCACACGAATGTATTGAAGGATTAATAACTTGATGCATGCGCATTAAAGAAAAATGAAAATTATTAACTGTTACTTTGTGAATCTTGTTCGCCTCGCAGCATGGGATATATTAAAGTAATCGTTTCTACAAAATATACATGAAATACCGCCTTAAGAAAATGATTTTCATAGAGTAATGTAAAGCGATGCCAATATGATTTGAACTTGAAAGCACCTACAGATCTACAATTAGTGAAGTGATCACATGATTAGACGTGGATAAGAATTCTGAAAAATTCACTGATAAATAAATATAAGAAAGGATTTTACGGGCCCTCTGGTGAAGTTGAGAGGGGAAAGTACGCTCCAGTAGCCTAGTTCTTGAAAAAGAAAAATCTTTTTTCTGATTTTGATTCTAGACTTTGCTTTCTATTTTAGTATTACATTTTTTTTTATCTTGGTGTTTCTCTCCCAAATGACCTTTTTTATTTGCATTAACGTTGCTTTATTGATAGCCAAGTTGACTCCTTCTGCATTTGAGAAACACTCTGGAAGAGAGACTGCTAGGAAATGGAAGAATAATGTCTGGGTAATTGTTAATGGTGAGAAGGTTCCACTGTGTAAAACAGTACTGCTCAAATACTACAATCAGGTGTCAAAAGCAGCAAATGGATCCCACAGATCCCAAAATGGCCGTGCTTGTCACCGTGATGAGTTTGTTCGCTGCTCCAGGTGCAATAAAGAGCGTAGGTTTCGTCTGAGAACTAAAGAGGAATGCCGCATTCACCATGATGCTTTGGCAGATGCAAATTGGAAATGTTCTGATCTTCCATATGACAAGTATGTTTTTTTCTCTTATATATGGTGCACTTTTACTGTTGTTGATGGCTTGTTGTTGTAATGTCCATCTAATTCACCTTGCTTTGAACGCTTTCATTGATGCCAATAGCACTGCCTATTGGAAGTGATATGGTCACTTTCCAAGCTGAGCCAATAGCTTTGATCTTTTCTTAATCTTGAGTAAGATTTGAATCTGTAGTAGCCAATAGTTGCTAATTTGCAGAGTGCTATTCAAGCTATAGTGTACAGTCTTGGTGATAGTATCTTGCATGTCACAATCTGGGAGAGCTTAAGCATGCCTGGTTCTAAGGAAAGTTTGGTAGCATCTTTAGTGATGAAATTAAATATTTGAACAATTTTTTCTGATTTTTATGTGTTTGGTTGTATGTGTTCATGTGTTAGTTGAATTACGATTGTACAAACTTAAATTGTGGCATCTGTTGTTGTTACAAGTACATAAGTACCAATATTTCAATTTGGCCAGAAGCTGTGCATTCTGGATTTAATGATTTAAACAGGGATTCAAAAATGGAAGAGGGGCAAAAATATGCTGAAGCTGGCATTTGGCAAGGTCTGATATCAAGGGAATGATGAGTGCAATTGCATTGTACGACAAAAGAGCTTGAAATAGAATGCCTAATGATTAAGTTTTCAAAATTGTGAAGTGATGCGTTTGCAGTAGATTGAATATATTTGTTTAGAAAAAATTCACATTTGGCAATAATTTAATGACTATTTCCTGAGGCAACTTGGGCACAATTTTGTTATAGGAATGTAGTAGAAAAATAGGTCTTAGTCTCGTTAATGACAGTTACCCTTGTATGGGTCTTACTGTTCCCATGATTTCCTTTTCTCCTGAATTTAGAATGGAAACTATTCATAACCGTAGGAGCTTATGGTTTGAGGTAACACTTTTTATTTACATTTTTAATTACAAAAAAGGATGCCTTGTTTCTACTTTGTTTTCTGTTTTCAGATGTTTCTACAAGAAGCAGTGATACATGAAAAAATAAAAACTTTTTCATTATTTCCCATTTGAATTTCTGAAAACAGAAGACAAAGTACAAAGAAGGTGACACTTTTTGTAATCAAAAGTAAAAAACAGAAAAGGAAAACAAAAATTGTTTTCTATCTATCCCAAAAATTATAATATAGTTTTTTAGAAGCGTTTTGCCTACATGTTCATCTTCCATCCACCACTGCTAATGCCTCTTACTGCTTTAGACTATTTTGCCCTCTACGGTTATACATACTGCTGTCTATGCTATTATTATATTTGAAACTAGATAGTTTCTAGAACTTCATTATTGTTAACTTAAATGTATACCATCGCTTTGATCAGCCATTGCACGTTATTTCCAGTTATCAGTCCACTATGTCCATTTTCTCCTTTCACCCCATGTCTGACTGATCACCACCCTTTTATTTAATAATAAAAGATTCTTTGCTTGAGATTTGCAACCAATGACAACGGATAGATTGTTACCCCCACTTTGGAGGCGAAGGACAAGCTGGTGGATGGGTATCTTATATTCTTATCCGTTACAAACAGTTATCTGAAAGCATTTTGGTAAAAGTACAGAAGTAGATAAATGGTTTTATTTTATATTTTCTATTTAGACAGTATTGGATTGTTTATGTTATTTGCAGGTTTGTGATTACTGAAATTTTTGGAGCAACTAATAATGGTGATTATTTTTCAGAATTACGTGTGATGATGAAGAGGAAAGAGCAAGTCGTAGAGTTTACAGGGGATGCACTCGTTCACCAACATGCAAAGGTTGCACTTCTTGTGTCTGCTTTGGCTGTGATATCTGCCGCTTTTCAGATTGCAGCTGCCAGACTTGTGCTGACTTTACAAACAATGCCAAAGCTTGACTCTTTCATTCATATTATGCTATTTTCTATTTTCTCACGTGTTAATGTGACCTATTTATGCCTCACGATAAGAACAATACGTTTAATTTAATTTCCTAATTGCTCATTACCAGTCTGACTGAGTTCACCATTCCTTGTTCTCACTGTGACTGGATCATAAATTTCAATCTCAGCAATTTATTTTCACTCTTTCTATTTTTCTCTCTCTCTCTCTGTCTCCTTATGTTTGTTTATATATATTATCATGAGGGAAAAAAAGATGTTAATAAAAGAGGTGGCAGGGTGGTGATTTGGTTTGCAATGGATAGTGACCTAGCCATAATAATGCAGTACCCGACCAGCTCCGTGTTTTGGACAATTATTGCCTCTAGTCGATGCATTCTTATTTAGTTCTGAATAGTGCCTTTGGAGGGTTGGACATGAGTGTGCTTTCTTTATCTATGAGCCACATGATTTTGTTCAAGTATAAATGATTCCAAAGGAAAGTAAGTGGTTGCTTATTCTGTTTTCTTTTTTTAAAGAATACTTTTATCGTCTTTTTGTTGTCTCAGACGGCCAAGGGAGCGTTTATATCTTTCTGTGTGATCATAAAAATAACCGTTTCGGTTGGTTTTCATTTGTGAGAACGGTTAAGAGGTATTAAATTTTTAAATTAGTCCTACATTGTTAAACTTAAAACTTGAAAGTAGCTTGTATCTTACTAAAAGAGATAACATAAAGAATAAGAGATCTTTTAATGATAATCTATTATGTTTCAAAAAGAAGATAAATGTGAGATAAAAGCTCATTTCAAAATTTTACTTACAGGGAAGTCTTGCACATTAAGTCTTGCACATTATCGAACAATTAAACCATTATGCCTTTTGATTTCCGTAGGTTTGTAACTTTAACTCATTCCAGCTTCCTTGTAAAATGGTTTATGCCTGAAAAAGCTTCCAGGTTTACTGGCATTTTAGATTACAGAAATAAAATGGAGATGGTGTATAAATATTTGCCCTGAGCATAGAAGAGTAGGTTTTAGGACCAATTTTAGCATATAAATATTTCCAATTATTCTTCTGATCATTGCCTAGTGCAACACATTTTGTTTTGCCATTTTGGTTTATGTAATTCTTTGCATAGAAAGATTCTTAGCGATATTATATTGTTAACTTGATTGTTGCTAATAAGACATTCTACTTAGTTTAGGAAATCATACAATGAAAAGAAAGTCGTTAAATAAGACAATTATTTTAACTAATTACAGAGTTTAAAAAAGTATTATTTATTAGTGATGCTAAGGTTCATTTCTCTCTGCACATACTGAAATTGTTTCTAGTTATTATGATAGATTCTTAAATACGGAATTTCTATCAGTGGCAGGAATAAATTGGACTTTCTAGGATGTGGTTAGATAAACATCCATTGGAATGATTCAGCCATTGGAAGTACACAAACAATAAAGAGCAGTCATCTATTCAAATTCATATAACTTTCAACCACAAATAAAATGCGATAATTTTATATTAGAAACTCGACTACTTCAAGAACTTGCCTAATTCATTTCAAAATTCAATAGGCTTACAAGAAATTTACATTTGCAATACATTCCTTGCAAAATAGCCCAACTCAATACATGAGTTCAGTTTACAATAGACCACACAATGAATGAACTTCACTTGGCTGGTCGCCACCCTTTCCTTCCTGCACCATGAAATGTTTTTCTACCACCACGATTACCAGATGGACGTGGATGAAACTGAGGGGGGGCAGCAGAAGAGGATGGAAATCCCTGTTGTGCAGGTGGCTGAAGCTGTGGGAAAGGTGATCCCATCCCAAATGCCATTTGGTTTTGACCAAGAAGCCCTGCTGCATACATGGATTGAGCAAACATATTTTGTTGCATCCCAGGTAGCATAGTTGTTGTAAGAGATCCCTGATTGCCATGTACTTGCTGTTGAAATGGAATTCCTGGCATTGGCATCTGAGGAGGAATTTGAGTGTTTTGTGGGAACCATGATACCCCATTTGCAGGAAAACCATTATGAAGCATAGCATTCTGTGGCTGCTGTGGAAATGTTCCGTTTGTCCAAATTCCATGAGTACCAAAGTTAGGGGGTGCGGCGTTTAAGTGGGGAAATGATGGAACTGTGGCAGTTCCACCCAACAGTGTTTGTCCAATGCCTTGAAAAGGAGGACAATTTCCCTGAGTAACCATTGGTGCAGCAGGTGCAGCAGGCATGGATTGTGCCGCAGGCTCTTTAGGTGAAAATTTCTTTCTGTTGTTTTTCTTCTTGCCATGATTTTGATCATTTACACCTCTTTTTGTAGCTCTTTGCATTCTCCTGTATTCGGCCTCTTTCTCATCATCTGAGAACTCCATTTCATCAGATAACTCTTCATCATTCGCACCAGATGCATCGTACCCTTTCCTATAAAGATCTTTGTTATTAATCACATGCTCAGCAAATTCTGGAACAAACGAGATAAAGGTTCCCCCATTGATTCCTTCAGGAACTTCACTTGCAGAATTGTATCTCACAATATAAAAAGGGTTCTTGACTGGTCCAAAGATTTCATCAATTAAACCTAGTGGCTTCCGACTTTCAGTCAACCAAAGAATAGAACCCTCATTAAGAGGGTCATGCTTCTCCACTCCTTCAACAATGACTTGAGCACCAAGAATCTGAAAAATGAGAAACTTCATTAAGATGATTCCAACACTATTCGGCACCATTCCTATTCTATTCCCATTGCAATTTTAACAACACACACATTTAATTAAGCAACTAAAGAAACTATATTTGAAATCAATAATAGAATGAATATTTTTATTTGAGATAGGGCTATTGTAGACTTACAGAAGTAATGATTCCCACTGGCAACATTTGATGGTGTGGTTCCAAAGCAGCATTGACAGGAGGAACAAGGGGCAGATTCTGCATAAGTTGACAAAACCATTCAAAAGAATACCCAAAAGCACAATAAAATTGCAAATATCAATGATCCGAGTCATCATCAAATTACTCACACTAGTTCCACTAATTAACTTTCTTCAGCACGTGTGTATTGTATTGATTATCACGACATTTTTCAAATTTCTTGTATTCTAATTCAAAATTCCTCATAAAACTCCTGTGTAAAAGGGTCAAACTTTGTCGTCTTTGGTTTGAGAAAAATGCTTTCTGTTTTCACTTAGTTTCTTAATTTTAGCAGTTTATACAGGTAATATAGAAAACAACTTTATCTTATTTCACATTTTCAATAATTACTGTGTAAACCCCCGGAAAACAGGAAGCATTGCAAAAATAGAAAAAATAAATCTCAAACATAACTATCCTTGTGACAAACACTGGAACAAAAATATTCTCCCAGAAAAAAGCAAACTTAAATAAACATCTTACAATGAAATGAAAGGATCCAAACCTACCACACCGCATTTACTATAAACAAAAGTTAACAATCTGACTCAAATAAATAAAATAAGACCTGAAGCTCGTTCTTTGACCTGATGGGTCCAACTCCAGCATCACCATCTTCATCATCATGAGCATCATCATCAACCATGCTCCAACTAGCCACCTTTTCTTCATCAGAACTAATCTCGCCTTCTTCAACTTCTACCTCGTTGTCGTCTTCGTCGTCATCATCACTCTCCTCTTCGCTATCACTACTGCTACTACCGTTACTACTACTGATTTCACTACCAGAATCAGAACTTTCAGACCCTGAATTTTCACTTCCGCTTTCGCTCTCACTTCCGCTTTCACTATCACTATCACTTCTGCTGTCATCCTTATCACCGTTCTCCTCAATCGGAAAAGAAAGAGAGGAACCCAACAAATTGATCTTCTCCACACCTTCCTCAATAGGAGCAACACAACCCAAAGTCGCAAACTTTTCTGTCTGCGCTTCTTGAGTCTCCACCCCAACTGGATTCGGGTCGATATCCAACCGATTCTCCTGTTGCAAAGCCATTGTTGTGTCGACCTCAATAGGAATCGGGTCCACATTCAACCCGTTTTCGTGTTGGGAGGCCATTGTAATAAACTTTCGGCACGAAATGGAAACCAAAAGCAGGTAGCTTCGAAATCAATGGGAGAATTTGGGATAGTTTAGGTGTGGTCGCTTAAACCCTAGGCGCTAGGGGTTTTTGTATTGTATGCGACCTTTATATGGGAAAGAAACATGAGATGTTATATATAGAATTTTATTTTCCCAATTAAACCTTTTCTTCTGAAAAAAATACACAAACATTTTTAAAACCTTTTTTTTTCTAAATTACATAAAGAGATGATAAAATTATGAAGATAACAGGTTTTTAATTTAAGAGAGAAGTAGTAGAAAAATATAAAAGACATGACTAGGTTTGTTTAAATAAATAAAAACAAAAGTGAAATATCATTTTGTTTTTTTCTTTTCTCTTCTCTGCCACATAAAAGGTAAAGGAATCTTTTTCAATAAAAGAAAAAGTGATTTGGTTATAATCACGTAAATATGGGTATGAAGTTGAAAATTTTATTATGAATAAAAATATATTGAAAAATTAATATTAAATTAGTTTTGAACTGATTTTTGTTTGAATCTTCTTATTGTAAAAGTAACCTAATTGCAAATATTTTTTTAACATAAAAATTACTTAAGTTGCCGGAACTTAATTAAATATAGATAAAAATATTTTTTTTAAATAAATAAAATTTTTGAATTGTATTTTATAATTATATTTAGTCTAATTTTTTTTAATTTGTTTCAAAAATTTAATAAGATTTTCATGTTGTTCAATTAAGTTCATTTGTTTTTTCAAAAGCATCTTTGATCATAATAAATGATGACGTTAAAATCATAAAACAACAGAGTGGGTAGGACTGTTTATGTGACAAAGTTTTGGCAATATAGACTTTTGATGAAGAATTTTGGATTTTAGTTATAAGTGTAAAAGATTAAAAACACGAGGGTTCTTCAACGAGGCATGGGGTTGCTGGTTGCAAGTTGGTGATTGGGGTTTGTGAGTACAAATAAGTGATGGGGGTTTCTGATCCCCGATACAACAACATTACGCGAGTAGGAAGAAGTGATTTTGTTGATTGTGTGCATTGGAGGTTGGTTTCTCGAAGGCCCAAGTGTCAAATGTGAGTTTTATTGTTTGTTGTTGGATTTGGGGTTTGTTCTTGGGGTTTATTTAAGTGGTTATGTATTGTAATATGTGTGTGGATTAATGTTGTTGTTGCTTTTGTATATGTTGGGTAGAACTTGTGGATTGTCTCATTATGTATGCGTTGTCCGATGAAAAAAAGGCCCATCTTGTGTTTCTTTGTTTGTTGGTTGTGGTAACCCATTAAAAATCGTGTTTCAAAGTTTTGGGGCATGGGTTGTAATATATGTTGTTTTGGTAGAAATGAGTACTAGACAAAGCAATTGTATTTTATTTATATATAGGTTGATATGTCAGATGATTTTTTTAAAGTGGTGGTCCACCATGGGGATTTTGTTAATAATGGGACAATGAAATATAGTAGGGGAAGCAAGTAAATAGTCTTATGATCTAGATGGATAGAGTTATTTTGAGGTATTAAGGATACTTAAGGAAATGAGATATGTTGCAATCAATGATTTGTGGTATGCTATAAAAGGGACTACTGTGTTGGATAAAAGGTTGTCGTTGTTGTGAGATGAATGTGTTGCAATGCACATGATTAATATTGCCAAGCGATATGGTCATGTCAACTTTTTATGGTACGCACAATATCTGAACCTAAGGTTGTAGACAACGCTGAGTTTGTCATTGAGGGTGAGGATAATGCTCAATTTGATGATAGGGGTGAGAAGAATGATGAGTTTGAGGGTGAAAATGAGGGTGAGGACAATATTGAGTTTAAGGGTGAAGGGAAGGTGATGGTCATGCTGAGTTTGATATGAGGGTGAAGGTGAGGGTGATGAGAATGCTTATAGTGATGGTGATGGTGAGGGTGAGGGTGAGGGTGAGGTTAGGAGTTGGATTGAGTATGAGATGAGGGCGTGAGTGATAAGGATGGAGGTGTTGACAATGTTGAAGGTTTAGTAGATGTCAATATTAATTTTGATTTAGATCAGTTATGGAAGGGTAGTGTGGAGGTGGTAGTCCATCATGAAGAAGAAAATGATGTTAGTGGAGCTTGTGGGAATGAGTCCCGAAAAAGCAAGAAAAAAGAACATATGGAAGTTGATGTTGACAAAGGGTTAAGAAATGATTAAGATGTCGAAGTCAACTTTGATGAGAGAGGATGGTCTGGTGGTGAGAGGGAATCAAAAGAGTTGGATAATGGTGAAGAGAGTGATGCAATGGTGGATGACAAACAAAATTATGGGCAGTTTAGCGCCTTTCCAATGCTCAAAAGCATGGTTGAATACAATGGGAAGTTGGAACTTATTTTGCAAATAAGACAAAATATATAGACACCATCAAAACATATGAAGTGCATTGTGAAAGAAGATTGAAGATACAAAATAATAATAAAGAAAAGTTAGAGTCATGTACTTCGGGATAAAAGGAAAATGATAGTGGTTTGCTTATTGTGGGCATATGGCTCCAATGCAGACATGGCAATTAGGGAAAATTGATGACAACTATATATGCTCACAAGGTATATTGCCCGTTACACACACACTTTTACCTAAAGTTGCTCATAGGTTTTGTGTTAGCCATATGTACGCAAACTTTAGGAAGAGATTTCCTGGCAAAAATCTAAAGCAGTTGATGTGGAAGGCAACTTCAAGCACATACCCACAGGATGAAACATTCAAACACCTTATGCAAATTCCCTTAAGGTAATTTTCTCTAGACCTTTAACTGTTAGTTTTTATCCACCTTTCTCTTTTACTTTTTAAGAAACTTCTCTACAACTTTCTTTGCTTTTTCTGACACTTTCTTATTTTATATGTAAATTATGTGTTATTGGTGGTAAGATAATGTCAAATGGAAAACTTTATTTCCTAAAGTTTATGTGATGAAAAAATGACAATATATCTAAACTATATCTAAAATTGTGAGAAAGGAGTGACCATTACGGTGCCTAATCTCGTCATTACTAAGTCACGTCTTCAATGCATTGAGCATATTTGAGAGGGTTAATCAATTACTAGATATAAGGTTTGGTAATTAAAAAAGGTTGAAAAGGAAGATTGGCATTGCAATTGTTTATAATAAGAATAAAGTTGATACTTTGCTATCATGTTTATGTTTTATTTCTCAATAGAATTTCATTAGTTTGAAGATATTATTGTGTTTGATCTCTTATTCAACCATGAAATCGCCATCTTTTACAAAAGGTCCTTAACAGGGAAATAATTGAAAAAAAAGGATACATCTTAGTCATCAAATAAAAAAACCAAACACTTCACTCAAACTAACAATTAAGTAGTGGTAGATTAATTTGCTATGAATGTATAAAAGAATTCTCTATGTTCAAAGTATAAAAACAGATCATTAAAAAAATGCCTGCCTAAGGATTTTAATGGTTTTACATAGGCAGTTGTACCAAGATGTTTACTGAAATATATTAAGGAAGAACATTAGAAATATTGTTTGGAGAATATGCTATTAAACCTACTGACAACCTTATAACTCTTATAAAACTATAGCTTAAATTAAGAAATACCAACATATAGAAACTTGAATTTAGAGGATCACCCAAAACTTATTGAGCATGCCTCAACTGATGTATGTGTGTAGGAAAAGATGAGTACAAGTATAATACAAGGAAAAGGCTATTACTTATGACTCTTAACACTTAAGCTAGATGCATCAAATTGGCAAGTTTATAAAAGTTAAAGAACTTAGTGAATGTATTTTATGTTTTTCGATTATTTTATGTTCTTCAATTAATTAACTTCTATATTATATATATTTCTTTAATATATATATATATATATATATATATATATATATATATATATTTGGAAAATTTCATAATTCATACGTAAGTCAAAGTTATAATCAAACTTATAGTTATGATAAATATTTTATTTATCTCTTAATTAAAGTTATATGTTAAATGTTATACCTTAACAACCAATATTTTATATGTTGAATGTTGGATGTATCATATCTTTTAGGACTATGATAATTGTTTGTTAAGTATTCATATACTCAAACTCGAAACCATGTACACATCATAGTTAAATAAAATGGTATTTTAAAATAACATAATGAATAACAAATATTACTACAATATAACAGTTGTTGTTGTAATTCTTTTGCTTTCATTTGAGTCTATTACACAGTAAGATCTAAAACATAGGTTCTTTGCAGGTTTTGGTCAAGATCAGAGTTTAGTTCAACACTTATGTGTGAAACACTAGTTAATAACATGAGTGAGGCATTTAACAATTTTATTCTTACATCAAGGAGTAAGCCTATTATAACTATGATGGAAGATATTTGACTATACATGATGCAAAAATGAGCTAAGAATATATTGAAGATAAATACTTATGAAGGTTCAATTAGCCGCAAAATTTACAATAGATTGCAAAAGTAGTCTGAAAATTCAAAGTACTAGGTACCAAGGTACTTGCATTTTCATTTCAACCATTTTATTTTCATGATTAAGAAGTTCTCTCACTATCCCTCTATTTAATATCACAACAAGTCAGCAAACACGATCTTTGAAGTTAAACACGTGTCAACCATTGGGGAGAAGTTTGTTGACAACATAGAGAATCAAGAATGAAGTTGTAGGAAATGGATATTGACTAGGATACCTTGTTGTGACTCATTGACAACTATGAACTTTGTCAACTTGGATGGAGAAGATTACATCCCCCACTAGTTTAGAAGATCGACATATAAGGAAAAATCACTTATCTTGTCATTGGCCAACATCTATGGGATAAAACTGCTTTCCCTAACGTATTTCCTTCAAGTAAAAGGGTATTACCTAGAAAACCAAAGAAGAATATAAGACTTGAACCTTGGGAGATAAAAAGAATCGTAAAGAGCTAAGTAAAAGTGGTCTTTAGAAAAAATGTGGATTTGTAAACAATTGGGACACAAAAGAAAATGTTGCCCTTAAAACAACCTTCTCATGCAGGTGAAGCAACAACTTCAATTGCACCTACACAAACTCACTTTAATGAAGCATCCCCTGCACCCCCACCACCACCAACACAAACTACTCAATCTTCTCACATATCCCAACAACCACCACCAACTACGCAGACTTCCCAAGCATCCTATCCACCACAACCAATTCATCCTCCATCTAACTCTTCACAAGTTAGTCCCAACATAAGACATAAATTGCAAAATAGGAGAGGACGTGTGTGGAAACCATGAATTTTGCATTATATATGTTTTGAAGCTGTAGAATTTCTTTCATAATGTGTCATGCAACTTTTTGTTGTTAGGCTTATGTATCTCTTTTTGTTGTTAAGGGACATGTATCTCTGTTGTTGTTAAACATCCAGACCAATGTTTCTCTTTAAATGGATGTCTTATGTAATGTAATTATAAACTACCATTGTGCTTGAAATCTTGCCAAGTATATAAAGCCTTTTAAAGGTATTTTCAATTCCTTGATGTTGTTAGTATGTCTGAATTATTCATGGGTTAAAAAATGTTTATCATAAGTCACACCTGATGCAATTAATAAAATGTGTAATATCGAATGCACTATTTTTTTTAAAGATTGATCAATTTAATTCAATTATGTTTATGACAATTCACACTTGATGCTTACCAATATGAAATCAATTTTAATATTGTTCACTCCATACAATTTACTTTTTAGTTCTTTAACAAAGTTAATGAATATTAAGTGTCTATTTTAAAGTTCGTATTTGGAAAATATATTAATGGCAAATTTGTATAAACAAGTCAACCTTTCCATTGATTTAATTTCATAATGTTACCATCATAATACAAAACACAATACAGTCATAACTAAACTACATACCATCCTTCAACACCTAAATTACATATCATATTACTTACAACCCATTCTTTTACATCAAATCGTGGAATTTTCATCAACTAAGACACTAGGGTCATGTTAATTACAAAAAAATAAAATAAAATAAACCATTCATATCAACACATTCACCCACTTCTTCAAAACCTTAACATCTTTCTCTATATTATATATCTTCATCCTCTGTCTCAAAATAGTAGAATCCCTTTAGTCACCCCCATCTTCAGTGCACCATTTAAAATAATTGCATCCCACCAAATCTTTACTTCCACTCCTTTCTTCAAAACAACCATAACAAAATATAACCTTGTAGTTAGGTCAAATGCTAAAAACAACAACTAAAAAAATGATTAATATAACTTTGTAGTTAGGCAACCCCAAAATTGTTTCCCACCATTCTTTGCAATTTTAATCGTTTTCAACACTGCAAACTCTCCACAATTCAATGGATGTTACACCCAAACCCTTGGACCCATCACTATGAGAGGAAATGTTATGATTTTGCATCCCAATGCATTGCATGAGCAAGATGAAGATGAAAGACACCTAGCCAAAATTGAGATAACCAACATACAAAGAAAACAAAACCTATGGATGGAGAGACAAACTATTCATTTGGAAAAATTTCACATGTCTCAACCCTAAAAAGAAAATATTTGCCATGTAAACTCCCCCATTTGCACTCAACATTTAACAAATGTGCCGCCACGTTTCCATTATAACATACCACCTCACCACTATCTTAACGGTGTTTACTCCAAAATAACGGTGAGGACCATGTAGAAATGCATTGTTAATGTTTACTCGGTGAGTCGGTCATCGATATATGATTGCAAGAGTGAGAATGATACGCATTATTGTATATTTAACAACGGGATTGAATGTCTCCATATAATCAAGGCCATAAGTTTGCTGAAAACCTTTAGCCACTAAGCGTGCTTTCCTACGTTGTAAAGTCCCATCAGTATTGAACTTGTTTTTGAAGACCCATTTGGAGCCAATGATTTTTACATCAGATGGAGGAGAAACAAAAGTCCATATGCCAGCTTTAACCAACGCATCATACTCGAGTTGCATAGCTTGGCACCACTCAAGATGTGACAAAGCATCTTTGACAGTAGATGGTTCATTCATATTTAAATCAACAGATATATTGTAGAGCTTGGGGTTAGATATACCAGCCTTAGAGCGAGTTACCATAGGATGGAGATTTATTGGAGAAGGAGTTGATAGATCACGTTGAACAAGAGAAGGATCATGAGCCGACAAATGAGAAGAATGAGGAGCATCCTCATGAGACATACCACAATCTTCAGGCGACAAAGTTGGAAAGGTGGTGGGTAGAGACTCATGAGATGATGTAATAATAGTAAGGGGTAAATGTGGAGAAGAATAGATTATATCATGGTTAAAATAAGTTATAAAGGGATTTGACGTTGATTTAAAAGGAAAATCATTTTCATTAAAAATAACATGTATAGAAATATAATGTTTACCAGTGGGTGACATGCATATATATCCCTTAAAGTGTGGATTATAACCAAGAAATAAACATAAAGATCACATAGTGAGTTTATTGGAGTTATATGCACGTAACATTGGATAACACGCGCAACCAAATGTTTTAAGAAATTGGTAATCTGATGCTTTATTAAAAAGTAATTGATACGAGAAACATTATTAAGCACAACAGTGGGTAAAAGATTTATAATATAAACATCCGTAGTGAAAGCTTCACCCCAATATTGCATAGGTAGGGATGAGGTAGCAAGTAAAGATAAACCTACATCTACTATATGCCTGTGTTTTCTTTCAATGGACCCGTTTTGTTCATGGGTGTAAGCACATGTCAAATGATAGAAAATACCAAAATCACGTAAAGTAGGGGAAAACATAAGAACTCTTGGCATTGTTAGTTTGAATACATTTGAGTTTATAACCCGTTTGTTTTTCAAAGAAGATTTTAAAAATTTTGAAAATAGATAAAGCTTGAGACTTATGTGTGATAAGGTACAACCATGTATAGCGAGTATAAGCATCTAAAAAGGATATGTAATATCGCTCACCACATGAAGCAGCCAAAGGAGTAGGACCCCAAATATCAATGAAAATTAATTGTAATGGTGCAATATAGACAATAGTAGATGATGAAAATGGCAACTGATGTGATTTAGCAAGAACACACGATTCACAAAAAAAACTTATGAGGTTTACAAGGTATATTGTTGATTTGTAGCACATGTTTAACAACATGTTGTTAAGCATGACCTAACCTAGAGTGCCAAATAGAAAAAAAATAGAATATTGTGAAGAACATTAAGTATTATTTGCAGAGTACAAAACATTCTTATGAAGAGGTGGAAAAACATATAAGCCATCTCTAACAATTCCTTGGAGAACAATCTTGTTGTCCTGAGTTTTCATGTAGCATTTGTCAGCATGGAACTCAAAATATCTAAAGGTCAACATATGATCCTTAGTTCCCTGCAAATATCTAAAGACCTCTTTAACAGCTTTCCAATGATTCAAACCTAGATCACTCAAGTATCTCCTTAAAGCATTAACAACAAAAGCAATATCGGGACGAGTACAAACTTGAGGAGCATACATTAAACTACCAACAGCGGAAGCATATGAGATTTTTTTCATTTCAACTCTGTCATTATCATTTTGAGGACACTGAGATTTGGAGAGTTTGTCACCTTTTTGAACAGGTGTTGCACATGAGGATTAAGAATGCATATTAAACCTCTTGAGGACTTTATCAACGTATCCTCTTTGAGACAATCCAAGAATGCCACGTGACCTATCATGAGAGATCTGAATGCCCAAAACAACAAAAGCATCACCAAGGTCCTTCATATCAAAGTGGCATCTCTAAAAGAGTGTGATTCCTCATTTCTGCAACTCCATTTTGCTGAGGAGTACCAGGCATAGTGAGCTTCAATATCCCATTCATAAAGAAATCTAGCGAAAGGTCTAGGATTTCTTCCAGTCTCATCATATATGCCATAATACACTCCACCTCTGTCAAACCTTACACATTTTATTTTCTTTCCTGTTTTTAACTCAATAGCAGCTTTGAAAGACTTAAAAGCATTCAAGGAATTTGATTTTTCATGTAGGAGATCTATCCATCCAAATCGGGAATAATCGTCTATAAACGTGATAAAATACCTATATCCCCCATGGAAGTGGGTGTGATAGGTCCACATATATCACTATGAATAAGCTCCAACACATTGTCACTTTTGTTTGCTCCTGTATTTCTTACTTTTGCGGTAAGCTTGCCCTTAACGCAATCAACACAAGTATCAAAATCAGAAAAATCCAGATCATGCAGAATACCCTCTTTAATCAACCTCTCAATCCGAGGTCTAGAAATATGTTCCAGACGTCTATGCCACAACATAAAGGAATTTACATCAACTCTACTACGCTTATGTCCAATAACAGAATTAACAGACATGTCATTCAGATTCAGCATGTAAAGTCCATCATATAAAACTCTTGAGCCAACAATAATTGAATTGAAATAAACAAACAAGTTTACCATTGCCAAATTCAAAAGTGTAGCCACATTTATCCAAAATTGAAACTGAAATCAAATTCCTTCTCATAGAAGGTACATAAACAACGTCTTTCAATAACAAAACATGTCCAGAAGGTAAATTTAAAGAAACTACTCTTATATCTTCAACTGGTGCTCTAGCTCCATCTCCCATGATAATCTTGGACTCGACATCACTTGGTTTTCTCAGACTTGTGAACCCCTATAAAGAATTCACAACATGAATAATGGCACTCGAGTCTAACCACCAAGAGTTAGTAGGAACATTAACAATATTAGATTCAAAACAAGCTAGAGCATATAGGAGTATACCTTCCTTATCAGCATTCTTCTTCTTAAGAATATAATAGTCAGCTATCTTTTGCCCAAATTTCTTACAATAGGCACAATTGCCCTTGAAGTACTTCTTCTTAGGCTCCAAAACCACTGATGTTTTCCCTGTGTTCCCCTTTTCAGGACGAGATTTACTTTTGAATCCCTTTTTCACAGGTTTAGTGTCAGAAGTAGTAGCTTTGAACTGCACATTATGCGACTTGGTCTTTTTAATCAATGCTTCCTCTTGAGAAATAATAGCTATCATTTCATAAATTGTCCATTCCTCCTTCTAAGTGTTGTAAGAAGTCTTCAACATATCAAACTAAGAAGGAAGAGATTCCATAACCTGCCAAATCAAGTAACTATCACAAAGCTCTACCTTTAGAGATTTGAGTTTGTTATAATAGTGCACAAGCTTCATCATATGCTCACGAACACCACTGACACCATCATATTTGGTCTTCTCAAGAAGTAACAGATATTGACCCTTTTGAGCTTTGTCAAAAGTCTTAAACTTCTCACCAACTGATATCATAAAATCCTTAGGATTGTCATTATCCGGAATGCTCTGTCGAATAGTCTCCATGGTGTATCTCATCACCATCAGGCACACCTTGTTTGAGTGTTCCCATTTTTCACTAGAAATTATCTGGACACTAGTGGACTCAAGCGTAAGAGCTGAAGGTTCTACTTCTCTCAAGGAAAAATCCATGTTGGTAATTGCCAAATACAAATCCAAAAATTCTTTCCAGTCCTCAAAATTTATCCTATTTAAAGTTTTGACCGAAGTCAATGGCATAGGCAAAAAAAACTAGTATCAAAATAACAAAGAAACATTTAATACACACTTATTGTGTAAATAAACAAAATAAATGTTTCTGAATACACAACAAAATATGCCTATAATACCAAATTATTTCTCATTCACTATGATCTTGCCTAAGGGTCCCAAATCATAATAAATAAGAAATATAATTAGAATAAAAAATAAAATGCACATCTCATGTCAAAAGAAATCTAATACTGATAGGGTACAAGACAAATAATTGACATAATAAAATTCAAAAAATACATTGTAACAAGAAAAATAAAATACATTAATAATAAAATACCGATAGGATATGATTAATATTAATGTAATATCAAATTAATTAATAAAATAATTAAATTATATCATTACCACAAAATTTCATACAACTGTACCCACGATAGGTGAGCTAACAATTATATAAAATTATATCATATTTAACAAAAAAATATAATAAAATTATATAATGCATGAAATCATAATAATAATAATAATAATAATAATATTTTATTTTTATTTTTATTTATTATTATTATTATTATTATTATTATTATTATTATTATTATATATATATATATTTCACGTGAAACTTGCATAGTTTATGGCTTCTAACCTACTTCACCACACTTCATCATTGTTTTAAAGATATTATATATAAATAAATTTATTTAAGAAAAATAAAAATAAAATGTGATATGAAGGGGCTCGCTCATGTTTTCCGCTTAGTCTTTTTGTGTCCTTTGGGCCTAATAGGTTGAGACACATGTGGAGCCTGCTTCACTTGTTGTCGTCGCTCATCTTCTCGACTAACAGAATGCAAATGCACCGTGTAAGCCACTGGAAACCACTCAGATCGGAGCAGTAGAACCAGAAGCATTTTGTAAGACCCGAGAAAATTAATTAATTAAATAATTAATTAATTAATAAATGCGGGTAGAGGGCGTCTTTATGGCATTAATTGTTGTTTATTGTGATGTGGAAAAGTACTAGCTCATGTGGTTGAGAGTACTTGGTTTGTGTGAGAGGACTTGGGTTTGAGTCCTAAGTATGCCAATTATGTGTGATTGTTTTGTTATTGATTTTTTTTAGAATATGAATGAGTAGGTGATTGGTATTGTAAACTATTGTTGATTTGTGAGTATCACCAAATGTGGTTTGGTATAGTGGTTGTGCTTTGGCCTTATGAGTGGAAGGTTATGGGTTCAAACCTTAGTGGGCAAAGAATAAGCTTTATTTTTGCTAACTAATAGTTGTGGTATGAATGTGAAGGGGTAAAGAAAAGCCTAGCAGAATGGGACAGCCAACCAGGGCACGAAATTGAGAGTGTGAGCGGAAAGGTTGGAAATCAAGGTGTTGTCTTCTCAATTTTGAGCACCAATTCCAGGTTAGGGTGCTGAATTATGTGCGTTTTACTTGAGATGTATTCCTATGTGGTGTGCTCAATTGGGGTCTGAATTTGGTATGCTTTTAGGGGTTGTATATAAGTGTATGTGGGTTTGGGGTTTTACGTAGTTCTTTTGGGGAAGTAATGAGGTGGTGTCAAATGAGATGAAAATTCAATTATTAAGCATGATTCTGATGTACTTGTGCCACTACGTTGTCTTGATAATGATTGGTTGATGTTTTGGTATTGATTTTGACGAAGTGGGTGCGTGAACAGACACGAAACCCTGCAAGTCTCGCCCAAGCGGGTCCATCTCGCCTAAGCGAGAGTTGTAGAGTTCCACGTAGAGTTCTGATTTGTGGTTCTCGCCTAGGCGACCAAGGAGGGGTTTGAGCGACATGGTCTCTCGCTCAAGCGAGAGGCACTTGCCTAAGCGAGTGAGTGAGGAGAACTTGGAGGTTTGAGCGCAATTTCTCGCCCAGGCGAGAAGCTTTGGAGTTTTGAGCGACTGACACTCTCGCCTAGGCGAGAGTGGTTCGCCTAAGCGAGTTCTCGAAGTGTGTTCATGTTGGTTTTGTCGTTTTCTCGTCTAGGCGAGGTTTGTTTGTTGTTGGGCGAAAGTGTGACTCGCCCAGGCGAGGGGATCTCGCCTAAGCGAGATAACGTGTTGTGGTCACTGTTATAAGCTCGCTCAGGCGAGGTGAGCTAGCCTAAGCGAGGCTAGAGGCTTAGCTTGGGCGGGTGTCCCTGGCTTAAGCGAGTTTATGTGAGTTGCTATGTTTTACATGTGCTTGTGAGTGCGTTTTGGCTGTTTATACCAAGTTTTGATTGTATATGCATGTGGTGTGATGTCTGGGCTTGAAGGACTAAGTCCAATAGGGGTCTGGGATGTGCTCGGTGGTTGGACACATGATAAACATGGAACTGGTTAAGTTCCCGTCGGCTACTATTGGGCGAGGAGTCCTTAGTATGGTGATTGCATGTGTCGGGCGCACGATGGGCAAGGAACTGTGATGTTCCCGTCGGCTACTATTGGGCGAGGAGTCCATAGTATGGTGATTGCGTGCGTGCCAGGGTCCAAGTGTGAGACTTGGATGTTTATACTACAGGTGATGAGTCTGTACGGCAGGACTATGAGCGGGATAGGCTCATAGGGTTGGACCACAAATGAGTTAGTTTCGTGGGAGCACAGGGAAGTCCCAAGACCTAGTTCATGCATATGACTCATGAAGGACTATGAGGTCATGGTTTGGGTAATTTGGAAATTATGAAGTTAATTATGTTATTTTGGGTTGGGAAATATGCTCATAAGCATGTTTATTTCACATACACCTGTTATATTTTAATGTGCATAGCTCACCTTATCTGTGTGGGTGTGGCGATGATCGGATATCTTGTTATCCGGGAGCAGATGATGTGACAGGTGGGCCAGGAGATGCATAGGCTTGGAGCGAGGGCTAGCAGGGGATATTTTGTATACATATATAGTATATGTTGATGTTTTTGTTTTGAGAACCTCATGTAAATTTGGAGGGAGCCACTGTTTTTAATTCCATTTCATTAAATATGGATTCTTGGTTTACGACTTTATATCTATTAAAGTTTTAAATTTCCCGTGTTTTTGGGAAATAATTTATATTAAATGTGGACTTTATTGTAATTCCGTTTTAAATTATTTATTATCAAGTAATATTCCTTAGGGATGTTACAATTGGTATCAGAGCAAAAGTTTTGAAAATATTTTTGAAAATATTTTGGGACTAGCGGGGAGTGAGCTTATCGATGTGCTTGTTGTGATATGTGGTGTGTTCAATGTGAAAAGTGTGTGGTTTTGTTTGACTAAACGACTAATTTTTAACAGTTGTAATGTGGCGTATCCAGGCTATGGCTGCTAACAGGAGGAGGAGGAGGAGTAGTGGCGCTGATGACATCGCGGAGGCGATTCACCGCATGGTGGATGCGATGCAGCCAACCCTAGCAGCGCAGCCTAGGACGGCGATTGCACCAGTTAGGGTGCTGACAGTGAAGATTTCTTGCGCCACAAGCCAGCTGAGTTCACTGGCAAGGCTTCCCCCGATGAAGCGGATGCATGGCTCCTCAAGTGTGAGAAAATCTTCAAAGTGATGAACTGCGAAGATGAACAGAAATTGTTGTTTGCTGCGTATCTACTGAATGGGGATGCAGAATACTGGTGGGCTGGCATGCAACAACAGATGGAGAACAGTGAGGAGCCAGTGACTTGGGCCAACTTTAGAGCCCGTTTCCTGGAGAAGTACTTTCAAGATACGGCGAGACAGGACAGAGAGGATGAATTCCTAGCACTACAGCAGGGAGACATTGTGCAGGAATATGTGAATAGGTTCGAACACTTGGCGAGGTATTCTTCCCAGAACATTACGGAAGAGTGGAAGTGTCTAAAGTTTGAGCGAGGTCTCAGACTGGAGCTTAAGAGGGTGGTAACCCCTCTGAGAGGGAGGAGATTTCCTATCTTGGTGGAGCAGGCCAAGAGTGTTGAGAGTCTTGAGAAGGGCCATGGCTCTATTGTGAGCCGACATCAGAAGAATGTCGCGGAGGCTAGGCAGATGAAAAAGTTGTACAGCCGGCCACAGGCATCTCAGGGTCCCAATTGTTATTAGTGTGGCGGACCCCACCTGAAGAGAAATTGTCCACAGCTGGCAGGTGGAGTAGGAGGGTCAGGAGACCGTTGCAAGTGTTTTATATGCGACAAACCTGGACACTTCGCCAACAATTGTCCAAAGAAGAAAAGCCTTAGTACGAAGAAACCAGTCGCATCGCCAGTAGAGCGAGCGAGAGCAGCGGGCAGAGTCTTTGCCCTGACCACCACAGAGGCTACACAGTCGGGTAATCTTATTCTTGAACCTTGTGTATTGTTTGGTAATTTAGTGTTGGTGTTGTTTGATTCCGGGGCAACCCATTCTTTTATTTTTAATGTGTGCGTGGGGAGATTGCAATTGGTGACACGTGATTTGGGATGTGAGTTGCTTGTTTCAACTCCCTCCTCAGGTCAAGTGGCTACCAGTTCAGTCTGCGTTGGGTGTTCTATGGAGGTGGCAAGTCGTAGATTCAAGGTGAACTTGGTGTGCTTGCCTTTGGAGGGACTGGACGTAATTTTGGGGATGGACTGGCTGTCTAACAATCATGTCATAATTGATTATGGACGGTGCAGTTTGGTATTCCCAGAACATGTAGGACTGGAGTTAATCTCGGCTCAAAGGGCGATAAACGAAGTAGAAGCCAGAGCCACCTGCTTTATGATAGTGGCTCATGCCGAAAAGAATAGTACCGCCGAGAAGATCAGTGTGATTCCAGTTGTGGAGGAGTATGCCGACGTATTTCTGGATGAAATACCCAAGTTGCCACCGAGTAGGGATGTGGATTTCTCCATTGATCTCATCCATGGGACTGGCCCAATATCCATGGCGCCGTATAGAATTGCACCCGCATAGTTGGCAAAGCTGAAGAAGCAAATAGAAGATTTGCTTGAGAAGAAGTTCATTCGGCCGAGCGCATCACCTTGGGGAGCACCGGTACTGCTAGTAAAGAAAAAGGATGGCAGTTCGAGGTTGTGTGTTGATTGTCGTCAGTTGAATAAGCTGACCATAAAGAATAAGTATCCGCTGCCGAGGATAGATGATCTGTTGGATCAACTGAGGGGAGCCACAGTGTTCTCTAAGATTGACTTGAGGTCTGGATACCATCAGATCATAGTCAAACCGGAGGATGTGCAGAAGACGGCGTTCAGGTCACGATACGGCCATTACGAGTATGTAGTGATGTCGTTCGGGGTGACAAATGCTCATGCTATTTTCATGGACTACATGAACAGAATATTCCGACCGTACCTTGATCAGTTTATTGTCGTGTTTATTGACGACATATTGATATACTCGGAGGATCAGGATGTACATGCAGATCATCTGAGAGTGGTGCTAGGAATTCTCAGAGAGCATAAACTGTATGGGAAGCTGTCAAAGTGTGAGTTTTGATTGGATGAGGTACAGTTCTTGGGCCATGTAATCTCAGCCCAAGTTATATCGGTGGATCCAGCGAAGATTAAAACAGTGGTGAAGTGGGAAAGGCCACAGACGGTTACTGAGGTGAGGAGCTTTCTGGGTCTGGCGGGTTATTACAGGCGGTTTGTGGAGGGGTTCTCTAAGTCGGTGAGTCCTTTAACTCAAATCACTAGGAAGGACTAGCCTTTCTATTGGACAGACGAGTGTGAGGTCTGGTTTGAGGATATGAAGAAGAGGTTGACTACTGCACCCATACTAGCTATTCTTGACACCGCCAAGACGTTTGAAGTATATTGTGATGCTTCATACCAGGGTCTGGGTTGTGTGTTGATGCAGGAGAGACGACCCATTGCTTATGCATCTCGTCAGCTGAAGGTGCATGAGAAAAACTATCCTACACATGACTTAGGGTTGGCGGTGGTGGTTTTTGCTCTCAAAACTTGGAGGCAATACTTGTATGGGGCACAGTTTCAGGTATTCAGTGATCACAAGAGCTTGAAATACTTGTTTGATCAGAAGGAATTGAATATGAGGCAGAGACGCTGGATGGAATACCTGAAGGACTACGATTTTGAGCTATTATACCATCCTGGTAAGGCTAATGTTGTAGCAGATGCTTTGAGCAAGAAGAAATCTCATGTGTCGGCCATGATGATTAAGGAGTTGGAGTTAATCGAGAAGCTGCGAGATATGAATCTAGGATTGGATATGGAGACAGATCACATACGGTGCAGCATGTTGAGGATCAGTAATGAATTCTTGGATGAGGTTCGGGTGAGACAGGGTAAGGACCAGGAATTGCAGCATATCATTAGTGAGTTGGGCATAAAGAAGAGGAAAGACTTCAGGATGGGTAGAGATTGCATCCTGCGATTCAGAGAGAGGGTGTGTATACCCAGCAGTCGGGTACTGAGGAAAATGCTCTTGGATGAAGGGCATAAGAGTCGTCTTAGCATACACCCGGGTATGACTAAGATGTACAAGGACTTGAAGGCGACTTTCTGGTGGACTGGTATGAAAACTGATGTGGCAGACTATGTGGCATCTTGTTTAGTGTGTCAGAAAGCGAAAATAGAGCATCAGAGGTCAGGTGGTACGTTAGAGCCTCTTGAGATTCCTCAGTGGAAATGGGACAGCATTTCCATGGATTTTGTTACTCATCCACCGAGGTTAGTGAGGGGGCATGATTCTATATGGGTAATAGTGGATCAATTGACGAAGTGAGCTCACTTTCTACCTATTAATCAGAAAATGTCCCTAGATAAGCTGGCAGAGTTGTACGTCAGGGAGATAGTCCGATTACATGGTGTGCCTGATAGTATCATATCAGATAGAGATCCGAGGTTTACCTCGAGGTTCTGGCAGTCGTTGCAGAACACTTTAGGTACTCAGTTGAGGATGAGCTCGGCATATCATCCTCAGACGGATGGCCAGTCTGAGAGAACCATACAGTCTCTGGAGGACTTATTGAGAACGTGTGTTCTGGACCACCTCGGGACTTGGAGTGATGTGCTACCACTAGTGGAGTTCACTTATAATAACAGCTACCATTCCAGCATCGGGATGGCACCGTACGAGGCCTTGTATGGCAGGAGGTGTCGAACACCTTTGTGTTGGCAGCAGGATGGGGAAGCTATGGTACTTGGTCCATAGTTCTTACAACAGACCACGGAGAAGGTCAGGGTAATACAGGAACGGATGCGTGCAACTCAGAGTCGGCATAAATCCTACGCAGATAAGAGGAGGAGGCCACTCGAGTTTGAGGCGGGTGACCACGTATTTCTCAGAGTTACACCTACAACAAGTATTGGGAGAGCATTGAAGTCAAGGAAGTTGACCCCTCCATTCATCGATCCATACCAGATTACGAGGCGAATTGGACTGGTGGCGTATGAGATTGCATTGCCACCTCACTTGGGAAACCTGCATAATGTTTTCCACGTATCACAGTTGAGGAAGTACGTGGCGGATCCTACTCATGTGCTGGAGCAGGATGATGTTCAGGTGCGTGAGAACCTGACTCTAGGAGTTGGACCGGTGAGGATTTTAGATTCTCAAGTCAAACAGCTCAGAGGGAAGGAGATTCGGACAGTGAAGGTTCTCTGGGACGAGGCAACCCAAGAGATGACTTGGGAGATGGAAGATCTCATGAGGAAGTCCTATCCTCACCTCTTTACTGGTAAGTTCTATTTTCGAGGACGAAAACTTTTAAAGGTGGGGGAATTGTAAGACCCGGGAAAATTAATTAATTAAATAATTAATTAATAAATGCGGGTAGAGGGCACCTTTATGGCATTAATTGTTGTTTATTGTGATGTGGAAAAGTACTAGCTCATGTGGTTGAGAGTACTTGGTTTGTGTGAGAGGACTTGGGTTCGAGTCCTAAGTATGCCAATTATGTGTGATTGTTTTGTTATTGATTTTTTTTAGAGTATGAATGAGTAGGTGATTGGTATTGTAAACTATTGTTGATTTGTGAGTATCACCAAATGTGGTTTGGTATAGTGGTTGTGCTTTGGCCTTATGAGTGGAAGGTTATGGGTTCAAACCTTAGTGGGCAAAGAATAAGCTTTATTTTTGCTAACTAATAGTTGTGGTATGAATGTGAAGGGGTAAAGAAAAGCCTAGCAGAATGGGGCAGCCAAGGGGGCTGAGAAATTACCAAATAAGTAACATTGAAGAGGAATTAAAAGCCCAAACTCGTTTTATTTTTAAAACCAGTCTCAAGGGCACCTATAAAAGCCAAATTTTAGGTAAAAGGAAGGGTTTTGGCATTTGTGGTGAACTGCTATAGTGAGGGGCACGAAATTGAGAGTGTGAGCGGAACTTTTGGGTGTGCAAGGGCTGAAGCAAGAGGGAGGTTGGAAATCAAGGTGTTGTCTTCTCAAGGAGTCCTTAGTATGGTGATTGCATGTGTCGGGCGCACGATGGGCAAGGAACTGTGATGTTCCCGTCGGCTACTATTGGGCGAGGAGTCCATAGTATGGTTATTACGTGTGTGCTAGGGTCCAAGTGTGAGACTTGGATGTTTATACTACAGGCGAGGAGTCTGTAGGGCAGGACTATGAGCGGGATAGGCTCATAGGGTTGGACCACGAATGAGTTAGTTTCGTGGGAGCACAGAGAAGTCCAAAGACCTAGTTCATGCATATGACTCTTGAAGGACTATGAGGTCATGGTTTGGGTAATTTGGAAATTATGAAGTTAATTATGTTATTTTGGGTTGGGAAATATACTCATAAGCATGTTTATTTCACATACACCTGTTATATTTTAATGTGCATAGCTCTCACCCTATCTCTGTGTGTGGCGATGATCAGATATCTTATTATCCGGGAGCAGATGATGTGACAGGTGGGCCAGGAGATGCATAGGCTCGGAGCGAGGGCTAGCAGGGGATATTTTGTATACACATATAGTATATGTTGATGTTTTTGTTTTGAGAACCTCATGTAAATTTGGCGGGAACCACTGTTTTTAATTCCATTTCATGAAATATTGGATTCTTGGTTTACGACTTTATATCTATTAAAGTTTTAAATTTCCCGTGTTTTTGGGAAATAGTTTATATTAAATGTGGACTTTATTGTAATTCCATTTTTAATTATTTATTATCAAGTAATATTCCTTAGGGATGTTACACGTTCAACGAGCAACAAAAAACAGCGTAACGCAAACCACCACCACGCAGATCCAACACTGTGAAAAACCCATCACTGCGTTGCGTGACCATTAACTGATCGATGTCGTCGGCAACAACTATGACTCCCAACTGTCAGCGGGATCGCATCCCATCACGAGAGAACAAAATTGCAAGCCACCGTGAAGTGAACAGGACCACCAATGCAAGCAAACGACCATTGTTCGCGCTGCTGTGAGCCTCCACGATAAAACCATCGCTGCGATTGCTGCAAACTACTCGCCAAAGGGGTGATGAAACCTTGCGAAACCACCATGACTAGGAACCTCCGCGATATCAGCATCGCACTCCATCGCACCAGTGATGGATATCGAACAAACCAGACGCGCCGTAGCTCCCCGCTAGTGACAGGTCGTTCGATTTCCAAGCAAAATGAAGAAAGGTTCAAAAGGTATTTTAGTTAGGGTTAGGATTTCTTTAATTTGGGGTTTCAATAATTTTAATCCCCTATAAAAATTCATTAATTTTCAATATCACCATGGAGCAGCACTAGAACACGAAAACGAGAAAGAGAATGGGAACAAATAGCAATTAATGTTCGTGACAATCGAGAACAAAACGTAAACATAAATAATCAATTAAAACCCTTCATCAATTTTCTAATTGAAACGAGAATGTTAATATCTCCATATAATATTTCATGCCTCAGTGAATAGTTATGGAAATTAAAATACACTTTCAAAAGAATAATTATATTTTGTATCTTATAAGCTCTGATACCATTTGATGGAATAAAATATATATAAGATACAATAATACAATATATTCAAAACATATTCAAGTATGATTTAAAAATTGTGTACCCAAAATTAATGAAGGATCCATGAAAGCACGTAGTATGAGATGCTATTATTCTCTTTCTGATAGGTATTCTAAAACATAAGAGTGTTGTTCGTTGTTACTCTTAAAACTGACTAACGGGGTATCAGTTTTATAACCTCTCAGTAGAGACCAGGGACCTCTCAAATAAGTATATGATTATTCAAGTCCATCACAGACCGTTTACTACACAATCCAACCCATCACGGATCGTTCATCATAAATCCAAAATTATATATATTATCCATACAATAACAAATTATGTGCAATATAATTAACTTTAACAAATAACTTAATTTATTGATTAATGATAATCCATAATAATAACAAAATAGAGAATAATAATTTTATATAATAAAATTATATAAAATATAACATGCACCGGATTTGGATGGATATCCAACTGATTCTCCTATTTCTAAATTATACAAATAGATGATAAATATTACGAAAGTAACATGTTTTAAATTTAAGAGAAAAGTAGCACAAAAATATAAAAGGCATAACTAGGTTAATATAAATAAATGAAATAAGGAGTAGTTTTAGTTTATTTCTCTGTTTCTTCTATTATTTTTATTTTCTTTATCAAACACACTCATTTTCGTTTTCTCTTTTATCAATTTTCTTTTCTCTTCTACTACATAAAAGGTAAATGAATCTTTTTCAATAAAAAAATAATTTGGTTATCAGATTTAATATTTTAATTATTAATTGAAATAAAAAATTATAATATATTTGATATAAAAAATTTAATATTTTAATTTTCAAATATGAAAACTAAAAACATTACATATTTGTTATCATACAATTACTAAAGTCAACTTAAAATATGACATAATATCTATTCCATAACATGAGAACATAAATATCATATATGATCAACCAAAGTCAAGCTCTTCCATTCGTATAAGTTTGCAACCTCTTCCAACAATATTTTGTTGGCATCCCCATAATACATCTCGTATGGAATGGGTGTGAACAAAGAAAGTTGTAGCACTATCTGAATAAGTTGTCATTGAAATGTTCATGCTTCTTAATAACTCAGAAGTTTGCTCTCTTGTACATTGAGATGAAGGAGTTCTAGGAATTGGGTTGTATCTATCATTTAGAATGGTGTTGTGACGTTCAACAATTGCAACTTGACAGTTAATAATTGCATTCATTCATCTTTAAAGAGCATTTGCTTCCTCCTCAGTCCATTTCGTGAACTCTCGAGGAACCATAGCAGAAGCGACAACTACTCCCTTGTTCCTGTATTCATATGATAATACTTAGGGCAAACAAAGGTTCATGACATGATAGTAATTTAATAGTTGATAAAAATACAAATTTTTATTTAATGAAGGCATTGTAAACATGCTTAATTAAGTACATATAGCTAATTGTTTTGGTAATCAAACCACATCTAATTTACCATATCATCCCTAATATTACAATCAACCCTATAATCACCATCACGGTCCACTTGAGAATTTCCTGTTTCATCTAGATGTTTCCTCAACTCACGATCAACCTCATCGATCGAAGATTCATCATTGTCAAAACCTCATAGGAAATTGTGGAGGATACAACATGCTAAAACTATATTTGTCATTGTCTCACAAGTGTAACGAGGCCTAGTTCCACTTGCTATAATAGAAAATCGTTTCTTCAAAACACTAAATGTACATTTCTCAAAGATGAATGTCAATGATTAAATAGTTCATGAGGATTTTGTAGCCCTCTTCATGCATACTCTTTAAAGTGATATATGAAACCTTTGTATGAAGTCATTATTGATTTTTTTAGAATAAAAGCAACATCCCTAAGATAGTATTTTTCTACAATAGTGATAACATTTAGGTTATCAGTGACCGATAACCTAAACATAATAAAATAAACCATATAAAAAACTAACCTTCGGGTATGACCAAAGGATCATCTCTAAATATTGCATCTTTCAATATTCTTGAATCAGATGTTGTCCCCTCCCATCCGTCCAGCACATAAGTGAATTCATATCAATATCACATGCGGCGAAGACATTTTGAGTTAGCCAGTCCTTCCTACCTCAATACCTGGGAGCCTTAGATCTTGGAACCCTTACTTGAGCATGAGTTCCATCCATGACCCCTAGACAATCCTATTTGAGCCAAATTAAAAGTGTAAATGAATATCATTTAATTTGTGTAAGTAGCTAAAAGAAAAAAAAATTATTATGGTCACTATTAGCTTGAAATACAGAAAGAATCAACTATTGTTGAGGACACAATCTTGTACTTTTGTCCCTGACGACTAAATTAAAAACTCTGACTCCAAAGTTAAAATTGCATCCAACATATTATGGAAATGTTTACTAACAGTCGAGCCAAAATGATAAAAGAAAAATGGCACACTACGATTCTTGACATCATGCCCAATGATGTGTAGAAACTTTGCAACTTGTTCATCCAATGTGCATCATACAAATCTTTCACTAACCCAGTTGCCCTTAACCGCTGACATAGGTTAATAAATGCCTCTGGTCCCATCCGAATAATGTCATGGCATCAATTTCTATGTATTAGCTAAGAAATCAACTACTCTTTGCGACGGCCTCTATCCGGGACAAAATCCCTAACACTATTTCTTGAACTAGAATATATATTCAATATATTCAATGCATGCGCAACAATGCATAAAATTGTCAATGCAGTTATCGTTGTGTGCAATTGTAATTGTTCAGGCAAGTGTTCAACTATATTGAAGTCAACACTGACATCATCTACTACATCTTCAGCATCAAAAAATGACACATTTAAGTTCTCTTTCATTTAAATTACCCATATAAACAATATAAGCATCTTACATCAAAATAAATACAAATAAAGATGAACCTAAAAATGTACATGTTTTATACCATATCAAAAGCACAAAAATTTATGATCAAACTAATCCAAAACGTATACAACTATCTTACATAGAATACATATTTAGCATACACAATGAATAACATAGAACTTGTAGAACTTATCACCTATTTGTATAAACGTCTACAGAGGTTGAAAACGAAGTGGATAAAGAAGTCAGATACCACGAACAAATGACAACTACACAACATATCCTTCTAGGATACTACCTACAACCGTAAACAACCACAGCGAGGGTATCACCTAAAATACCAAACAACAATAACATTGGGTTTAAATCACATTCAAATCATAGCAATATCATATATTTTCTTCAAAATGAATATATGTCAAGTTCATCACCTCCACGCCAAGCTCATGGGACCAAATGGCCTTGCCTAACCACGCATCACCATATACTAGCCACAACAATGAACTAGTGCACCATGTCCACAACAACAAACAACCCCAACCTTTTAAATATCACATACAACAACCAACAACCATAACAACTCCAGCACCTCCTTCCAGGAAATCACCTATAATACCAAACACCAACAATCTAGGTTTAAATGACATTGAAATCAGAAGCAATATGAACCATTGCACCACCATATAGCACCCAAAAGAACCAACCACTGCACCACACCCACCAGTTCACGCTGAAGAGACTGAAAACAACAACCACCCCCAACGTCCAACAAGCATACACATCCTTGAACTCTCTAGTGAAGTCCTTCAACGAGCTCACCACTTCCTGCCACACAAATGGACTTTCAGAACTTTGGAATAGGTTCCACGAAAACGGAACCAGTTAAAACCACGGGCATGAAGTTTGGAATCAAATCCAACAAAAATGGAACCGATTTCATTTACTTCTTCAAACCACATATTTGATTCCAATATCCATATCAAGTTCCAACGATGTGGTCTTCGATCTTCGTGAGCCTGCATCTCCCTTGATGACCAACAATGGTGGAAAGGTAATGGACGGAAGGAGAGTGGTAGGGAATATCACAAAAATAAGAAGAACATATCTCTTGTTTGTGCTTTAGGAATCTATAGTCCTCGAGCTCCAAATGAGAATGTAGTGTATTGGTTTATTTTAATCAAACAACAGCGTTATTTTAGTAAAATAGCTCAAATCACTCGTAAATCTCATGTTGAAGTGGGATGCCATAATGAGACAGTTCTCCCAAATCGGCATTTTGTCTCACTTTCCATTCAATAGAAAAGAATATTAAAGATTCCTCAAATTAGCACTACCTATTACTTATGAATAATAATTCTCTCCAAAAGAACACAGTCTTAATGTGTTTTCTGTTTTAAAATTTATAAAGCGAGTAGTAAATTTATTTTGTATACAATTTAAAAAAATTATTAAAAGAGATCGCTATTTATATGTAATGAAATATAACATTAATGTTTTTTATTATTGCATATTTTTAACATTAAAATTTTTTTTTGTTTTAATTTTAGAAACAAAAATAATTAGTCACTGTAATAATCAGTTTATAAAATTATAAATTATTGGTTACTAAAATAGTCACTTTTATAAATAAAAATTATAATATCTTAAATTTACAACAATTGTATTCTTTAAGTGTTTTTTTTTAAATTAAAATAATGATCTATAATAAAAAAATCATCTTTAAAATAAATAAATCTATCTATAATAAAATTGTAAAAATAATTTATATATTTTATTATTTTTATTACCATACACATATATTTCCACTAATTAATCTGAATAGTTTATTTTTATTTTTTTACTTTTTAAATATAAGTACGAGTAAAATAGAAATATTGAATATAATCTTTTAAATCTTACTAGAAAAATTATATGTACTATATCACTTTTATCCTATGATAATAAAAAATAAAATTAATTTTTATTATTAAATTTATCAAAAATATAAATGGGGAAGTAAGAATAAAATGAATCGTTTTTATAATTTTAAAAGTGAAAACACATGTGCTATATGTGTATACGTCTGTTTCCTTTTTTTGTGATAACAAAAAGTTAAAAAAATATATATATTTTTATTGTTACGGTAAAAATAAATTGAATAACTTTTACAATTTTATTATAGATAATTTTTTTTTAATAATTTTTAAATGTTTTATAAATCCTTAAACGAGAATGAAATTTGTATATGTTTGAAATTTTGGTACATTTTAATTTCAAATTTTAATAGTTAATGAATATAATTTTTTTTAATTTTATTATATTAATTTTATTTAACGTGTCGAATACCTTTTATATTAATATTTGAATATTTATATTATTTCATACGTTTTCGTTTTGTTGCCAATGGGAAAATAACATACATATTTAATCCTAACTTTTATCTATTTTGAAAGAGTAGTTAAATTTAAAAGTTGTTGAAAGTAAAAAAATAAATTATTTAAAAGATAAAATTAGTAAAATAATTATCATAATTTAAAAAAAAATACCTAAAGGTAAAACTGAAAACAACGTGTATACCAAAAGAAACTATCTCTTTTATATAATAGCATAAATAAATTACAAATAGGTAGTTTTTTTTTTTGGAAATAGTTACTGATTAAGAAATTCAATTCCAAAATTAGAAGGGTAAAATAATAAAATTAACGTTTATAAAAATGAATCTTCTTTTTTATATTAGTTATAGATTATAAAAATATATAAAAGTGAAGGCAAGTATAAAATGAATAATTTTATTATAAGTAGATAAAATTTTTGCAGGTAGTTATTGAATTTTAAAAAACAAGTTTCAAAATTAAAAGGATAACATTTATATTAATAAATACACGAAAAAAGCAATAAATTTCTTGATAACAGTTATAAATTCTAACCTTGTTTCCTTTTTTTATTTTTAAAATATAATTAAAGATAAATAGAAATACTGAATATATATATATTTTTTAAATATTTTTATATATTCTTTCTCTTTTTATTTTTAAAATATGATTACAGATAAAATAGAAACATAAAATGTGTAGAAGAGAATCTACATATTGTCATAAAAAACATATAATTAAAAAATGTTCACTTTATAGAAAATAAAAAACATTCAAATTCATAAAATAACTACTAATTGATTGTGTTTAAAATCAGAATCCAACACAAGCATGAAAAACCATTTCCATAAAAACAGCTATTCAAAACATCTTATTTTAATTGGGTTATTGTTCACATTACTTTGAAGTGTTGAAACAAGCAAATAAAAAACTAAATGGAAGCAATTATGTTTTTAACAAATGTACGAACCCTAAAAGTCGCAATTTGTTCTTATATCTGTACTGGATGAGCTTTTACATAAGTTGATTCAATTATTGATGGTTTAGTGAAAGCGAACGCAAGAAGAAAGACGCAGGAATAGATCGAGTATTTTGTTAATAAAAATATAAGCAAAGCTGAAATAACTAACATGTAAAGGTACTTATCTCAAACAATGTTTTTCTATATATGCACAACTAACCTTCTTCTATCTTAATGATTTGGTTTTGGTTTGACTCAAAACTAGTCAAAAGCCTAGAAAAACAAATCCAGTATTAAACAAAGCGCGAAAAGTGTGTAATGATATGGTAACTTATGAAATAATCTTTCTGGAAGAAAACATTTGCAGGTGCCATGTTATAGAGCTGCCATCATTGTCCCTCTCGCAGCATCACGTTTCAAAACTTCAGCCTTGCCACTGCCGCGGAAATACATGTATACTTGCTGCAATGCAAATATCAAATCAAACAGTCAAACAAATAAGATCTCAAGTAACTTCAACGCAATACCAAGTTGAAGTCATAATATGATAAAAACCTGTATAACCCAGATGCTCAGCACCGACTCAAGACAGAAAAATCCGAACCCAATAAAGTAGAATATCTGCAATTCACCACCACAAGTAAACATCATTTCCATTTCCATGTAAATTTGTCATTCTGGTACGGAGACAAACATCTTCATAAACACTTTTAGAATAGAAAATGAATTTCTCCGCAAACTTAAATTAATTTTTGCATGAATAAAATTGTAGAACCTCTACATAATTTTTCTAAATTCTTATTTTAAATTTATGCATAAACTAATTTTAGTTTATTGAGAAGTTCATTTCATCTTTTTCTTCTTATTTTTTTTCCTTGTAAAAATATTTCTGCAAAAGTTTGTCCAAATATGTATACAAATGAAACGTACCCCAACCAATGCATTATCGCCCAAGACGTCAATCGCAGCCAAAATACCCCTGTCCACATCATAAAATGTAACCATTAGTATGAGTAGAAGTGGAATAAGAATAATAAATGTATTTGTCACACTAATGATCTACAACAAGGTCATCAGAATTTATTGATGATTAAGATATAGTATATGGATGAAACACCACACGGGAAATTAATAAGCTCGAGACGCTAGAGTCATCCTTAGCGATTCCCTTGCTTCCAGAAGATCATATCAGTAAAACACTAGTTACAGAAGAAAATCAGTTTGAAAAAATTATCCCGTAGATTGAAAATTAGGACACTAACGTCAGAGATTTTCCTTTGAAGATAATTGGTGGAGCAACTGCAGCGAGAATGCAGAAGCCAATGTGAATCTGTTAGAGGGAAAGGGAAAAAATGAGCGCGTAACGAAATTAGAATAGAACTAGCGAGACTAAAGAAGGAAAATACATAAAGACTTGCCATGTAAATCAAGAAAAACCAGCCAAATTTCAGAGCACTGTCAGTCCTGTAACACAAGATGGCACACAATTATAACAGCAACAAATTGTAACAAAACAAAAAATCACTAATAAACTAACAGAAATTAGAAAACAGAGTGATTTCTGTTCATGATAAGCATTTGCATATCCATAATTTTCATGTGATTTGGAAGATGTTATGCATCAACAGACTCCACCCGCCTCATCCATCCATCTCACCATTTCCCCCACACATTACCTAGGCGCAAACTAGCAATAAAAAATTTATGCTCGTAATTCAGCTATAGTTTAGCTTCATAGATATCTTCTGCCTCCTTTTTATTTTTTCAGTTTAGCCAATAGGCTCAAAAACTTCTTTAACACACATCCCTACTTTAAACTGCAGAAATTGCATAAATATAATCTAACACTACCTCATAGCACGATAAAGAGGGCGATACCACAACACATAGGATCCTGGAACACCAGAAATACAATATATAATCGCAAGAAACCAGATGGTTGGACCTACAAGGAGAGACAAGTTGTAAATTAAGCATGACTAAACAAGATTGATGCATCAATATCCAGTTGCAGTACAAACCTTCTCCTTTGATCCAAGCAGTAGTAACTGCCACAATATTCCATACAAGACACAGAACCAAACCTGCAGATATTACAAAGTTGAAAAAGCTAAGCCTCACGAAGTAAATACATATAGATAATTAAAAATGCAGAAATACAACTGTAAAGCAAAAATAATGGAAGACATTACCATATAATTAATAACAATAGCAAGTCTAAAAATTCAAATAACAATAAAATCAAATCAAAACACCACTAAGTTCAGTTCAAGAGAGATTAAATAATGACAAAACATACAGCTTAAAATAACAGTTGTCATTGAGATTGCTGGAAAATAGGTGATCAAGTGTCCCAGATGTACAGAGAATAAGCATGAGTAGAATAGAAAAAGAAATAAAGAAAATGGAGAAGGGTGATGCCACTAAACAAAGAAGAAATAGAAGATAGAGAAACAAGATGACCTTGTAGTGGATGGCGGCAGTGTGTTGGCAGCATAGGGTGTCATAGGGGTAGGTTATGTTTCTACTTTTTCATTTGGCAACCCAAACTTTTTCAAATAATAAAAAGAAACTGGGCGGACTAATGCATTGGGTCAGGTGTATAACCCAGAATAAACCAAAGAGAAGAGAAAATCAGGGTTTACACACCCTGAGACAGGTCGTGCTGACCAAAGGCTTCTTTCTATGTAGCACAGGATTGCCATGGCCGCTCTGAACCCAAGATGGGGACTAAGTGCCATCACAGAAAACACAATCCACAGTCATGTTGTGACAGCCTATGAAAAGTCTGCCCATCAAATCTGCCATGGCCATTTTTCAATAACACTGATTCTAATTAAAAAAATTATGAAACCTGTGGAAACCACTCCTAAGAGATTATCTAAAATATCATAATGATATACATTTCAAGTGAAATGGTGGAGGGACACTTTCGAGGTTTTATAGGTTGAACAGGGGAAGATAGAAGCGTACATCTCCCCACTAAAAGAAAAAGAAAGAAATGAAATGTTAGTGGACATAAACCATATCTTGTACTTTATTTATATATTATTGCAACATTAACCATGAGTTTCCAAAGGGTCTTTAATTTTGTTGTGAATCATTGGAACAAATTATTAACCGAGTTAAAAAAACAACAAATTAACTGAATAAAAAGAAACAAAATATACACAAGACTATAGTATTTTGAGAAGACAAAATCTACTAAAGTGAAACTCCTTTCAAGATGAAATATATATGAATTTTAAACCATACTGATCTCTTGAAATGTCCATCAGTGCGGCAGACAAGGAATGCTTAACAATTTCAATAATTTCTGTGATAAGATAATTCATTTAGAAATTGATGCAATTGATTGCACTAGCTATATGCCAATGCCTATTTTACCTAGAACTGAATTACATGTCATCAAGTGAGTAGCAATATGACTTCACACATTCTAGAAGACAGTTCTGGAATTCAACATACCCAACCATGTCGAAAATGCAATGTATTGGGTCCTTTGAAGATGTATTGGTATTTCCTTTCCAATGTCATGATGAATGATGGGGAAAAAAGGTGGCCAATTTTTCTCCTCTATAACTATTCCAGCTGCAAGTAAAAGAAGAAGTTAAAACACTAAAATAAACACTCCAACTGATTTTAATAAGAATAGATGAACCAAAGTACCTCGTGCTATGGCATCTTCCCTTCGTTTTAGTTCCTACAGAGCATTACAAGAGAATCAATTTCTAGATTACAGCAAAAACTATTATAGCATAATGGCTAAGTCAAATTCATAACAAGGTTAATTAATGTACTGAATAAGATTCTCAACAGAAGGTCGACAAACAAATACTAACACTAAAAATAAGAAAAAATGGCCACTGATAACATAATTGACCTAAGTTGCCCTTCCTATCAATTAAGTCCCTGATGCTAACTTAGAGTCTATAGATTCATCATATATTTTTGCATGTATATAATATAACAAATATAATATTGAATCTGACAAACCAAGTTTTTAACTCAAGTACGTTGTGTACTTGGTCTTAAAGATATCAGATGAGAAAACAAGATGAATCACCTGTTCCCTTCTTTTCAAGTCAGCTTCTCTAGCTTGAAGTTCCTTCTCCTTTGATTTGATGTCCTAAAGTTAGGAAGTGCAAATTAAATCTATAGTCTACAATAACATTGAGGAACATAGTTTTGATATATATTTCAAAATTTTCATAATCACCCTACCTTGGAGCTATCAAGGGGGATGTCAATATTTGCTCCACGATCATAAGGCTCTGGAGGAAGGGGAGAGAGCTTTGAGTTTGCAGCGGGAACACTTCCAGAATTCTGTAAATTTAGAAAAAGAATGTACAAAGTTAATACAAAGACTTTTTTTCCTCTTCCTTTTACATATTATGTTTAAACGGAAACACAGAATTTTTAGAAAATGAGCCTCAAAGAGACCGTAGGAATAAAAAGGACACAAAATAATCCTGCTGACAAATTATCAGAAAAGAACATCATATAATAGTATTGCATCAATCTACATTAAGTGATCCCCCCAAATGGAAAAGGAAAAGATACAGACAAAATACCAAAAATGAAAACCATAATATAATAGCAGTGTACTACCACAAACTGGTTCCCAAATTTCATAACAAAAAACACCATAACATATTCTATTAGTAAGTCCGCCCAAAATTTAACACTTGATCATTTGGTTGTAGACTTGTATGACCTACTTTGCAATCAAAACAGGGAAAAAGTCTAGGCCAACCAAGAACACTTTAAGATACCTTCCAAGGAAGCCGGGAAAACTTTGCTTCTTAGCCCCTAATGCAAACTTTGTACGGAACAAATTCTTTCCCGTCTCCACCTCAACAAAACCCTCACTCAACTACTACATTAAATAAGCAATGGACTACAGAGAGTGACCTGAGAAGCTGTGTTTTGACTTCTCTGCTACCCAAAATGTATCAGGGGATCCTAACAGAAGAAATAGGGCCATTATGGTTATCCACAAACTCTAGCTATTTCATAGTCCTCATCATAGGCTATAAAAAGATTAGCAAATCTCAATTCAAATCAAGAAATTCCATAGATATCACATCTGCCCTTCCAAGTTAGTAAACCCTGTCCTCAATTCCTACTTCATTGCTGATGACTGAACATGACTCTTCAGCCTCCTGACTATCTTCAAATGCCCCCCATTCAGTGGACTCTTATACCTTACATACTATTGATACACCTATTCCTCACAAAAACGAAAACCCATCCTTAAATCTAGAACCTTCATCCACAAATCATCACTTTCATGCAACGAGGCGAATATCTCCGTGCCCTTTCCCCGAGAAGTTCAACACTAAGATCTCAAAATTTTCACGTCCTAGTTTCCCCACTTTAAATGGAAGAGTCATCTTGACAGACAACTAACCAAATGAGGCTGAATATTTCTTTCCCTCTCCCACAGGAAATTAGTTCCTATCATCATACCCCTAAAAAGCTCCATAGAAACAGAGTTGCCATTAGTGTATAACTTTACAACCTATTGCACAGAAGTGTCTTCAAATCCCATTGTTTTAGCCAATAATAACATTCTTTTAAGTGAGAAATCATAAACACTTGAAAACATTGTACATTATGAAAGAGACTTATCACTGAATTCTAGAGTCCATTTCAACTTTTTAGTATTCTACAACATGTAAATCTTCAGTAAGTCAACAGTGACAGTTATCACCCTTGCACTGTTGCACAATTAAAATACAGAGGATACATATCAAAAGTTAACAAACATTGATTCATTTATTTGTTTAAAAAGTATTTAATAAAACAGTGTATAAATGCATCAGTCACGTTTACAGGAAAAGGCAAACTTACAGTGGTATAAAATGCACCTCCACCATAACTTGACCCTTTTCCTTTAGCATGTCCATCCTAATACCAATAATAAAAAGGCAAAATGCTTCAGTTCTAAATTAATAATCAAATAAGCAAGACTACAAGAACTCAGTATATGAGGTAGCACTTTTGCAAGTTCAAACCAACAAAAGCAACAATCATGGCATAGTTAGAAGAACATGTTTCATTTAACAATCACTAAACAAATCACCAATAATTCAATAATATAGAAAAAAATTATGAGAATACTTAATAAATACTTAATAACAGCATGTTTCCTCCCAAGAAGACAGAATCAGCCCAAAACGTGAGTTTAGCCTTTCTGGATATCAAGAGATTTACATATCCTTTATCTTGTGCGAGGGAGAACTACTAGTGTAATTGGTAAAATGCTTTTTTTTTTCTTAGTTAGATTCATGACTTTCTCACATTAAGCTGTGAGGGCAAGCCTTGACGCAGCAGTGAAGTTGCCCTTTGTGACTAGTCAATCACGTTTGAACCCGAAAATAGCATTTTTCCAAGGCTAGGGAAAAAAACGGCGTACAATGACTCTTCCACATCTTCCTAAAGCGAAGAGTCTTCAAACCATCAGGGTACGCTAATTTTTTAGCACGAATTTTCCTTTTATACAAATCTAGCTGTTGGCCCGATATACTCGGTTTTTTTCTGACCGAAAAGATATTTAACATCATATGAATACATTTCAAAACTGTTTTTTATTTCGAAAGATAACAGTAAAGTTCAAATAAAAAACAATTGTTAGATTTTTCAACGGAGAAACATCAGCAGGAAGGAAAACGATACAGTTTCACATAAGCAAACATAATTACAAATCAATTACATTATTTAGCCGGCCAAAAATTAATCCCGACAGAACCACTGTTAGCGACGGTTCGATCTCTCAAATCCCCAAACCAAACAAATTCAACAGCATTCCAAAAAAGAATCCACCGTTAAGAAAAAAAATCAAGTCGTTCAGCCTAAGACAGGTCCATCAACCAGATCGTAAAATGGAAACGAAAACCGCTAAAATTAAAACTAAATAAAAATCACGATCCGCATGCTTCGCAAAACTAAGATCTTATCCACTCAACCCTCGCTCTCTCACTGGATATCTCCGCAGTTCAGTTATCAGTAGTAACACATCCGAAAATTTCCGAACGATACATAAGGCGTTCGTTGAATTGAGGAACGATCTGGAGCAACGAAACGGATCTAGGTATAGCGAAGAGCGACTGCGAAGAAAGAATTAGGCAGTGGAAAAGCGAATGAAAGGAGGTTAGGGAAAATGAATACTAACCGCAAAGGGATTAACCTCGACCTCTTCTTCCTCGAAGGGATTGGGATCGTAGCGACTCATGAATCGGAGCGAAAGAGAGAAATGGATGCGATTGTTAGTGCAATGTGCGTGAGAGAGTGAGAGAGTGACAGACAGAGAAGAAAGCCTTGTAATCTACGGCTTCCTCTCTTTCCGATTCTGTTTGTTTCTGACAAACTCCACAAACGAAAAGAAAAATCTGCATGCGTTCTTATATAACCATCTTCTTCTTCATCACCTTTTAATTTTTAATTTTTTTTTTTGGTACAAAACTTTACTTTAATATTCTTTTCAGGGAATCCGTTATTTTATTCTTACGAATAGGGTATTTTAGAAAACACCTTTGTCTTTTATTTCCTTTTAAAAATGTTTTTAAATATTTATCAAGAACAAGCTTTTATTAAAACTTGTGGTTATGTAGCATCATTATCATATAAGGTAGTGTTTCTTAAACTTTACTTTGTTGTTGGAACATATACGTTGAACTTTAATTTATTTAAGTTATACTTTTTTTTTAAATTAATATTTTATACTTTAATTAACTTTTAAATTTATCTTTTGTACAAATAAATAGACTTCTTTATAATTTTATCTTAAATTAACATTTTTTTCACGTACTTTTTTTTGTTAGTTTAAATTTTATTTTACCTTAAAATTAAGGTAAAATACTAAGAAAAGGAAAAATTAATAGCTTATTCACCTTTAATGTTAATTGGTTATTATCATTTTTCTTACATTTCATTCTTTCATATAATTAATAAAATATTAATTTAAAACATTATATGAAAACAAAAAAGTAAGTATCTTTTAATCTTTACTTTCGGAAAAGGGGCTTATAAAATTAAATAAAATCACTGAACGATTGAGAATTATATATATATATATATATATATATATATATATATATATATATATATTGTGTTTAATCTTAATCTATTATAGGATATTATTATAAAAAAAAAATTTAAGGATTAATTGGATGGAATTAACAGTTAGGTGTGCATATGTTAAATTTAAGAATTAATTGAGACAAAATTTAAGATATTTATTTATAAAAGTGACACAAGGTTTAAGAATTAATTGGATGAACCAGAGGATTGAATCTGTTTGTTTCGAATTTATACTTGATCTCATGAAAGAAAATATTTTATTGTAAGAATTTGTTTAAACTAATTCGTGTTTTACTCTAAAGAAAAGAAAAAGAAATAGGTATATATCATATGGCGGATCTCAGTTTTAAAATTTGGAGGATCAAAATAATATACTTAAAGTTTATATATCTTTTAAATAGTTGTTGTAAAACTTCTCTCTTACAATTATAATTATTTGAATTCTAAAAAAAGTTTTCTCTATCCTAAATTAAAATTCATATATCTCCTAAATGGTTAATACTAAACACTTCTCTTACAACTATAATTCTTTGAATTCTAACAAATATTCTCTTTAATTCAAAAATTGAATCTTTAGTATTATCTTTTAAAGTATGTGAAATATTTAAAACATGTGAAGTAAAATCTATCTTGTTTTCTCTCCCAAAGAGTTAATATGAAACTCCTATCTTACACTATAATTTTTTGAATTCTAGAAAATGTTCCCTCTAATTCAAAATTAAAATTAATATATCTCTCAAAGGGTTAATACTAAACTCCTCTCTTACAAATATAATTATTTGAATTCTAAAAAAGGTTCTCCATAATTCAAAAATTGAATCATTAGTATTATCTTTTTAAAGTATGTGAAGAATTCAAAATGTGTGAAGTAAAATCTATTTTGTTTTCATCTCTATGGTATCTTCTCTTATCATTCCTAAACAATAATCTATTCTTTTATTGTTCATCTATATACCTATTAAAAACAATAAAAAAATAATTTATCAAAATTTAATACAAAATTAAGAGATATAATTATTAAAAAAAAAATCTATGATAATCACGTCACAAAACGGTTATGAAAAGATATATAATATATATAAAAAACTCATAAGATAAAAAAATATTATTTATTGAACTAAAATTTCTCTACAAGAGAGAGTTACATTTTTATTATAATATATGAGAAATTAGAATAAAAAAAATGAATTTATGTCTATCTAACTTCTTAATTTTTTTCACAAACAAAAAAATCACATACAAAAATAGAAGATAAATATAATATATAATCAAATCATAATAAAATAAAAAACATACAAAATATTTTTTTAATTTTTTTTATTCTTTATTACTTAATTTTATATTTTATTATTTATTAACATTAAATATTATAATTTATAAAAAAAATAAAAAATATATATAATTTAATTTTCATAAATAAAATATATTACATATAATTTAAAAAATGATAATTTTTTTGGGGGATCAAGATCCGCCTCTGCTATATATAATATAAACTCGACATAATTACATAAAACTATTTTCAAGGTTAAAAAATATTTAAGAATAATTCAAAAATAAAACAAAAAAATTATGAGTATTAAAATATACTAATATATTGTTAGTGCAAATAATATTGGACTCGTTAAGGTTGAACATAATTAGTCCTAAAAAATTTATTCACGAATTTTGATTTTTAAAATCAGTTCTAATAGTCTTCATTTAAAATTCATGATTATTTTAGTTTGAATGACTTACATTTTTTGTTATAAAAAGTCATGTTTAATTTAGACATATCTTTATTAATGTTAGGATTTTAAGGGTAAATTGGTTTCATATTAAGAATGAATGAGTATCAAGAAGACTATATAAGAAATAAGATTCACACAGTGTTATTTTAAATTTTAAGATTTTGAATTAAAAGTGTTGTTTATGATTCAATGATACTAAATTTCTAGATTTTTTTTCACTGAAAAATTTAATAAAATAGTACTATGAACATGTATCGAACACAATGAGTGATTGAATTCAGTATTAAGATTTTTTTTTTTGTTAGAAAATTTTTCTGACAAATGTTTTAAGTAACCTGAGATTGTTAGGATTTAAAGTGAAATTTGATAATACATTAAGTAGAATGAACACGAAGAATACGAAATAGAAAAGAAGAGTGGTAGAATTATTTTGTCTCAATGTATTTTGAAAGTAATTTCTTTACTTTATTATATAAAATATTTATGATTTATTACTATGGAATTTTCATAATAAAAAAAACTTAATTATTAATATATTTTTTATAGTATTTAGCAAATTCACATAATTTATATCTAAATTTAATATTATTACTTTAAGTTAGAATGTGTAATATTTTATAGTTTGGTAAAGTTGTCATTTTTTTTATTATTAATATATTATACTTAAACTTTTTGTATTGACATGTTAGACTTAATTTCATACAAGATATTGTCCCATATAAATTTTATTTATTAGGGTCAAAAGCCAAACCATGAAAGATGTATAATTTGTCAAAAACGGAAATTTTGGGTGCAAAATGTTCTAAAAAAAAGCATTGAAAATGAAATGCATATACTTCACCTGAGATTTGTTTAACTAAGGTTAACTTTTTGGCTTGTATGGTGATGAATTAGCCACTAAAAAATAAAAAATGAAAACTCTTGCATTTCATCAGAAAGTGATGAACACAAATAGTAAGATTTCTCTTTGGGTGCATTAGGACCTGTCAATTCGATTTAACACGATACGTCACGTAGTTCAAATTATTTATCTCAATATTTAATCATCCAACACATTGCAGCAACCATCAGCCAAATTTGCTTTTGATAGTGAAATCTAGGTTAAACTTTAATCAATGTGATGTCCTTCAAATTACTCACTTAAATATAACATCTAATAACTGTTTCTATATAATAATAATAATATCATTAATTATATTTACAAGTGTTTCCGTTCAACCAATTCATTCAAATATTTCAATTTTTTATTATTGTTTTCTTGTTTATTTATTTCATCAAGTGTGATTTTCACATAGACCTCATATATTTTCACCTTTCATATGTGAAAAAAAAGTATTTAAAATAACTAACTTAAATGTGGATTACGACTCTTGATTCAATTTAACCTAGTAAACAAACATTCGAGTTAAATTGGTCTATGAGTAAAAATAGTTTAAATAAAATAAAATATGAATGTTTTAATCATGTTAAAAAAATTATAAACAAAAAAATAAAGTTATTTAAATTGTTAAGGATTTGATTCGTCCTAATCACATTAGCATAAAAGAGAATGCTACTTATTAATTTTATTTTTAGAGTAAATTTTTCTTTGTTCTTCTTTCTTTCGAGTTGATTGTCTATAAGGTGGTTTATATGTCTAGAAATGTGCATTTGTATATATAATTTGATGAATAGAGATGGGTTATATATATTTCATCATATATATGGTTATGGTTATAGACATGGTTATTGAGAGATTGTGATTTTATATGCTTATATAACATTAGTCTTACACATATAAGACCTTAGGCATCACTTTTACACCAAAATCTTAACGCAATGTTGTTATGGGTCTTTATTCTTATATAGTGTTTAACTTTGTCTTTTCTATCCAATGTGGGACTTTTGATTCACACTTGGACTATTCCCAACATCTTTGTTAATTTATTAATTTAGTATTATAATAATTTATTTTTTTAACGATTAAATTTTTTAATAAACAAGGTTAAGTTTCTTGTATTAAGTCGTGCATTGTTGGAGCTTTATTTAGAATTATAATTTCAACTAAGTTGAGTTAACTTAATTAACTTCATTTTAGTTTAGTTGGAATTGTTTGTAGGAGTGTGAATGAGAATTTGCTAATATTGTTTGTTGTTAAAAAGGAAAAGTATAACATTGAGTTAGAAAATAAAGGCATGCATGATGTATTTATTTTTGTTTGAACTTGAGTTTTGGAGTGATCAATTGGAAATAGAAGTTGTGTATCCATAATGTCATGTAAAACAAGTGTATATGAGAATCAATATTATGTCATTTTGGTTTAGACATTTTCAGTTTGATGACATTGTATGATTGTACATGTATGGGTTGAGATGAATATAGAATATTACTTTTGTTCTGATCTTGATTATGGAAGTAACCATTTTGGAACTAGAGTATCGAATTAGAAATCTTGTATTAGTGTTATTATAATATGCTAAACAAGTATACTATATCTTTGGAATGATGCTCGTTGAATATATGTTAAACAAATTATACTTGGTTAAATATTGATTTTTAGTTTTGGTGGTGCTATGAGTTATTGGTATTTTTTGTAAAAATAAGAGATTTATATTTAAGCGAAATATTTTCATTTAAGCAAGAGATTTTTACTCAAACAAATCTAACATTTTCTCTCATGCTTATTTTCGTTTAAAGAAGATATTCCCAACAACACAAAAATAAGACAAAATAAATCTAATATACTCTTGCTTAAGCTACATTATAACTCAAGTTATAGCTCAAGTTAGAAATCTTACTAATGAATCAAATTCCTTTTTTAATTTGACATTTATATGATGAAATTAAGTTATTTTTAAATTAATAAATGTTATGTATAAGTGTATAACACATTTGTTTGTGTATCATACTCGTCTGAATCTTGGTAACTCAAGCCTATTTATACTTAACACTCATGATCAAAGTGAGCACCACGTCGGCTTGATCAAATTCATGTCGGTCAACCAAGATCGACATATGGAAAACATTGACTAAGTCGATTGGCTTAAAATTATGAATAAATAGATTAATCAGCTAAAAACTAATCCAAGTAATTAGTCATGTGGACTAGGCTAACACAATCTATGAGGTAACTATTACGTTCATTAATGACAACATTGATTACCTGCTAACACACTTAGCTAACTTGAGCGTCAAAACTTCTTTTGTAGTTCTACAAGCACAATTCCTATTCGACTATGAGAGGACAAGTACCATTGGAGATGACGAGTACCTTGTGCTTGGAGTTGAAATTTTTACAGATATATTTAGCTATATAAGAACAATTTGTTCCATTGATTGTCATCTAGACTATGATTTTAGATGAGAAGTTGATGAAAAGTTCTTGTAGGTCACAAGATATTAGTGTTTATGAATCGCTTAAGATTACATAGACAAGACATGTTATGTCAAAACATTCCATTACCAACAATTTAATTGTTCCATTTTTTATTTTTTTATATAAATTTCATTCATTATATAAGGCATTAATGTTAAGGGTTTTCAACATATTTGTTCAAAGAAATATCAAAATAAGAGAGGCAAACTGAATTAAAATAATCCAAATGAGATTTTTAAGATTTTAAAAGGAAAAAGTTTTTAAAAAATGTTAAAAGAGAGCTAAGCAAATGCAAGTATATTGATTAAGATTCAAAATGGCAAAAAAACTAGAATAGATTGTAGTAATAGTAAATGGCAGAGAAATAAATGGCCAAAAGAGTAAATGAAAAGAAATTATTAAAGGAGAAAGAAAAGACTGCATACAGAAAAATAAATTTTAGTTAACCCTAATTTTCTCCGTCAATTTGTGGCTCTCTATATATCTCTTCCATACAATTTTCCACCAAATAATAATAAAGGTATAACGTATTTGTCACGTTGCTCTTTTAACGGTTTAATACACTTAACTAAGCTTAATTGTCATGTTAAGTAACAGTTCATTTTCCACGTAGTCTCTCATGTGGGTGTCAACCTATAAATAATTAATTTGAAAAATTCAATATTTACTGTGTTTTGATTAAGAACTTTCTAATTTTCATGTTTAAATACATTGGATTTAAATTGACACAATTTTAAATTATTTAATTTTTTAAAATATTTTGCATAGGTTAATTCAAATTTATCAAATTTTAATTTTTCTCGTTTGTATTAAGTATTTTAGTTACTCCTAAATGCATAAAGTTATTTAAATATCAAGCAATCTCAATTAGTATTAGTTTAGGGTTCAGGATATATGATTATATTTCGTCGTTTCATGGCCTGAATAACGTTATGATACAATAAATCATTAACATTGTTTCTTAAGTATTTTCAATAATGCAAGCAACTTATTTCATTTGATTAAATATCTATAACCAATCCATTTATTCTCATAATTAATTTTCAATAAACTTTAGCCTCTGATCTTCTTCAGTAGACAAAAGCTCTGAAAAACTCTTCTTAGTAGAAAAATAAAAAATAATCACATAATTAGTTTCAACCACTTTTGTTGAAGAATTTGAAGAACAAATGTAGAAGGCTAGATCAATAAAAGATAAAAGTGCAACAAAAGAATATGGAGAAAGCACATCATAGTCAAATCCTTATCATGATAATGAAGATATGTTAGAATGACGGAAACTGCCAATAAGACAATATGGATGAACCAATAAGAAGTGTTAGGCATAAAATGGACAAGAATATAGTAAAGATTATAAAGCAAAAACTCTTAAATTTGTGGGTCACACTGAATAGTAAAGATTTAAAAGCCGAAGTCATACAATTTTGTCGGTCACAACCAAAGATCAAGAAGTTAATTGTAATAGTATATCAAATTTGTGGGTGGAGGCAAGCCTGAACTTGTAAGAAAATTATTTGAAAGATCTTTCTCTCTTTAATAAAAGTTTGAAGTTTGATGTATTCAACAATATTTATTGATTAGCTTTCATCTATCCAAGAATTAAGGTGTCAATGATTCGTGTTTTTAAGAAGTAATTTTAATTTTGATATTTTTAGAGGCCAAACAAGAAGCATTACACACTTAATGTATCATAGAAGGGAAAATGACTTAGTTTTATATTAGTGATTAACTTTAAAAGTTAATATCTTTAATCATGTTTATGTTACTTAACACATACAAAGTATAGTTAATTCTAGGTTTAATAAAGTTTTAAGTCTTAGATACTTTTAATTTAACCTCTATTATTTTTTTTATTGAGGATTAAAATTTTTTATATTCTTTAATGTGAGAGTAAATTTCACATTGGGTAGAAATAAAAAAAATTTAACATCAAAGAAAAATATTTATATAGTCATTGTGTTAAGGTGTTGAATTGATGTAGTGTTATTATGTTTCATCAATACTTCTCTTGAAACACAAATCATCTATAATCTATAACAATATATAAAGATGATTCCCTCTTTTGTGTCCACATTTCATAATACCAATTATACCCTTTATAATATAATTATTTATTAAATCTTTTAAAATTAATGGTTACTTTTACCTATTTTTTATAAAACGGATTTTCTTTTTTCTTTTTTTTTATTCATCAATAATTATTCTCTATTCATTTCATTTTATTTTTAATAAATATACATTTATTTTATATATTAACTTAATAATATTACACTATTATCATCTACTAATATAATATCATTCATATTTAAAAAATATGTAAACACAAGCGCGATAACGCATGTGTTTACGCTAGTTATTAATTATTAATTAATATATTAAGAATATAAAGAAGATTCTCTCTTTTGTGTCCACATTTTATAATATCAATTCTACCCTTCACAATATAATTATTTATTAAATTTTTAAAATTAACGGTTAATTTTATCTATTTTCTATAAAATTGTTTATCTTTTTTTATTCATCAATAATTAATTTCTCTGTTTATTTCACTTTATTTTTAATAAATATAAATTTACTTTATATATTAACTTAATATCATTACACTATTATCACTTACTAACATACTATTATTCATAATTAAAAAATGTGTAAGCACAATCGCTATCACGCCTCTGTGTACACTAGTATTTTTAAAAATTATTTTTTTCATTTCCTACATTTTTAATACTCAGCCTAAAGAGTATACACTTAACATGAGCCACATATAAAACTTGCCCGATTAGACAAATAACTTTGTATGAGGTGTAATGTTGTGGACCTTTTAAGTAGGATATAGAAGCACTTCATCTAATTTCCTACAAGTACATGGTTTTTCTTTTTCTTCTCTTATTTGTTGATTTGAGTGGCCATGATTTGAATTAATATCCATGCATACCTAATACCCATTTGAGTCTAAGTATTTATAATGATAACTTTGAAAATGACCTATATCAAATCTTAGGTACGAGAAAGAATATGTGTTGACCGAGACGAAAAAACACTCTTGATTAATCCAATTGGCTAATAATTATCCTACATGGAATTCTAGATTCAAATCCCATTGCTTCTGTTGTATAGAAAATGTTAGATCTGTAATTAATATTTTATTTAATGATTAAATCTTATAATATCCAAACTTTAATTAATCAATATTTTATTTCATTTTTAATGTTTTTAAGCCAGAAAAATAATTTCTTATTTTCATGATCTGGAATTTTAAATTATATATCATATCAGCATACTCTAATACCCTAATAGAAAACTACAGAACTTGAAACTTATGACTTATATATAATCCCTGAAAACAAAGATATCCTAACGATATCTAAGAAATAAAATTCAAAGAACTTGAAAACAATTATTTTGCACCTAAAATTAATAAACTGTGATCTTTGAAAGAGAAAATGTAACAATTCATCTATCAATAGATCAAACGGGCACAAGCACAAGCACAACTAAACAATAGATATTAATTTTGAAGTGTACAAAGAACAATAAATATCAAGTTACAATGCCTATCTGATTTGGTACAAATGATCAACAATTTTTATTGTGAAGGATGAAAACCTAAAAACCACAATTTGGAAACAATTATGAAATAAATGGGTTAGTTAGCACACCTCTACAATACTAACATGGCAATGGTCTAATCAACTATGAAATTATGAGATACGATGGCTACAGATACAAGTGTTGATCACAACAATTCAATTCTCTTATGTTGATAGGACAAAAACTCCTGCTAGAACTTGGCATTGAATGTTGAATAGGTTAGTAGGAAATAATGAAGCATGGAGACAACTAATTGGGCTCCTCAGACATGAAATTTCTACTAGTTGAAATTCATCAAGTGATTCTCTGCACATTATGATTAATTCACAAACAAATGTCATCACCATTCTCATTTTTCATTTGATTCACCTTGCTGAGACTCCTTCTTTATCATATTTAGTAAGTATAAGACAACCTCGGACATTGCTGGCCTAAATTCTGGCTCGGACTGCATTACATTACATACATTCAAGGAAAAAAAATTAATTCCATAGAATAAAGATGAAATAAATAAGCTAACAATAACTGGACGTAGATAATCAATCACCTGAAGGCATCTAGAGATAATGTCTGCAAAATTTGACAATGATTTTGCAGGGTAATTTCCATTCAAAGCAGGATCAACCATGTTTGATAAGGCTTCAATATCATGAAGTTGGGGAACTGCCCATCTGGCCAGAAATTGCTCACCCCGGGGACGTGTCCTGTGGAGGATGTTCCAAACAATAACTGATAAGAAAGTTAAACATATGACTGAAGTACTTTGATTACGATGTCGTCATTCTAACCTGTCGTGGGACCGACGGCCAGTCAAAAGTTCTAACATGATCACTCCAAAGCTGTACACGTCACTTTGATATGTGTATATTCCAGACTCAAATTCAGGAGCTCCATAGCCATAAGCAGTTAACAGGTTCCCCGAGAGCTAACAATACACAGAATACGAACACACTTATATCATGCAAACGGCATTGACATGCTTATTTAATGACAAGCTATTTAAGAAGAAATCTTCCTTCAGTAGCATGAAGTACATCAACCTAGTAAAATGTTTATCATGTCCCTCGTTGTGTTGAAAAAACTTTTACAATATCAAATGCTATCTTACCTGACTGACTGCTCCTGACGCTATTAATGGAGCTAAACCACAATCAGAGACCCGCACGGATAGATCATCATCAAGTAGAATATTGGCAGACTTCAAATTTCTGTGTACTACAGGTGGCTGACATAACTCATGCAGATATCTTGTTGAAGGACAAGAAAAATATTATATTCAGAACATCAAATTTTGTATCATAAAACATAAGTTTAAAAAATAAGTTCCCACCACACAGCATCCAAATACGTTTTTGCATAAATTATAGAAAATCCTATAGCTCTCTAAAGAGACTGAATAACAAGCTTGAGCAAATATTTTCTTAGTTTGACAAACAATGATTTGGTCAGCTACAAACAAAAACCTTTGAACCTATCATAAGCTAAAATAACAAGCTTGAGCAAATATTTTCTTCACGATAATAGCTACTTGACTTACTCTAAGGCTCTGGCTGCCCCAAGAGCTATTCGAATTCGAGTATTCCATGAGAGTGTTGTTTTGAAGTCATCGTCTGAGTGGAGTGCATCATACAGTGACCCATTACTGCAGTACTCATATATAAGAAGCCTCTGACCATGCTCGGAACAGTATCCAACAAGCTCAACAACATTTGCATGCCTAATTCTGTCAATACTATTAATCAATTCAAGAAATTCCTCATCCTTCTGGTTATCTGAAGCTCTCTTGTCCAGTTTCTTTACAGCAAGAAACTAACAATTTATAAAGGAAGTCAAGTGTCAGATATGCATGCAATGAAGTGATAACACAAAGATTATTTTATTGAGTAAGGAAAACAGATATCAGTAGTTAAAACTTTGATTGATCAATATATGCATTTAGCCATTTACCATGTCATCCAAGAAAAAACTTCAAAAAATATTGAATAAACAATCTTATACCGTTGAACGTAGTTCAAGAATCATGGATGTAACAGAAACAAGTAATTGCGTTAGCAAGAGAGGGAGCCGTCAATACATATACCGCAATTGCATCTCCAGGAAGAGTAGTGCTTGTATAAGATTTTTAAAATAAGAAAGTCTAAGTGTGTAAAATTCACATCACCATGCAAGAACAACCATCAGAAAAGAAACCACAAACAGCATTAATAAAAAATTGCATACTACACTATATTTTGACATCAGGCTAGAAATGTTGAAACAAGAACAAACGCGAAGACAATGTCTGTTCAACTACAAAACCATTCGAGAAACTGCTAATGAAAAGGACAAAGTATCAACAAGAGAAACGTAGCCATTATTGCAAATTCAAAGGTGATAAAAGTCAAGAAAGATATGACATATTCAATGTAATTGATAAGCAACAATGCTACCTTGCCATTAGGAAGCTCAGCTCTATACACATTACCAAGCATGCCTCCTCCTATAAGATTTTCTTGAGAAAAGCTATTTGTATACTGTTGAAGGGATGCAATACCAAAAAACTTTGTAAAAGTAGGAACTGAACTTTTTTTGTGCCTAGTGACATTTGTTGCTCTGCGCGATGTGGCTGGCTCAACAGTCACCTTCTCAGTAGTAGGAGGTGGAGGTGGAGGTGGTGGTGGAGGAGGTGGGGGGGGTGGAGGGGGAGGAGGCATTGAATATACTTCTAGTGTACTAATATCTATCTCATGATCGCCTGGGTTTGGTATTGTTGCCATTCTTTGCACATCCTTCTCTTGCTCACTCCGTGGATTTGTATGTGGATTTGGAATAGCCGAGACTGTCCTGATCTCTGCCTGACGACCTTCTTTTGGCCTTGAATTAGCCCAGACTGTCCTATTCTCTACCTGATGTTCCTCTTTTGGCCTGGGAACATCCCCTACCGGTACTGATTTAATAAATGATAATTGTTTAAAATTAAAAGGTTTGAATTGGATAATCATTCCAATGAGTAATTAAAAGCTAGATAAAAAAAAATGAAGGACTGGATATATTTATTTACCTTTTTCAATTTGACTAGGTGGTTGGACTGAACTCCCATTACCCCTGGGCATTTCCCTTTCAGCCCCATACGCACCAATTTGATGCTTGGACCTTCTGCCATCCCGTTCTCTTCTGCTGCATCTTGGAATAAAGAGAATGAATCCTAGTAACAAAATAATGAACCCCAACACACTACCAATAGATATCCAAACCACCCTTTTTGTGGAATTTTTGGATTTCCCAGTGTGCGATTCATTTGCTGCAGCTGGTCCATCGGCCTGTTTAGTAGGTACGCGGCCAGAAGATGGTGGTGACCCAGAGATGGGAGTTCCCGGTGGTGTCCCAGAAATAGGAGTTCCTGGTGGTGCTATTGCTGGGGAGCGAGGTGAAGAAGCCGGAGTTGTTGTTGTACCATTAACATTAAATGGGTTTCCAGCTTGCCTAAATAACAAATATATCACCTTTAAAATCTAAAGCTACAAAATAAATATATATACTTCAAAATCCAAATTCTGAGGGGACCAAAATCAATAAATAATAGAATAAATTTCAAGCAAGAAACAAACACCTCACAGTCAAAGAAAAAATAGCAAGCTACAGGATAGCCGGATATGATAAGCCAAAACAAAACGTTAAGTCCTGCTATTGCTAACCCCCAAGTATTACTTTCAGTACAATTTAAACTACTCACATCTTATGTCATTTAAATGATCCAGAATCACAAACAGTATACCCCACTCAAGGTAATGCCCCCATAATAACCAATCTGAGCGCAACACAAGTGCATCTTACTTAATGCACAGTAACTATTACAAATTGGAAATGGTGTGTAACATTGACTCTTGAGACTAATCATAGATAATGTGTTTACTTTTCCTGGCCACTTAACTAGAGAAAAGCTGAACCACCTACTTCCATCTTCATCTTCCCATTTACTAATTCAAGGTATCATCCCATTTAAGCATAAAGAAGCAAAATACATAAAGTTCTTGATTTTTTAAGACTTTCACCTGAAGGCTGGGATGCTTAGCAACTTTGGAGGTATTGGGCCAGCAAACTGGTTGTTCTCAATATTCCTGCTCAAAAAGGGTAGAAAAGCATAAATTTCAGAGAATCAAGTAGTACTAAAATAAGAAAGATAGCATCTAACCCTATACACATTTTAAAAGGAATCAAATCCAAAATTAAAACAACTTTATAAACTAAATAGCAAGAGGCATGGTTAAGAGAAGTACAAATCTTTCAGAGGAAGGTCTTGTAAGACATCAAGTGTCCCAGACAATTGATTGTTTTGTAAGCGTCTGCCAACAAGGAAATAGTGAGTTTGCTTGGCACAAAAAATAAGTCAGAATTTGATCTTGCTAAGACAAAATACTAACAGGGTGGTCAGAGATGACAAGTTATCCATAGAAGAAGGCAATGCCCCACTCAAATTATTATGAGATAAATCACTGCACAATAGGTAATGCCTCAATCAAATATTTTAATATATAAGGAAGCAAAGAATCTTCATCCAAAAGAGCTAAATTAAATGGGGTCATACAGATTGATCAATTGCGTAAGTGACTGAAAAGCATCTGGTATTTCTCCAGTTAAGAAATTGTTGTTAAGAGACCTGAAAGGAGATAACTCGATATAAATTGAATGAACTTGCATAAAACTTAATATAAAACAGGAGAAGCAACAAACTCACATGTCTGTCAGTCCAGCCAAAGTGGATAAAGAGGTTGGAATACTTCCAGTAAACTGGTTGGCTGAAAGAAAACTGAAAATACAATCCATCACGCCTTTTTGCACAAATTGTTGGTAATAGCTAGTATCAGAGTTGGGTTATTACATACAAGTTTCTCATGGTAACTGGTAAACTAGATGGAATATTTCCTCCAATGTTGTTGTTGCTTAGATCACTACCTCCAAAATACATAGCAAAAAGTAAAGAGGATGCAGAAGAAATTTATATGTACTATAAGAAGAATGACAACAGAAATACATGAGCGAGAAAAAGCAATAGATGCGCAAACATGTACACGTTCATGCATATGTGCATCTACACAGATAAATGAAGAACGAGAGAGAGAGAGAGAGAGAGAGAGAGAGAGTTATGTTTACATTACTGAGATTGAAACAAAAGTTGATAGTTTATCTCCCAGTTCTCCTCCCAAATTTGCACCATTTAGAACTCTGTGATATATAAGATGATAAGAAAACTTGTGATTATCTATTTTGTTCAGATTCTAATCAACATATCAACATGAAGCCAGAGTGATAACAATATAACATACATTTTTTGTATGAATGACCCATTACACAGAATGCCTTGCCACCCTTCTCCACATGGATCTCCTCCACTAGCAACCCACCCGGGAAGAACAGGGGATCCCAGTGCAGCATATAAGCTATTAATTGCAGCAACTGATACAATCAGAAAACTTTAGAACTCCTAAAGACTTCAGATATATGACATGACAAATCAAAAATATGTTCAGTAATTCATAAATATTTTGTTTGGCTACACTAATCACACTTCACAATTCAGCTCATTTAAAGACGAAAAGACCAATTATTAAACATGAATATTACAATCATCCTGTTCATTATTAAACATAATGCTAATTATTAAACATTAAATTAGGGACATTCAAACATAGCAATTAACAATAGACTGAATAGCCACGGGAACACAAAGTGTAATTACTTCAGTTTTAAAGGGGAAGAAGGATATCAACCCCAAAGAATCATCTAAGAACACATGAAATCCAATTTGATCGTCGTCATAGCAGAGAAGAAGATAGACTTCAACCACCATTGAGAAACACAATATTCAAAACAAAAAGAAGTCCCAGAAGCCTGCACTATCAACGGTCCACTACACCAGTGTGACCACCGAATCTACAGTCATTCACTAGGGAGACCACGCAAAATGCCAAATCTCAATATACCAAAAGAGTAAGAATCCTTACCATCAGTGGGATCGGTGACAGCACTTGAAGTGTGAATTGTGCAGATCAACAAGAATCCCAACAGAACTTGTCCACAGATCTTTACTCTCTGGCACTCCAAAGCAGATCTCTTCCAATCCATTGATCTCCACCACACCCTTAATCTTCAGCACACTCCTCTCAGTGAACCCAATCACAGAACCATCCTCTTAACTGAAGAAGAACCCGGTCAACTCCTTGAAGCTATTATCACCACTTCAACAAATCCAAAAATCAAACCTACCAAAAAGGTCCACATCCCATCCATTCACGCCGTAAATAAGAAAAACACACCACGAGATCAAAAGAAAAAACAATGCATACTTTGACACGAAGCATTAAACATGAAACAAAAATTAAAACCTGACAAATAAATAAAATAAAATAAAATAAAATAGTGAATTAGGCGAACTCACTAGTAAAAAGTAAATAAATGAAGAGCAAAAGAAGGTTGGCAAATGCAGAGAATTTGTTTTTTAGATTGTGCTATAAGAAGTAGTTACAATTGTTGGAGGAGTGGTGAAGAGAAACAAACTTGGCGTGTAAGAGTGATGAAAAGGAAGGGAACGTAAGCACACACAAGGCATTGCATCAAAAAGGGGAATTTGGCGTATAATAATAAACTGATAATTATTGTTAAGTAGTTGAAACTTGCGTAAAACCCTAACCTTTGTAAAAGAAGGAGCTGGGAACAAGGAAAAAGGCAAAGGCAAATTTGGAAAGGTACAATGACGAAGCTAAGAGCTTGGTCTGAAACTCTCTCTCTCTTCTCTGTCTCACTGTTCTGTTTTTCTCACTTCTATAAAACAAAGGAAAAGGTTGTGCTAAAAATGAAGTCAAGTCATATATATCCACTCTGTAAAGTTTTCAGAATGCCAGAGTTATCTTTCCACGCTCTACGCCTTGGCGCGTGCACTCTCTTTTCTCTCTCTCCATTTTCTGAATAATTAAAATTTAAGATTATTGTAATTTCAATTTTCATTTCTTGCAAAAACCATGGAATCTATCAATTCTTTTGAAGAAAAGTAATTTGATTCCAACCTTTTTATCTGCTTTGAAAGACCAGGGTCAGTTGCTTCTTCAAATTAGCATATATTCTCCCAATAAATAAAATAATAAATTATTGTCACAATTATAAATATCTTTTATTATTGTCGTTCCCAAGAGATATATTTTTTTATTGTAATTTGTGTCTATGAAAGTTTGTTTAAAATATTTAATTCAGTTCTTGAAAACAATTTATTTAATTCAGTGATATATTTAGGATTAAATTTAAAAGCAGTTAATTAAATTAAAACAACCATTTATTACATGTTCAATGAATAATTTAATTTGATATGTGATTTACTTATGCAACGATGAATGTTGTCCAACATTATTTTAGAATAACTTTAAAAAGTATAAAATGGAAAACAAAAACAAAATTCTGTTTCACCTGTTGCAGCTGCACGTGATGTTAGAATTTATCAAGGTTCTTTGGAACATAATTTGCTACCTGTAATTACTTTCTACTTATTTGTTTATGGAAAGTTTACTTTAATTAATAAAATGCTAAAAATGTTAAATTTTACTATAAACAAATTAAAAAGTATGATAGAGTATATTAGTATTATTTTGAATATAGTTTACATTTCCAATCAACTCCTTTAAATAAATCTTTAACATTACTTTAAAATTATGGTTAAATAAGAATATTATGTTTCAAATGTCCACACACATCAGTATTAGGTACACTTAAATGTAATTTTATAATATTTTTATTGTTTTGGTTTAATTTTGTATAATTTGATGTTATAAAGACTCGCGTAAACATAGACGTATCTTTTAAATCATATTATATTTATAAACCATAATATTATAATGTTATTAAATTTATATGTGAAATAAATTTATATTTATTAAAAATAAAGTAAAATAAATAAAAAATATTAAAACATAATTATGGATGAGTAGGATAAAAAAAGAGAAAATATATAATTTTATAGAAAACATGAAAAAAAAGTCTTTAATATTACTCTAAAATTATGGTTAAATAAGAATATTATGTTTCACACGTCCACACACATTAGTATTAGGTACACTTAAATGTAATTTTAAACTGTAACATTTAACTATAATAATATTTCTATGTAATAAATTTAAAATGTAGTTTGAAAATTAAAAATTTAAAACAAGGTACTATTAAAATAAAGTATACAGTACTGGTATAGAAATAAATGCAATAATAACAACCAATGAATGTTTAATAATGCATTGTCTTTGTTCAATGTTAAACTGTGTAAGAGAGCCATTGGTTTCAAAAAGATGACCTCACACGTGCTTTTACATGAATATCCACTTATATAATTGGTTGGATGCTGATTTTAATAATTGTATACAGCATTAAATTAGTTCTTTTCTACTTCTAAAATTGATGCATGATAATATTAATATATTTAAACTTATTTTAAACTTAAAATAAATAAGAAAAAACTTAGATACAAATCAATTTTAAGATATCAATAACTTATTTTATGAATAAGATGTCAAAAAGTTATTTTAGATAACATATTTTTTATTTTTGTTAATGAATTGTATAAAATGATTGGTAATCGAGAAGAACAAATCGTATAAGCAACTGTGCTTTATCTTTCAACACAAAACTCAAAAGGCTTTCAATAACCATCGATTTTCTTGAAACAATGATTGGTTTTGAGAATAGAAAAGAAAGAACAGGGTAGAGAACATGGTGGAAAGGGACAGGGACGAAATTAATCAACATAGTATATGATGATTTTTAAATGATGAGAACGTTATAACCAAATTTATATTAATCATGATCTTATACGAGAATATAAATAATCAAATACAAAATCTATGGACTGTACATTTCATCATCCGCGTGATTTTGCATGTATTTAATGTAAAACAATAACCTAAGCTTGTTCTTAATCAACCTAGTAATGTCATTGTTTAGCAAAAAACAATGTTATGTTTGTTGTCGTTTTCTTGTTTGTTTATTGGAATAAGAGTGTGCATGGCTTCAAAGAGTTGAAGCATGGGAAGAAGGATAAGTACTGAGAGAATTTCCAGGTCATGATTACGTGGGAAGAATAATTTCCACGTCGGAAATGAATAAAAAAAAAAGAGAGAAGGAAAAAAAAGAAAGAAGAAGGGAAAGTCAATTCCATAGCCATCAAGAACAGAAGTGACTGTTATATGATGAAAAGGAGAGAGAAAAAAAAAAAAAACTTAAAAAGTTGGCCATCTTTATCTCTTTTATGAGAACCAAGATGTCATTAATCACTAAAAAGAACAGTAAATTGGATTCTATGTGATGGACACTCTTTCGAAAACCCTACTCTCATGGCTTAATTACTTTCGTGTCCACTTTATAAAAAACAAATAAAATAAACTTTGGAGTTAAGGGTGTAAAATGCATAAACTTTAATTCTAAAAATTGTAATAATTTAAATAAACTGTATTATATTTTGAGCAAATTCAATTATCATTATAAGAAAATGTTTTATAAACAATTAATTTTAGTGACTATAAATTATTATACCAATTTAGATACCAATTTATAAAATAAAAAAATTATTGGTTAATAAAATAGTCTCTATTATGAATAAAAAATTATAATTGGTCTCTAAATTGGTTTTTAATATTTAGTTACTAAGGTTTTACCTACTAAAGGAAATTGGTCACTAAATATTAGTTAGTATTTGTTACTAAAGGAATTTGTTTATAAATTAATATCTTAAATTGGTCACTATAGTGAGTAACAAATTTTGATCATTAAAATTGGTTGTTAATGAGACATTTTCTTGTAGTGTATGATTTACGTTTGAATCGTATAAAACATTGAAATGTATTATATTTAAGAGTAATTTCATTTTAAAAAGTTATATTAAAATAATAATTCAATTTAGTTTTTAAAAATAATTTTTGTTAATGTTAGAAGGTTTGAGAAAATAGTACAGGTAGTATATATATGACAAAATAGAGTAGATTAAGAGATCAATTTATGAAAAAATCAAATAATGTTTACATTTAACTTAGTTGTAAACAAGTTAATTCTATCTTCTTTCTGAGCGGACTCAACTCGAACTTCGTTCTAGACTGACTCGACTCGATCTTTTGCCTGTGCTGAATCATCTCGACATTTAATCCAACCGACCCCGTTCGGGACAACATGTCTCAACCTTTGGCTCATACCAATTCTTCTAAAACTCCAACCTAGTTCGAATCGATTTGATTTTCAGCTTGAGTCGACTTTGTTGAGTCTTTAGTTCGAATTGACCCAACTGAGTTTTCAGTCATGCTTATTGAATTGTTAGCCTAAACCCATTTGGATCGACCTTTGTGAGTAGAGTGAAAAGGAGAGAAATTTTAAACATTTTAGATTTTTTAGTGTATTTGAATTTTTTCTGTTTTATTTATTTTAAATATCTTCCAAATTTTCTTAAATTTCAATTTCTTTCTAACTATTTTATCCAAACAAATCATTTTAATATAAAATTTTTTAATTTTTCAAATAAATAAATTACATTTATAAATTATCTTATCCAAACACACAAGAAGGATTTCAAATATCTCTTCCTAATCTCCTGTAATATCATTATATTATTTTCGTTAATGTTATTATTTTACTTGTAGTGTGGTAGTTGGTTTGAAATTTATTTAAACAAAAGTACATGAGTGATAATTTGATCTATTCAATCATTGTTGACCGACCATATACAATTAGAGGAAATCAATTTTTATGTTTGTTAAAATCTTGACAAATCATAGATTCTTTGCTACCATTTATCCTTTTGAATGTTCTTTTAATGTTGCAAATAATATTATAGATAGACCCTCCGTCAACTTTAGTATAAGTTATTTTTTCAAATTGAATAAAATTTGAAATGAGCATTGACTATCACAATCACTTAATCAACCGTAGAATGTTCACACATGTATGATGCAATATTTTTTTAGCACACTTGACCCTTTTGAGGGTAGTTTTAGAAATTATGTATGTCAATGTAAATATGCATTTACTAAGTGTTTTGTTTAGTAAACAATATATTTATATAAATATAGGAAAATGAAAATAAAAAAAATGAAAATGTGCACAAATATAAATTAAACGTGTTTGGTAAAAAAAAATTAAGATGAAGATAAATGAAAAGAAATAAGTAAAAACGCTTTGGAAATTTTACTATTGATGTAGTACCACCATTTTAAAACTGTTTTCTTTCTCTCTTGCCGCACAATAAAAACTAATTATATCATTTCTCATCCTTTCAATTTCTTACAAGAAATCAAACAATAAAAAAATTAAAATAAGTAACAAACATGTAATATTTTTTTTAAAAATTCACATTATCGTGAAAAACATATTTTATTAAGAAATTTGTAATTAATACATTAATTTTGTGTAAAGGTAATTTTTGAATATAATAAAGAAAAAGATATATTAATTTACTTAAAAATAATAATTTTAAGATAGTTAAATTCTAAATTCTGTTTGTTTTAAATTTTATCCACAAATTTGATTTCTTTAATTTCGGTCACTAAATTTTATAAATTTTATAATTTTAATCCAAAATCAATAATAAAAATGACTAAATTTATTTTAACAAATGTAGTCTCTTAACAAACTCCACGTGAATTTTCTCATTACAACGACTAAAGGTATGTGGTTGTGAAAATGACAGTGTCAAGTGTTCTTTCACTAAGTGGTAACTTAAGATATACATTTTGCATATAATAGTCACCTGTAGGCATTTAGTGAAACTCACTGACATAATTACCAAACTGACTATACTTTATCCAACCACAACTCTATAATATGTTTACATATGTGGTAGTTGCTTTTTCACAAAGTGGTCACTTGGTATATAATTTTGAAACATTACCTTTTTGTTGCAGCATAGGAATTCATCCCAAACGAGTATCCCACTGGCAGAATTAAGATTGTACCACCACTATATTCACCAATAAGTATTCACTTGTCCTTGGAAGACAAAGGCAACAATTACACCTATGTGGCAAGTTCTTTTTCATTAAGTGGTTACATGCGATAAACATTTTGAACACAATGGACATCTATGATTTTTTACATCTGTTATTTTAGGCTTTTCATGTTTGTTTTAGGTTAGATATAATTGTGGGAGACGTAAATATACGTCAGTTAAAATCTCCAACATAAATTCATGTTTGTTGGTTGAATAACAAACATAAATTTACACATTTGGTTGAATAATATACGTGAATTTGCATTAATTGATTGAATAACATGCGTAAAAAAGGTTAAGTGCAATTGTTTCAAAACAATGAACCAACCTAGAAATTTAAAAAAAAAAATGAACGTCACTAACCAACTCAAAACCACTAATTTTGACTCTACACACTGAGTTGTCAAAATAGGATTTTCAAACACTCAAAAGTGCAACATCCACAAAAGATGAAAAAAATGAAAGTACCTTCAACGCATGAGGGTAAGAGGTCTCCCTTGGATATCTCGTCTTTGTGTATGATTATGTTAATGACATCACTAAGGCGATCCCAAATCATATCAATGTTCAAGTACTTTGCCTAAAACATTACAATCATAATAGGTTAAGAAAGAAGGATTTTATCCAACATAGTGAAAGATCTAATAATTTTCGAGCATTTGAGAAACTAGGAAAACCTCAGAATTGGCTTTGGAATACATGATTTCTTGATTTCTTTGGCCCTTAGAACAACCACAAGGAGGTTCTCCTGACATTCCTTGTTCTTCATGAGTCTATTTTAATAAAATAATAAATTGACTATATATATATATATGTGTGTGTGTGTGTGTGTGTGTGTGTGTGTGTGCGTATGTGTTTGTGTGTGTGTGTGTATGTGTGTATGTATATCACACTTGATGTAACATCTCGTTCGGATATTACAGATTTCAAATAATAAAATAAAAACATAATAAATATACCTCATGTATTTCACTTCATTTCCCAAAAACGCGGGAAATTTAAAACATTTATTACATTCAAAATTATTCCAAAGTCCATAATTATAAACTCGAATAAAATATAAGAGTTGATCACATAGGTGTTTACAAATTTATTTAAAAACCATAAATCATAAAAACTCTGATAAATCTTTCTTAAAGACTAGCCCCGCTCCGGCTCTCGTCCTCACCAGATCCATCTACAACATCCTCTGCTCCCGTATACCGCGTACACGATCATTACCAAACACAAGCAAATAGGGTGAGCTAACACTTTAAACAACATATACATAAAACATATATACATACAAACACACCAAAGGAATTACATCCTTTGATTCCATATCACATGGCCACCACCATGTCATCCATGGTCTACGTCTTTAGACGAATATCTCAAGATGCCTTACTGTCACACCTACAAGCCACAACATGTAGAGCAAATGCGGGAAACCTGCTACAGACCATACTCTGTAACGCCAAGTGGAGTTCACAATACGAACATAATTCGTACATCCCAAGACTACCAAACTCGTCAGCTTAATACTGAGGATGAAAATCTATATAGACTCATCCGTACGAGCCACAACTTACACACTCACACCGGCAACACTCGCCAACCCGAGCCACAACTCAAGAGTTCCTCGTGTTCATCCGTCATCCCAAGCCACAACTCAAAAGATGTCATTCTGAGCCATAACTCAAGGAATGCTACATGCTTAACCCCTATCCTGAGCCACAACTCAAGGGATACGTTCCAAGCCACAACTCAAGAAACACCAGCAAGCCGACCTTCGAGATATCGCCAAAACCTTGTAGACCACACCCATCTAAAGCAAGCAAAACACAAGCCATACCTATGCATTATCGACTGACACTGCTTTTGATCCACCAGGCGAAATTCGCTTCCAGACCGCCTGGCGGGGGACACGTGCTGCTAGGCGCCACTCGCCTCGAAGCCCACTGACGTTGTAGACATCGCCTGGCAGGACCACACTCACTGTCAGGCGCCACGCGTTCCAGTAGCCACTATGAGTGTAGCTATCACCTGGCGATCCAGCCTTGCCGCCAAGCACTACACCAATACAACGAGTGGTACTGGTTGGTCACAGTCTTGTACAATTTTCAACAAACCTCTTCTACCTCAACACTTACCCAGAATTCATAGACGTAGTTGAATATTATCAACATGGCTTCCCATTATCCTATTTGGTCTCATATATAATTAATTAGCCCCATGTAGTCCTATATATGAATTCATTCTTATACTGCCAAGTGGACATTATTGTACTCTTATGTAATCCTTAATCCAGCCTTGGTTTAGTAGTACTAACTCCTCTTTTTAATTCACTACTACAATATACCCATTTTACGACATTGATTCTACTCTTGGTTAAATAGGCACTCCATATCAATCCCAAGGTCTACATCCTTTTTCCACAACTAACATTATTCATAATCATAGTTGATAAACTAACTATATTGTATTTACTACTAAACCACTTCTCCTCACACTCCAACCGTTACATTAAATCGTGCCAATATTCATTCCCTTTTCTTTCTTGAGCCATATAAAAAAGATCCAAGTTCTCTCACATAAAGTAATTTCTACTCAACATAAACCCAAACTTAGTGTCTGCCATCACAACCACGCAATGCAGACTCCATTACGCTGGCGCTTGGCGAAAATACAAGTGCCGCCAAGCGATGCATGAAAGTCTGGGTAAATTCTAGAATTTCACTGCACCTGTGAATGCCCAAAAATCCAAAACACCTACATTGATCATTTACCCAATCTCAGCAATCAATCATGCTACCAATGGTACCTATTCTCCAACTAGAGTCAAATTTACAGATTATCAACACAATTCCAGCATCAGTAATTATTAACACTTAAAATCCCCAATTTGCCAAACCCTAAAAGCTATTCATATAACTTCATCCAATTTAACCTCCAATCACACGTAATTCAACAATATATGACATCTAATTATTTATAAACAGATAGAACTTTCTTTCTCCTCGATCAGAATCATCCCAGAAACCTCAAAACACCAAAATTAAACCAATTTAGCTCGCGTTGCTTGGCGGATGTTCATAACCGCCAGACCCTTCATCTAGAAACCCAGAAACTGGGTGGCAGACATGCGTCTCCTGGTGGTCAAGATCATGCCGCCAGGCGATTCCTCTTCAGGAACCTAGAAACAAGCATAAAGGGATGAGTTGCTTGGCGGCAGTTCATCGCCCGCCAAGCGGTTTCTGAAAAAATTCCAGAAACACAAATTTCAAGCGAAGTAAGGGAACGATCATGCATATACATGCTATAATTTATACAGTTATGCAAAAAAAAAATAAAGAGAACGTAGTCCAGCTCCCCTAACCTAGATTTCCTTGCTAAAACTTGAAGGTTCTTGGCTTCTTCCTTGATTAAAAATGGTCGCCTCGTGCTTGTCCACTTTAGCACTCCTTCTCACTCAATTAGCACAGTCCACTCTCTGAATTTTCTCTCCTCACAGTGCTCACTAACAACAACAACAACTCTAATCCTCTATCTCACAGTGCTCACTAACGCAAGGAAACGAAAATCACCTTAATGGTGATGGTAATGACTATTCAAGGATCATTAAGAGTTGTTTTCCAACCCTCTTGGCTAGCTAGGGTTCCTCTGCCCTTTTGCATTCATGCCAAATAAAATTTTGGCAAAAGGAAAGTTTGATTTGGATATACCAAGGTTCGAATCCAAAACCATGCCAATGTCAAATCAATGCACCACCATTCAACCAATTCATGTTTCATGATAATTCTTATAATTCTAGGATTATATTATTACTCATCATGATTAAGCATATTATTAAAATAATAATCAATTAAATAACTTATAAATGACATACATAAGACTTAAACTCAAGTCCCCTCACACAAACAAGTACTCTCTACCATTTGAACTAGTATTTTTTCACGTCACAACAATCAACATTTAATGCCATAAAGGCTCTCAATACCTGCATTTATTAATTAATTATTCATTTAATTAATTAAATTTAGCAAATCTTACACTTGACATGTTTAATAATTTGCCATGTCACATTTATGTTATATAATTCTTTAGAATTCCATCGTACAAAAGATGCTTTCTAATTTTGGAAACATCCAATGTTCTTTTGTTCAAACAATTCACGCAAGGGCAACTCATCCTTAATTTGTTTTCTACATTACGAACATTATGTTGAGGAAACTGTATAAATTCTTTCACTCATATCTTGTAATCATCACTTATAAGTGGTGAATTAATCCAACTCTGGTCCATTTCTATGTTCTATAGATACATGATTGAAATTAGTTTTCTATCCATGCATGCAAAGCTCATTTTTTTATCATAGGTATGACATTATCCTATTCTAGAAGATTCACTTTTATTATAGTTGAATAGTACATAAATTGTAATCATCATCCTTTATATTTCACAATTTTTTTACAACATGAAATGAAAGTGATGACACAAAATCTCAATAGTCAAATATGTACATGAAGATCAACATAAAGTGTAATAAACCAAAATTAAATAAAATATATGAATTGTAGATTATAATTTAAATATTAATCAATTGATAAAATGTGACTACTCTTCTCAAACTGTCCAACCGGACAATTCAAAATTTAATACAATGATTATCGATACAAACTTCATTAGTTTTCATATAAAGTTTAAATTAACATACGAAGACGTATAAAATTGGATGAGTACTACACAACTCAATGCATTAAATTTCAAACGATAAACTAAGGATCGCTCAATAAACAAGTACAAAAAAAATTAGTATAAAAAAATAAATAATAATTGTAGAGAGTTAGACACCCTTAGACTCAATACCAAACGTTCAACTAAACAAATATAACAATGTTTGTTAGGGTCAAAAAATATAGTAGCATAACAAATATAATTTAAATTTAAATTATCCAAGGGTCTAACACAAATATAATAATACATTAAAAAAAATATATCTAATAACACATAAGATACAATTTAAATTTAAATCATATCTAATTTGTAGATAATAAACATTAATCAAATTAAAAAAAAATACTTGGAATGGAGAGTGGCATTGTGGGGAGCAAAAGGAATAGAGAAAGTGGCAATGGTGACCCAAAGCAATTGTAATGGAGACCCATAGAAACTAAGATGTGGCAAACAAGGAGGGAGGATGGTTGCAAACGTGTGTAGACCCAAGACGAGAAACTACGAATAATTATAGTTATGATGTTAGTAAACAATGGTGGCACGACTAGAGCCGATTGTAGTGACAACGATATCAACAAACGACAATAGTAACAATGATGTGAGTGAACGATGATGGCAGCAACACAAGCAAACAACGACGATAATGATACGAGTGAACGACAATGGTGGCTACGGTAGCAATGATACAAGTGAATGATAGTGACAGCAAAGCGAACAACGACAACAACGATGTGAGCAAACGATGACAACGACATTGATGAATGGTGGTAGGATCAACGATAATAGTGACGAAGAATTTAAGAGTTGTGAAGATTTAGTGAAGGAAGGAGAAAAGTCCCGTTTTTTTTTTTCTTTTATAAAGAAGACATTTGATGAGAGTTTTGCATCCAACTATAGTCGATTCTCCTCCATTCAACTTTTAATGAAAGTTCAAAGGATGGTCTTCTTTCAAATTTTTAGTTTTAGGTACAACTATAAAACACAATTTTGAATCGTTGGCTCCAAAAAACACCATCATATAATTATATAAATTATAATTATGTTTAATATTTATACTTATATATAAAAAAATATCTCTTAAACTACCTAATTTTTATTTTTATTTATCTTTTATAATATAACTATTAACTATTTTACAGAAATAATTGTTATTTTAAAATATTTTATACAAAAAATATTACAAATTTAATTTTTTATTATTATATTTTCAATTTTTACCATTAATATTCAATTACTTTTTATTATTTTTTATATATATTAACTTAATAAATTTACATGTATTATTTAACTTCTAATACAAATATAAATATTTAAATGATATAGATACATAGGCTCTACATTAGTGGATTTTTTTTCTCCGAATGGTGCAATTTGAAACCTTATTTCCCAAACTGGTGCACTTTTTTTTTAAATTCTGAACAGAGGTAAGTCGTGTGAAAATGGGACGACTTCATCGGAAAGAAGTCGTGCCAAAATGGGACGATTTCAGTTTAGAGGAACTGAAGTCGTGCCAAATTAAAGAGACTTTAATATATTTGGTAGAAGTCGTAAGAGATTAAGACAACTTCACTTAAGTTAATTACGAAAATAATCAAAGTCGTGCTTGAACGAAACAACTTCAAGGAAGCAAAGTCTTTCCAAAATGGGACAACTTCATTTACAAAGAAGGTCTTGCCATAATGGCACGACTTCAGTGTATTGGGGCTGTAATGCTATGTTGTGTTTGGATTGGGGTGTGGATTTGGAGGAGTGGATTTGCGTTGATTTGAGTTGATTTGCAGGTAAAGACAAGGTTGTTTGGATTAAATAAAAGATGATATGATTTAAGTGGATATGAGTGGAAAGTTTATAAAAATTTGTGTATGACGTGATTGATAAAATTTAATAAATTATAATTTTTAATAGAATAAATTGTATGATTACCATTTTACCCTTCAATGTAAATAAAAGAAATGACATTCAAATAAAATTAAAAATGTTATTTAAAATTACAAAAATATAATTTATTCATATTATAATTAATAACTTAAAATAATTATTATTATTCTCAATTATAAGAGAAGTCTCGCCATAATAGCATGACTTCAGTGTGGGATGTAAGAGAAGTCTTGTCATAATGGCACGACTTCAGTGTGAATTCGTAGCAAAGTCTTTTCATAATGGCAAGACTTTAGTTGAATGGTATTATTGTAAAAAAAATATTTGGTTCTGATAATATTAAATTGAATAAGTTAAAATTTTATTATATATAATAAATTATAGAAGAATAAAATAGATATAAAAATGTAAAGAAAAGAAAAAGTGTTTTTAATAACAAATATATGAAATCAAATAATTTTTTGATAATATAACTACAAGAAAATGTCTCATTAGTAACCAATTTTAGTGATTAGTCACTATAGTGACCAATTTAGATACCAATTTACAAAATTAAAATTTATTGGTTACTAAAATAGTCACTAATATAAATAAAAAATTATAATTGGTCACTAAATTTGTCACTAATTAATTAGAGACCAATTTAGTAACTAAGTTATTTTGGTGACCAAAACTTAGGTAGCTAATTTTTAGTAACTAGTTTCCTTTGGTAGTAAAAACTATGGTAGCTAATTTTAAAAACCAATTTAGTGACTAATTATAATTTTTTATTCATAATAGTAACTATTTTAGTAACCGATAATTTTTTGTACTTTGTAAACTTGTATCTAAATTAGTCATTATAGTAATTAACAACTTATGGTCACTAAAATTGGATACTAATAAAGCATTTTCTTGTAGTGATATTAAAATAAAAGTGAACAACAAAGTCGATAAACTGAAGTTACGAGAATTTCATAAAATAAAATTTCAATGTCTATTTGGGCAGTTGGTTTTGTTATGACCAATACTTCTTCTGCAAAATGAACATTTCTTTGGTTTATTTTCTTTGTGGATACAGTTGTAGTTCGTCTTCCTGGTTTGTTGTATCGCATGTGAGAGTCAGTTAAATTTGGACCAGTTTAAGTAGACCAATAATCTTCATTTTGAACAGGTTGAAATAAGATCTCAAATAAGACCTAGATGACAACGAAGAAGACCTCCTTGTGGCACAGACTCTCATAAATAACTTTCACGTCCTATTATAATGAAAAAAATCATCATGAAATTTTTAACTACTTATATGCTTTATTATTTAACTAATTAATATCACTAAAAAATATTTAATTTTTATTCTGTCCAACTGAAGTTGTCCGAATATGATACAACTTCTTCATTACCAATATAATACTGAAGTCTCTCTAATATGACACGACTTCTTCATTAAAAATTTAATACTGAAGTCTTCTCATATTGCACGACTTTGCTTAGACAATTAACTAAAATCGTCTCGATTTGACACGACTTCTTAACAACAAGGAAGTCTTCCCATACTATCATTTAAATTAAAATCATTTTATATTGACACGACTTCTTTATTGCTAAATCGTACCATCTTGGTACAACTTACCCAGAATTTATAAAATTTCTAAACTTGATAATTACAAAAATAAATTATACCATTATAATAAAAAAACCACATTAGTGGAAATAAAGACACATATAGAGCATGACGTGATAGTATAATGATAATAGTGACATCAAGATTATAATAATAAAATATAGATTTTAATTTAAGAGTGCTTATTGTAACGGTAATAAAATTAGTCCGCTAAAAAATAATTATTTAGAATTGTAACCTTTGGATTCCAATCATCATTCCATTATTTTGAACAAGTTGCATTACTTTACGACTCAAAAGAGTAATTGTGTCGATTATTTAATCTATGTTAATTGCTGTACACATTCTTTTTTCTTGTTGTCAAATTTCTTTCCAACAATTTATATTTTTTTATACATGAGTCTTATTTAAACAAATCACACACTTTACCGTAAAGGTGATACGTAAAAGTCACACACTTTGTGAAAAAATAATTATATCTTTATCATTTAACTATTATTAGATTATAAGTTTCACTACATATATTTTTTTTACATATTTATTTATCTTGTATGTTTTAATATTGACAATTTTAACAAAACAATGTTAAGAGTGATAAAAGTATGCAATCAATTTTAAACTTGCCTCCAAATTAGGTATAAAGTAAAGGTGTTAAATGACACGATGACCATAAAATTGATGGCATGGAAAAATTGAATTGAATTGAATAACACAAAAGTTGACTAAGTTGGACTCCAAAATTGAAATTGAATCTGTATAAGTAGATGCTAATTGATGACAACATGAATGGAGTTTGCATGTTAAACATGAAACTCATTTATCTCCACTAAAATTATTAAATAGTACCGCGATATTAATATTAGGACAATGATATTTTGACTCCCTTAATTTGACTTTCATCTTATACTTCCTGATGTGATTTAGTATTAGAATTGATTATTTCAAAGGAATAGATACTGATACATTAATCAATGTTCCATACTAAATCACATCAAATAGTACAAAATGAGAGTCAAAATATAATTTTCCTTAATATTATTAGATAACAAATGATAATACATGTTTTTCCATATATATAAAAAGTCGGTTTGAGGATAAAGCAAGTAAAACATTTACTTTAGGACTCAAGTAAAAGAAGGTCTCAAAAAAAAATTATTACTAATATTTTTCTATTAAATTAATTATAAAATTATGTTTAAGAAAAAAAACCTCAATTTTTTTGTGCTAATATAACTCTATTAAATTAATTATAAACTTATGTTGAAGAAAAGAAGAAGGCCTCAAAAAAATATTTCTTTACTAATATAGCTCTATCAAAGTAATTGTAAGTTTATGTTTGAGAATAAAATTCAATTAAATTATTATCAGTGTCTGTTAGATTTTATTGGTATTAAAAATGTTAATTAAAGAGTTAAAAACTTTATTTAGTGAGTTATAATTTTGTTTACGAAAAAGAAAAGATTATTTATCTTTGTTCTCTTATAGAAAGATAATTCAAAGTTAGGTTTTTTGTAGAAACATAATTCAAGTTTAGAAAAAAAAACTTACTATCAACTTTAGAAGAACCTAAGTTTGGTTAAAAACGTATTAGACGTAGAAAGAAACAATTGGATTAAAACGTGAGAATAAAATTGTAAAATCTTTTCAAGAATTATTTAGAAATGATTACTTTTTATATATTGTAGATAAAGTAATTACCACACTTCAAAGTAAATTTGAACAATTTAAAATATATAAGGATATTTTTGTTTTTTATTTAGTGTTAAAAAATTAAAGTCACTAGATTGTACATTTTTTAAAGAAAAATGTTGAAACCTTAAAATCTTTAAAATATGATAATTTGTTGGATATTGATGGATTTGATTTATTTTCAGAATTAGATTTCTTAAGAAAAATTATAGGTTTAAAAAATGATAAATCATTTGACATTCTTAATTATATAAAAAGAATGAATTCTTTTCCAAATGCACATATAAATTATAAAATAATATTAACAATTGATTTAGTCGAAAGGAGTTTCTCAAAACTAAAGATAATAAAAACTTATTTAAGATAGTAATATCTCAAGAAAGATTAAATGGATTAGTCATATTATCTTATTTAAATTGCGCTTAACTTCGACTCCTAAAAAATTTATTAAATGTACCAAAATATATATATATATATATATATATATATATATATATATAT